>Ga0307515_10000481_pt1 | contig 95030 bp, 116 predicted proteins | sample 17_EM_MG_FD_194513 | JGI IMG/M metagenome (GOLD analysis project Ga0307515, IMG submission 194513) | Populus trichocarpa ectomycorrhiza microbial communities from riparian zone in the Pacific Northwest, United States - 17_EM | ecosystem: Host-associated > Plants > Roots > Unclassified | place...
GAAACTCACCAGGGACGATGATGCTGGGCTCGGTAGCCTCAATCCAGTTGTATGAACCGATGTAAGCGAAATCTTTGGGCTGCAGATCTTTTCCCGGCTGTTTCTCCAAGGGAGGTTTGGAGATGGTCTCCGTGGACTGCTTGTTGAGCCCCCCATAGAGGTCCCGACCGTTTTCGGTCGGTCTCGCCCTTTCGTATGCGTTTAGGGAACGACCTCTCGGAGGTGGGCCGCGGCTGTTGTAGAGCCTTCGGTGGGATCGCATGGGAGTATGGGTATGAGGGTCTACAGGCGCTATGCGTTGCAATTGAATACCCTCTTGTATTTTACGAGCGAGCCTGATTTGGGTAACGTACTCACTAGGAATACGAAATTCATCCGGTAAGTATCCGAGAAGGTCCAACGCGTACTTGGGGGTAAACAACTGCTACGCTTTCCCCCCTGATACGCCCCCAGCCCTCTCCCGTAGCAGACGAGACTTATTCTCCTATCTGTTGCATAATTCCCTGGATGGCCGTCAAAAATTCCTTGAGTTCCTTGAGTCTGATTAAGTACGGTTAAGGAAGACGAGAGCCCCGGGCGCTCGGATGACAGATACGTGTGCAGATTGTAACGCGGGTTTGTTGATCGTTGACGTGTTTGAAGTTGCGGGTCTTGTCCGTTGGGTGTCGTGTCTGGAGTGGTCTGATTTGTGATGTAGCCAGGCAGAACGGAGAGGCAGACAGGCACCGACATGGAAACGGATGACCATCTTGAGACCACCAAAGTCCTATTGGTGATCAGGGCGGGTGTGTTCACTCAGAGGATGTTCGCAAGACGTACACGGGTGACGAAATGGTGATGACTTGTCCTGCTCTCGCAGACAGGGGTGGGATGCGTGCAAGCTTTCTCGAAACCGTAGGAGCCGGGCCGCGGGCTGGTGTGTTTTGTCACCGGTGACCAGCCATTTGCAAGGACGGTCTTTTTTCCCTCAAGTTGAGTGTTGGTCCTCCAATGGTCGTATTTGTTGTTTGCCCATGGAATCGGCTTTCGCAGGCCATTGCGATCGGCGACGAAGCCAACTGAAGGCAGATAGAACTTGGGTGCGGCCTTGTTCTTACGGGTCGTGAAAGCCTGCACAGCTCTGATGAGAGGCGGGAGTGTGGATCTCCCCTTCACGCAGTGGCTGTTTTGATCGATGAAATTCGTGCCGCTGTCGCGGGGGACAGTCAGGGGTGTGAACTTCTCTACCCATATCGGAGGATATGGCCCAGATCAGCCAAGGACAGGTAAGACGACCGACTGGTCTGAAACGATTGTCGTTAGCGTGGGTACATCGATCCAGTTGTATGAGCCAATGGATTTCAAGTCCTTCGGCACGATGTGTCCTCCAGTGACTTGAAGCGCTGGATGGGAAATGGTTTCCAGCGGTTTTATGAGGTCGTGAAACACTCATCGGTTGATACACTCCTTTCATGAGGTCTAGAACTTGACTGGTAGATGGGTGACCACGGACTCGCATGGGCGATACGCGGTCGATGTAGACATCGGCGGAGAAGGTTGAGGAAAGGATGCTCAGAACATCGATCATGGGTGCACATGAAATCACGAAAATATCCGGCTCATTCAGTCGGGTGGACTGGTTTGTACGTGTATGGCCTGGAGGTATTCATGAAAGCTCACGAATCATGCGGAGGGCAACATCCGTACCGCGGTCGCGTTTGGGAGGACAAAAATAACGCAAGAGGATGCCATTAATCTCATTTGAATGGGAGAGTAGGGGTGGTACATGTAAAAAAATGATTAGAAACCAGGGGGGACAATGCCCTTGGGCTGTTGTTCCGAACCCGGCTGAGGATACATTGAAGAACCGCCGAGCATCTATACAAAGCGTTAAAATTGTAAAATTAACACGGAAAACAATTCAGCGTACACACCTGTTGAGCGCCTTGCTGCTGAGCGAGCATCTCTTTTTCTTGTGCGACAATCTTCGCCTCGTCTTCCAAACTGAGTGCGAGGGGAAGGCCAACCAACAACGCGGACGTCGTCACGACCCAAACGATGTTTCCGAAGATTTTTCCACCCTTCTTGATGAAAGACGCGGTAGAGGAGACTTTTGATGAAATGGAGTGACGTGTGGAGGGAGGGACGATGTCCTTGAGGGCGGCGAGTCGTTCGTAGAGAGACTCGTCGCCGAGCTCAGACTCGACGGAGGAGAGAGAGGCGGAAGAGCCAGTCCGTGAGGAGGCGTGAGAGGCGTAGGGGGAGTTGTTGACCTCGTCTTGGTCCTGGACGATTTCGACCTTGACCATGGTTGTCGTATGCGCTGGCTTATTGTCTCGGAGCAACTCCCGGCATTCCCGCGGGCAGTATCGGCGAATCCCGAAATTTAAGAGTGTCACGTGAGTTCGGTACCGAGGTCGCTATTCCCGGCTGTCCCTGGCTGGGATTACTTTCCCTTTGCCTTGCTATCGTTTCCTCACCCGTCCGTCCGCCTGCCGAGCAATGCTGTCCCACAATTTTCCCCCTCACAGCCCAGGTAGCTTATTTTTTCTTTTCTTTCTCCCGATTGTTGACCTCGACCCTTCCAGCTTTAGCCTTACCCTCCCAGTCTGCACAGAACCACATGCACGAACTCGCAAAGACTTTGCCCCCGCCCCGGAAGCAGAACACCGCTTGTGATGCCTGCAGGTCCGCGACCCCCCCGCCCCCTTCACTTTTCACCCCACTCACCACCCCCACCTCCCAGAGCACGCAAGGTCAAGTGCAATCGAATCCCCGGCAACGATAAAGTTGGTGGTTGATTTTTGCTCCCGTTCACCTCCTCTACTTCATGCTCAACGAACCACTCAAGTGCCAGGTAGGCTGCTCGCCCGAAGTATCTCTCGTGACAATTTGGTGAACCCTCGATCCATTCACCAGCACTGTTTGTCCAAAGATTATCCGTGCACGTCAGTCCTCAGCCTTATGCCCTCCCCCCCGTTGAAACCTCACCCGCGTCCCTCTCTCCTAGGAATTTTGTCCAGCAGGAGACGGCAAAAAGACGGCACCGAAAACCCAGATCGCAGAGCGTGTCAACAATTGGGTAATTCACACCCTTTATCTCTCGTCTTTTCGTTTTCTGATCTCGAGCACCTCTCAGAGCGTTTCCGCATCTTAGGTAAGTCTTCATTCCTCGCACACCCTTACCTCACTTTTAGTCACATCGACTCATTTCAGCGGCCCGACTCCACCAAATTTCTCAGCCATTGGTTCCTCACCACCTTTTTTGGCCCAGTCCATTCAACCACACCGATGTGCCTACCCACCCATCACTCGTGAAACATCTGTCACCAGTGTGTTGGCGTATATCTTTTCCCCGCCAACTTCCACCATGTGAGTTAGGGCGGAAATGAAATATCCCCATCTCCCTCACACGTGCTTTTGAAACAGTACAACTGGTAGGATCCTGTCATCACCATACGACGACTGGGGTGCCGAAGCTCACAGGCTTAATGACGAGGGTTTCAGGAAAGAGCGAGTTACCCGCCATTTCTCCGACATCACCGTCCGTCTAACCCTCCCCAAGGCTTGCCCTCGATCTTGTCGAGGTTTACTTCCAGATCGTTCACACTCGCTTCCCGCTTCTAAACCCCGATGACTTTCGTGACAGATTCCAGTCAGTTTCCTTGTATCATTCGATCACTCTCTGATCCGTCCCGTTGACGTTCATCCCTCCAGTGGAAGCACCAAGACGTCAGGTACTCTTCATCCCGCTCTTGTTGCGACTGTCATCGCGTGGGCTGCCAAATTTGCGGAGAACACCCTTTTCGTTGCTGATCGGCAACGGAATGGTGGGACAAAGAGTCTATTTGCAATTGCTCTCGTAGACCGAGCTCGGGAACTTGCCGAATTACTCAAGGTCCATCGAGTCTCAAGCCCGGAACATGTCATCATTGGCCTGTTATTGGAGCCACTTCAGAGTCGTCAGTCCGAGTTGCCCATTCTTGATCCCATCAGACATTGATCTTCGTTGTCCTCTATACAGAAAACCCCGAAGACCCCACCTGTGAGCGTTGTTTTCGTGGCCGCGACTCCCGTTTGGTGACATTGTTGCTGAACGTTGCTATTTCAGACTACCACCGGTTCTGGCTAACTTCCGCTGTTCGATCCCTGCTAAATCTCCAGGTCAGACTTTCTTCGCGTAGCCAATGAACCACATTCTCAGGGTCGCTGTAGATTAACCACAAGAGTGTCATGTCAAATATTCAAGACAGTGAGGATCGGGGTATCATGATCTTCGCTTGGTGGATGGCGGTACTAGCTGACGGTTACTCTTCCACCTACTTCCGCAAGAAACCGATGTTGTGTGTTGTTGCTTCCTTGTTGTCCTTTCGCTGGCAATACTCCAACTGACTGAACCGTCCTCTCAATCTATTCTACAGGGATGATGATGACTACGATATTGACTTCTATACGGCTGCCCCCATAACCCCTCCGGATCCGTCTAATAAACCGACATCGAACCGAGAACACCTTGAGGTGCGCGCGATCTATCCTAGTTGTAAAAAGCCACCGTTCCTGACCTCTAATTTGCCAGTTTCTGGTACAGCATACACGCACTATTCTCCAACTTGACGCCTTATCCATTCACAGGGATACTACCGAGCCAATCATGCTCTAGCGCGAATCGCGCGACAAATATCAAAACTATTCTGGAAACCGTTGGTTGAGATAGACGGAATCCCTCTGGAAACGCTCCAGATGGTGATGGATGCATTGTACGACTGGAAAATTGCATTCCTACAGCACGTGGGAGTGTCGGGGGGTCTGAAGGGTGACTTCATTGGCGCGATTTCAGCGTGTCGGTCCAATCTCCCTGCCCTCGATTCCTGAGTGTCTCACGTTTGGTTTAGGCGCAAGCGATGCGACTTACCATGTAATGTGGGTTATCGTATTCGATGCGGTAGACGATTTTGGTATCAAAGAGATGAATGATATCACGCGGAACCACAATCCTGACCTCGGTCCACCTCAAAACACGGCACACATAGATGAGGTGAAAGCGAGGGTGTTTGACGAAGCCCTCCGGGGAGCATCGAGGATCGCCGGACTTGTACGTTTCCCTATATTCGCCCCGCCTCTGTATTTATTTTCAAAATCTAGATCGGTGTCCTGGAATCGAACCAATATTTGGTCAGTGCTTACGCTGGATTCTGCATATAACCTCGCGTTGATTGTCGCACAACAACGAACAGAGATTAGATCCCGCGGCAATGTTGCCTCCGTGCCTCCACTCGGGCTTTCTGCTCGCGAGGTTAGGCAGACCAGAGGTTCAGAGTTGTATTTCTGGGCTGCGGCAGTACAGTTTCGCGTATGAAGAGGCGGCAGATCAAGCGAACGAGATGGTGCGGATTTACAGTGCTGGAGGGGAAGATCTGATGCATATGGCTGGTATCGGACCTCATGGGAGGATGCTGTCGCTGAGTCCGTCAACCGGGAGTGTCATGACGAACGGTCCGGCAAGTGAGACGAACGGTGGTGCTTATCTATGATTCGCGATTTATGTGAAGGTTGGGCTGGATAATTCTTTTTTTCGTTGTGTCTTAGTTTGTGACCCTGCCGGCCACCTCCGGATTGGGCCGCTTCACCAGTAGGAGTATCTACTCATTCTTGTATTCATGTGACCGGACTTTATCTACCCTTCTCCCTCTGGCCCGCCAAGAACTAGGTGACCGCGCCCTTCACTGCGAGCTTTAACAATGCGTAACCACTTCCACATAATGCGCCATCCTGGGTTAACCTAGTTTCAGTAAACAGGATGAATTGCGTCTTCACGGTACTGAACTTACCCTAATCAATCTTCCGAGATGCGCTCAAAGAACTGCTTCAACGTTCCTGACAGGATCTCTGGTAGGGCCTCGACATCTCGAAGGACGACGTAGTACTCGAACGGGAACAGGTCGAGGTACCGCTCCATCTTGACCTCCATCACACCATTCGCGTTCTTCTGAACAACGCCTTGTTGCATCGTCAGGATTGAGTTCTGCACGGCGTTGGCTGATGAAGTGCCGACTTTGATGTGAGAATGAAGAGAGTCGAGGATGACGAAGACGATCATGACCCTTTGTTCCTCTGCCTTCCTCAACACCGTCTTGATCCTCTCCATGTCTTGGCATACCCCATCCGAGATGATGATCTCCAGTTGCCACAAGTCTGCTGCAGAGGCGGACCTCGTCGATCGGCGGTCGCGAGCCTGTTCGAGGACTTTCAAGCTTGTCTCGACGAGACCGAGGAGGTCTGTAGCTTTCTGGTTAAACCGGAAGGCGTTGATGAGCTTGACTCCGGCTTGATCGTTAAATGGACCGCTCTCGTTATCGAAACCGTGTAAGACCTCGACCGTCTGTCCAAACTTCGCGATCCCGATATCCCCGACCTCGAGCCTCGTGAGCGCACGAGAGACAAGAGCGAGGGTCTGATAGGCTAAATGGGTCGAATGGGATTCGGCCATGGAGCGAGAGTCATCCAACGCTATGAGGACTTGGTACTCGCGCTGGCTCGGTTTCGTACGACGCAACCAGATCTTGTCTTTGGTATACTCGCTCGCAATGTACGGGATGATCTTCTTCATGTTCAAACGCTTTCCGGTGCGGTAGTCACCTTTGAGACGGGTGGCCCGGGTGGGTTCGAGGATCGTTCGGAGCTGTTCGCAGAGTGCGTAGGAGAGGTCGTGAGTGAGAGATTCGTAGAGCCTCCACATGTTCTGTGCTCCTTCGGAGGGGTAATTGTTGACTTGCCAAGAACGGAGCTCGGCCTCAACGTCTTCCGGGACCTGCTCATCGAGACGGGGGACATCATTACGAGAGAGGTCGTCGGGTGAGGGCTGTTCGCCGACGATGGTCTCACGAACGCCGGTGATTTGATCTCGAGTAAGGCCACCATCCACCGCAGCTTCTGTCTCGACCCTTTGGGGAGGCTGAGGCTTGGACGATGGGCCTTGGTCTTGGCGTCCCTCGATTCCTGTGTCATCGACTTCCATGGGGACCGTATCTGCCACGGGCTGAGCCTCATCGAGGAGCGTGAGATCTTTCAAACGTGCTGCTTCCTCCTCCCCTGCGGCCCCAAGTGCTTCCATATCCTGATCTTGGTCCTCGGGGTGAGAATACTGAAGTTGCGAGGCCCCTTGCGACATCGAAGGGAGCGGAGTGGGTTCTGGGACTTCGCTGCTCTCCAGGATCTGGTCGAGGTTGCGCCGAACTTCCTTCAAGGCATCTCCCAAACTTCGAAGTGGGTTGTTCGTCAGTTGAACGGCGGCTGTGGCTCCATGAGACTGGAGATTGGATGTGTCCTTTCCGGTGTCGTTGCCTTGACCGCCCTCCTCTTGTTCATCTTTCTCGCTTTCGTCACTAGAAAGGCGTCAGAATTTTCCAGGACTGACGAGAAAAGAGGCTTACATATCTCGACCCATCTGTTCTTCGTCGTTTTCACCGGTTTTTCCCCCTCGTGTGCGTTTGCTTTCTTCACCCGTCCGACCATCTTCCTTGTTCGTGTCCACATCCGGCTCCGCCATTCCATCGTTATCCTGATCAACTCCCCCATGAAGATCTGGGTTGGTCAAAGTAGGTCTCTGGTTTGAGTCCTGATCCTGAGCATCCGTCACTTCGGGCTGGCCGGCTTGACTTGTCTCCACCTCGTCGTTCTCCTGGGGGGCCTCCTCGGACATCGAAACGTCTTCTGGGAAGGGATCTTGCTTCACTTCTTCCTCTTCGGGGACTCCTTCCTCGCCATCGCTCATGTCTTCGTCGTCATCTTGGCCTTCCTTCTGCACATCGTCCCCGCCCATCTGAAGATCTTCAGGAAGATCGAGGGTTTCTGTCTCATCAATCCGGTCTTCGATTGGGGCCCCCTGCGCGCCAGGTTGTTCCTCGTCCACATCCGGTGCAGCTTCTGGGATATCCGACTCTGCTGTCTCAACTTTGTCCTCATCGTCCCTTTCCCCTTCGTGTTTCGCCTGGTCCTCCTTAGCCACGACCTCCGAATTACTCTGCTGTTGTCGAGAGGAGTGATCCTTCTCTAGCTTGTCATCATATTCTTTGGCTTCCTTCCCTTGTTCATCTCCCCACAGCTTCTCGTCGACAGCGTTTGGATCATTCGCGTCCAGATCATCGGCCTTGTCTTCAAGCTCCGACTCGTCTCCCGATTCACCACTTTCTTCTTCCTCGTCCTGACCCTCGACATCCTCAAGCTCTCCACCAATATCCTGGCTCATCTCGATCGCCTTGTCGTCTCCGTCCTTCTCCCTCTCAGTGTCCCTCTCTTCTCCTGCATCCTGTAATCCTTCCACCTGGCTTTCTTCCTTGATCTCCTCACTCACGTTCTCCTTCCCCGTCCCTTCACCCATCCCGACGCCGTCAGCTGATTCTTTTCCCTCACCTTCTTCCCCTTCCCCCTCAGGCGGTGGTTGACAGAACCCGTCGCTACAGATCCTCCGTACGACGGAACAAGAAACGTACGTGAGCTTGAAGAGCGCATTTGTCCAGTGGTGATGGTTGATCAGCTGGGTGTCCACGAATACGAGGTACCGTTCCAGGAATGGGAGGACATAACCGACCGCGTTGGATGCTTCATCTCGGGGAGTAGTTGAAACCGTGGCGAGTAATTGCTGAAGGTGGGTAGTTATGGCGTCCAGGTTCAGTATTTGAGTGCATTTCATCACTTGCGACAAGCCTCGGATGAGGAAACGGTCCGCGGTGGTCGGGTCCTCCGCGGGTTCATTCGATGATCTAACCTTCAGCACTTCTTGAACGTCGATAAGCATGGTATCGATTATCAACCCCACTTCGGTAGCCGTGGTGTCTGAATCAGGGCGAACATCCGTCGGATCGAAGTGTGGCCATTGTATAGCGTCGATCCAGTTCCATACAGGAGACAGGAAGTGATGGGTGAAGGGATGATCCCGCATAAGGTTCTTCAGAACTGTTGAGATGTCTTCAGCCTGGCCGATCACGTTGTTCAACACGGAGAGCTCCTCTATGAATTGGGTTAGGTCCCGCTCATGCCTCATTCGCATATTAACACACACCTTGCAGCAGAATGGGAGGGGATGTAGAGATGACTCGATCGTAGACCTGGCAGATTGTCTGGGCTATGCTCACTGCGGTCGTAGAACTGGATTCTAGGGTAGTCATAACGAAGTGGAAATTGTCCCAAGAGGCCGCCTCTTGTAGTGCAGAAATCACATCCTTGACCTCGGATAACGCGCTTTTAAGCCGATGACACGAATCCTTGGCGAAACGAAGGGCTGGTTCAACTTGATCACCGTATGTTAGAATGGATTGACCTCGGGAGACCTCCTGTAGCCTGTGGACGAACTTCCGAAGCACCTCCGTTTTGTCCAAGGCAGCGGATAGGCTATAATCGCGTTAGTATTGTCGTTACTGGGACGGGACTTGGCAAACCTTGAACGTGATGCAAGTGAGTTGGAAAAAGCTGACTCCAATAGACCCACCGCCCGTTGATACTCGTGGCTTGTGATGTCTTGATGGTGTTTACCAGCGGCAAAGCGTATCTCCGGAAGCAGAGATGATATGCGATAGAAGTAATCTTCGCCTTTGGCACTCCACGTGGTCCAATGGGCGGGACATGAAAGAATCGGCTGTTCCCTAACCCAGCGTTGGTTTCGGTTCTGTGATAGCACCCCTGGCTTGACATTACTTGAAAGTCCGCTCCGTCTCAGCTCCTTCAGGTAATCGCTGAGAGCTTTCTTCTTCCGGACCAGCAAAGCTTTGAAACCTTTCTGCCTCTTCTCTTTCGGTAGCGAGGAAGGGACGGTTTCTTTCGACAAGTCCTCTGAAGTCAGGATCAGTTCAACAGCGAGTTGGTCGATATGTTCCGGCGACGAGCCCGTAATGAACTCGCGGAGGTTGCTTGAGAGTAGATGGTCGAATCTGGCGAAGGTATGACTGATTCCCGAAAGGCGTCTGGCTTTAGCGTACCAAGCGGGGACCTCTGGGAACGACGGAGCGGGGGGTTCACGGTCTGTAGGCGCCGAATCATCCTTGAAGGTGGCGGAATTGCGTTCCGGATCGCTGGGACCGGTAACCCCAAAGAGATCACTGACCGGTTGTCGAAGGATATCACGGAACTTGCGGATCGACTTGTATAGTTGGTGGTGGGTCCTTCGGGCGCTCTGTTGTAGAGCGCGCACGTTCGTGTCCCGCCAACTGGCCAACTTTATGAATCCTTGAATATCCTCTTCTTGCGTGGCCCTGTCGCGGGAGAAGCGTCCCTCAACAGTTGCAGAAAATTGGCGGTAGTGATTCCGTGTGTGATGTAGGATGCGCGCCATCCTCTCAAAGTCCGCGTGCCCGGAAACCTCGTCTTGCTGGGAAAGGATAAGGAGGTGGTGTTCGAAGTCATGGAGTAGCTGGATCCTGGCCTGGAATTGTCCCAAGGGAGATGTGTGCATAAATTGGTCGATCAGAGGCATAACACTGTCCATGTACTGGGAGAACGCTGAATGTTCCATGAGGAATTGTTCTGCGGCCGCGTAGGAACCGTGAACGAGTGTCTCGTACAGTTGAAACCACCAGTCGGCGACACCAGAAACAAAATTCTGTCTCTCGGTTTCCAGCAGCGACTTCCAACACGCGAGTTCCAATCGCCTCCAGTCGACTATGAGGTCAGTGAGGTGTTGTCGGAACTGTGTGAGGGTGTTCTGTCGATTCGCGTACATCTCCCAGTCGTCGGTTTGTAAGAGAAGCCGTTCCAGAGAGGCAAGGACACGGGGTAGTGGGTTGGTAATGGGAAGAGTTAGCACCATGTCACAAGTATCCCGGAGATGCTGCAACACCATTTGGTCTGGCCACTCGTCGATGAGCTGAGAAAGTCTATCCCGGAGGGATCGCACGATGGGGGTGACTCGGGATGTCTCGCGTACGTTTGATCCATGATAAAATTGACCTTTGTCCCCAGGCTGCCACAGCCAGTCGAGCCGTTCCTTCAGTAGCAATGACTGGTATGGGATTCCGGTGTCGTCAAGGGAGTGACTGAGTTGAGAAAGGCTTTCTCTCAGAATCCCAGCGAAATAATCTCTGCTTAGTCTCTGGGAAAAAAAGAAGTCGATGCTAGGGGATGGATTTACGAGCGTTCGATGGACTTGGAGGAATTCTGTTCCGCTTAGGGTTTGGGGTGAGGGAATGCTCGAAGGAAGCGGTGGTTGGGTACTATCGAAATCTCCGCTGGAGTCCGAGAAATCTGGGAAGAGGGTTAAGAACTCCTCCTCCTCCTCTTCCTCACTCGATGGCAATTTCCTGGTCCGGTACAGCGATGTTGCGGAAGTGCGATTTGCCTCTTCTTTCTCTCTATCAGCCAACCACTGTCCCATTAGACGGTCATATGCCTTGACGATGTGCAACGATAATGATCTGTGGTCGACCCCCGAAGAGACCTCAAGAGCGATCGCGGATAGCCCGAGGTGGAGTGAAGCAGAACTGTCGGATTGATAGGTGATGATGGTGTCAATCAGAGCGCTCGTCCCCAGGATGGAGGGTACGGATATCAAAGCTTCCGAGAGAGCGGTTAGGCGGGGGTTCTGCCTGGGTCGTGTGAATGCGAGCCTAACACCAAGCTTCATGTGGAGGATCGCCCATATCGCCGGCATGCTGATGTCATTGTATTCTGGGTAGACGCTCTCTAGGCGGTGGCAGAATCCAGAAAGTGAGTCTTGGAACATTTCCTCTCTCTGGGCAAGTTCGCGTGAGACAGGGTCGACTGGTGGGGCTAAATAATCGTTGAAGGTGAGAAGGACCTGCGACACGAACTTCGAAACCTCGGTCCAGTAGATCCCGAGCCTTTCTGTCGACCGGGTCCAGTGACGACCGTTGGAGACAGCCACGAGCCTCTCCTGGATGCCAAGCAACTGCGTCTCCAACAAGCGAATAACTACGTTGGAAATGTTCCCGGAAAGGCGTTTCTCGTGCTGTACATGCAAGTTCAGCTGCGATTTTGTCTGCTCTTCCGCAACCTCCCAAAACCTGACTGCACAATGTCGGGCTGCGAGTGGGTCAATCGGAATATTGGGCACATAAGCTGCTATCGCGAATTTGCCGAAAGCAATCCAAGCAAGGCCAATCTCCCGTAGAGAGGTATCGTGAGATCGAAGCTGCGTGAGGGCTTCGACTAGCATCACCAAATGTGGACGGTCAAGGTCAACATATTGAGCCGCCTGGATTACGTCGAGTAGATCCCCCACAGACTCAGGGGTACCGAGGTCCGGCCTATTCGAGAGGGTTCGCAGTGTACCAGGGAGGTCTTTGGATTCAGTTCGGAACGAGGAGAGAACCTGTTCGTCATAAGCCAGCTGGTTTTCAGGGGTGAGGAATTGGTTACCATGATGATGGTCTGCATTAGGAACCCAGCGAGTGACACCATCCGGGGGGTATGAATTTCGAGGTTGGATAGTGTAAGCTTGAGTTGCGCATCCATTGTACTTGCATATTCTGCCATCTGAGAGAGCGTCACTCCGCTTAGGTTACTGTACGGAAGTGAGTGTCGTCCGCTGTTCGTGAATTAATACTTACCACACAGTAACCGCATTTCTTGTGGCAATTGGCAGATCCAATGCATACTCGTACTGCATCGTTCATTAAACACGAAGTTTAGTGGTGGCAGGAGGGTACACACTTCGGTAGTTCCATTCTTTCTCCACGCGTTCTCGAGCCATTGTCTTTGCATACGGATGATATAGGAAACACGGGCTAATAGGTGAATGGTTAGCGGATAGGTCGTCATTTTAAGTATATACTTACGCTGGGAGCTCGAAGACGCCCACGATAATTGTTGAAGGGCAAGGGCATCCTGAAGAGGTTGTGTGCTGTCTTGTACAAAGAGGTTCAACAGACGTTGAGTGTACCACTTTACAAATATTCGTCGTCAGATAAATATCAACTCTAATCCTTGCATACACACCCCGGGTATTGAGCCTCCGGCATAACCCGCAGTTTGGAGTACATTCAATTGAGCGAGCCAGAACGATGAAGTATGGGTCACAGGGGATGAGGAATAAGGAAAAGTGGTTATAACCTAGACGGCACATTAGTATCTGACACAGGTATAGTTCGGGCGCGACATGCCTCTTGGAATTTCCCCTTCAGGTCCTGGACAACCTTAACCTCGTCATGGGACAGGGCGGCTGGTAGGGTACAAAGTGCGACGAATTGGAAAGCTTGATTTCGAAGATCTAAACCACCGTTAGCGGCATCCTATGTGTATCCCGAGGAATATTCTCTTGCCTGCATTTCCGCCGAAGGAAGAAACCTTTTCGAGTATTTCCAGGGGTTTACCGTCATTTGGAGGGGTCACGTCAGTGAGAAAGTTGTTCCAGATATCGTAGAAACCCCAGCCAGAAGACAAACGGACAAAGCCGTCAAGTTTTTTCGCCTGAACAACGATACTCTCGAAGCCTGGTGGCGCGGTGTCTAATGCCTCATTAATCCATCTAACCACAACTTGTAACGCAGAATAGTCTATCTGTTTGCCAAGAACAAAACCGGACAGATACTTGCTGAAGCGGAGGAGTTGAATTGCTACCGTCACCTAGTAAGGGGTGGGTGAGAGCGGTAGTGAGTAGAGACTGGTGTACGTACAGTGGTTTGGTTCACGGCAGACTGGGCATTGAGTATGGCTTCAGCAACCCCTGGCACACTGTTCACGAGAGTGAGAACTTCATTGGCGATGTGTGATTGACTGGATCCCGTTGTCATTGCAAAAACATCCTCCTCGTGTGCAACAATCTTCCCGGCCTGCAGTTCCATGAGTAAACTTAGCAAACCAATAACTTGCGTCGTATGAGATTTATTGTCCGCGTCCTCAGTTTCGAAAACAAAACAAGGCAGTGAATTGAGGGTAACGACCTGAGGCTATATACATGGATTGTATTCAGAGTATTATCTCGGGAGATACTAGACCTGATGCTGACCTGGAAAGACAGAAAATCAGATGGTATGTTCCACTTCCTACCTAACCTGTGGCGCAGCTGTGATAGTAGGGTAGAAAGGGGGCTCTCATGTAATGATCCCAAGATGGACTGCATGATTGAGTACAAGCCTTGCTGGCCAGAGAACGCCAAAGACTCCCAAAAACGAATAGCGTAGGGCAAAAAGGCTGAGGGTGTGGTTTGAGCAATGAAGTGAAGATGCATTTCCTTGGGGCTATTAGTGGGAGCTGAGGATATGGATTGAGAGAGGAGTGCAGAGTGGATAGAATCTTGAGTGATTAGCCTGGCGTCCGGGTTGGATCCTACGAGTTCCACGGGGGCGGTAGTGAGGCCAAGCCTGAATGCTTGCGCGCTCGCCAAATTCTGGGGGGAATTCAAAAATCGAGGGAGAGGGTCGAGGAGAGCAACCTCAACCCCTCGATTCCTCATTGCTCGGGAGAGTTCGCCGTGCTGAGGGTCAACGATCATGAAGAGTCGGAAGTCAGGATGAGGTCGCACCGCCTCGATGCCTCCATCAACGCTACCCCTTTCGTTGAGCATCAGAACACCGTCAGATTCACAGAGGGAGTTGAGCCTGTCCAGGACGGATGGACTACAGAGGTTTGCGCCATCTAGAACAACCCAGTGCCCTTCTCTGAGCGCTTGGACGAGCGGGCCATCCACCCATTCGAACCGTCCGTGAACACCAAGTAAACGGTGGGTAGATCGCACACGACTCAGAAGGTCTGCCTTGGACTGGCTAATGGTGGTACTCTGCAAAGCGGGCAGCCCAGAGATGAAGCGTTCCAACCGCGTTAGAGAATCTTGATGATTGTCGGTCCAGATTCCCTGGTATGACGAAGGCACAAGGACTTGAGTCCCAATGAAATCCGAGCATCGTGTTACCTCATCAATAAACGCGCCGAACTTTTGCCGCAGTTCGTCCAAGCGGAGGTTAACGTCAACCTGTTCAAAGCTGCCAAGAATGTCTGTTGTGTCAGTGGTCGAGTTAATAGATATCTCCTGTAAGAAGTTTCCGGACAGGTTGGAAAGGATGCGTAAGAGGCCACTCTTTCCACTCGACCGTTCTCCCGTGAGTATAACGAGCCACCCTTTTGAGGAACAGGTAGCGATTGTCTCCAGATATTTGAGGTGGGATGGAGGAAGCGGAGGGTGGGCCTGTTGAGGGGACAAGTTCTTCCGAGTCGAGAAATGTGCTCCGATTTGGAGGTAGGAGGGGGAGATAGAAGGACGAGGGGCGTGGAAAGTTGGGCTGATCGGAAACGACTCCATAAAGATGTGTGCAACTCTTTCTCGATCACCTGGAGTCCGGAAGCGGTGAAGGTACAGAGTGTGGAGGTATTCAGATGGGTGTGCAAGGCGGTCGTTAACCTTCAGCAACGAGCTCCAACGAATCAAATCTCGTAAGTTGAACTCCCAGGGTGCGCCTTCGCAGGCAAAAGCCTTCTTGTGGACTATTTCCTCGTTCAACCGTGAGTTGAAGGTGATCATCCCTTCCAGCCAATCGATCGGGTAATGAGGAAAGAGGTGTTGAGAGATCAGCAATTGATCCTTCGGGTAAAGCTCCTCGACATAGACTTTGGTGAAACGATTGACAAATGACTTCGGCAACCCCTTCCGGCCACATCCTTGGTTTTGGGGGTTCTGAGCTGCAAATATGCGGAAAGACGGGTGTTTTTGGAATGAACGGCCGAGCTCCGGAATGTAAACCGTCCCGCGATGGTCCAGGACAGAGTTGAGGCCTTCCAATATCGCTTGAGGGGCAAGGTTCATTTCATCCAAAAGCACCCAATGGCCTTCCTGAAGAGCTCTGAGGAATTCTGCATCCTTCCAAGCAAATTGCCCGGGTGCGCCGCCTTCAACCGGAAGATCGGATCCGAAGAGGTCAATGAGATCCGTTTGTTCGGAAAGGTTTATCCGTGACAACGTTTGGCCAACAACCGACGTAAGAGCGGTTACAAGGCTTGTCTTCCCAACTCCGGGGCTACCCTCTAGAAGGATAGGCTTGTTCAACTGGCACGCCCTTATGACTCGCATCGCATTTGACAGTGTGGTTGGAGCGCTGAAGTTGAATGATGGCTGAATTTCCGATCCACCGCGCTTTCGAATCGAAAAAGGACCGATATGAACCGTTTCGTTATCGCTTCCGAGGAAGAATTGGGCGCTACTGAGATTTTTGAGGGGGACTAGCCGTTGGAGTTCTTGCATGGCAGACTCTCTGAGGCATTTGAGGGAGTCCAGCGTGAAGGACGAGAATTGAGGGAAGGCACCGATTCCGTCCACGTAGGTCATGCACGCAGCTTGATGCTAAGCCGCATGTGAGTGTGTTGTGGAGTGGAGAGGGAAAGAAAACCTACGAAAATCTCGCTAGCGGATAATTCCCCCTGCTCGTAAACTGCATTAGAAAAGGTGATCCAGGCCTATCTCAAAAAGTCAGAAAACTGGTCAGCGGAGGAGAGGTGCAACAAACGTACAAGAATGTCTCGGAGAGCAATGAGGGATCTGTCGGAGGCTTGGACTGCCAGCCACTCAACAAAATCGAGCAACAGCCGTGTGAATGGTCGCAACTCATCATAATTCCAAGACCCGTTCGCGATTGTCTCCAAGTCCTGACGCTGATCGATGGAAGGGACCCAGATTTCGGTGAATCGATTCCTCATGGCAGGAGAAAGTTCCTTCTTCCCATAGTCTCCGCCGGGATTCATCGTGGCAACTATCTGAAAGCCATCCGCTCCAGTGATCGAAACTATATCGGCAGACTCCCCCCCACGTTCTGCAAGAACCATCGTCCGGCTAGATTCTAGGACACTGTTGAGACGCTCCAGAACGGAATCATCTGCGAGTGAAATTTCGTCGAGGAGAAAGACACCTCCGTTCATCATGGCCTGGATGAGGGGACCGTCGTGCCATTCGAACATGGCGGAGAGCTTCCGGAACTTCAAGAGAGCATCCTGTAACGCGCGAGCCGAAGCAGGGACCAAGGAGACTGACTTCTGGGCGGAAACGATAGCCTTCTGGATGCCTTGCGTATCACTTGGTACATGGGTCACACCAAGGTCTGCGAGGATTTTGGTGGCTTCTTGGGTGGCCTCCGCTTCCAATGCAGCTCTATTGCGAATTGGACGTAGGGCGCCAATCAAATCAGCAGTCTCTGTGTTCTGATGACAATTGATGGAGTAGAGAGTACGAGATTTCGCATGGGCGTACATCTGGCAGACAGACGTCTTTCCACAACCCGTTTCCCCAACCAGAAGAACCGGTTCGTTGGACTGGAGCGCTCTCAACACGAGAGAGTAGAGGCGTCGCATGGAGCTCGTCCAGATGATCCGCGTAGCCGGAAGGTCCTGCCCTAGGAATGCTGAGAAATCTGCTTCGCTGAATTGAAGTCCATATAGGCTGTCTTCATTGATACGGACGTTCATCTCAGCCTCGATGACTTCCTTGACCACGGCCTTGTCTTCGGCACGACGAGCACGCTCGGCGAGGAGCATATACCCATTCTCTGCCAACTGTTGATAACCGACCGCATCCCTCCCTGCCCACCGAAAAAGGTCGCGAAGGGTCGCGAAACCATGCTTGCTCTCGAAAACTCGGGTGGATTGCCGGCGCTTGGTGAGTTCCTGGAAGACACGGACTATCTTCTGGGCGTAGGACGGTGCAATCCTGCATCGTTGACAGAGGATGGTCTCTAATTCTTCTTGAGGAAGGTCATCGAAGTACACCTCCAAAAATCGATTGCGGAACGCCCGAGACAGGACCTTCCTCCCACCGTAAAGGCCGGGTGGGTTTTGGGTGGCGAATAGGAGGAAGTTTGGGTGCGGACGAATAACTTCCTGGGTCTCTGGGACCACAAGCTCGCGGTTATCATCCAGAAGACGGTTGAGGGCCTCCAGCACGTCCGTCGGCGCAAGGTTGAGCTCGTCCAACACGATCCAATCTCCACGGCGCAAGGCACGAACAAGAAGGCCGTCCTGGAAGATGAGTTTCCCGGTCGCGGGGTCCGAAACATATGTTCCGAGATACTCCTGAATGTCGGTGTGCTCGTGATTGTTGATACGCACGAAGCGGTGGCCTGTCCTCTTGGCCAAATATTCGATGGAGCTCGTCTTCCCGGTAGATGTGGGCCCCTCGATGAGAACGGGGAAACGTCGGCCGACGATAATCCTCGCGAGGTCCACAAGTTTTCTCTCGACGGATGGCGTTATGATGTATTCTTCTGCGGGGTCTGATGGGAGAGGTCCCCTCGTGAGGTAGAAAGGCCCGAATTTAACGAAGTTACCCGGGTCTGCAGGGTGAATTGACTGCCTTGCCAATAAAGACCCTGGGTTCTTGACGTTCGCAAGAAGGTGCCGTCGCGCCAAAGCCGCCAAAACCTCTGCACTCGGCGGGTCTAAGGTCATAGTAAACCCCATGAGAAAACCTTCCCACAACGCGCGTCGGAGCCCAAACGAGTTCGAAATATCTGAAGCCCACATCAACGACCTAGCCAATGTCCGTATGCTGTAATGAGGCCGGCGGTTTTCACCGTCCGCGAGCTTGCGTTGATCGGACAACGTCTTTACAGCCGTGTAGAAATCTGCGACGTCCATAATGGCCCCTTTGTCTCCAATGGCGCAGTGACCAATGTATTTTTCGATGATGCTCAGAAGTGTTTCCCGGTCCGTGTCGGGAGATGGGACGTCAATCTCCACGAATCGGGATCTGATGTTTGCGGGGAGGTCCTTCTTGCCCACGTCGGTAGCAGGGTTCATACAGGCGAAGATGCGAAAATCTGAGTGGCGGGGAATTGGTTCCAAGGACCCCTGTTCGGTAAGTGTGACCGAGGAGGTATCGCTCTGGAGAAGGCTGGAGATACACTCCAGAGTCTCTGCACTCGCAAGGTTGATTTCATCAAGGAGAATCCTGTGTTGACGTCAAGAACAAAAACGAGACCAAATAGATATGATAAACGCGTACCAATCCCCAGAACGAAGCGCCTTGACGAGCGGTCCTTCCACAAAAGCGAAAGCAAACTTCCCCTTTCCTTGGACATGTTGGATGTCGAAGATTCGAAGCTCTTGTTCAAATTCGTCCCAGTCTGCCTCAGACACGTTCTCGTTTGCCTCCTCCACCCTTTTCCTCTTCCTGGGTCCTTGCTGATCGGCGTTCAGCTGATCGCCGCTGTCGAGAAGTTCTCAGTCTCCATTCGTGACGCCGTATGACAAGTCACTCACCGAGATTCATCAACAGCCTTCGTTCGCAACTTCTCTTTCGCAATTTTGATGGCCTCTATCCACAGGGCGACAGCTCTCTTCCACCTGGCCTCTAGGACCGCCTTCCGAACCGACTCTTGGAACTTTGGGTTCTTCTTGCTGCTTAAAGTGGCCCCGAACAGTCTCATGAAAGTCTGGTAGAGCTTCATTCCGGGAACACGGGCATCTATAGGTTTGAAACCACCGAGAATGTCCGAAGATTCTGTTTGCTGAGAGAGGTTTAAAGAAGTAAGGGGCTTCCTGAGAATGGCAGCCAAGTGGGTGACAACACTTGTTTTTCCTGTACCTGTCTCGCCCGTAAGAAGTACCGGTTCCCCAAGCGAAATGGAGGTAGCGAGTCGGCCCATCAGACGGATAGCGGGTTTGTGCGTAGCGAACGGCCAGGAGAGTGACCGGAGGGTCTCGGTGCCAGGAGTGGCAAGTAAACGCGTTCGGTCGACCCGAACTGCGATACTTTGTCCGTTTACATCCCGCTCAACGTCGAATTCCGGTACCCGAGAGTGCAGAGCGGCAGCCTGACGTTCCGTGGATAAGCCCAGGTGGTTACCGGCGACACTGGCTGCTTGCTCGACAAACTGTCGAACGGAAGTGGTAGGAGCTCCTGCTCCGAAGAAAACATCGCGCGCGTAGAGGAAAATTTCTTCTCTGAGGTTGACGTGGGTAAAAATGGAGGATAGAACTACGTTCCCTTCGACATCATCGACCTCCATCTCATCGCTAGAGACGAGGGCAAGCCGGTTAATACGGGAAGAAAATCGTTCGAGTTCCCTGATCCCTATTCCCCGTCCCAGGGAGGGAAAGTTGTTGGCTGTAACGCACATGTCCTCCCATAGCTTCGTGACAGCTCGAGAGGTCCGCCCACTTAATCGAGGGAACTTGTGGTTTACAATCTGCTCGACCTCGGTTTGAGGCGGGGAGGAGACGATGACTTCTGCGAATTTGTGAGAGCCAAAGAAAATTGGTTTGGGGTAGTTTCCATCCTTCGATGAAATAGATCGGGTGGCGAAGATAGCGAAAGAGTCGTGGGCCGCGACTACTCCGTGTCCAGGGACGAACAATGACCCCCGCCCGCCGATCCAGTTTCCAGGACCAAGGGATTCGACGAGTGGTTTTACAACACCCAAAACATCATTGCTCCCACGATCTATGTCCTTGAAGACGACCCATTTCCCTTGCCTCATCGCCTTGACTAGAACGCCTTCCTTCCACTCGAACGTGCCAGGCTTGGTGGCAGAGGATACGTGAGAACCGAGAAGGGAGCGAGGGTCGAGGGATGTATCTGCCAAGTGGATGGTAACGACGTTGTTCTCAGAGCAGGGATGGAGGAGACTCGAGAGGTGGTGTATCAATGATGATTTACCGGAGGAAGGGGGGGAAGTGAGGAGTGTAGGGTGGCGGAGTGAGTAGAGTAGGGCGAGCTCGCGTAAGGCAGCCTTGGCACTGTCTGTCTGGACCAGGCCGGAGAGGGGAGACGGGGACATATGGTCTCGAAGGAGGAAAACTCCAGAAACATTCACGGTGAACGGGCTACTCGGGGACGCAGGTTAGGCAAAGGTAGGGATGATGACAAGTCCGCCCACCTCAGATCGTTTTCGGAAAATGATTCCATAATGTCCTCAGTCTCACGATAGTAATCGGGGGCGTCCTCAGGAGACAATTCCCAGAAGCCCGCTATTCGTGTCGCTTCAACTGCGGGCAAAACCCACCCATCAAGCACACATATCGATCCATCGGTGTTCACTGAGTAAGAGATCGGACAATCGACAGTGTCAACTTCCCCGACGTAACGTTGTTCTAGTTTTATCTTTTCTGCTTCCCCCATCCCACTTTGCAGAAAATAACAACGGACGGCCAGGAGCCTCGTACCGGGGTCGCAATCGGGAGTGATGAATATTTTTGCGAGGATGGAAATGGGCCATGAGGAATGTTTTGGTAGGGTACGATTAGCTTGAAGAATGCGGTAGTAAGATAAAAGCAGAAAGTGGAGTCGCAGCTGGTCCATAGAAGGTGCTGCCTCTTCTACACGATTCAAGGGTCCGCTGGGGCCGTAGGTCTTGTTCAAAAAGGCATACAGAATCCTGTGTATGTGTGAGTAGCAGCAAAGTGGACTGTTAACATAACCAACTCACGGGAATAACTCCGGATGAGGTTCAAGCAATAAACATAACGCGACGAGAATTTCGTCCGAACGACCGTCGACGAGGAGCCACCTTGCACACAGGTCAAATAAGACGGGCCTGAACTCATGAGCCACGAGTAGCGTAAAGGCGGGTGCCATGAGCAATTGAGAAAGACCGTCGAGAAGTTCCCTTGTGGTGGTGGTGCCCTGGATATGGGATGCAAACCGAGAATTCGTTCCCAGTTTCTTCAACAACGAGCGGGTCTGACGACCCAAATTTATCTTGAGCGGGTCCTTTAGGACCATATTCTCCTAGACAGGGTGATGAGGGTGGAATGGGGAGAGAAAGTCTCGTCCGTCTCGAATTTTTTGGGTGGGAGGAGAAAAAGGACAAGTCGATCGCTTTCCGGATTTGGCAGCTTCGAGTTTTCATGGCCCCCACCTCAACAAAAGTGTTCTCCCTCCAGGGAAAGAGCCTCAAGCTAGACTCGAGGTCAGATATCGAACCCCATCTCAAAGGTGTCGACCCGACCGTTACCGAGGAGATTCACCTTGGCGGAAACACTATCGGTGTTGAGGCCGCGAAAGCGTTGGCCGAGTTTCTCGGGAAAACAACCACCTTGAAGGTGCGTGGTGGGATTTATTCTCGGTTTGTATGAGATTCGTAGAGCTAATCTACGCGGGGTTAGGTGGCGGACTTTGCAGATATCTTCACCGGTCGTCTCATTACCGAAATACCCCCCGCGTTGTCCGCGATCTGTGACTCTCTCAAAGACAAGACTTCACTCGTCGAAATCAATTTGAGCGATAATGCATTTGGGTCACGATCCGTCGATCCAATCGTCCCCTTCCTCACGCACAACCGTAGCTTCCAGATATTCAAACTCAACAACAACGGCCTCGGACCAGAGGGGGGTGCAGTTATCGCCGATGCCCTTGCTGAGTCGGCTAAACTGAGTAAGGAGGAAGGGAAGACATCTCAACTCCGAACCCTCATCTGTGGGCGAAATAGGCTGCAGGATGGGTCATCTGTGGCTTGGGCCAGGGCCTTTGCTGTGCATGGGTCATTGGTCGAGGTCCGGATGCCCCAGAACGGCATCCGAATGGATGGAATTGCGAATCTGGCCCGTGGCCTCGCACAATGCCCACACCTCGAATACCTGGACCTGCAGGATAATACCTTCGGCGAGGTTGGCTCTACTGCGATGGCCGAAGCCCTTCCTGCTTGGACCAAGCTGTCTTTCCTCAACTTTTCGGATTGCGTTCTTTCAAACGAGGAAGAGGGCGTCTCTGCCGTCATCAAAACCATCGCGAGCGGATCGAATCCAAAGTTACACACTCTACAGCTCCAGAACAACAACATGGAAACTGAGTCCTTTGCCCTCCTTGCCCAGGGTATCTCGAAGCTTCCCAACCTCAAGACGTTAGAGTTGCAATGGAACGAAGTGGACGACGAAGAAGACGAGAACCTACAGGCACTCGCTCAGAGTCTCAAGCAGAGAGGTGGAAAGGTTTTACTGGACGACGAGGAAGAAGAGGAAGAGGAAGAAGAGACTGTTACTGGTGGTGCTGAAACTGAGGGTAAGGACGAGGATGCGGTCAAGACTTCTGCTGCTGTCGACGAGCTTGCGGATCTGTTGGTTAAGACGTCTATTGCTTAGGGTTTTGGTTTATACCTATTCAATTTACATACGGGTACGATTAAACGTGATTCCCGCAGAGTATTTTACGTAGACGGGAGTGGTATTCAACTGGGTGCCGGCTTGATTATGATCCATTTACCTTCTACCTCTTCCTTGGCCTTGACATTCCCCTTCTCTGACTGCTGCTTGAACCAGGTCTCTACAGTAGACTTGGAGGAGTCGAGGATCAGGGACCTCTTGAGCCATTCCGAAGTATCTGTGACTTTTGGCAGACATGCCATCTCTCGATAGGCAACACGGAGGATTGGCCAGGACCGATCCCGTAGACGATCGTGGAGCGACGAGATCATCGCGCGTACGGATGAAGAATCAAGGTCGACCGCCCCTTCGCTCGATTTCTGTGGTCGAGAGTCCAGGAGAGACATATATACTTTCTGTCGGGTGAGGGCCCCCACCTTGTAGTAATTGGATGATCTAATCGCCCTGGCGAGAGAGGCTAGCCAGGAAACGATTGGGGAATCGTGTCCAATGCACCCAGAGGATAGGAACCCCTGGCGATCTTCGTAGTAGTCTCGTTGGGAGGGGTAAGAGGAATCTAACCGCGACAGGAGGGTGATCAAAATCGTTGACCGCCGCGAATATGTTGACGACTGAGAGTTATAGTATGTTGGAAGTAGGTATGAGAGGGTTGAGGCGATATTAATAGCAGAAGAGAAAAGTATGGAGATTCGTAGAGATGTTTCATAGACTGTTGGATTGAGACGAGGAGTGGATGGTTAGAACGGACGGGGACAGACCATCTGATGCAAATCCATCTCGTCGTTTTGCGGCCATGATGCCTTCCCTCAATTTACCTGAGAACCTAATTAGACAGAACCGAGAAAATAAGGTGGGGGGCTGACGACTCACGAATAAGGATCAGGACGCTGTGTCGCGCTTCCTCTCTTGCCTTGGAGTCAACGCAACCTTCGGGATACTGTTTCCAATAATCGGATATCTGCATGATTGTTGTGGAAACGAGCACGGACACTCAATCCTGGAGAGCGAATACCTTGGATTGAATGAAATGCCAATACTCTTCCTGAGTTTTGGGGTTCTTCAGCCTATCCGACTATGGAGATTAGGCAATTTCTGAGGGAGAACGGGATACGGGCTTACGCGTCACCGCCCTTTTCAAGGCCGCTGCTACGACTAACAGAGGGTATGAGGTTCATCCGCTGATTTTTTGTGGCATTCTTTTGTTTTTTCCTGGACGGAGGGATATATTTCTGCGAGGACATGGTGGTGGCTGATGAGCAGGTCGATTGCCGGTTTACGTAAAGTGGCTGAACGCGTCCAATTGCGGGTCCACGGGTTCCTCACCGTGGTAAGTTGGCCGGTCACTGGACGAACATCTCTCACCTCGACACACCATCCACTCAAGACATGAGTGTCCGTCTCCGCAATTTTTCTCTCCTCTTCGCTCATCTGTTGACCACGTACACCACAGAACTTCGTCGCGATGGATGAGGACGTTCTCAGTGACGTCGTGCCCTCAAATATCGTGTCGCGTCAAGTGAGTTTGGGAAAGTCTCAAACACTCGCGTCTTCTCTTAACAACCTGGTTTCTAGCCCAGCGAGGGCGCGGATGGCGAGAGCGAATTCATGGATGATGGTGATCCCAACGGCCAGGACGAGGAAGAGGTTGATGAGTTGCAGAGCGAAGAGGACGTGAGTGTCCCCCAACTCCGCTGAGCAACTTCTTCGGATTAACGTGGCGTAGGATGCACCTCAGGCGTCTCCCTCTAAGTTGGCTCGGATGAAGAACGCTGCTGCGCGAACACAAAAGAAACAGAAGCGGAAAGCTGATGAGAGCGTTCTGCAGGCTAAGCGGGAGGAAATGGACAAGAACAAGGTATCTCTCCCCAGCCCCCCCCTTTCGTATGGCATACCGACCTTTTGAAAGATCTCGGATGCAGTCAAACGTTACTCCTATCTCCTGGGTCAGACTGAGCTTTTCAAACACTTTGTGGACATCAAGGTGCGGTCCGCCATTGAACCTCTTTTCCGTCGTCACGTTGTTTAATCGGGTACTCAGAAAGCTCGTGACCCCCAATATGCAGCGCTCCTTGATGCACAGCCGAAGGCCAAAGCGAGGGGTCGTAAAAAGGCTATGTAAGTTATAGTAGATATCCAACCATACTATGTGTTGTCTAACGGTACTTTTAGTGACAATGGTACTCGCCACCGCAGATCCGAGAAAGAGGAAGATGAAGAGCTATTGAAAGGAGGCGAATCTGCTGTTGATGGCGACGACCAACCGTTTGTCTTCGAAGAGTCGCCCAGCTGTGAGACCGCAGTTAATTTATATCCTGTTTGTGTCCCTCAAATCGCCTCCCTCAGTCATCAACGGCATGATGCGGCCATACCAACTCCAGGGTTTGAATTGGATGGTCTCTCTTCAACATAACGGATTGAATGGAATCCTCGCAGACGAGATGGTATGGCCTCAGCATTGCTTCCGCGTGCCTTTTTATGACCTTTCCTTCTTTAGGGCTTGGGCAAAACGTTGCAAACGATTTCATTCCTGTCGTATTTGAAACACTACAAGGATAATCACGGTCCCCATTTGATCGTCGTCCCAAAATCAACGCTTCAAAATTGGGCCAGAGAATTTGAGAAATGGTCTCCCGACTTCAATATCGCTGTTCTGACCGGCGGGAAGGAGGAGCGCGCAGAAATCATTACCAACAGGCTCCTCCCACAGGACTTCGAAGTCTGCATCACGACTTACGAGTTGTGTCTGATCGAGAAGTCCGCGCTCAAGAAATTCTCCTTCGAATACATCGCTATTGACGAGGCACATCGCATCAAGAACGTCGACTCCATACTTTCCCAAATCGTTCGGTCCTTCACGTCCCGTGGTCGACTGTTGATCACCGGAACCCCGCTGCAAAATAATCTGAAGGAGTTGTTCGCTTTGTTGAATTTTATTTGTCCAGAAATCTTCTCGGATTACGGGGACCTGGAGAGTTTCCTGCACAAGGACGAGAAGGACGCTGATGCTGTGGAAGAGAAGAGCAAGAAGGTCGTTGAGGCTCTGCATAAGATCCTCCGTCCTTTCTTGCTGCGGCGCGTCAAGTCAGATGTTGAGAAGAACCTACTGCCGAGTAAGCTGTTTCTGTCCCCAGCACCCGATGGCTCTGTTACTGACCACACCCATAGAAAAGGAGATCAACATCTACGTGGGACTTACCGAGATGCAACGCAAGTGGTACAGATCAGTCCTCGAGAAGGATATTGATGCCGTTAACGGTAAGCACATTTACTGGGACGAAGACCTATCACTGATCATCCCAATAGGCTTGACTGGAAAGAAGGAAGGCAAGACACGGTTGATGAATATGGTCATGCAATTACGAAAAGTCGCTTGCCATCCGTACCTGTTCGAAGGGGCTGTACGTTGCAACAGCCGTGTCTTTCCATCACTGACACTGATGGCTCATCCAGGAACCGGGTCCTCCATACACCACAGATGAACATCTCGTCGAGAACTGTGGAAAAATGGTTATCTTGGACAGACTACTGGGTACCCTGAAGGCCAAAGGGTCTCGTGTCCTAATATTCAGTCAGATGAGTCGAATGTTGGACATCATGGAGGATTATTGTTTGTTCAGAGCATACAGTGCGTCCCATCACGCACTATCACCGACCTGCTAACACATGCCATGTTAGAGTACTGTCGGATCGATGGAAGCACTGCCCACGAGGACCGTATTCTGGCTATTGACGAGTACAATAAGGAGGGAAGCGACAGATTTATCTTCCTCCTAACTACCCGCGCTGGAGGTTTGGGTATCAATTTAACAACCGCCGATGTCGTCATCCTTTATGATAGTGACTGGTAAGGAGGCAGATTCTTCCGGTGACTCCGGCCTAACAGATGCACAGGAATCCACAAGCCGATCTCCAAGCAATGGACCGCGCCCACCGCATCGGTCAAACCAAACAGGTCTTCGTCTTCAGGTTCATCACTGAGGGTAGTGTTGAGGAGCGAATGCTGGAGCGCGCGGCTCAGAAGCTCAGGCTCGATCAGCTGGTTATCCAGCAAGGTCGACAGCAGATGTCAAAAGGTGATATCAATACCGCTTCTCGCGGAAACTACCATTTACCCGATTTGAGCAGCCGCGGACAAGGATGAGCTGCTGGAAATGATTGCGCACGGTGCTGAGAAGATTGTAAACTCGAACGATGAGTGGGTTCTCTCCAAGCGTTGTCTCGCGACAAGCACTGATAGTGTCCTAGTCTCATGATTAACGAAGACATCGATGCAATCATTCAACGTGGTGAACAACGGACAGCGGAACTGAGTAACCGGTATGAGGGACTGAGTTTCGAAGATTTGAGCAACTTCAAGTCGGAGGCTTCCGTTCAACAGTGGGAAGGAGAGGATTTCCGTGCTGTACGCGACTCAGTCTTAAAGGCGACCTGATACTAACTAACGTCCTCGCAGCGAAAACAACTCAACTTCAACCTGCTTTCCATGCCGAAGCGAGAACGAAAGACAAACTACTCAGTTGATGGGTACTTCAAGGATGCGATGCGGGTTGGACCAAGCAAACAGGAGAAAGCGCCGAAACTCCCGAGGGCACCAAAACAGGTTCAGATGTAGGTCGCCTTTGTCCAGCCCTTCGCTTGATCGTTTATTGACGTCTTGATAAGAAACGACTTCCAGTTCTTCCCACCGAAGCTCGCAGAACTGCAAGAGCGGGAGCTTGCTGCATTCAAGGTGGGGTTGGAGTGTACTTTATCACTCTCACGACATTGACCCCCTTTGTAGAAACTGAACGAAATCCCCCCAACTGTACGCGAGGCGGGGCCGGATGAGTCACCGGAAGAATTAGAGAAAGAGCGGCAGGCCGCCCAGGAGATCATTGACAGTGCCGAACCCCTAACAGAAGAGGAACAAGCCGAGAAAGAGGCCCTGATCAAGCAGGGCTTCGAGAGTTGGAGTAAGCGTGACTTCCAACAATTCATCCGAGCTTTAGAATCATATGGATGGTACCGTTCTCCCATTTTTGCTAAATTACATTGGCTGACTGATAACATCTGGCACAGGACTGAGGACTTTGAGCTGCTGGCATCAGAAATTCCCGACAAGTCAGCCTGGGAAGTTGGGGAATATTATCCTATCTTCAAGAAGAAGTGGAAGACGCTTTCAGACCACGGCCGGATTGCCACCCGTATACAGGAAGGAGAGGCAAAGCGGAACAAACGGTCGAACTTGGAGGCCCTCTTGGCGGAGAAGATCAGCTCTGTGGTCTACCCTATGCAGGAGCTTGAACTCAACTACCCATCTACGAAAGGGAAGGTGTACAGCGAGGAGGAAGACCGGTATCTGTTATGTCGACTGAACCACTATGGGATGCAAGCAGAAGATGTGTATGAGAGGATCAAGCGGGATATCTCTGAGTTCCCAGTGTTCCGATTCGACTGGTTCTTCAAGAGTAGGAGCCCTCAAGAATTAGCGAGACGGTGCACGACGCTGTTGAGCATGATTGAGAAGGAGGCCGAAGCTGAGAAAGTCGATGGGGTCAAGAAGGGGACGACCAGCAGAGGAAAGGTCAGATTATTGTTATTTCGGATGCACTCGCGCGAAGGTTTCTCACACGCAAACGCCACAGAAACGTGCTATCGGGGAGGTCCAAAAGGAGGAGAAAGTGTCCGCAAAGGCTTCACGGTCAAGCACACCATCGACGAGCACGACCGGGGCGGGGACGCGGAAGCGGCAGAAGAAAACATGAAGTTAATTTCCACCACAGTCGTTTGTACACATCTCCGACCAACGCTACCATAATTGCACACCCTGTGTTTGTCCTCGTAATACTGCTACAGCTGGTACTTATATATAGATGATTTCTGGGATGGACGCCGGCGGAGTGGCTCTGATCTAGGCCGATAGACTGGCACGGGCTGCCGAAGATGTGAGCCTAGGCAATGCGTCAGAATGTCGTAAACCCTGACTCCTATCCAGGACCTAATGGGCGCCAGATTGGCCGGCGGTGCTCCTTCACATCTCAGGCAGTGCCAGAGTACCAGGCCCTCCATTCGACTGCCCCGTGTACTTAAACGCTAGGCCTCGCGGCCGGTGGGTATTAGTGTCCTCGGGTTTTATCCATCGACGATGTTCACTCGCCGTCGACGTCGCATGAATCGACAAGCCGAGGCCCAGGAACAAGACGATTTCGACTTTTGTACCTGCGATGTTTGCATACGGGAGCTTAGGCGGGCTGCTGAGAAGGAAGCCCTCGACGCAGCCGCGAAGCAGCAGCTGATGGTGAGTTTGTTCAATCCGGCTTGTCAACTTCTTTACCCCTCATCTATTTTCATCCACAAGCCCGGAGCCTTCCCTTCGGATGGACAGGATGCAGGGAAATTGATCAAAGACTTGACTGAGTACGACACCATATCGCTCTCTCACATCTTGCACCTTCGGGATTACTGATACGCGGCTGATCCAGCGGCAGCACCAACTTCCCATCACGCTTTTTCCCCTCCAATGAGTCTCATGTAGACAAAGTCCACAAAATCCTCCAGTCTCACGGCCTTTACGAAGAACAGCTCGACGTCATCCGCTATCGGGTCTCAACGGGCAATGTTGTCAAATTTGGACCAGGCGTCTCGATTGAAGGCGTTTATCTTCCCCCCACCACCTCCATCAACGTCACTGGTATCCCGCTCCATCGCTCCCCTTCGGATATCCTCGGTTCTCTGAAAGAGATCCTTGAGGATGGCAAGAAGTTGGGAGAAGCTCTCTCCATCTCGGACCTTCACAGGGCGCCGAATTCCCCTCACCAAACCGCTACCATTAACGTCGGAAATCGCGACCCGAAACAAATCATGTCGAAACTGGACGGGGCTGAGTTATCTGGACGGAACATTTCACCACGCCTCTTCACTACCGCATATCCGAACCAGATGGAGGATGTTTCACCCACCGAGCGAAATATCGTCTACATATACTGGCGCGCGCCCGAAATGACCGTCTTCGCTCCATTCAAAACCGCTGCCTCGGCGATTGCTTGGTGCGAGGAACACGACTACAGTGTCATCCGCGGCCGCGCAATACGCACGAAACCCCACCGCAGCCTGATATCTCACTTCAGGAAAGTCGTCGAGATACGGAACCTCCCTTTGGATGTCCGCCAACAGACGGTCCGGGATCTCCTTCCAGACGCTACTCCCGTCACATTCCACCCGCGAAACACGTACAACGTTGATAGAGCGTTCTCTCGATTACGAAAGGACGTGGACTCAATTGCTGGCCGCCACTTACGGGATTATCGCCGGGACGAGTCGAAGTTGCCGAGTGGGATGCTGGGGGTCCGGGTGCAGTGTTATACGTGGCACACGGCTCAGAGTATTCGGGAGTCCCTGTCCCAGCGCCGACAATGGTACCTTGGTGGTCGCCGACCGCTTGTCACCCTGGAGGAACCCTACCGGTATTCGATCTCGATCGATCCCCGCCAGTATAGCGCTCAGCAGAAGATTCTCCATTCCATATGGGATACTCGTCGGGGTAGTTCTTTGGCTGACATCCGAATCTTCACTGGCGGTCCCATCCATGACGTTCGCATAGAAGTCTTCGGCAGTAACGAACTCGCCGTAGGAGCCCTCAAGGCACACGTCGAAGGAGTACTCAGGGGCCAACTCATTCCTGGATGCCATAGCTTCTTCGGGTCAAACGAGAAGTTAGAGTCTATCCGGGACATTTCCTACAAAACGGGTTGCTTCGTTCGGGTCAACCCTGCAACCCAAACGGTCACCGCTTTTGGCGACGACGATACCCTCCAAGCTTTCTCCGAGAAACTTCGAGTCCACATCGATAACACGATCTCCTTCGAGATAAAGCTGACCAACTCGGCGGTATCAGCTTTCTATCTCCGGAGAGGTATCCCTCTACTTGGATCGATAGTTGGCAAAGAGAACGTCCGCATCACGGTAGAACACCCCCACCCCATTCTAACGGTTCAGGGTGGTGGCGATGAGGTGGCTCACATCCTTGGATCGCTCTGTGATGAGAGCATCGAAGACGTTGAATCCACCTCCATGCCCCCCGACGCCGCATGCCCTGTCTGTCTTGACTACCCCGAGGCGTGTATTCGTCTCGAGTGTGGCCACTTCTACTGCTACGCCTGTCTAAAACACTTCCTTACCACAGGGATCACAGACAAAAACCCGGTCCTAGCGTGCATGGAATGTGTGACGCCAATCCCAGTACATACACTTCGAAAACTTCTTCCCCGTTCGGACTTGGAGGACCTTTTCGAGTTGGCATTCAACACTCACGTTCGCACCAACCCGGAGAAATTCAAGTTCTGCGGAACCCCTCACTGCACGCGACTCTACCAGCTATCCCCGAAGGATTCGGATCATCCCCCCGCGTTCCATTGCCCTTCTTGCCTTCGCTCAGTGTGCTCCGCGTGTCAGGGTATCCCACACGAAGGCGTAACTTGTTTCGAGTGGGAGATTAACCAGAACGCAGAGGTGCAAAAGGCAGATGCGTTGCTGCAGAAATGGGCTGGTAGGAAGGGGAAGGATGTTCAACGGTGCCCCAAGTGTAACGCCATGATAGAGAAGAACAAGGGGTGCAACCATATCAGGTGTCACTGCGGTGCACACATCTGTTGGGTTTGCGTCCAGTCCTTTGCTGACGCTGACTCTGTCTACACTCACATTCGCCAGGCCCATTAAGTGGCCTCCTACTGGTAAATTAGAAACGATGATTTTCGATTTGCATCATACCCACCAACTCTCATGACTGTATAGTAACCTATGTCTTACGCTTTCTGTTGTATGTTTGTACTCCTATTCCACTGCATCATGTTCACTTTATGTACACTTTCTGCGTATCCTAGCTCACTACAATATTGTATCACTGATTTGGACGGTCACAAAATGGTAATGAGGAAGAATGAGGGGTAAAGTAAAAGTTGGTCGTTGTCGCGTCGGTCAACATCATGTGACGACCAAAGTCTGGCACGTGACTTGATCAACTCGATCATTGATCATCACCAGAAACTTGCTGCCGCAACTTTACCTCCCAGCATCAGCCTTGCGAACTAGGTCTTTTCCCGCCGCCTCTGCAAGTGCTCCGACGTGGTATTCCTATATCTGAGTGTTGAACACCGTAGTTTTCGTTGCGTGAGAGTCTGTGGATCGTAGAGTCTGGTTTGCTTAGCCTTGGTTCCGAGTCCGAAATTGCCTGATCCCAGTGCTTGCGAGCAGGAGTCCCCTCGTACCTCCGCGCAATCTTGCAGCATACAAATAGGGCAGGGGGTGCGATTCTGAGGTTCTCCTTAACTCTTCTCGAGACCACATCGTCCCCTGCCACCCTCCCCGCTATTTTGCCGTTGTGCTTACTCCTGCTCCCTCTATTTTATCGCCCTCGTGCTTGATATCACCCACCATATCTTTGCTCTACATTTCCCATTCCAACATGTTCTCTTCTATCGTTTCTTCTACCTCCTATCCTACGGTCTCCGTCGCAATCACCCGCAGGATGAATCAGGAAGATCGTATCGATTTGATGCGCTTCTTATTCACGGGACCGACAAGGACTGTGGGTGACAGGGGTCAGCAGGATATAGGGGCTGTTGGTGACTGGATTGAGGAAGATTCTGGGGTGAGCGTACCGGATTTGATTGCTGATCTCGAAGATAGCTTTCTCGGGCTGGATATCGCGGAACAAGGTAATGAGGCTACAGCGATCGAGGAGACGACCAAGGAGGCCCAGGGCGAGGACCGAACCGATCATGAACTGGATATGGGATTTACTGAGGAAGCTGGAGAGTCCGAAGATGAGAGTGGTGAGGATACTGAGGGTAGTGAAGAAGGATGGGTTCTCCCACGAGCCCAAGGTGCGCCGTCGTTGTCCATAAAGTCGCTGACTTTGTATCGCCAGCTCGGTGCAGGGGGGTTCGGGCAGGTCTATGGGGCGAGCCTCAAGGGCAGTCGCAAAGTCCACGCTGTTAAGATTATCCCCAGGACCGAGGACAATGGAGATCAAGTCTTAAGAGAGCAAGACATCCTGCGTCGCCTTGTTGGATGTCACTTTTTCCCTCAACTTGAAGCTTCATGGCAATCAAGTTTTAACTCTTATCTTGTCATGGTATGCGTGTTCTTTCTTCGCCAGAAAACCCACATTCCACTCATTTCCTGGTATTGTTTGCCCATTAGCCGGTATACCCTGGGAACCTCCGGGACGAAATCGAAAGATTCGGTGGCTTTACTATCGATGTCGTCCACTTCTACATCAAACAGATTTTGGGGGCCGTCGACTATCTCCACTCCCACTATATCCTTCACCGGGACCTCAAACTCGAGAATATTCTTCTGACGCAAGATGGTCATGCCGTTGTGTGTGACTTCGGCCTCGCGACTATTGTTCGACCCGACGGTCGTGCTCGGCGTTCTTTTGAAGAAGACCCTTCTCAAAGCCTCCCCGACTTTTACGTCGAAGATCAGTCGTACTGCTTTGGTACTCCACAGTCGACAGCCCCAGAGATCGTCCTCGGGCACACTTATGGTCTTCCGTCGGACATGTGGTCCCTCGGTGTCATCATTTACGAGTTGATCACTGGTCGGCCGCCGTGGAGTGATGAAGACGAGACCGTTGCTGAGTTGTACGACAGGATCCTTGCGACCGATCCAGAATTTGTGCCATCCGAGTGGTTGGACGACGCGGGTCTGTGCTTGATCACGCAAAGACTTCTCCGTAAGGATCCAACTAAACGTCCCTCCACCGGCGAGCTGCTCTTTTCCCACACGTTCCATGAGTTGTAAGTCACTTTCTGGTTGTCTCGTATTGTAGGCCAGAGGCTCACTATTCTTCAAGTGGCGGTTGGGGATCGGTCCAAGACTACTCTAAGCCTGGTATGCATTCTTACCACCTCTACTATACCTACTTCTTATGTTCCTCGTCACTAGGTCCTATCCGGCCTAAGCAATTCTCGAGAGGCAAGAAGTTGAAGGAGTTCTGGCCAGAATACGAGTATGAACGCGATCAGGTCATCGATACTACTCTTCCCTTTAACTTCACTGGCCCTGGAATTCTCGAAGAGGTTGAGGAACAACGGGCCAGATCGTCCGCCTTCCAGCCTATCGGGGTCTTGCGGAGGACGAAAGGTCAAAATTTTTCCCGGGTCCGACCACTCCTTACTCGTATCAAGACCTCGGACCTTCCTCCGGCAATCCCCCAAACAGAATCCGTTCCCCGTATTTCGTCGGCTACCTCTTACGGCAGTATTGATATACCGGAGGTCGAGGACCTCCCCCCACTGCCCTTCGATGGCCAGGATGGATCTCCTAAGCCGGATGACGATCCTCTCGCGAATCTCTTTCCTTCTCTCGCGAACCTCTACTTGGCTGAAAACATCCGACCACTCCCCTCTCCTGTGTTATATGAGGGTGTTCCTCTTGTCGCTCCACCACCGCTTTCCGAGGTGTCGTCTCGCTTACCTTCGTCAGAGGCAACGAGCATGCACTCCTCCGACAATTATTTCTCGTCTACGGACTCATTGGGGGACATTGCCCCAAGCACCTCTACGACTCCTTTGGCAGGGTTGAGAGCAATGGGGAGAGCTGCTAGCAAGGACAAGAAGAAGGGACGGTATGGTGTGGAAATGAAGCTGTTAAGTTGGGTTCGTGGGATTTTTAGGCGCGGTTTCGGTGGTTTGATGTCGTAGGAGGTCAGGAATGAGGATGGTATGGGGGGAACGGTGCTTACTTGGTGTCTGGGTGTGCGAGAAAGGGGATTTTTCCCGCTGGCGGGACGAGAGCAAAAGTTGGGGGGGTTATCCTGGGAGTTGACCACGCTTAGTCACCTCAACGCCCAGCCAATATCTCACTCATCGGACTCGGGGAGTTACTTCCAAACGTCGGGCACGCCTTGCGAATCGATCCTTTGCGTTTGGTCCACCTATCATCTTGGAACCTGCAAGGACCTTTGCTTCTCGGACGTTGGACTATTTCTTTGTTCTGCTTCTTTCTCTGGACTCTGGACTACATTTTTTCTGCTTCTTCCTTTAGATTTCGGACTACATCTTTTTTCTGCTCCCGCTTAGGATCACGGACTATTTCTCGTTTTCTCCTGCATCTGGACTTTGCATTATCTTTGTCATTTTTCGTCTGCCTCCGGACCCAAATTTCTTCGCTGTTCTCACTTTTACATTATTCACATAAAGTTATCTCTCTACGGACATTTCTCTTGCTCGGACAAAGACACTGTAGCGTAGCTTCTTTTCTTCGTTTGTTGTTTGTTTCTGTTTGTTCTGTACTTCTCGGACTGGTGGCGGTGGAAGGGTGGGCGGGTGATGTCAACCTTGGGTGACATCTTTTTGTTACAAGCATTGCCCACTGCCACCAGCCCCGTGCGTATTATTCCCCTGTCGAAGCTCCAAGCTTCAAGGCTAGTCGCGTAACATAGTTTTTTTTTGTCTGAGTGAGAGCCAATCAACCCGCAAGTCATTCCTTTGACTGGCGCGTCGCGCGTTATGAAATGCCAGCCACGGTTCCTAAAATAGGAAGGAGTTCAATGAATGCAACACGGATCACACGACTTTCAGCCTTTGTCCCGCAGCCTCTTGCCTGTACCACCTGGTGGCCAAGCCTCTGCCACTGCTCGCACCATCTTCTGGTATCTGGCTCTACGTCGCAGCGATGGACGATGTGATTTCCATCTTCTCCTCTCCCTCTGCCATTCGCGACCCTCCCCCGCGCGTCGATCTCGGAGTGATAGAGATAACTGATTCCGAGCCGGAGGAATTGGACAACGACGACTTGTTCTGGGAAGGGCTAAAGAACAACAACGCTATACCCACCAACGTCTCTCTCCACCGCAATACAGCCAACGTGAAAGAGGAATCTCCGATGGACGTCGACGTTGATGTTCCCACCCAGTCTGGCCCTCCTATCCCTTTGCTCGCTCCTGATCCCTTCCCCGAGGTACCAATTATCCACATCCAGCCAGAGGTAGATCCACAAGCGACACAAGAACCGGACCCGGATCCCTATTCGAAGCATCTCGCCCTCATACTAGAGGTCATCCCTGACGTGCTACCCACGCACGCTATGGAACTAATCGAAGCGCTCTATCCAACTCACAAAGACCAAGTCACGGAGATGGTTCTGCAAGACCTATTCGACAATCCCTCATACCCGAGGGCCCAGAAGGGTGTGAAGGGGAAAGGCAAGCGGAAAGCTTCGGAGTTAGAGGATGTGTTGGAGAGACCCCCGTCGAGGGTCAGGATTGACTTTGCGAGCGTGAACCGGCTCAAGCCGACCGGGAGTAATTATAAAAAGTTAGCCCTCGTAAGTTGCTCTTCTGTCGATGGCCAATCGCCGCGCATCGAGCTTATGATTCATCATACTGTTTAGAACCAGCTTTATGCTGACTTCCCATATATTCCAGTGTCTCACATCCGACGCGTCCTCGCTTCCAACAATCACTTATACGCCCCGACTCACATCCAACTCGCCACGGAAATAGAATCCGACGTGCCACCTTTCACGACGAAAGCTACCAAGACCAGGACCCCCATGGGGAAGGGAAAGGAGAGGGAAATGCAAGACGAGGACTTCGAGAGGGAGAGAACTTGGCTCCTACTCAAGGACGTCCCTACGATCCAGGAGTTTCCCGTCGGCGGATCTCTGCATGACCAAGCACCAGGGGGGGCGGGGACACTCCCGGGAGAGTCAAATGTCATACCTGAAGATGAGGGTGGCCTCGAATGCGGATGCTGTTTCTCGCTTGCTCCTTTCGTACATATCATCACCCATCCACACTGTTCTGAACCCATCGACTGACCCCTTCACAGCACAACATGATTCAATGCCCGGACGCCCACTTATTCTGCACGGAGTGCATGGTTGCCTACGCTTCCAACCTCCTCGGCGAGCACAATTTCAAAATCGTCTGTATAGACCAATCTGGGTGCAAGCTACTGTTCACCGAGTCGGAACTCAAGCGCTTCCTTGCCCCAAAGCTCTTATCCTTATATGAGAGGGTCAAGCAAGCGAAGGAGATCGAGATGGCTGGATTGGACGGATTAGAAGAATGCCCACATTGCGAATTCAAGGTCGTGATAGATACCCCGGGCGAAAAGCTCTTTAGGTGCCAGAACGAGGAGTGCGGAGCTGTGACATGCCGTGAGTGCAAGAAGCCTGTGAGACCGCTTCTTTACAAACTTTGGTCGCGGCTGACAGAAGGACGTTCCTAGGATCACCTACCTAAATCGTGTGCTGGTGAGTAGCTGTCTCTGGCGACAGATCAGTTGGTAAAACCAAGTTCTCACTCCTTTTCAAGAGGTGGACGAGGACAAGAAGATTGACGCTCGTCATGTCGTCGAGGAAGCGATGAGTGAGCGGTCCAGTCGCGGATGGTATAACCTTATCTGATAAATGTCTTGTAGCGAATGCACTCTTGCGAAACTGTCCCAAATGCAACAAAGGTATCTCCTGGTCCTACTCTCCGATAACGAATTTTTCTGACTCTCCCTACATGCAGTATTCATCAAGGAGTCGGGCGTTCGTTCTGCTAGCTACCTGGCCCTGTTATTCTGTTTGCTGACACTTATACTGCAGTGCAACAAGATGACTTGCCCGAATTGCATGACGCTATCGTGTTATGTTTGTCGAAATGTCATCACCGGTTATGACCATTTCAATGAAGTTCGTTATATTTCTTCTATCCATTTCCTTTATCGATGCGGATCGAATACAGGCACGACCTGGTCAGCCTCAGCGTGCAGAAAGTGCGGGCAAGTGTTTACTTTGGGATAAAGTCGAGGAGAGACATCAAAAAGAGGTACATCCACCTCCCTTTCTGCCCACTCTCGTACTCACGTTGTCATCAGGTCGAAGAAGCCCAAAAAAAAGCCATCGCGGAATACCGGAAGGGGCATCCAGAGATGGGTGAAGACACACTTCAAGTCGAGTTGCCCAAGGCGACAGGTGAGGCCAGTGACTTGGCAAGGGGTCAACGACGGCGGGGACGTCGGATGCACATCGAACCGTTATTTCCGGTACTCCCAGAGCTTGATCGCCATCGTCGACTGCATGATGCTATCAACCAGCGGGACCCAGCTCCCGGCGTCGAACCTGCATTCCGATTCGTAAACTTTTTCCAAAGGGCTCATCCGGCCCCCGGGGTTCAGTTACCCCAACCACAACCGAATCCCCCACGCCCCGCCAGGGCTGACCAGCATCTACAAGCACAAGAAGCACCCCAACAGCGTGGGGGAGACTTACGAATACACCACGAGGATAACTGGGCCCACCTGCGACGCTTGACACAGCAACGGCGGGCTCTCGCGGGGAATTTTGCGGGCAACAACCTGAGGGACCCACTTCCAGCGGCGTTACCAAATGATCCCGCCCGCCCCATGCCACAATTACAAGGGAACAGAGCAGGTGGTATGAGAATGGATCCGGTGAACAGAGGGAGGGTGGATGAGTGGCGGAGAGGAGTTCCTCGCCCTGAGGATGGGGCGGCCTTATGACTAGTGCCGTTCATGGCGGGATTCATAACGTGTCTCGTCATGTGGTTGGTGTCGGCCGTGTTGATATCATGAGTAGCATCTATGGGCTTGCTGTACTACGGAACCAAGTACTAATCTATTCTCCCAACCTCTGCTTGCCGTGCCCGTTTACCCCGGCAACCTCTCAGAGTCTCCTATGACGGACCTCCGTGGGGATGTCATGTCAGAAGCAAATTCGGTTGCTGGTCCTCACCAAAAGGGACCACCCCATGAGTTTTGTTGCCGATCAGTCCCTGGAGAGGCTGGGATTCAACGTTTCAACAGCGAGCAGAGAGTGGGGAGATCCCGGTTGACTCACTGTAGGCAAGAGACGAGATAACATGTGCAGACTCGATCCGAACGGCCTCGAATCACGCACGGTGTCCGTGCTACCTCGGGGGCCCTGAACAGTCGAGAAGCGCAGGAACACTGGTGCGGACCTCCCTCGAGGGGTCAGTGAGGATGGGAGCGAATGTGTGTCTGGGGGCTCCCTTCAATGTCGAAGATGCGGAGGTGTCCATGAATTCTAGCGCCGTGAGCGTGCACGATGCGCTTGGGGATAGGCTCGTGGTAAAATTGGTACTTCGAGAAGAACGTGTACTATAGGCTGAACTTTGCGCGGCGGACACCGCGTACTATTACTAATTGACACGACACGACTTCAGTTAGATCCGAGTCGCTCTGTCTCAGGATCTACCCTACGTGATCTTGCCACGTTCCGCCCCAGCCCGCCAGTTGGGCTCGCCCCCGCTCGCCCCGGTTCGCCAGCGATGGGCCGGGTTAGTCCCTGTTCGACCGACTTTTCACTGGGTCGATGATCGATGATGCATGACGAGCAATGTTGTTTCGTACCGTCATTGGCGCAACTCTCAGGACCGTCCCATCTGTGCAGAAACCTCACAATGGGGGGCCAAGGAGATGCCTGAGCGCAACCGCGAAAAAACCCTTGAGGAGATCCTACCTCTATGGTATTTTACCCTTCGTTTCTGCTCCCCCGACCTTTCTTCGTGGACTCATTTACGCACTGGACTATTAGTCCCCGCATCTTCGGACAAGATGCTTCGAAAATCTCCGGAAACGTCGTCGGACGTGATAGTATACGACCTTGAGGACGGCGTACCCCCCACACGAGCCGACAAGGACGCTGCCAGGGACCGGCTATCGAATTTCCTCACTGCTGTTCGTTCACGTCGATAACTGCCTCCGTATGGACACTAACGGTTCGAAACACCAGACAACGGAGAAACTTCCTGCGCAGGACAGGATCGCTGTGAGGCTGAACTCTGTCGACACCGCTCATTTCGTTGACGACATCCGGCGGATTGTGGGTATCACCGGGTGTATCGTCCGGACCCTACCCTCTGCAAACACCGAAACTGACGGAATGAGCCTTTAGGTGAACATACCAGCTGTGCGGACTCTTGTGGTGCCAAAGGTTGACAATGAAGACCATCTGGAACATATCGGGCAGGAAATAAGTCGCATTATTCAGTCTAATCCTGAGCTTCTGCGCCAGCGTCCGGAACCGCTTTCCATCGCTGCTAGTATAGAAAGTGCTCAGTCTCTTTGGAGGATCGGTGAGATAGCCCAATGGAAGTCAAAGCACGGCCGCCTAAGCGCGTTACTCGTACGTCCGAAATGGTTTCCCCGTCGCTATATTCGCAAAGGACTTACGACCATTCCAGTTTGCGGCTGAGGATTGTGCGTAAGATCATGCACTGTATGCCCACTGCTAATGGTTGGGCCAAATCCTTCATTACAGATTGTGCGGATACACGGATCATTCGCACACCATCACGGCAGGAGTTACTCTATACGCGATCCAAGATCGTGGCAGCAGCGAGGGCCTTTGGCCTCGACGCGATAGATATGGTAAGTCGTTGCTTCACCTTCTAGGCATGTACTGAACCGAGTTCGGTGGGTATACCCTAGGTTTGTGTTGATTACAAGAACTCGGATATACTGGCGGATGAATGCGCCGATGGACGTAGACTCGGGTTTGATGGGAAGGTACACTTTCCGCTAACCGGGATTGTTTTGCACCTCTAACCATGCTCCGGGATACAGCAAGCGATACATCCGGCTCAATTAGACACCATCCATAGCACGTTCGCACCATCGCTGGCTGGTAATTCTGTTGCGATTCTCACGCCTATTGTGCTTTGCTCACCACACCTTCGACGCAGAGATCGCAAGGGCCGTGGAAATTATCAAGGCCATGGAGGCGGCTCACACTGGTCACCGAGGTGCGGTTGGCCTCTCAGTGAATGGGCGGGACGAGATGATCGATGCGCCAATGCTGAAACAGGTGAGAATTCTGGTTCCCCTCCGGAATTTGTTGCCGATAGTAAACGCCGCTTTCATTATCGTAATAGGCGCAACAAATCATTTGGCACGCAAAGGAAGTCGGGTTACCCATCCCATACTCCAGTTGATTAATGTTAACGTGGAAATGTCAATAAACAAAGCAAACGAGGCGAAATGCTAAGAGCGAGTGGCCCATCGGGTACAACTGCGTATTCTGAGTGACAGAGCCATGCATCTGAGTGTGCTCTCGGAGGTTATCCGAAAGACAGTGTCAAGACCCCTGGTGGCCAGAGCTTCCAATCGCCTTGGGCATTTTTCTTTCCCCCTTTGCCAGCTGTTCAAGGTCCGCAGGCTTGTAGTAATGCGGAGCAACTGCCGCGAAAATTCAGTGTCAGCATAAGGGTGTGCAACGAACACCGACAAAATTCATGAACGGACCTTCAAGCAACCACGCGGGTTTTATTTCCATGACCTGCCTCATGTAGGACTTAGAAGTCATAACCAGCTCGTAGTACAATATGGTCTTAGCGGGAGGTTGATGGTTGAATAGTGAGGACGATGGGTGGATATACACCGTCTGATTTGTCTTCAGCGTTCGGTACGAATCACCGCTCTTCTGGAGTGAAGCCTAGGTATATGCTGCGGCTTAGGGTGAGATGTCGGAAAGAGGTAGAGCAGACGGACCGTATTGTAGAAATACCCGGAGGTAATCGCCTTTTGTATGGGGGTGATGTCCGTCGCGTTCGGGTTGCTTTCGACCACGATCTCAACTCGTTCGCACAGGCCAGCCAACTGGTCACGAATGTCTCGTGCTCTACTCAAACTCTTGAATTGCAGGAATTGCTCATAGCAGAACTGTTGGGAATAATTCGTCTCGGCCCATCGCTCCCAAACGTTGAGAAGAGTGAAGTGATCTCCACCACTCATGACGAAATTTTGTCTGGCTTGGTCGGCATGAAGCTTTTTGTCCTTCGGACGATAGAAGAGGGAAGCGGATTCTGATAACATCGAGATGATTGTGAGAACCTGACCAATCAGAAGTGAAGTGTGAGTTTACGCTCAACAAAATCAGCATCGAACCTTACCTCATCGGTACACTGATACTTCTCACTCGCGATAATGGCCTTCGACAACATAGGGTCCACGGGGAACTCCGCCATTCTCCTCCCCAGCTTTGTCAGCTCGCCTGTGTGTGTCAAGGCGCCGAGTGCATATAGAAGTTCCAGGGCACGCATCAATGTCTCGCCAGGAGGTGGATCCATGAACTCGAACCCGATCAAGTCGTTGATCCCAAGCGACTTGAGGACGAGGACCACCATCCCAAGGTTTGTTCTCTGGATTTCCGGGACAGTGTTCTCTTCCAGTTCGTTGGAAAAGGCCCATTTCGTATAAAGCCTGAATGCTTTCCCTGGGCCAACTCTGCCAGCTCGACCAGCCCTTTGGTTCGCAGAAGCTCTTGAGCACTATGCTGATGTTAGACGCGGCCGCTTGCGCAAGGGGTCGCGGGTACATACCGGAACAACAACCAAAGAAGACATCCCCGTCCTCGGGTTGTAAGAGTTCTGCTTAACGAAGCCAGGGTCAATCACAAAGACAACCCCATCGATTGTGATCGAGGTTTCCGCAATGTTCGTGGCCAACACGACCTTCCGAGCACCTTCTGGCGTAGGCTCGAAAATTTTGGCTTGCATATCGCTAGGAAGGTTCGCGTAAATCGGGCAAATAATCAACTCAGCGATCTTGTTGCTTAACGCGCGGGCTGTTTCTTGCAGGTTCTCGTGAGCGGCTTCGATTTCCTCTTGACCCTGAAAACCGCGGGTAAACACGATAGAAATATAGTGGTTGGTGTGAACTTACAGTGAAGAAAACCAAGATGTCACCCTTGGGTTGCGTTGTATGGATCTGGAACACGGTCGTGATTGCGGCATGTAGGTAGTTGGCTTCTGGCTGGGGTGTATAATGGATATCGACTGGATATCGACGGCCAGGGACTGTAATGGATGAGAATTCAATTGGTTCGACCACAAAAAAATTGGTGCACACCGTAATACACCGGGGCGTCATCGAAGTATTCGCTGAACTTTTCGGCGTCCATGGTCGCACTCGAGATCAGCAACCTCAGATCCGGTCTGAACCGTGCAATATCCTTGGCAGTGTGAGCATATATCTGAGCAAGTACCATCGGTGAAAAACCGCACCTTGACAAGAGCGAAGAGAATGTCTGTACTTAGCGTTCTCTCGTGAGCCTCGTCAATGATCAACGCGGCGTACCCAGCGAGATCGGGTTCCGTCAGAAACTCTCGCAAAAGCATACCATCCGTCATGTATTTGAGCACGGTTTTGTCGCTGGTACAGTCTTCGAAACGGATCGAATAACCGACTTCATAACCGACTTTCGTGCCCATTTCTTCGGCAACTCGAGCAGCAACCGACATGGCAGCGACACGACGAGGCTGTGTGCATCCGATTTTCATACCGTTCTCGGTGTAACCGGCCTCATGTAGATATTGGGGTAGTTGGGTGGTCTTCCCTGAGCCAGTCTCGGCGACGACGATGAGGACTTGGTGTTCCTTGACTGCGGCAAGAATGTCGTCCCTGAACTGATAAATGGGAAGTGACTTCCTTGTATCTTCGATCGTTTGGGCTAAAGAGCAAGATGAAAAAATCGAAATAGAGAGATGGATTTATAACATACCCCGTTTCTGTGCCTCTTCAACTTGCTGCATAATGAGCTTGTCCCTCGCACTTAACTGCTCGCCACTCATGGTGTTCTCCATGACAAACTGAATCGTCTGACTCTCGTCAAAGACATACTCGTAATCTTCGATGATCTCCTGTTTGTCCATAGCACCGGTGCGGAAAGTCGAGTGTACTGTCTGGCTCTGTTCCCACTGGTCGACGTCCGTGACAAACTGGTCATCCTTGGGCTTCGCATCCTCGTAACGTTGGTACAGGACGCTTTCTTTCTTCTTCCTGTCGATCTTTCCTTGTTCTGTAAAGTAATCTTCAGGAAGTTGGTAGCCCTCCAGCTTGTCGTCAATTTTCAGGCGGGCCTCGACGAGTTCCAGTAGCTGCTTCTTCCGATCCAAGGCTTCCTGCTCCTTCTTGGTGACCTTCATACCCCGGAAGAGAGCCTCCTCGTCAGTGATTTCCTTCCGCAGAAGCTCAATCTGCTGAACCTCTCGCTTTGTGAGGTACTGCTGACGTGAATGCTCCCGGAGAGAAGGCATGGCAAGGACACGAGCTTCTAGATCGCCCGCAAGACGTCGTCGTTCAGCTGCCTCTGCGGCCGCACCCGCGCTGACCTTGGACGAACGATCTTCAACGAGACGTTTGGTTTTACTGCGGTCGCGGTCGCGCATACGTTCCGCAAAGGCGTCTCGTTCTCGAATGTCCTCTTCCTGGGCTCTTTTGGCCTTCTCCTCCTCGTCTTCGATCGCAGCCATCTCCCCGTCCTCGTCAGACCGGTACGTCCGCTCGTGATCTTCAGCGCGTAATCGTTTCCGGGAAACATCATCATCATCTTCATCACTCGCCCAGTTATCGCTAGACTCCTTCTTTCGTGTGTGTCGGTCCCGTTTTCCCTTGGAGGGCTTGTCCTTGGATGTGGACGCGGAAGAAAGTTCGGTTACGCTGTTGTCGGCCTTGTCATCGAGTAGAAGTTGATAGCGTTTCGATTGAAGGACTCTGGATTCGGCTTCGGCAGCCTTTCGTGAGGATTCTGCGGATTGTTTGTGTTTAGACTTTCGGGGAACGCGTTCATAAAGTTGTTGGATGAAAGTGTGCGCAGCGGGTGTGTCCGGAAGACCTGCAGCTGTGAGGGAGGTGAAAAGGGCGTCTGGTGACTTGGAGGAACTTGCTGTGGGATGAAATTGATTGAAAACTATGCGCACTGGAGAGATGGAGAGACACTGACCTGACGCTATGACAAAGTCGACAGTACTCTTGTCGGACAAGCCGAGGAGCTGAACGCAGGGATGCGTTAACAACGATTATGCGGAAGTGCAGTTGAAATAAAACTTGCCTGGAGGCAGCTGTCGCTGACATACCGCTGAAGATCAGAAACCATGGGGGAGGGAGAGTGAGACACCGGCGAATAACGATCGAGATCACGGTCATGGTCATCTCATTGTCCAACGGAGTCGGAAGTATACATCAAACTACATAAGCAGGTTGCGGGCTCATTATGAAGACCTAAAAGGTGCCAATATACTCTCCAATCCTCTCTCTATTGTTCTGAGCAATACACTCGGCGATCCAAGTAAGACTCCTGATCTCTTGCTCCTTCAATTTGATGTAGCTGTAAAACACGGCATACGAGAACTGTTGGAGGAATGCAAGCTTGTTCAAGTGAACTTCTTGCGCGAAGAACCTGTCCTCGAGGTGGGAGGCTGACCCGTGGTCCTCGTAACCATCGGCATCACCATTGGTCCGGGCCGAAGACTGGCTAGAGGACTCGAAGAACGAACGATACTCTTGAATGTGGTCTACCGCAGCCCGGACCTGCTCCACGTCGTCAGCTCGAGCAAGGTTGTTGTTCCCTTCGGGGAACAGCCGTCCAATTGTCGGGAATAATTTGGCACGACGCTCCTTCGAGAGCTCGGTTCCAAAAGAATTGATAGTAATGTTGATTGCCCGGCGGTCAGCCTCGAAGGCTAGAATGTGGTTCATGATGTCGGACGTGGGGGAGCCTAGGGAGGCGCAGAAATCGTAAAAATCTTCCAGGTATGCCTTGTAGAGCGTGTTCCTGATGATTTCAATGTTGAGGGCATCGAGATCCGCGGCGGAGAGGCACTCTCGGAAGTATGGAGCTACATAAACCTGGGTAAGAGTCGGAACTCGGATGTATTGTGCGTATAAACACACCCAACGGTGTCTCAACGAGCGCAGTGTGGTACAATTCTTCGATATTTGTAGCCACACACAGCGCGGGAAGAGTATCGAACACTCCGAGAGGGTGGCATCGTTCCAAAAGTTCGTGGGTATCACGCTCGTGCAGCGTTCCTGTGATGAGTAGCACAACGTTGTCGATCATGTACGCATATCTGGAGCATACAAGGCAACATCAGCGCAGGGTTGTGACGAGAATATCGGCGGGGACGTACGTGATGTAGTCAAAGAACTTGCTGAGTGGTTCGACGGCATTGGTCCTCAGGAAGTTGAACTGATCGACGAGAACCTGGGTCGCCTTTTCAGCAATGGTCGAGGTGGAAATGGGGGAGGGCTCGTTGGCGAGGAAATTGCCGTAGTCGGTCGTAGACAGCTGAGTCCTAAAGTCTGTTGGCGATAAGTGAGAACGAAACGTTGGTTCCTGGGAGTAGACAGGCGTACCTTCCAGTGTCTCGCATTGGGTGAGGTTAGAGTAGTGACCTTGGGTGAGGAGGCCCGCCTTGTAGCCTCTGAGGATGCCCTCGAGAAAACCGGTAGAAACCTGGACAGGGAACGAAAGGAGATAATCAGAGAGGGATTGCAGACGGATTCCAGGTCGACTGACGTTGAAGAAGAGAGCCTCCATCGCTGCACCAGACTGTGTACTGCCCGGAGATTTTCCCACGAGAGCTCCGCCTTCTCTCGCTCATCTAATCTCTGGGACAACGATGGATTCAAAAACCATAGAGCTCGCCATCGAGAAGGCGACAGAGTACGTTGCGGCTCATCCACTCCCGGCAGATGTCGCTGCTGTTCCCCTTGACCAGAAATTGGTCGCGGGCCACATTGACCATACACTGCTCAAGCCAGATGCTACGCCTGCACAGATCACCGTACTCTGTGAGGAAGTAAAAACGTACGGCTTTAAGGTAAACACGGACTCCGTCACCCACCACTAGAGGTCAATTATTTATACTCGTTCAGAGCTGCTGTGTGAATTCATATCACATCCCGCTCGTCACATCTCTCCTGTCCGGGTCCTCCTCTATCCCATGTGCCGTGGTAGGCTTCCCACTCGGTGCATGCACTACTTCCACCAAAGCATTCGAAACAACCGAAGCCATAAAATCCGGTGCAAAGGAGATCGACATGGTTATCAATGTCGGTCTCCTCAAATCTGGCGACCTTGTGGGGTTATACAACGACATATCCTCCGTCATTTCCGCTGCTGCAGATATTCCGGTCAAAGTCATCATTGAGACTTCGCTTTTAACAAAGGAACAAAAAATCTCTGCCTCGGTCATCGCTGCCCTCGCAGGTGCCGCTTATGTCAAAACGAGCACCGGGTTCAATGGAGGGGGTGCTACTGTGGAAGACGTCGAGCTGATGTACCAAGCTGTGGCCTTTAAGAAGGGTACCGTAAAGGTCAAGGCTTCAGGAGGCGTCAGATCGTTCGAGTATGCCCAACCCCAGTTTGTCCGCTCCCCCCGGCCTCACAACTCCTCAGGGCTGCCGTCTCCATGTTGCGTGCTGGAGCCGACAGGCTCGGGACATCGTCTGGTATTCCAATCGTCACTGGGGCAGGTACGGCGGCCGGTGTATACTAAAGTGGCCCGTGTTCCCACTTTCCTGTATTATACGACAATGTATCATCACTTGAAACTGAGTTTGTCTACACCAAACATTCCAAGTAGAAATGACGACCGCCAACTCAAGGTCTCCGCTAATGCGCGAGGGGACCACTGGACCACATCTAGGCAAAGTACATGAGATCGTTCTTTTTCTTGCTTTGCACTGTAACGGACGTGTTAATGGTGTATTCAACGACAAAAGCAGCACGCTTCCTCACCTTCGGAAATGCCGCTCAAGAAGTGTTCGTGTCCCAGTTTTGTGGCACCTTCCCTCAAAGCAATCATGCCTGCCTCAACGCAGACAGCCTTCAGTTGCGCGCCATTAAACTCGTCCGTACTCCTCGCAAGCTCCTCAAAGTTCACATCACTGTTCACCGTCATCTTCCGGGAGTGGATTTGAAGAATTCGAGCGCGTGCGGTCTCGTTTGGAAGTGGGAATTCAATCTTCCTATCCAAACGGCCGGACCGGAGAAGGGCAGGGTCAAGAATATCGATACGGTTCGTTGCAGCGATGACCTAAAGTAATATACCAATGTTAGCTATAATGGAGTGTTCTCCAGAACGCAAACATGCCTTGATCCTTTCGTCGCTGCTGAAACCATCCAGTTGGTTCAAAAGTTCCAGCATCGTTCGCTGAACCTCACGATCACCGCTCTTCTCAGAGTCGAAACGTTTTGTGCCGATGGCATCCAATTCATCGATGAAGATGATCGCGGGGGATTTCTCCTTCGCGAGTTCGAAAGCGTCACGAACCAGCTTGGCACCGTCACCGATAAACATTTGGACAAGTGAAGGACCGGCAAGCTTGAGATAACAGGCATTTGTTTGTGCGGCGCACGCCCGGGCAAGCAGGGTTTTTCCCGTTCCTTCAGGATTATTAGTCGCGGAAAGGACACCCCCAAGCGGGATGGCGCACCGGGTGGACCATACATCAAACAACCCTTTGGAGGTGTGATACCCAGGGTTTTAAACTTATCCGCCTGCTCCATAGGTAACACGATAGCCTCCACCAATTCTTCGATCTGCTTCTCCAACCCACCAATGTCGGTGTACGTTTCTGTCGGCCGCTCGTCGACCTCCATAGCCTTCACACGGGAATCAAATTCGGCAGGCAGAGTGTCAAGGATGAGGTACGAGTCCTTGTTAACTCCAATGAGATCTCCGGGCCTGAGTTTCTCTGCAGGGACGAGACCGATGAGGGGAAGGAAGACAGTTTGGCGGGTTGAAGTCTTGATAACCGCACATTTCCCTTTACGCATGGAATCGAGGTCTTGGGCTGCGCCCTCTTCTTCACCGTCTGGGTCTACGTCTAGAATCTATTAGGAAAAACCGTAAGCCCGAGATGTATTGCGGAAGCGCACGCATATACGGACCTCGACAACGTTCCCGACGAGATAAGGCAGAACTTTGTTCTGCTTTATCTTCTCGCCATTATCTCTGATCTTCTCCTTCATGACGTTCTGTTCGTGTTGTAACCTCATCGTTTCCGATTTCATGACCTGAGAGATGTACAGATCAGACCCCAACGACTCGGTCGAACAAAGAAACATTACCTTAATATCATTGTCAATGAGCCTCGTCCGAGTTTGAATATCCTCTGTTGGGAGGGCCATGATTTCCTCTGGGATATCGTCCCAGGTTTCCTCTGGCGGCTGGTCTGGTGCAGTGTCCATCGGCGCATCCTCTGCAGGTCTCGCCTCTGATGGCGTCTGACCGAGCAAGGGCTGCTGCTCGTCTGATTTTTCGCCAGTTGGTGGGTTGTTTGGTGGCTGGTCCGGGGGCTGGGCGGAGGACATTGTCGGGGAATGGATCAGAGGTGTGGACGCGCGTCGATGCCTGATATAGGTTGTTGTTATAGCCGCTTGACCGCGACTTGCCACTTACTAGATGGCGGCAAACGCAGCCAACCCCGCGACACCGACGGCGGCATCCCCTACAGCAGAGGACAAGACGACTTTTGAGAATGCGAAGAAAGAGCTCGTCCAGGCACTCACGAAGAAACGAAATGCAGACAAACAACTCGTCAGTTCGACTATCCTTCCCGGTCGCTGTAGCTCACAATTCGATTCAGGCCCAAGTAGAAGTCCAGCTGTATCATCTCGAAGCCTCGTACCTTACAGAGACCACAACAAACAGCGGTGGGAACATTATCACCGGTTTTGAGAATTATCTCAAGAACCAGGGCATTGGCCGCAGAAAGTTTGAGGTCACGGATGGTGATAGGATGTTTTCTGCGAGTAGTACGACATATCAAAGAGTGCGTATTGCTCGGGACGTGATTTATATGCTCGATGTCTAACCTATACTACCAGTCTCTCGACCTCATGGGGGAGGGCGAGGAATCCACCGCAACGCAGGATGACTACAAGCCCACCACCGTTGTAGTTCCACCCGTCAAACAGCGAGACGAATCCGCGGCAAATGCGAAGAAGCTTCGCGACAGGGAATACCAGAGGATGAAGAGAGCCCAGAAGAAACGCAGCACGGTCGCAAGCGACGACGAATCGGTCACTTCTGCTGCGGGGAGGAGACCCGTCAAGCGCGCAAGAACATCGCTCATGAACGACGACGACTAGGTATAACGCTCATATGTCAAGTGTGTCGAGAAATGCGCTGACCGACTTTGCGTCTAGGTTCTCTCCCTCGGGGTCAACCCGTTCTATGCATCTGACCGCGGCAATGACGTGCTTCGGTTCTACCGACTTGATCCACACCCTCCCATTCATCCCTGTGGCAGCATCCAGTGGAAATTTTGAGCCCAGAAGGGGGAGAAGGAAGTGGTTTGGGTCGAGGAGTCTACGGATGTCTTGTCGGAATCGCCCGTTACGAGGGTTACTTTTTGATGTCACTCACTGTCGGCACATTCTCAAGCTACATCCAGTAACGAACCCGCCTTTTAGTTCACCGTACCCTTGTGATTTACGGGTTTGTGCATCGAAACACTCGAGCTCCGGTTCCATATCTTTGTGTGACAAAGAAACGCGCGCGTATAGCAGCGACCCAACCTAGGAAAGTCGGTAAAAATTGGATAAAGTATGAGGTTGAAAGCACCTTGAGATTTGGCCTGTTCCGTTTTGTAGCACCCTCAAAAGCGAGCGCGTCGAGGTTCGCGTTGTGTGGTCCGCCGATATCGACTCTGAAGCCTTCTGCACCATTTTTACCGACGACGACACCGATGACCGATTCCTGAGCGGCAGGAATGTACTGAAATAAGTCAGAATAAACGCATGAGGATAAGATTGGATCTTTGGTACTCACCCTCCTTGAATTTGATTCCACCCACCACTTGCTTCGATTTTGGTTATGACAGAGTATACCGGCCCTGGTAGAAATCGTCGACCCATCAGAAAGCTGCAGAAGCCCTGGCCCAAGTTTTAGGTTCGGATGTTTGGCGTCAACCGGTTCGCCAGGGAGGACGACCTCGGACATGATCAACGCAGTCAAAGAGGGATTCATTGATCCGGATCAGCCATGAGCTCAACTTTGTTTGAAGACTACCCAGAGCTCTCTCACTTATCGTGGGTCGACACTTGTACGCATCTGCATCAGACCTCTGACTCCTTGTAGACGAGATGATCTGCAGGATTTGCTGCACGATCAGCAATACTTCCAGGCCGTTTTCCATTCCCTAGAGCACGTAAAGGCAATTTATCGCGCTCAAGATGAGATCGTTATGGCTAACGAAGCTATCGCCAGTAAGCTTTTCTGTCATCATAGGAGCAGGTACGCTGAACTTGCTTAGAGAACAATCTTGCTCTTCAGGACGAACTATACAACCTGAGAGCAGGCACCCAAGCCGCATTCGATGAGGCCAAAAACCTCGAAGCGAGATGGAAGAATCTCGAGCGGGAGCAGAAGGAGGTTTACCAGGTCCGCATCGCTATACTTCTTGCATCGGAACTGCCCCTGTAACTGTCGTTCCGCAGAGGTTCACCCAACAATTCCTGTTGCTCAGGCTACGGCACGCGACTACGGCTCAAGACGAGGCGTCTGAGAAGGTTGCCAGCGAGTTTGTCAAAGGGTCGTCTCCCGATGGACTCGCGAGCGGGAAGGAAATTGACGATTTCGTCAGAGACTTCCGAGAGATGCGGAGGGTTTATCACAAACGAGCTATCTTTGGCGACAGGTGGGCCAAAGGAGATGTTGGCTGGCGAGACAACTGAGCTGCATTCCCTTCCGTATCGACTCTTGGGCTGTATATCTCACACCAAACGACCCCACACGATCACCGTGACGTACTACTTGTATCCGATAGTCAAGCGCTCATTTCATTCATCTCTCTTCCTCTCAATGTCCACCTTCGTCTCGGTTTTCGTGAAAGAGATCGCGGGAAGGACCCAACTGCCCGCAGCGGACCAGCAGCAACGGCAGAGTTTCGTATCTGGCGCTGATTCTGAGAGGAAACAAAAACTCCAGAATGCGTTGCTAGAACTGAACCCGCCGGCTACCGAGCAATCGATCCTGGCTGCCCTGACCCTCTTATGCGACGCAGCTGCACTGTCGGGTGATCCTGAAGAAGAGAGTTTGAAGCAAGCCGTTCTCGGACGGGTCATCCTCAGCGTGTATGCCGATGCATTGAACGCGTATCTGGACCAGGCTACCGAGGCTGAGAGTGAGGCTGAGTGGTGGGACAACGTCGAGAGGTCCCGTTACGAGTTGGCGTGGTATCTTCTGCAAAGTAAGTGATTCAAAAGTGTGTCCCCCAATGATGCTGAACCCCTTTGTAGCTCTCCCGGTCAGGTTATTGGACACGTTCCGGACAGTCGCGACCGCCCTTCAACAGCACGACATCCCAGTAACCCTCTCTTCGTTCAGACCAGCCTCTCTACGTCAAGTTTTCCCCACATCGGTCGACAGCCTTCACTACAATGCGCTCACTAAGGCTATGTTCCCCCACTTGCACCAATATCCAATATCCTCCTTTTCCCTCGCACCCGTCAAGAGGACCCAGCCCCGGGCCCGGGTGACACACGCCCTGACACACCTGTGGGATGAACTCCTCAGATGGCGTCACGCTATTCTGTCGACAATCACTCTTCCGATTGAACTGGCAAGACAGGAGTGTCGGCTAAAGCGCAAGGAGCTCGAAAGGATCCGGGACGAACGCGCGGAGGCCCTCGGTTCCCTTTCAGAAATGCGCCTTTCTCTCCAGGACAACTTCGACACTGAGACGCAACGTTTACATGTCACTGCGGACCTGGGCATTGAACGGTACTCGCCTCTCATCGACACATTACAAAGAAAACTCGATGGGAAGCCTGCTCAACTCGGGATTAGACCCGGATCGGTCGAGCGTCTCTTCGATCTGTCAGCCAAAGTTCTTCCCGATCACAAAAAGAAGAATTTGACCACCTTCGCTGAGAGCAATTTGAAAAGGCCGTCCAATCTTGTACTAGCTTGGCCGAAGTTGGTCTTGGGACCTCCACTCCTCTTGTACGGGTTCGGGCTGTTGTATACGTCCAGGAAATCCCTGCAAGAGGTCTCAAAGGATGCATGGAACACGCTCCTGGGGCTTTGGCAGGGATGGCTGATCGACCCCCTAAAAGATGTACTCAGGACCGTGAGGACGGGCGGCGAGGGCAGCGTTATCGTGCGGAAAGAGGGTGTTGTAGCTGATTTGGCTGTGAGTGAATCGTTGAGATGCGCCGTGCAACTGAACCTTGCTAACATGGTTTTTTCCCCCTGCTCAGTCACTGGAGCGAATGGCTTTGTCTCTCGCTAAAGACAAACTATACTATACACCATCTCAGTTGAAGAACCTCTCGAACGCTGTCCAGCAGGGGGATCTTACACCAATCCTGAGGATATACGAGGAAGATATTAGACAACCATTCAGATCCGCGGTTGCGGGGACGTTACTGCGGTCCTTATTCATCCAAGTCCAAAAGGCCAAGGTGGGGTATTCGGTACATCTACAGAGGCAGGTCGCTTAAGAACCGTTCAGGTGGATATTGATCAAGCACTCTCGGGGATCGACAAACTGCTCAAATCTCAAGAATTGACGTTTGCGTTTGTCGGTGTCGCCCCAGTGATCGCTATTGCCTACGCCGTAAGTGGCCTCCTTGCGCGGATTTGGAAAGGGGGCAGGGGAATCGGACGATATGGTGGTCGCCACCGTAGAACAATCGCCTGGCTTTTCATGAGGTGTGTGAACATGTCCACAGCGTCATCGCCGCTTTTGACCCCCTGTACTAGACGGATTGAACGACTGTTGGTCTTCCAACCTCACTCTCACCGTAGCACAAACGGAACCATGGCTTCCCGGCTCAACCCTGGAGATTCTCTCCCCCCACTTACTTCCGGCCTGCTCTTGTTATCCGTAACACAATTGAGGTACTATGGGGAGACGTCTCTCCCCCCCTCCAGCAGAATCCGGGAAGGATTCTTGGAAGACGTCAAGGACTTGGAGGACCCAAGGTTGGGTAGGGACGACAAACTTCGAGTACTTGATCGTATGTGGAAGAGCTGGGGCGCCACGTTGGGATGGGGAACGCAGTAAAAATCGACAAATTCTTCGGGGCTTAATATCCCGCGTAGATACAGCAAAATAATAAGATACTGGTGGTATGTCCTTGCATACAGAGGTGGAGGTTGACTATCGCCGGCCTCTATCTGAGGTGTACAATCTACAACTTGGAGCTGAACTGAGATTCCGTGACACCAACTCCCATAGCAGCGGTGGATGAAATGCCACCGGTGACGGTCTTGAGCAGGTTGTCGACATAATCAGCTCCGCTCCACCTCTGGTGGGTGAGGACATCACAGCCGATATCGCGCTCCTTACGCTGGATGATCTCGACGTAGGCTTTCATACCCTCCGCGGCGAATGACCTCGCGAAGTGATCACTAATGTAAGCACTCGAGTGCAATCCTCCGAGCTGTGAGAGCGATTAGGCCATGAAGTCACGGAGGATCAACGCGGCAACTTACAGTGATGAACTGCCAGACGAATCCGAGCTTCGCGAGATCCCAGACATAGCTCTTCATAGAGTCGGTTCCGAGGCCAGCGGCATCCCAGTTGAACGATGGGCTCAGGTTGTAGGCGAGCCAGTTGCCTGGATAGACCGCGTGGACGCCACCAGCGAATTCTTTAGCCTGGGCATATATGGGCTTCTTCGTCTCCATCCACAGCAGGTCAGCGTACGGCGCAAACGCGACCGCCCTGTTGATCGCGCAGAGAGTTCCGCCCTGGTAGCGGTAGTAACCCTCCCGGGTCCTAGGAGAGTCCCAATCCCAGTACGGCGGGTTCGTAAGACCGAACTCAGTCTTGGCGACATTAAGGGCATCGGAGTAGGAGAGGTGGGCAATCCTCTCGAGGAACTGGGATTGGCTGACAGAACTGTTTTGCGACTGGACTGCACTTGCAAGGACGGTGGGGAAAGTCGCGAGAGCGGCAGACTTAATCCATTCGTCCTCAACGACTTGGAGGGCGTCCCCGGTCCTCCCTGCCTTCTCGGCTTCCAGCATAACGGTGACGAGAGACCTCAACGCTGGGTTCGTCGAACCGAGGATAAACGCGTGGTCGCGCTCGTCGACGTTGGTTGTGATTAGGGTGGCAGCCTCTGAGTCAGTTCGAGCAATGACGAGGTTCTCGACACCCATGATATCGAACTGAAGACGGATGGCGACGAGGCGATTGATGTGCTCCTGGATGGGGACAAGAACCTTGCCGGCCATATGTCCGCACTTCTTGGTTCCTGGAGCCTGGTCCTCGATGTGGATACCTGCAGCACCCTTCTCAACGAAGAGCTTGGCGAGCTTCATGGTGGCTGTGAGACCGCCATGGCCAGTGTCAGCGTCGGCAACGATGGGTCGCAAGTAATCAACGACGGGAGTCGAGGCGAGTTCTGCGTCAGAGAGACGAGTGCGAGCTTCGCGTTGTTTCCTGTCGTGGAAGAGCTGAGCAGTGAACAAGTGCTCGACTTTATTTGGGACGGTGTTATAGGGGTAATCTGGAGTTGTAGGATGAGATGACACAGTTTGATCTGGAGTAGATCAGATAGAAACGGACCTGCGAGATCGGGACCGGGCTCATGAGTACTCGAAGCAGTGCTGGACGATTGCCATCCCGAGACGTAGACGGTCTCGAGGTATCTGGCCATCTGGGTCACTTGAACAGGATCGAGACTGTAAACTCATAAGCTTTCTGAAGGCACCGTCATCGAGCAGGTTGCTTACGCTCCGTAGGTGTGGGAGGGGGTCTTATTCTGCGCATGTTGAGAGAAGATATCCCACAACTTCTTGGCCAAGGCGTCAGAAGGGTAAGAGATGAGGATCGAGCCTCGCTTTGAGACGACCTGCTCGGCGGTGTACGGCCGTTTGACTCGAACGAACCGTGGGCTCTGTGGTAGGAATGCTACGTGAGATCAGGCAGGCCAATAGATAGAGATGATCGACTGGACCTTCCACCACCGTTCAACCTGTGCGACTTCGGCCTTGAAAGCTGCTCTCTCGTTGGACATGGTCGAAGAAGAAATGAGGAAACACTGATATGACTCCCATCCTCCCGCCGGTTTTGTTACAGGGGACAGACGACGTCACATGTCAGGGCCAGTAAACTCCCATGTGATTCCAGCGTCACTTTTCATGTGTAAATTAGGTCCAGACTCGGATGACCAACCCCGAAAATCCGAAGATCACGTCTGAAAAACATTTGACTCGATGCGGCTCGATGTATGCACTTGTGTAAAGTTCATCAGGGCATTGGGTCTCCGTGCTTCGTCACCAGTGGTCCATGGTCAGCGAGCACAGGTGTCGTCGCAATGCATTGTCATTGACTAGTAAATTATTGGCTCGCAGCGGTTACAGTAAGGTTCGTTAAGCGTAAGTACATGAATGGGTCTTGTACATCTAACACCTCGCAGAGGTATGTATCAGTATACATATGGATACAAACAGATCCTGCTGAGGGCGGTCAAATTTCAAACCCTGATCGAGAGTCGCAAGTCCGGTAGGAAGACGCCCCCCCCAAAGACGGAGCAGGGTATGTGCTGTCCGCCAGCGTCAGCATAGACGCTGCTGGGCTTAGGACGGGGTTATTTTGATGCGGGGACGGGTTCGGCTGAGGGGGTTCATTAGATTGAGAGGTTTCTTGGGGCCCAGAATGCTCACTAGGTCGCACCGTGTCGTCAGCTTGAAGGGGTTTGGATCGAATGTCAAATTGGGAGGTGCGGAGCAATACCTCAGGTCGGAAAGATTGCGCGGAAGAGAGTCGGGAGCCCAAGGTGGGAGCGAGTGTCGACTGTCGGATGAGGGGTGGAATGGTAGGGGGTTCACTTGAAGCTCTGGAGATATACACGGGGAGAGACCCATGGCAGTCCGCATTCGAGATTGATCGATTCCATGCTCTGTCATGGTCGTTAACGTGGAATTTCTGTTGAGGAAATGGTCTGCTAACCTCATTCGGACATACATCTTGGCGGACGCCAGCAATCCAACAATCCATTCGAGCCGTTCTTTGGGGAATAAACCGACTGAAAGCGTAAAGCTCGAAGACGCCCAGAGCCACCGCAGTTCAACTGCGGCACGAAGCGGAGGGACAAGTGACCACTGAATTACAGGAACGACCTGCACGGTTTGGAAGTCGTGGTGAAGTGAGTTGACGGAGATGCCCGGGTAGTTGACGACCAACAGCAGAAGGGATAGTGAGACGATGGTGGTGCAGATGATCCCGAGAAACAAGGAAATGGAAAGCCTCAGAAAGTGCTTGAGTGTCATTGTTTCGGATGATGTTGGGGTGGATCCCTGTCTCCGCCTTTGTGTCCAGAAAGAGTGAATGGTAAGTCCTGGTCGATCATTATTAGATGGGTTCATTGCATGCAAATATCGAAAAAAAGGCAGCACCGAGGTAAGCCAGAGAGGCAACATTAAACAGAAGGGGCCAGACGAGCACGGCGACCGACGGGAACAGAGAAGGCGAAATGCTGGGGATGCATCCTGCCTGCTCAATGAACATGTACCGCCGATCTACGAGAGAGGATGATTGATTCGAATGATCGTGTAATGAATAGACGGCAGAAACAAACCTTGCACGATGATGTCTAAGAGGTGGTCGGAAGACATCAATACCAGGGTTGGGGTGGTCTCGGGGTGATGACTCACGGATAACAATGACCAGTGCAGGCATGCCCAGCATAAGAACAAGTTTACAAAGGAGCTGATAGAACCGCTGGAACATAGCGCGTAAGAATGGGGTTTATTGTTCAGTTTTCTGTACGCACTTTGTCGAGGAGGGAATCAGGGGCAGAGACGGTCATGTAGAGGTGGTGTAGGACGCAGACTATTGACGCGGGGACCCCAATGTATGCGCCAATCATCAGTTTCGTAGCTGCACCGCGGTAAGGATAGTCAGTCCCCTGTGACTGGCCGGTGGTATCGCAAAATTACTCACAGATATCACACCAAATCACCGCGTTCATGGCAAGGGAGTTCACGAACAACACAAAGCAACCTACGAAAAGCCAGGAGCACAGGAGCACGGATCCTATGTTCATGCCGTTGTTTTTCCATGGTAGACAGACAAGTGAGTGGATGCATCCGAAGAAAGCGGTAGCGGTGAAGAGAGCGAGTTCGGTCTGAGGCGTCAATGTCATGGGGCATACAAGAGGAAGAGAGAAAGGTTTATTCCGACAGATGTGTTAGATATATTATTTATACAAAACATCCCGACACTTCCTTTCGACGACGCATCCGGCGGACAATTGCCGGGAGGCCAAAAAGATTATTTGGTCATGTTTGTCGGCAAAATGCACCGACGGGCGTCTGATTTGTATAAAGTGGGTAAACAATGATCTCCCCGACTCTTCAATGAATGCAAGTCCAATTATCCCGGTAATTCAAAATGCGAGCTCTAGGACAAGTATGCAAACGTGCGCTAGGAAGTACATGGAATTAAGTGGAGTCCAAGGCTAAATGCAACGCGAACGGTGTCAAGGTGGACACCAAAGGACAGGGAAGAGGGGGGTTAGAAAAGACAAGGGGGATAGGGGTATAGTGGGCGGGCACCGAGCGAGAGATACGAAATGGGCAGTAGAGTAAATGGCGCGGTTCTGTGGACCTAGGCCATTAATGTGGATGGGTAGCTCCACGGCGAAGCCTCTTGTGCCGTTGACTTGGACGAAAACTGGAGACGTTTGCAACTCCTGTGGACGAGGGCCCACGCTTCGCTACAGTGAGCGTTGGAGACACGTGGAAGAGCGTGGAACCTCCGAGGTTTCCTACCACCGCAGAGCTGGTGGTTGTTGGGATAGCTTTCTCGTTCTCCTTTCCTCCCACGGCGGTAGGGGCTCTATGACCTGAGTCGTTCCTAGTCATGTACCAGATGAGGACGGAGACCCCGACAATAGACTGGAAGGTGAAATTGGATGAGCAAACAACAGCAACGACTAGATATGTAATCCGTACCAAGACCAAAAAAACGGCAAGGACCAACACCCAACGACTGAAGCGACTTTGCCTACCACTTGTCTTCGCTAACCAGGTGCTAGAACTGTCCATCAGAAGGCATTTAACCGAAAAATCGTGAGATGACGAACCTGGGCTTGTTGTTCTCCACCTTCGCGACCATACTGAACCTCCTCCAGAATTGGTCACCGCCTTGCCCGCCCTTTGGCAACAACGTTCCTTCTTTCTCTCCTCGTATGATTGGTTGCTCTGGAGCAAATTTGATAGTTGATGTTTTCACCGGTCGAGCGAAAACTGGTGTAATGGGGGTAGCAGGGGGCTGCAGCGGGTGCGGTGTTTGGGGGACGGTAATTGCGGGAGATCCACGATCATACATGTCCCCGGGGTGGCGTCCAACTGGAGTGGCGACAGGGGATGGATGGTTGAGAGTCAGTGCTGAGACGTTGGTGGCATAACCGGGGCGAGGGGCAACAAGCGGGACTGGGACGGTTTGGGTCATTTGAGGATTTCGGAACGGATTCAAGTCATCCTGAGCATCGGAATTGTCGCGACTGGTTAGGGGTGTGGTTCGACCAACTTTGGTTAGGGGGAGAATATGCTTAATGAGATAGACGCACGGGCTGTATGACGAAGACTGGTCGCGACGTAGTTGCGTAACTAGTGGCCCGGTCTCATAGATAGGTTCTGCAGTGATAAAAGGGATCGTTCCACGGGGCAGGGGAGCAGCGTATTGTTGACGAGACATCAGAAAGACGGTGGGATTTGAGAGTTAACTAAATCAGATACGCCAGAAGAAAGGAGCAAAGCAGTAAAGAGGTCAAAGAAAGAAGAAACAAAGACGAAAAGAGCGTGGAGGAAAAGGAAAGACAGCAGGCGGGCCGGCGAAGCGGAGAGGGAGAGTGGAGGAAGGGTAAAGCAGTGAGTACCAGCGCACCCGATCTGGCAACGACGGGATGATGCGGTAGCAGCGATCACAATGACCTCTTCGGATTTACACAGTGGCAAGTAAAAACACAACACATGTGTATCCAACTACTTCAAAATGCGCGAAAGCAGCACAGGGTACCTTCTCGGAAGGAAGGAAGAAAAAAAAAAAGTTCAAGGTAAGAACCATCTCATCCCTCGCGACGTATCGCATCCTGCTCATGGATGGTGACCGTCATACTACTCTTTGGAGCAGCAGCACGGTCTCTCCCTCCTCCAGTCCCAGGATCCGTCTCTGCAATTCCCGTTCGAACGTAATTCACAGGAATGACCAAATCCCCGAAATTTGATGTGAAAGACAAGGGAGATATCGGGATTGTCGCCCTCGGTTGCTCTCTTGTTCCAAACGATGGTTCCGAACTTTGGACACCTCGCGAGTGCGGACTGGAAGGCGACAGTGTCGACGACCATGCTTTGGTATCACCATTCAGTGTGAGAACGGATGTGTGAAGGATTCTGTCCAGATCTGCGGTAGCGGCGGTTAGCGACCGCATTTGCTGGTAACGATCCGGAGCGTAGTTGTTGGGTGTTGACTGGACAAAATCAGGGGAGATCGGCGCGCGCGTGTATTTTTCCATCGGATAAGGCGTCGGTTTGTTGATTATGTTGATTGTACTCCCCGGTGACTGGGCAGATTGCAGATCAAGAGGTGGAAGTACTCCTCGTTCGGTGAGACCAGGGCCACCTTCAATCCCCTTCTGTTGCATCGTCCTATGGGTTCGCCGGCGCTGTCTGCGCTGCAGGAAAAGGTACACGGCAATAAGGATAGATAATAACATCACCACGCAAGCAATGGAGGCAACAATCCCAATCACGGCCTGCCTAGTAGGTCCTCAGCAACGAGATCAGCTGTCACACCGCTGAACTGTGCTCACCTGGATAAACCAGCCTGCTGAGATTTTTCCGAGCCTTTGTCATTTTGTGGAGGGGGGAAACAGTCGTTGCTACTAGTTACGTCCCCTGTCACGGTGAACAGATCCGTTGACTGGAGATGATTCGACCCATCTCTAAACAGCAGGACCGCAGGCTGGCCACGGAATGCGGCCATGGTAAAACTGGTGGTACCGGGGTCGCGTGAGTCCTGCGTTTGATTGAGGAGAGGGGCCTGGCCACTCGGTACGAATAAACGGACTGCCGGTGGAACGGCCTTGGTGAGATCGAAGGTGACATTGAAGGGCTGACATTGTGAAAATGGCGGTTCGGCGATGTAGGTTTGTATTTTCTCTGCTGTGGAGACACACGATGTGTCGTTGGACTGTAGAATCCTGATGATGTCCGATGTGAATCCCGTGCTCCGGCCTTGAGCATCATCGAGAGAGGCTATGAAGGTCGTCCCTGCTGGATACGGCAGAAAGGTAATGGCGACTCCGGTGCTCGTCTTTGAGTCCCATTCTGGGTTTGGAAGGGGGATTGAGATTGGTACGGCTGACGAGCCAAAGGGGACGATTGTGAGAGCAAGGGGAAGAGCCGTTGGCTGATTGCCTGAGAAAGTGACATTGAATGGCCCGCACTGTCGGATGCTGGAGAAACGAATGGTTGTGAAAGCGACTGCTGAAGAAAGAAAAAAGAAAATAGGAACGAAGAACAACATTGGTTGTGAATGAGCGGAGGAGAAGGAAAGAAATAAAAACGCCTCTGACCCTGCGGCGCAAATTGGGAAGAGGAAGAAGAACAAAGCCGGTACTTACCAGGCAAATGAGCCGCTTGGCCCTGTAACACAAACTGATCGGGGTGACCGTTGCTGATCAAAACTCGGCAGCAGTCCATTTTAGAATCCCTACCTTGCCTTTTCCGGTGTCCATCACCATTAACCATTTACCCTTCCCCACACCTCTCCGGCGAAATAATGTTCATGTGGAATAGGTCTTTCGTTGCCGTCGGAAGACACTCACGGACACTTGCATCGCAGGCTTCGCCTCACGGCCATCTCCCGAACTCCCAGTCTCCGTTTACCCCGAAACTCAAGTTCTTCAACTCGGTCAACCCGGACGGAGCTCAAATCCCAACCTACCGCGTCTTAGATGGCGTTGGAATCCCTATCGAGGGTGCAGAACTCCCCAAGGTAACACCACCTCGTTAGCTGCCCTCAACTCCCTGATCTACATGCTCCGGCCGGCAGATTGACGAGACACTTGCCCGCAAATTGTATGTAACTCTCAGTTTTCTCTCAGCGCCCACACTGAACGAATTCAAGGTACGAGAAAATGCTCCTACTACCCACGATGGATACTCTCCTGAACAATGTCCAACGTCAAGGCAAAATCTCGTTCTATGTATGTCCCCCCCCATGTTCCGATGTACTGCATCCAACATCTCCTTAGATGACTTCTGTGAGTTCACATGGGCAAGTCGGGTTCTGGAGCTCACAGTTTCCAGCACGGAGAAGAGGCTACGATCATTGGCTCCGCCGTGGCTCTCGCTCCCGATGACGAGTAAGCTATGGATCCCTTTGTCAAATTCCGGACGCTAACTACCGCTAGGGTATTGGGTTTGTGTTCACCGTTATGTTCCAATAGTTTTCTGGTGTTTATCTCCGCCAGGACAATACCGCGAAATGGGGGTTTTACTCTGGCGTGGCTTTACTATCGACGCCGCAATGGCTCAGTGCTTTAGTAATGAAGAGGATACGAGTACGAAGGGTCGCCAGATGCCCGTGGTAGGCAAAATTGGTGGTGGATTTTCATTCCCGACTGATAATGGTTCGCTTAGCATTTCGGGTCTTCGAAATATCACTTCCATACCATCTCCTCCACCCTTGCCACTCAGCTCCCTCAGGCCGCCGGGGTCGGTTACGCGGTAAAACGTGACCCCCAACGCCGGGGAAAGAATTGTGCCGCTGTGTTCTTCGGCGAAGGTGCCGCATCCGAGGGTGATTTCCATGCAGGAATGTTATTGGCATCCACGATTCCGTCTCCGACCTTATTTATTGCAAGAAATAATGGTTTCGCCATATCCACTCCATCCTCAGAACAATACTATGGGGACGGGATTGCTGCAAGGGGCGCAGGCTACGGTGTTGACACCATCAGGGTCGATGGTAACGATCTCTTGGCTGTCATTAGCGCGGTGTCCGAGGCCAGACGGCGATGTGTCGAAGGCGGGAGGGGTGTGTTGGTAGAAGCGATGAGCTATCGGTAAGCGGCCCCGGATACCATCTTTATTCATGCCAACTTTCACCCGCAATTTTTCAGCGTTGGGCATCATTCTACTTCTGACGATTCTTTCGCCTACCGTCCCCGGCAGGAGGTTGAGGATAGGAAGAAGGTGGATAACCCCATCGTAAGGTTCCGACTCTTTATGGAGTCCAGGGGATGGTGGTCGAAAGAGGAGGATGATGCTACGAAGGAGAGGCTGAAACAAGAGGTTATGACCACTTTCAAGCGCGTCGAAAAATTAAAACGCCATGAACTCAAGCAACTATTCGAAGACGTTTATGGTGGGGAAGAACCATGGAACATTGTAAGCAGCTGTCATCGCCTTCTTTTTTACACTAATGGCTTGCCTAGAGCGAACAACGGGAAGAATTATCTCGGCTCCTGCGGAAGTATGGCGCGGACTGGAAACCGTGGAAACAGGAGCTGGACAAGTTCAGGGGCGAAGGGAAGGAACTGATCGATAAGTAATGCTGGGAAATAGCATGGAGCATCGAATCACCCCCGAGTCTGTGTTAGTATATAGTATATCATTCGGTTCACTCATCTCACGCAACCGTGCGGGGCTCAACGCCAACGCCCAACGCCCACTGGCAGGGGTGCGAGGATCCGTTGCTGGGCCGTGCGAAATTTGATCGAGTAGAGTGTTCTCTCGTTGAACTCCTCATTACGCGCGCGCGGTGGCCCCTCGCCTCGAGTGCGCCACAGAGCATCTCATCCATCCTCGAGTAGTAATGCACAACAACAACAACCGTCTGCCCAGGCAAAGTCATCAGCATCATCCTTCTCAACCTCCCTCCGACCCAAATCTTGGAAGATATGTCGCAGACTCTGTCCAAGATGCTCACAGGCTTCTTGCAGTGTACCCCTTCGCGTCTGCGACCCCAACAACACATGGTTAGCTTTTGATAAAGTACATATGCTGTGGTTCTCATTTCATCTCAGTCGCGCGACACCTCAGCAATCTCACCATAAGTCCCACCTATATGCACCCTCAGTACCAGTACATGGACTACGATGGAGAATATGGAGAGTACGCGAACGAGCTTCAATACCTGACCTCGGGACGTCCGAACCCCGGCGACGGTGGATACTGGGAGAATACCCGAAATGAAGCAGTCCGATACCTCACGGAGACACCATCTTAGTGCGCAGAGCGACACTATCTAGGTCTCCATGAGTCGCTGATTTTCTACCCCGGCAGCAATTACAACTACCCTCAACAAGACCCGTCAACAATATGGCAGACAGGGTACCAACCCAGTGAATTTGCTCAATCAATATTCCAGCACACGCTGTCTTCCCTGCCATATGCGTACCCAACCCCTCCACCAGGGATCGCTCACTCATCATCGTCCCTCGCGAATGCTTTGCAAGAACAACCGCGTCCGCAGCGAAAGACATACGAGCCCGAGACCTCTGCTCAATTCTTCAACGAATTTGTTGCAAGCAAGACCAGGGACCTCCCAATTGCAACCCCCTACATCCCAGCCCCTGTCTCTAAACCCCCAATACCAACCCCCCCCTCCACAATCCCCCCGGTGCCGTCCGATAATATGTTGCCCCGTGCCCAGACCCCAACTCTGGCGCCTAGGGTGACAGAACCTCAGGCAGTGACTCCAAGGAAGAGAAAGTACGAGGATACAGAAAGTTCTACCCCGAAGCCTCAGTCTTCGAGTCAGACCTCCATGAACTATCCTGTCCTCTCTCGGAAGGACCTCTCTAGCTTGCCCAGAATCCCAAAGAAGAGCCAGGTTTACGTGGAAGTCCCGCCAAGGCCCAGTATCTGGAAAAATCAAGCCTCCTTGTCTCAGCCGCCTCCAAATCGTGGGTCCCTACCGACTGCCAAGGGCCGGTCCGACGACAGTCACACAACCACGGGGTCAACCACTCAACATCGTAACTCCAGTACTGTGAGCACTACCAGCGGTCGCACATCTCCAGTCAAGCGAACAGGTGGACGGGACGACAGAGGTGCTTTGCTTAAACAGTTTCATTTGAACTTTCTGACCATTATGAAGCCCCTTTTGAAAAACTCGAGTCCCTGATCGACGAGATTTTTGAAGCGGAGGACGATCTGCCCCAGTACCCTGACCCTAGCGATCTTCGGCATGACCTTTTCTCGTTGCGCCTAACCACCAATTATGCTCGTCCTTGCCTTAATCCTGCTGTCGTTTCAAAACTCACCGCCATAGTTGGTAAGATTTCTCGACCAACAAAGCGTCGGCCCCCGACCTCCCGTGGCAAGAATGGAGCCCCGAACAGTGCTCGCAAGGATGACGGTCGGATATCTGATTTGGAGGTCCCGAAGGTCCTTCGACTCCTCAAGACTCTCGAACGATCGGTGCAGACAGGGGAAGATCTTGACCCGTTCAAGCTTCCATCGGAATCGCAAAGCTCTGTTAAACGCTCCGTCTCTAAGAGGTCTGGCAAAGGGTCGAAGAAGGGAAAAGCTCCAGAACCTGGTCCGAGTGAGGATGGCAACCCTGCGGTCGTCGACCCAGAGCCTGATAACGTACAAGAGTCCGGCGCCAACCTTGGAAACTTACTCAAATGTCTGGCCACGGCCAAGGAGAGCATATTAGCTGCGGAGTGTTGCGTTTCAATCTTGTCAAGTGATCGGCTCTCCAAGCAGGTGCGCATTCACGATGGTAATGGGGGCCAATTTGACAACGCTTTCTCAGGTTTATTCGGAGGAACTAATCTCGACCTGCTTCAGCGTTGTAAAAAACCAGCTCAGCAAGATTGTGTACCCGTTCGTTGAAGCTGCAACAGACCTTTATGGACAAGTTACCCCGATCCTGCGCACTCTGGCTCAAACAAACTCTATAGAGACTCAAGAACATCGCGGCCTCATTGCTGAGATCTTCCAGATACTATCTTCCGTCGTTCCCAGGATCAACAGTTTGATACGTGCGGAGTTCATCTCCCTCTCTGATGTGATCATCATCCAAGCGGTGTATATCGCGATCGGACCCTTTTTTGTCATGGAACCCACAGCGCCGGACAGCAAGGGAAAGAAAAGTAGTGTCGTTCACAATACATTGGGTAACAGCGCAATGAAAGGGTTACGGCTGGACGCATTGACTCTCATCAGAAGCGTAGGTTTTAACTGTCCCCTGTCCGCGTTCACTAAAGAACTCTGTAATAGATTTTTGCCTTCCACGAGGAGCAACGGTCTTGGATCATTGAAGAAATCCTGAGCTCTTTAAGCAGACTCTCGGACGCAAAACAAAAAGCGGGGCAATTTAGGTAATCCCCTCACTTCAGAATGTCGGGTTCGTTCACTGACATCTCACGAGATTGAGAGATGGAAGATCTATTCGCACTGTCTCTGCTCTTCTCTTGCAGCTGGTCCAAACTTCTGCGCACGATGTCCCCTCGAGAGCAAGAAAGATCATGAAAATGCGGCTCCAGGCACAGGCAGCCCGAGAAGCCACACAAAATAATTCAATCGAGCTCAGTGACAATGACATAGAAGTAACGCACTTCTTTTTATTCACTGCGTACGCTAATCCAATAACCAGGAAATGAATCTCTATACTAATGGGTTGGAATCGGCCATCAAGTCTGCCAAGACAATTGTTCTTTTTCTGACACAAAGGTATTCCCATAGAGAGATGTCCAGTGCGCATCGGCTGATGCTCCATTCTTCAGGTCAGGCAAGACCAAAATCACGAAATCGAGCAATGAAGCCGAATACCGCGCGATATTCGACAACTTCATCTCCGACCTTCTTGCCGTACTATTTTGGCCAGAATGGCCCGCCGCTGGGCTTTTGCTTGGAATCATTAGTAAAGTGATGGTGAGTACTTTATTACGCACCCGGATGTGTATTTATCCTCCTGAAGGTTGGGTCGCTAGATGATGTGAAGACAAACCACAGCGATACCGGTGCTGCTCGGTCGATGGCCCTGGATCACCTCGGCGTTATTGCCTCTCGCCTAAGATCCATTTCCTTCAAATTCAGCTCTAAGTCTTCTTCCGAGGGTAATGGGACAACGACATTGAAGCCGATAGAAGAGGTATGCGGCCACCTCCCTCTCAAACGAAACCCTGCTGACCACAGGGAAGATCTACTCCAATATGGATATTTCCGAATTGGGCGCACGGATGTCTGCACATCAAGATATCTTCTCGTTCCTGTGTAAGCACTCTGTAGAAGATCAGTCCTACGTTGTAAGTGCTTCACTTTTTTCGCAACTTGTCTAATGATTCTCCAGAGTGCTCGAGAACTCACTGGGGCAATTTGGGGGCAAGAGCTCGCTTCCATGTTGAAGCAGTGTCAAGCAGTTATTACCAACCCTAGCAGCAACCAACCAAGCCAAGGCCTTATTTCTTTTACATCGAAGGTTAAGTCTGCGCTCTGCGATGTTTGGATTGAATCTTCTGCAGATGTTTTTGACCCAGGGTATGCACTTCCATCGAATGAGATTTCGATACGCTGAATTTCCTTCCAGCTCCGAGCAGGAGGCAGGTCGCATAGATCGTCTCTCCGAGGAAGTTGGAAGTGTGCAAAGCCTCAAGAGTTTGTTCCTCCCCATCTTGAACGTTGTGCTGGTAGCTTTGGACGCTCCGCCGGTTTTCATGCGCACCAAAGCTCTTCGTGCCCTGGGTCAGATTGTGACCAGTGACCCAAGCATACTTTCCATGGTGCGGCAACCCCACCCACTCCCTTCTCGCTCTGACTTTGTTGCCGCAGAGCAATGTCCGAAGTGCTATCGAAATTCATTTACTTGACCACTCTACTGCCGTCCGCGATGCAGCGGTCGATCTGATTGGGAAGTACATGCTTGACTCACCGATTGTCGCTCGCGAGTATTACCCAAGGGTCGCCGAGCGTGTGGCGGTATGCAATTTATTCCCCTTCCCTAACCCCCGCTCACATGGATCGACGACAGGATACCGGTCTTGCTGTCCGCAAGCGTGTGATCAAGCTATTGAAGTCCTTTTACGAGGCGTCGGATGATACTGGTCACCGCATTGACATCTGTACAAAACTGATGATGCGTTGGTTCGATGAGGACCCCAGTATCAAGGAGCTGGCTGTAAAAACACTAGAGGAATTGTGGTTTCATGACCCTTCGGCCGCTGGGCAGAAACGCGAACGCAGCAAGGCGGAGATATCCTCAACAGTCGCTGTCATCATGGGCGTCTTGGCGGGCTTCAGGGAGAGACAATCACCGTTAGAGGATATTCTCCACAAGATGATGGTTGAGAAGCAGGAGTCCGACATTGTGTTTCTGCGGTCCCGCTGTGTCGAGATTTGCGACATGCTGATTGACGGACTGGTTGATGCCTCCGATGTCCCAGGTTTTGTGAGTCCGTCACAGACTCCCAGCGCAGAACTGCAACTCATGTACAGCAGACAACAACCAACAGTATACGGACAATCCACTTGTTCACATCTGCATATCCTCAGCTGCTGACCGCTTCCAAGGCTTCGACGCTTCTCCCGTACCTCAAGGGTACAGTTTCGTCCATTGAGAAGAAAACCAAAGACGATAAGACAACGTCTACAGAGGACGAGCAAACAATCGCAGACTACCTTCTCAAAATTTTCCGGGCCGCCATCCCCCACATGCCCAAGACAGCAACTAGTTTCGGGCAGGACCTACAACTTGCTCTGCAGCCGATGATTCTCAAACCATCCGCAGGTTTAAACGTAAGCACAATTGATCCCCGGTAACATTCGACTCAACTCTTTGTTCAGGGTTTACAAGAGACTGTCGCGTGTATGTGCGCGGTGGTGCAGTGTCTAACGCGTGATTTTTTACGCCTTGTCAACCTACTCAAATCTTGCAGCGGTACGACCAGCGTGGTTTATCCCTTGCCATTATCTTACTCTCTACAGGACTTATACAGAAGTTTGTTACGAAACCTGCGAACAGTCAGCTATCACCCGCGGATAGCAGGAGCCTATCTATGTTGATATTGATCGTGTCGTTGTTATGCGAGCACTGTGATTTCGACCATCTCAGCGAACAAAGAGAAGGTATGTGTGAATTACCTCCGGCATAGTGGCTAACTTAACCGGATCTTCCACGGCCCAGACGTAAGAAACGTTCTACAAGCAGTCTCCTCAGTAAGCAAACACTTCATCTGGTTGACTACGAGTCCTCACCATATTGGTCCCTCGGTTGCGTAGGGCTCAATTACGGACCACGTTTATACCACGCTCGTTCGCCTCTACGACAAATATTCCGATTCAACGTTGAAAGGGCGTCTCTTGCAGTGCTTAGGTAATTAATTGTCCGATGACATTCCCTCTTGTCTGATGGTCTTGCGCGGGCATAGGCTTTCTGTTTCGCGCCCAGCCCTCACTGATGACTTTGGAACCTTCCACGAGAATCATGGACAAGATCTTTCAATCAGATTCGGATGAAACCAAGGGTCGGATGCTGAAGATTCTTCATGATTTCCTCGTCTCTGAGGCATCAAAGCATGCCGAAGTGGAGAAAGAGAAAGAGAAGGGTCCGATTCTGCCAGGATTTATTCGAGTGGTCTTACTAAATACAGTTACAGGGCTAAAAGTATCAAGTGGCGTTGACGAAAAAGTAAATCTTGCCGAGTTGGTTGGAAATACGGAGGACTTTGCTGAATCCGGGTATGTCCGTTGAAGGCGTGTTGGATTAACCATAAGCTGATATGTGCATAGGGTCAGCTCGGCGGTTCTGCAACGATATCTCGATCCAATTCTTAAAGCAGCTCTTTCTCCTGTTCCTCAACTCCAGGGCGGGGCCATAGACGTCCTTACGTTTACGATCAAACAGGGATTGACTCACCCCCTCCAGGTACGTATGCAGAGGGTCTATCTACACAAAGAGTTCCTAACGGAGGATATTAGTCGTTCCCAGTGGTCGTAGCGCTGGAAACGAGCCCCATCCCCTCGATCAGCAACCGCGCGAGCTCCTTGCATCACGTCTTACACAACAAACATTCATCATTGTTGAACTCCCGATATCTCATCAGTGCGAGGGAATCGTTCGACTACCAGAAGTCGCTCTGTGGCGTCGATGCCGTTTCAGGTGTGTAGCTCCCCTCGCCTCTTGTGCTTCTTTGCGGATAAATCTGTGCCCGGAATCAGGATCCCGAACCATCCAGAACACTCCAACTGCTTTGCTGCACGGATGGTACTCTCTAGTCCGGGAGAAGCGGCCAGCGAGGTTAGAATTCCTGCGGGCCATGTCGAAGGTATTTGACATGCAAGAAGTGACGACACAGCACGACATCTACTTTGCAAGATACATGGCGGATAATCTTGCCTGCTTTGAGTATAAAGTCCAAGAAGATGTGCTGACCGTGGCTAAGCATCTGACATCGGTCCTCTCCACATCCGGGGCACAATTGATTGAGACAGTGTCTCCGACCCACTTGTTGACACAGTTGCATGGAGACAGCGGAACAAACCAAGAACGAGTGGTGGTATCTGAGGGCATGCTTCCATCGATGCAATCTTCCGTCATCATCAGCGTGGTTATGCTGCTCAAAGCATATCTGAAATCAACATATGGAATATCGGAAGAGTAAGCAATAATCCTAGCCAGTCGTCCGCGTACACCGTTGACGTGCACGCAGGAAATGTGCAAAGTGGGTGATGGGGAAGAAGACAGCGATTGGCGATAAAGCCGTCACTCGGCGGAACACGGTTGGGATTTTATGGGACAGGCTTCCATTCGCGATGAGGCCAATTACCACGTTGGGAGATATTTCCGAGCAACGGGAAACGGTAAGTGTGGAATTGTGCCTCCCGCCGGACCGTTGGATCTGATGGAAATGACGCAGTTTCTCAGAATATGGAGTGAGGATGGAGTCAATGAGGATGTTGAGGAGTGAGAAAGGGGATCGCTTATGTTGATATTTGGACTTGATGGACAGGTTTACCGAGGAACGATGGGGGCCGAGCCCAGTTTGTTGGCGGGTAATGGTATATGAGTGATAAGGATGCGAAGGGACCGGGAATTGGGTCCGTGGTCAAGATTTAGTCAAGAGCTCGTTCTATCATAATGTCCGGGGAATACGTTCTGCCGTCCGGATCCGTACCTGGAGCTAGTTTCCCTCACCTGTGCGGAGGCTCTGAGCCGATTGTGCCTGTCCGTTAGCCCCGTGACGCAAGTGGGTGGATGGGGTTAGTGGCAGGCCATGTGGGTCATTAGTTGTTATTCTCGCCAATAGGGGTGCGAGAAAGATGCCGCTCCTCACACGGGCCCGAAATCGTTTCACGAGATCCGCGCCGTCGGACGGGACAGACAGCTGGCAGCTCAGTGACCAGCGACCTCGATCAATGCATCACCGATCGTTGATCAGGAACTCGACCCTCGAGCGCACGATCCGTCTGATGAGTGCGACCCGGCCTCCCCCCGGAAGTGCTAGGATGTTTTGGGTCCCCGGACACAACTTTAAACACGATTTCCCGCCAATCACATGCCCTTCTCACGGTCATGGGTCAACCGATTTCTCTTCGGCAATTTGGCATGTTTTCTATTCTTTTCCAACCGGCACCAGACGGTCCTTTTTAGTCACGGTCTACTGTCCAGCAAATTTCCTTTGGATTGGCTTCTAAAGGAATGATCGAAGGTGTCTTTCGGTCGGCACGGCACGCTCGCGCCATGAGCAAACTTATCCACTTCACCTCCCTCGAAAATCAATAAAACCGCGCTCATCTGCTTGTAGTTATTCTCCTTCTCCCCGACCCTGGATCTGTCGATCCCCGTACGCTGCTCCCCCCCAACAGACCTTGGATTGCCGCAGGACTATGTCAGTGCGAACCACACCTGGTGGCGTAAGTGGCAGTTGATACGATAACAATTCGCTGGCCAACCCTTTTTTCAGTCTCCTCCCCGGTCCCCTCAGGAGCACGAAGTTTCCCGTCGGCTCTTCCGCCCGTACACCAGCCCGAACCACAATGTGACCAAAGGCCGGTATATCACTAGTAACGACCCCCGCGGCTATATGTACGTTCTGTAAGACTTCAAACAAGGGTACCCTCTGACTCGGAGGTAGTCCTGTATACGAGTATCCTCTCCTCGGCCAGTGGATCATGATGGACATAGATGATGGTTACATCTTATGGACTGGAATTTGGAAAGGTTCGTGCTGATGGCTGGAAGGCACCTGGGCAACTTGTAGCTGAAATATCTTACCTATCCGCTAGCGCTTGGACACTCCAAAGGTAACCTAAACAATGGATTCAGCAATTCCGCTTACCTGCCTTGCCTTCCAAGCCGACATTGTAAAAATGGTGGAATCTGAGCCAGAACTTGCCGCTCGCATCCGCAGGGTTCGCGGCGGCTATCTCAAGATTCAAGGGACCTGGATGCCATACGAGGTGAGATCAACAGTTACCCTCGACCAACGGTTGATTGCTCACCTTGAATAGGTTGCTCTCAGGCTTTCTCGCAGGTACACCTCACATTATTTGAGTGTATTTAAAAGCTAATGATTGACAAGGGTTGCATGGCATATTCGCTACGACCTTGTTCCCCTATTCGGGTGTGTTTGTTGTCTTCTGTCGTTTTCGGCTGGCTAAAGACCGATCCCCATAGACCAACCTTCCCCGACACTTGTATCGCCCCTGACCAACCCGGGTTCGGCCAGATCATTTCCGGGGACGCACGCAGGCGCAGAAGTCGCCGGGCGGCTGGACAAACAAACGGCAGTAACCACTCCTGGAGCATTATGTCTCCCGTGGACCAGTCACTGCCTTCGCAAAGCCATTTACCTCCCCTCCAACAACAATTCTACGTTGGAAACCCACAGGACACGACACACCTCTTGTCCACTCGGGAACTTCCCCTCCCGCGATCATCTAACCCGCCGACGCCCCCGCCGCATCCAGGCTCACCCCGTTACAGCCCGTATCAGTCATCTTACCTCAATCATCGGCCGGAGATCCCTGTCATCCATCCATCTGATCAGCCTTACCCCCGGCGGCCGGCATCAACACCCCAAATTGTTCACGAGGCACCCAGGGTCACTCTTCCTCCGGTTAAACCGTCGTCATCTAATTATGCGGTGTCCCTTCCATCTGTCGCGGACTTGGTAGGGTTTAATGCGATAGGCGATCGCGACCCACCCAACGCCATACTTGAGCGTTTAAAACGCAGGGACTCCTCGGCGTATCACACCCCCACATCGTTAGCGGATTCCCCCTTGGCTTGCTGATTCTTCTTGCTAATGAAGTGGTTGTATAGAACTCGCTCCATGCATCCGCCTCCTCCGTTGAGTTTCCCCCCTAACGAGGCTTTTGTGTCAGCACAATCGTCATCACGGCACGTTCACTCCCTGGCGAAAGACGAGCCAAATGAGGTATCTCTCCCCTTCTCAGTCCCCACCTCGCGTCCGAACGGGGACGTCTCTCCCGCTTCAATGAACCATGATCAGCGCGTATACGTAACCGAGGCACCACGGATTCACGATCTGGATCATTCCTCGAGATTCAAATCAGAAACTCACGGAGAAATATCGGAAGGGGGCACACCTGGAAAGAACGGCGAATCAGACGTCTCTCGGACCATGGATTCTGATGTAAACAGTAGTGACATGTCTGTGCGCCGGCCGCTCAGACCATGGTAACCACATTTTGCATCCGCCGTTCGTCTCCCATTGTTCAGGACACATCCCGCTAATCTCCTAGTACCGTTAATTACGTAGTTGTATTGCATCTTAGTCCCAGGAGTAAACTGGCTACAATGACAACCCGAGATCGACCAAACAGCATTTCTCCGAGGTATGTATGGAGCACGAGACTATCATGAATTGTTGCTTTGTTACCCGACGCGGAACAATCAAGTTAAAGCCTAAAGTTATCACAACGTGAGTACCATTTCGGGAGAATGTGAGGCGGTCACTTGCCCAACGACCTTCATCAGAAGGTATCCCACAGTCGCCACAACCTGTAAGGCACCATCAGACCCAGGAAGAGCAACCTAGCTTCTGCTGAGATTTCTTACAAATGCCGCAATGATACTTGCAGGAACGCCATTCTTTAGGAAGTCGATATTGGATAAATACAGCTGACCAAGTTCGTCTTCCTGAGTTGCACTGTTTATCGTCATTAGGATACGGGGATCTTACCCAAAGGGAGTCGCACTCACGCAGTTTGGTTTGGAAACCCAGAAACTGGCATACCCATTCCAGTTGAACAAATCAACCCGGTCAGGAAGATGAGCAAATTGGCATGATTTCCAGGAAGGTTTTTGCCGACCTCCTTCGCGATAGGGACCAACAGCACACTAGCAATCGTGTGGCTGATAAAAGTAGATATGACCTGCAAAACGCCAGAAGTTTAGCCAGTGGCATGGTCGAGGCGCAAGGGACAAACCAATACGATCCCGGAAAGCACCAGGACTACCGAATACAAAGACATATCTGTTATGATGCCTCGAATGATTTCGTCCATTACAGTCAACAACCCGCTGCTCGTTACTCCTTTTCCGAGGGCAATTCCACCCATTGCAAGGAAAACTACAGTCCATAAGAAGTGTTCGAAGTCATCCTACACTGTACGTTAATCATTAACTCCAGGAGCGGTCGGCACGTGGCGAGTACCTTCTTCAATACCCCAGTCGAGAAGAATGCGACAATTGGGATAATGGCGATGATTCCCATGTCTCCGATCGAAGCTTCGATCTGGTGTTCCACGCACCAAAGCCCAATGGTCACAAGGCATACGAATGTCACCCAATACTGCTTCAAAGTGAATGGCTCCTTAGTCGCGCGGATAGGTTTCACTTTGATATCAGGTTCTGTTGGATCAGGGGAACGGGCAGGGTTATAGCTGACAAGTAACAGCCACCAAATCAAGACGATCGACAGGGTAGACACGGGTAAAGCGACGGCAAACCACCTCGCCCAGTCCAGCGGCGGATCCATGTGCTGAAGAGCAATCAAATTCTGAGGGGATGAAATAGGAGAAGATTGTCCTCCAATATTTCTGAGCAATGGTTGTTGAGTTGATGTCAGTGAGGCCAAAGACACACGTACGAGGCTAGAGCAATACCAAGCTGAGGGTTTGAGAATCAGTGATGAAGAGCGAGGTGGAGCGAACGTAGCTAACTTACAATCAGGCAAGGCGCAAAAGTCGACTTCGGTGGAAGTGTGCGGAGGATGGGCTATCGAAAAGGAATGAGTATGCACTCCCCTATTTGAGGGGAGAAAACGAACTCGTATAAGTGTAAAGCACAGTGTCGGGGCGGCAACATTGCTAGGCGGGAGTTAGAAACATAGCAGTTTAAGTCTCAGCGTACGCGCCTTATCCACATGCTGGCAAAGCATGAAACCCCCATAAATGCAAGTAAAACCGTGCTCGGACGTGTGCCAGCCATACTAAGGACCTTGGTGATGAGGATGCGATCTATAGCGGTTTTGCTCAGGGCGGATGCGATTGTAAATCCTCCGATCAACAGCATGATGGTTGGGGAGAACATGACAGAAAATATATATCTAGTTGTAATGAGGATGGTGTAGACACAGTGAGGACTTGGGGACTTACTTGGTGGCCTCTGGTGGTGTCAAACGAGTTACAACGCCATCCTCATCCGTGCTCCGTATTACACGCAAGCAAACCAGAAGTAACGGGACGAGTATCGATGTGACAAACAAAGGGATAGCCTGTTCCTCGCGGTTAGGGGTATTTCAGTCGGAGGAAGATAATTTTACCTCTGTTGCCCATAATATTGTTGCAAAGACCAGGATGGCAAAACACCTGTTGGCTTCATCCCCGTCGACGCTTTGGACATGCAACAATGTCAGGAACACAGCGATTGCGATCACCTTCCAGATGTGCCGACGTTTGAGCTTCAGGCGACCCAAGGGAGTCGAGATTTGGACAGCTTCCGCCTCTTGCTGGACCGCCAAGGTACCTCCAACTGTTTCTAGATGGCCATCTGCTTCCCCTCTACGTTCGCGACCAATCATCTGCCTCCATACGGTATCACGTTCCCAGGCAATATTTTCACGTTGGTGGAGTTTCAGCTGTCGCTGAGCGGCAGAAACATCTTCTTTGGTTACACAATGAGCATATAGGTGAAGGAGTTTGTGCAAGGCCCCAGAAATCTTGTCTTTTGATGCTTGGGTAAAGGGAGGCGCATGTTCCACCACATCATGCAGGTATCTATCTTTCAACTGCGAGGCGATGGTGAGGACAACGATCACGGTCGTTGGGAGTAACACCCACCTCGTTAAAGGTGACCTTGTCATACCTGGCGAAATCCTGGGGTTAATACATGAAATACTGGAGTCCATGGCAGTGCTTACTTTTTAAGAATCTTCCTAAAGCCGGAATAGTTGAGCTCGACGTAAGATTTGAGGGAGGATACCGCGACATAAAGGTTGGTTATTCTGCGCTTGAATAGGAGCCTTACGTCCCAGGCATAGTCAGTGTCAGAAGTCCACACGGTCTCGGGAAGTTGTGCAGAAGAGACAGTGTGGGTGAGGGTGTTCCAAGTGTTCGCCAGGGTGCGGGCAGACACCCTGGGTGATTTACCCCGCAGGGAGGAGCCTCCACGGCGGAGGGATGAAATACCTGCATCGAGATCGGCGCCTTCTTCGCTTGAAGATAAACTCAATCGTCGAAGAGTTGAACTCCTTCGTCTTCTTCCTGTTACAGCCTCGGTAAATAGTGGTATGAGATATAAGTAATATTGTTACAACACCTTTCTTGCGAGGCTTGGAAGCCTCTCCAGGTTGTGGAGCAGTCTCGTCCTCCCTCTCACCGTCCTCGTCTTCCTCGTCTTCATCCTCCTCGTCAAACTCGGGGTAGTTGCGCATCTCTGCTTCTTCCTGTTCCGCAACTTGCGCCTCGAGGTCCTCAGTGTCTTCAAGTAGCTCAGCTGCCTGTGACTCGTAGAAAATCGTAATTTTTCTGAGTTCACGGTCAAGGTATTGGCTGAAGACTTGGTCGCTATCCGAGTTGCCGAGAAGGGGGCTACGCTGAGACTCCAGGTCGTGATAGTTTGTGTCTAGACCTGACTGTTGTTTCTCGACGAGATATATCCGTTTCTTGAGTCCATCATAACTTGGGAAGTGTTAGGTATTCAAGGTTTTGTCTCAGAGGCCTGCTTACTCGATGTAGTCATCCCACCATTCGGAGACGGCATTGAACTTGAGTGATGAACTATGCGGTTTAGGATTGTTTCAGGGTGGCTTTTTCTGTGAGTTTGAGGGAGAAGCAGACCTGAACTTCATTGGAGGGGCAGCACGAAAGGTGGTTAGAGGGATGGACTCTATTGTTGCTGGTCCAGGTGGTCGTGGTATGGGGATGAGGGTCGGGCGGGGATTGTCAAATTTACTTGACAGGCCTTTTCCGAACCGCCTCCGTGTGGCTGTGACTGATGCTGTAGAAGAGGATGGATTTCGGCCTCTCACTCTCAACCCCAGATTCTTTCCCCATCTTCCCTTATGATAACCCGTATGACATCCAGCTGAACCTCATGCAACATCTGTACTGGGCAATCGAGGACAGAGCTATCGCCGTTGTTGAGAGTCCAACTGGGACTGTAAATTGCCCCAAAGTGCATCTTAACACTCCCACTCTGACGATGCCCCTATAGGGTAAGACAGCGAGCTTGTTAAGTGCGACAATCTCCTGGCTGCTTGATGATCACGAGCGTGCAAAGAAGGGCTACCTCAGCCATCTTGCCACCGATGATCGTACGTCCCCCTTTGTTTCCCGCATCTGAATGGCCTCACAACTGTGAATTATAGCACACGACTGGGTTGCAGCCCAAGCACTGAACAGGCGGCGACGTGAGTTGGAGGTAGAGGAAGCCGAATACAGGGAGAGGCTTCTCCGCGCTCGGAGGCGGGAAGAAGCCATGAAGCGGGTCGCAAGCGGCCGAGTGGTGAAACGCCAGGTGCGTGGGTCGGTACCAGAGAGCTATGGGAAGGATCCTAATCTATGAAAGAAATTGACCCATCCAATTGGGGGGAGCCTCCCAGACGAGGACGCATTTTTGCCAGATGACTCTGCGGAGCAGGAATCTGAGGAAAACATTGACCCAAAGGTCAAGGCACTAATGCAACGGTGAGACCACCTGCCCCTACCACTCTTTTCGCTCAGATTTCCTAGGCTCGCAAATCACGGCACCTCTGGGATGGATGCCCAGGAACCAACATGCACAAAAGTGTACTATACCTCTCGCACACATTCCCAGTTAGCACAGGTCATAGGCGAGCTTCGCCGTCTCAGGATCTCTACCACAGCCCCCCAAACCGGTGACGGAGCAGGTGAGCACGCACTCACCGTGCGCGTCGTCTCGCTCGGTTCTCGGAAACAGTTATGCATCAATAAACCATTGACCGAGTCCGGTGGTGACCTCGATGAGAAATGCAGAGAGCTCTTGACGGGTTCGTTGCAGTTATCCGTTTCAACGTACTCTGCTGACCAGGCAAAGGAGGAGCCGGCTCTGGGTGCGGGTTCCTCCCGCCACGGGAAGATGAAACGCAGCTCCTTGAATTTAGAGACCAGATTCTGGTACCACCAGTTGTTGTTTTCCTCGTGGAACCTGGCTGAACCCGCATTAGGCGATACCAAAGGACATTGAAGACTTAGCGATTTCAGGAAAGTTATCAAACATCTGCCCTTATTTTGGTTCCCGGAAGGCGATCGGGCAGTCCCAGGTGTGTTTCGAGCCGGCCCATTTTCAGCAACTCTCAGGTGTCTTAGCTGCCGGAAAGCAGCTTGTTGCCTTGCCATACAATTTGTTGCTGTCCAGCGTTGCGAGAAAAGCTCTTGGTATTAATGTCACCAATCAAATAATAGTAATCGATGAAGCTCACAGTACGTTTGATATGCCTGGTTTTATGAATCTTCTGACTCCCTGAAGATTTGATTTCCACGCTTCTTTCGCTTTCGTCCGTTGTCCTTGATGCTAGCGTGATCAGTGTATCTGTATCCCAACTCGATGCCTATCTCTCCAAGTTTCGCCTGAGACTCTCTCACGACCACCTTCTGCGCCTTCGGAAATTGCGGGTCGCCCTCAACGCAATACAACAATTCGTCGTAGAATGGAAGAGAGCCAGGTCAGGTCAAGGAACTCCGAACTCTCGTGTTACGGAAGTCATGTCCGCGGGAGAATTTGTTGGAAAAATGGGGAAGAATATCGAGGGGATTAATCTCTTGGATATACGGTCATACTTGGAGAACAGCAAGGTATCCACGATTTGTGTATCCCGGATTCTGCTCTAACCTTTCGCAAGGTTGCTAGGAAGATTGCGAGTTATTCGGACGATAGTCAGCCTCACCGTTTTCACCTTCTTTCTGAGTTTGATCATTATCTAGAAACCAAGAGAGGAGTTACGCCTCCTTTGCATACCGTCGAGGCATTCCTCGTTGCACTGGCGAGCCCAAGTGACGGTGAGGTTCTCTCCCTCGCCACGGGATATCGCAATGACACCCTTCCAGATGGGCGTATTATCTTGACTGCAGAGATGTCAAAAGATCGGGTAGAAATCAAGTACCAGCAGCTAAACCCCGCAAGCCACTTCCGCGAGCTTGTAGAGGCTGCTAGATGCGTAATCCTTGCCGGAGGAACAATGTCGCCTGTGAGCATAAGACATTTGCACCCCCCGCTCTCTCTCACGCACAAGAGTTGTAGATCCCCGCCCTGACGAACCAGTTGTTCCCCAACGTGAACACCGATAGGATTCGACCATTCTCCTGCGGACACATTGTTCCTCCCTCAAACGTCCTGGCCGTTGTAGTGCAGAAGGGGCCAAGGGGTGGCGAAATGGAGTTTAAATTTCAGAACCGAGAAGACCAAACGTTGGTACGGCGCTTCGTGATGAATCCTCCTTCAATCGTGGGTCGCTCACTGTGATCCCAAAGTTTGGAGAATTAGGACAACTGCTTTTAAATCTCGTCAACGTTGTACCCGCAGGGGTGGTGGTTTTTTTCTCTTCCTATAGCACCCTTGATACTGTGCGCAGGCTGTGGTCAGCAGACAGGACGCTGGAAAAAATTGGGTTGCGTAAAAAGGTGAGGGTGCATGATTAGAGCGATCTTTCTGTGCTTGAAACGTCGAGGAGGTATTCTACGAGCCCATGGAAACAGCCGGGGTCGAAAGCGTCCTGAGGGATTACGGGAAAGAGATAAAACAGTCCGTGAGTCATCTCTTCATCAGTTTTCGCCGTACAGCATCCCTATTCTCGAGATAGCGAGGGCCAGGCAAAAGCAACGGTGCTCTTTTAATGGCCGTTGTCGGGGCGAAATTGTCCGAAGGATTGAACTTTGCTGACGACCTCGCACGTGCTGTGGTCATGGTTGGGCTCCCATACCCCAACGCAAGCTCACCGGAATTGAAGGAGAGGCTTAAATATGTAAGCAACCTATCGAAGGAGAAAGGAGAAATGGAGGATGCAGGAAAGGAACTTTACGAGAACATGTGTTTGAACGCAGTGAATCAAAGCATAGGTGCGAGGCACTCTCCCGAACAGACTGTAGCTTACGCCTGGCACTGGAAGGCCGCGCAATCAGACATCGGGAAGACTGGGCAAGTTTAGTTTTGGTTGACAATCGGTACTCGTTACCCCGGATCCAGCACAAGTTACCAAGCTGGATCTCATCTAGCGTCAAGGTTACCGGCACGTTTGGGGTAACTATGAAGACATTAGGGGAGTTCTACAAGGGCAAACGATGATCGATTCAAATGGACCCTTGGTGTGACTATAGACTTTCAAGGGAGGATCGATCGGGGTTGCAACGTTGAACGTTGATGCATGGAAACTTTTCGCGACGATGGTTACAGTAGGAGCTGTAGGGGTGAGCTGTGGATATTTGCACAGTGCCCCGCCATTCGAGTGGTATGAATAGATTAAAAATGGTGCAGTAATGGGGGTCTCAAATAACTCTCTTGGATCGGAACTCGTTGATCTCTTTCAATGAGTACCCTAGTTCGGTAAGCACCTTGTGAAGTTCGAGTGAGGGTCTGCTCGCATAGATGCAATCGACGTATCTACCTCAGTTGTGTGTTGGGAGAGCCATGGCGGGGGCCGCGTGACTGGCATTCGTTTGCCGTTGTATGAAACTGCAGGTGCTACGAGCTTGATCTTTCCAGCCCTCGGGTGCTGTGTGAATCAAGTTTATCTTTAAGCCACACAGGGTATGATACGACATGAAAGCGAAGCGTCACCTCCACTTCAACAACAACCTCGCGTGCCGTGGCCTGCGGGTGGGAAAAGGTTTCCGCTATGTTATTGATAGGCCCGAATGGTACGCTGGGGGGAGACGTTTACTCCGAGCGTGGTCATAATCCGGAAAGTCTTGGAAGCTCACCCAAGCCCTTTGAATTCAGAAAGCCAGTGGTCCCGGGTATTCTGCATTAAGACATCCGTAATAAGTTTGACAAGAGCATCGCGGTTCTCAACTCGCGCCCGATTGTTGGAAAACCGCGAGTCGTTCAAAAGCTCGGGCATGCGCAGTACGTTTTCAACTAGTTTCTTGAACTGGGAAGTTGTTTTGAGACACCTCTTCCTGCGTAGTTTGTGTGCGAAGCGACACCTACCTGCACCTCGTTCCCAGCGCCGATCATAATAAAACCATCTTTGCAGGGGAAGACCTGGTATGGCACGATGGATGGGTGAGAGGTACCATGCCTGCCTGCTTCTTGTCCCGCAATTAAATAGTTCGATGCGATGTTTGCCAACCCCGCAATCTGGACCGATAGGTGTGATCCTATACCATGTATGCTGGGAAGAGGTCATACCTGTGATTCAAATAGGTTGCAATCTATCCAGACGCCCTTTCCCGTCTTTTCTCTCGAGATCAAGGCTGCCATGATGGCGCCATGGGCATACAAGCCAGTGGCTATGTCCGTACTAGCAACGCCTACCTGCAGTGTTGTTATATGGGGTTTGCATTCATCAGCTGTGGTCAGAGCAAACCTTGCATGGAGGGCCGTCAGGTTCACCGGTGCTAGGGCAGGGAGGCAAATTAGCTGTCGGGTGTCGAGGATCACATGGAGCTGCACTGTTACATGTGCATTAGTCCCGCTGGCGTGACCAAGTAAGTGGTTACGGGTGGATTCCAAGTGCGCACATAAGCGTACCTTCGCCTTCAATAACGACATCGTATCCCGCAGCCCTCTTGTATGGTCCCGTCTGACCGTACCCTTTGATACCGAGGTGAGTGAGGAGGTTTTAGGAGAGGTTTAACGGCGTGATTACCAGTGATCGAGGCGTATATGAGGCGAGGATTAATCTTGCGGCAGTCATCCCACCCTAGACCAACCGTGGCAAGTTTTCCGGAAACAAAGTTCTCGATGAAAATATCGGATTGTTTGATCAACCGATGTAATATCTCGAGTCCGGCAGGAGTCTTGAAGTCTACAGTGATGGATCGCTTGTTACGATTTATTGATAGGAAATAAGCAGATTCTGGCGGCAGGTGGGAGGTTTCTGCAGGAGCGCTGTCAAGTAATGGAGCTGCCGGGGGGTTCCAAGATCCTGAGAGGCATTCGGGTGAGTGCGGAACGGAGCGGAACAGGAGAAAGACTGAACTGGTGTCGTCTCCCGGGGTTATTTCTTCGACCTTTATTACGTCCGCTCCGAGATCTGCAAGTAACATCGTTGCTGTTGGACCTGCTAACACACGGGTGAGGTCGACGACCCTAAGACCACTCAAAGGAGGTTCGATGACACCCAGAGGCCGCGCCAATAACTGCTCATTGTAGAGTCTCACAGGCCATTTGTTCGTGAAAGAAGCACAGAGGTGGGGGGACCGCCGTAAAATATTCAACGCAACCGCCGACATCGTCGGTGCGTCGGGATAAGTCGACTCAACTGTAGGTAACGTGACTTGGACGGAAGGATAAAAGCGTCGGAATGTGGCTCGCTTCCCCGACACCAGCCGCGCGAGCTCTGCTCTGTCATCTTCATGTTGCCCAGTCGCATCATTCGTAGGTTCCCCCATATACGTCTCCGGGCGTCGCTGCCAACTACCGTCGCACTACCCCAAACTCGCGGATTCGCAACCCCTTCCGCGAACGACCTCTTCGCAAATGGCACAAATACGTATTACGTGGAGGAGATGTACCGGCATTGGAAGGGGGACCCAAAATCGGTCCATCCCTCTTGGGATGTGTACTTCTCCGGTTTAGAGAGAGGTTTACCGAGCTCCGATGCTTTCCAGCAACCTCCCACTGTCATGCCAGCCCCCTCGGACGGCGCCCCCGCCCTCCATGCTAGCTCCGGCGCGGAACTGGACGACCATCTCAAGGTACCACTGTTTTCTTTACCGGGTTCGGTCTGAGGCACTAACGAGCTTTTCAGACCCAACTCCTCGTTCGTGCCTATCAAGTCCGTGGTCACCATGTTGCTCAGCTCGACCCGCTCGGTATTCTCGATCCCGACCTTGATAGCGCCAGGCCTCCGGAACTTGAGTTATCGCGCTACGGATTTACCGAACGCGACCTCGACAAAGAGATCACGCTAGGGCCCGGAATCTTGCCCCACTTCGCAACCGAGGACACAAAGACCATGAAATTGGGCGAAATAATCAAACTCTGCCAGAGAATTTACTGTGAGAATCTTATGTTGACTCTATTATGCATTCGTCTTATGTAAATCACCAGGTGGCGCGGTTGGAATACAGTATATCCACATCCCGGACAAGGAGCAGTGCGATTGGATTAGGGAACGTGTAGAGATCCCAAAGCCGTGGAACTACACCATTGACGAGAAGAGGATGATCCTCGATCGTCTCATCTGGTCCGAATCATTCGAGAAGTTTATCGCGAGCAAGTACCCTAACGAAAAACGATTCGGTTTGGAAGGATGCGAGTCCCTTGTTCCTGGGATGAAGGCGCTTATCGATAGGTCTGTGGATCATGGCGTAAAGCACGTGACAATTGGTATGCCCCATCGTGGTCGTCTGAACGTGCTTGCAAACGTCATCCGCAAACCGATCGAGGCCATTCTCAACGAATTCTCCGGTACTGCAGACCCAGATGATTCTCCAGCTGGCGACGTCAAGTACCATCTTGGAGCCAACTACATTCGTCCCACGCCTTCTGGAAGGAAAGTTGCACTTTCCCTGGTCGCAAACCCGTCCCATCTAGAAGCTGTCAATCCCGTCGTCCTGGGCAAGACTCGCGCGATCCAACACTTCGAACAGGATGAATCCAAACACGAGACCGCGATGGGGGTTCTACTTCACGGTGATGCCGCATTCGCTGGTCAGGGTGTCGTCTACGAGACCATGGGATTCCATACCCTTCCAAACTACGGAACAGGAGGAACGATCCACCTAATCGTCAACAATCAAGTTGGTTTCACTACCGATCCTCGATTTTCTCGATCCACCCCTTACCCATCCGACATCGCGAAGTCTATCGATGCTCCCATATTCCACGTCAATGGCGACAACGTGGAAGCCGTCAATTTTGTCTGCCAACTCGCTGCAGACTACCGTGCTAAGTGGAAGAAGGACGTCGTTATTGACATCGTCTGTTACCGCAGATATGGACACAACGAGACAGACCAGCCAATGTTCACCCAGCCACGGATGTACAAAGCCATCGAAAAGCAGCAGACTCCTCTGACTCACTATACCAAGTTCCTTGTTGGTCGTGGCACGTTCACGGAGCAAAACATCGAGGAACACAAGAAGTGGGTCTGGGGAATGCTTGAGAAGGCTGCAGAGGGATCGAAAGATTACGTCCCTACAAGCAAAGAGTGGCTCTCCTCCAGTTGGCAGGGATTCCCGTCCCCACGCGAGCTTGCAGAAGAGACCCTTCCTACCCGGCCCACAGGCGTAGACGCTGATACCCTCAAGAAGATTGGCCGAGCGATTTCTTCCTATCCGAAAGATTTCACCCCACACCGTAATCTCGCCCGCATTATCGCTACGAGGGGAAAAACCGTCGAAGATGGTCAGAACATCGACTGGGCCACTGCTGAAGCGCTCGCATTTGGATCGCTAGTCCTGGAGAAAAAGCACGTCCGTCTTTCAGGCCAGGACGTTGAACGTGGAACCTTCTCGCAGCGTCACGCAGTCATCCACGACCAGAATACTGAGGAACAGTACATTCCGCTGAATGACCTCAGTGGCTTCCAAGCCAAGTTCAAGGTTTGCAACTCGTCCCTGTCCGAATTTGGAGCACTAGGGTTCGAACTTGGATACTCCTTGGTCTCTCCAGACTCGTTGACCATCTGGGAGGCGCAGTTCGGTGACTTTGCCAATAACGCGCAGTGCATTATCGATCAATTCATTGCTTCCGGAGAAAGGAAATGGTTGCAAAGAACAGGCTTAGTGATGAGCTTGCCACACGGCTATGATGGGCAAGGTCCTGAGCACTCAAGCGGACGATTGGAGCGTTTCCTTCAACTCTGTGACGACCACCCCCTAGTATACCCCGAGAAGCTGGAGAGACAACATCAAGACTGCAACATGCAGATCGTTTATCCAACGTGAGCCTCTCCCTCCCCGTCTTGATCTCTTGTTGATTCAACACCTGCCTACCACAGGACTCCAGCCAACTATGTCCGTTGATTTTCCATCAGTTTGTTTGTGTGCTGAAGATGTCTTTCCAGTTCCATGTACTTCGACGTCAACTCCTCAGAGATTTCCGAAAACCTGTACGTATTATCAGGAAATTCTTACAATTCTTGGGGTTGACCTAATTGCATAGCTCATCGTATTCTGGTCCAAAGCCTTGTTGCGACACCCACAAGCCCGCTCCTCGTTAGAGGAGATGACGACTGGTGCAGCCTTCCAGAGATATATCCCTGATCCTCATCCGGACAACCTGGTACCACCTAACGAGATCCGAAGGCACATCTTTTGCACTGGTTTGTACTCCCAGCTGGGTGGAACCGCGGTCAACATTATTAACCGTATTCCCCAGGTCAAGTCTACCACACTCTCATTCAGGAGCGCCAAGACAAGGGGATCAATGATGTGGCAATTAGCCGAGTCGAGCAAATCTCGCCTTTCCCCTACGATTTGGTCTGTACCTGAACAACTCATCCTCATTCCTCCCGCTCACGCCACGGCAAAGGTCACCTCCCACCTCGATGAGTATCCGAATGCAGATGTTCTATGGTGCCAGGTACGTCAATTTCAACGCATCTGTCCAGGTTCACTATTTATTCTGCCGTAGGAGGAGCCCTTGAACAACGGGGCCTGGACATATGTCGCGCCCAGGATTTCGACTGCCGCAAACGAAACGCAGCACCACAAAGGGAAGTACCCCTTGTATGCCGGACGTGAGCCAACAAGCTCAGTCGCAACGGGTAGCAAGGTTTGTGGTCCATCTCTCATGTCCATCGAGTCTCAACTAACTCCCCTCGTAGGCCCTACACAAGAAACAGATCGAGGACTTTTTGAGGGAGGCATTTGCATAGGAACCATTTCCTTCTTTTTTATGTTTTCATCCGCCAGTCATCTATATTCCATAGCGATTCCATATACAGCGACCTAGTGAAACTTGAATGATTTTGACCACCGGACCCCGCCAACTTCGGGTTTTGTTTGAGCACTTGAGCGGCAGAATGATATTTCTGCGGTATATTCTGTTGGTTGACTATTGTCCGTAAGGCTGGATGTTCGTCTAGACACGGTAGTCGCTTGTTCTCCTCGACCATAAGTACGAGGGGCGGAATCTATTGAATTGCTAACCAGTGACCTGGTAACCTGTTGGTGCAAACTCGCGGCAAGGACCTGATCTGGGACCACTTGATCACAGCTTCGATCCACGACCACGTGCACTACTTCCATGGACCAACAAAAAAACAAACCACACCGACCGAGTCAATCCAGGGGTGGGATCGACAAGAGAGGTGAGAAGGAAAAGCCGTCTAGCGGTTTCAACGAAAAAGTGCGATAGTCTACACGGTTCTCGTGACAAACTGGCTAACATTCCTGAATCCCAGGCATTTGCACCGAAGTCAGGACGCAGGGCTAACAGGGAGGCCCGAAGAACTGTCGAACGAGATCAAACACGCCTTCATGTACCTCTCGTTAATCGCACACCGGACGAGGACCCCCCTCCCGTCATCGTGGCCATAGTCGGCCCACCTGGAGTGGGGAAAACAACTCTCCTCAAAAGCCTTGTCCGAAGATTCACAAAACAATCCCTGAACAACGCCCAGGGGCCTGTCACTGTTGTCGGTGGAAAACGGCGGAGGCTCACCTTTGTGGAGTGCAACAACGATCTAAACTCCATGATTGACATTGGAAAGGTCGCCGATCTGGTCCTGTTATTAGTGGATGCATCTTTTGGGTTCGAAATGGTGCATATTTCGATTGTACTGATGGCTTTGGTATGGAATTACTGAAATACGCGCCAGGAAACATTTGAATTCCTCAATATACTCCAATCACACGGTTTCCCAAAGGTTATCGGCGTGCTCACTCACCTGGACCTGATCAAGAAGGTTTCTACCCTTCGGGACACAAAAAAGTCTCTGAAGAAACGATTTTGGACAGAAATATATCAAGGAGCAAAGCTTTTCTACCTTTCGGGTGTTCTCAACGGCCGGTACCCTGACAATGAAATCTTAAACCTTTCGAGGTTCATCACCATCATGAAGTTCCGTCCGCTCGTCTTCCGAAACTCTCACCCGTATTTGCTTGCCGACAGAATGGAGGACCTTACCCCTCGGGAAGAAGTTCGACTCTCGGGGGGAAAATGTGACCGCCGGATCACCTTGTACGGGTATCTCAGAGGAACAAACCTACAACAAGATTCTAAAATCCACATCCCCGGTGCTGGCGACTTTGAAATCATCTCTTCGATTCGGTTAAATGACCCCTGCCCTCTCCCTGATATGGACTCCGAGAAGCGACGGAGGCTGAGCGAGAAACAGAAGTTAATTATTCATGCCCCGATGAGTGACATCGGAGGGGTGATGTACGACAAGGATGCGGTGTACGTGAACGTGCCTGGAACTTTTGCGAGGCAAAATAATGAAGGTGTGTGATCGCTCACCCACTCCCTCGCATACCTTTGGTAACAGCGTTCCACAGTTCCGTTGGGGGAAGGCGAGAGAATGGTGTTTGCCTTGCAGGATGCTTCGTCCACCTTGCAAGAAGCTATTTCCAATAAACCCATTCGCTTATTCGGGACTTCGTCAAGCGGCCTCACGCCTGGAGAAGTGGCGACCGAGATATATGAGGATTGGGAATCCGACTCAACCTACGAGAGCTCAGATTCAGACCTATCCGATATGGAGGATATCATCGCTGACGCTGGAGGCATGGGCGAAGACGATCCTCCAGGAAGGCGTTCCATGGGGTCTCTTACTGCTGGCTCCCAACACGATTATCGTTTACATTTTACTCGGAGTGACTCAGAATATTCTGAAGAAGACACTTCTCGAGTCACCCCTGCCGATCTTTCTGTTCATCACCTCCCGGAGAGCGACAAATCCATTTTCCCGACCAACGACTTTGACGACACACCGCGGTGGAATTCCACCCTGGGTACTAATCCACCCGCGAGATGCGGTTCTGTGACGCGTTACCCAAGGGTAGACTGGTTCAAATTGGTATACTCGTCGACGCTCACACCCATACAAATCCTACAATGCTTCCCACACGCGGGTTCTCCTGACGCAGAAGACGATTTCTTCTTTCCAGTGCCGGGTGGCAGCCAGATCATCGAACGGCAGGACGTGACCAAAGAACGGTTGACCAACGATTCAGATGCGAGGTGGAAGGACGTAGATGCTTCAAATACTATCTGTCGACTGTTTATCACAGGATCGGGTGACTTGTCAGGCCAGCATGAGGAAGGTGAAGGTCCAGAAGTCGACGGGGATTTCGAAGATCTCGAGACCAGAACGGACGACAACCACTCCCGCGACGCTGCACTACTTGCCAAAAAAGAATCCCTGCGACAGAAATTCGATCAGCAATACGAAGGTCCGGGCGCATCGGCTAATGGATTCTACGACGAACGAAAGGAAGAGATGGCTAAACAATCGACCCTCAATCGTGAAGAATTCCAAACCTTGGACGAAGGCTCGCGTACAGCCATTGAGGGGTTCCCCCCAGGATCGTATCTTCGTATCGAAGTCCAGCGGGTCCCTTGCGAAATGGTCAATAACTTCGACCCAACGTACCCCATCATCGCCGGAGGTCTGCTGGCGACGGAAGAGCGGTTTGGCTTCGTACAGGTCCGACTGAAACGGCATCGGTGGTTCTCGCGGACATTGAAAACCGACGACCCATTGATCTTCTCCCTCGGGTGGAGGAGGTTCCAGAGTGTCCCCACCTATTCCCTAGATGATCATTCTATTCGAATGCGCCTACTCAAGTACACCCCTGAACATATGCACTGCTACGCGACATTTTACGGTCCTGTGTCTCTCCCTAACACCGGATTCTGCGCATTCAATTCTCTGACACCCGAGAGTAAAGGGTTCAGAGTATCTGCTACCGGCGTCGTCCTTGATATCGACCACTCAGTCAAGATAGTCAAGAAACTCAAACTTACCGGGGCACCATACAAGATTTTTAAGAATACCGCGTTCATAAAGGACATGTTTACAAGCGCATTGGAGGTTGCCAAGTTTGAAGGCGCAAACGTCAGGACAGTTTCGGGGATACGCGGGCAGGTCAAGCGCGCCTTACCAAAGCCAGACGGTGCCTTCCGAGCAACCTTCGAGGATAAGGTGCTAATGAGTGGTGAGCAATTATGTACTTCATGACGTGTTCCGTCTTGACGCTGCATTCCACCAGATATCATCTTCCTAAGGGCTTGGACTGCCGTGACGCCGAGGAAATTCTACAACCCAGTCACTTCCTTATTACTCTCAGATAAGAGCAGTTGGACTGGAATGCGCCTAACAGGGGAAGTTCGGAGATCGGAAGGCCTTCCTACCCCATCCAATGTTAACTCCACGTACAAGCCCATAGTTCGAACTAACCGACATTTTAACCGCCTGAAAGTTCCCCGAAAACTCCAAGGAGAGCTCCCATATACCTCGAAGTCCAAGATCATGAAACCCCAGCAGCAGGACCCGTACGTGCAGCGGAGGGCAGTGGTATTGGAAACGGAGGAGAAGAAGGCCATTTCCTTATTGCAACAAGCAAAGGCGTTGAGGAAGGATCAGGTCACGAGGCGGAGGCAGGAACGCGACCGGAAGGCAACCGTTCGCAAGAAGATAGCAGAGAAGGAAGCTTCTGGAAAGGAGGAAAGGAAGAAACGCGATAAACAAGAGTATATGCGTACTGCAGGCATTAAACGGAAACGAGACTTGGAAAAGGAGGGGCGATCACAACGCCAACGAGTCTGACTGCTTTCACTTTCCCGCTCCTGCATCGAACCACATTCCTTTCATTACCCGGAGCTATTGTAAACAGTGATATACACGACACGTGAAAAGACGTAACAGGGTCATAAAGTCGTCAATCAAAAACTGAAATGAGCGCGAGAAAAAATAATAATCCATGGACCAGGTCGTTAGTCGTTAGTTCGTGATACTTCTTTGTGTTTGATTTTCTCATTGACATCCCTCCAAAAGGCCTGCCACCTAGGGCTCTCATGCCTCTTCGGTGACTCTCTGGGATTATTCTGTGATGGACCACTCCGTCCTGTACCGGAGAGAACCTGATCGGTATGTGGGTTGTCAGACTGGAGCTTGGGAAGCTGCGCATTATTCTGGAGAAATCGCGGGGTCCAACCTGGACCGTGTCTGACCGACTTGACATCTGATGCGATATCCACTTCGTGGTCAGAGTAATCCGGCAGGTCATACTCTTCTAGGTCGTTTGAAAGGCGGGTAGGAGAGGTGGCTTGATGTGGGTCCTTTCCACCGACGAGGTGGGGGTGCACGCCCCCCAAAATCGTAGGCGTCGAAGAGTGGGTCGAAGTGACAGAGTCTGTCCCTGCCAGCCTGGGTTGAAGGTTGACATGACGTGTGTCTGCCTTGGAAACATCTCCCTTCTCGGTGTCCGAGTCCGTCGAGTCGTCATCATCGAGGGGACGGAACCTGATGTTCCCTCTCGTCTTCGCGTTCAAGGTTTGGCCATTCCCCGTCCATTTGTTCCTCCTACCCTTGCGCAAGAAGTTAACATCTTTTTCCCGAGATGCCTCCGACGGGGTGCTGGGCTCAAGCCCAGGATCCATGAGTGGAGGTTTGCTCCACACGGAAGCGAAGGGATGGAAGATTCCCGCTCTGTTTGATTCCGCGGGAAGGTTGGCAACGTATTGAGCAAGGTAGCTGTCCCATTTCTGCGAAGTTTAATCTAGTCAGTCGTTTTTCATCAGTGAGGGGGATAATGGACCTGGTCAGGGTTCTCCCCAAATTTTAACTTGAGCCACCAGTCAGCGCCAATACCTGACGCGAGGAACAAAAAGAAGCCTGCGCTTAGTCCCTTCTCCTGCGCAGACCCCCACCGGATGTCGTCGTGGACCCACAAACGCTCCCAGGCATTGGACCAGGGCTCTATGCGGGAGAAGAGTGCGATGGAAAGGACGAGGCCGAAGGAGCCGACTGCTGAGGTTGATGTTCGGAGAAGTATCGGTCGGAGGCAGGCGATTGGGAGGGGGGTCAGGATCGCTAGTGTCGAGGCGAAGACTGCGACGAGCGCTATCCGAGTAAGGAGAGAAGGATGAATTGTAACTGACACTGCAAGTGCTATAGAAGCGCTGATGGGCTCCTTAGATGGGTAAGGCCTTCCCCTTCAACTTTTCAGACGTACCCTCCACAGAGCCCCGAGGCAACAAAGCCAAAATATTTCCACCTTCCCGCAGCGATCGATGTTACCGACGACGAGAGTAACCAAACAGACGCGTAGGGGGCTGGTTTCAGATGTTGGGATGTAGTAACACTTGGTATGAGGAGGGAAAGGAAAGTGATGAAATGAACTGCGATAATGAGGCCTGCGCAAGATGAAGAAAGAATAGGGACTACTTACCGCCGAAGACGAAACCAGTTAGAATACCACCTATTCCCCCCCGTATAAACGAAGCAATAAGCCTGGATGTCGACTTGTGTCTATCCTGGAACACGTTGTCCGCTGGTGCGAATGATCTCGTACGGTCCAAGGTCAAGAAGGCCCCGGCGAAGGTGAGGACAAGAGAGGCAAAGAAAAGAGACAAGGCGTAGGGTAGGAGATAGCCATCTGTTGGTAGGAGATCCGTCAATCGTACAGTGGCCATTCGTACGTTATCACTAGCCAAGTTGCCTGGGATTGGGGAGGAGAGGGTGACCCGAGGCCACGGGAAAAGCCGATCGATCCATTTATGGCATCACTTCCACCTCTCAAGAGGAAAAAACAGCAGGCTGGGTGGGAGACGAGCAAGAAACGACCGTACTCACAAGGTGGCCACACGGTACACTTACATCATCGGGACGAACTACCTATTTTTCAGGGTACGTTTCTGGTTTTTGGTTCTTACTCAGGCATGAACGGGATTGCTCTGTTGAAGGGAGGACCGAGATAATTCGTGAGCTGCAACGGAACACCGTAACCATTCTTGTGGGCGAAACCGGCTCCGGAAAGACTACTCGTGCGTCAAGCGCCCATATTGCCGTACGCCTTTCACTGATTTACGCGAAGAGATACCCCAGTACATTCTCGAGGCAGGGATATCAGGCGGGAAATGCATTGCGATCACCCAACCGAGGCGGATTGCTGCCACATCTCTTGCGGCCCGTGTTGCCACGGAACAAGGAGTTCCTATGGGTACATCCGTCGGATATTCCATTCGTTTTGACGAACGTTGCAGTCCGAGCACGAAGATCAAATTTATCACGGATGGAATGTTGGTTCGGGAACTAATGTCTGACGAACTCTTGTCCCATTACAGTGTCATCGTAATTGACGAGGCACACGAGAGGACTTTACGGACGGATTTACTTCTCGCAAGCCTCAAGCAAATCCTACGGCAGCGCAATGGACCGTCCCTACGTCATAAGCAACCCCAGGATCCACTGAAAGTAGTTATCATGAGTGCCACATTGGATGCACGGGGGTTTAGTAATTTCTTTAATAGGTACGCCTATCCTTTCTGGCTGCATGCAGGCCGCCACACTCATGCAATCCTTGCAGCGCAAAACTAATCTATGTCAAGGGACGGCAGCACGACGTCCACATATTCCACACGTTGGCTGGGCAGCCAGACTTTGTGGAGGCGGCTTTGCGCACCTTCTTCCAAATCCACACCAGCAATACCACAGGGGATGTGTTGATATTCCTTCCTGGCCAGGAAGAGATTGAAAATCTAAGTTCCTCAATAAGGTTTTACGCACGCCAGCTGCCCCAAGGAGTGATGCCGGTAAATAATGTGAGCGAACCCGTGTTCCCACTATCTCACAATCCGTCCAGGTCCTTGTGTACCCGATGTATTCTTCCCTTCACCCGTCCCAGCAATCGAAAGTTTTTATGCGCACACCACATGGTTCCAGGAAATGCATCCTTGCGACAAACATCGCAGAAACATCGATTACAATTCCTGGTATTAAGTACGTTATCGATACCGGAAAGTGCAAGGAAAGGCGTTATGTCGTTAGGGAATCCGGAAGCGGTAGGCCTATCGCTTGGCAACAGTGAACTATCTCAACTAACCCTACTCCTACAGGTGTAGATACATTATTGACCCGAGACATCAGCAGATCCTCCGCAATGCAACGGGCAGGACGCGCGGGGCGAGAGGTTTGTGTCTCTACCCAAACAGGAGAAGCTTCTGACCCCGTTGACAGGGGGAGGGGTTCTGCTTCCGGTTATTCCCAAAGCATGCCTTCGATTCAATGGCCCCAGCATTGGAGCCTGAGATTCGTAGATGCGATTTGACTGCAATCCTCTTGGAACTAAAATGTCTCGGTCTCGAAATAAATGGACTCGATTTCATGGATCGACCAGACGAGGACGCAGGTCAATCAATTGATATCTATCTCCTTTGTGGTGACGACCTCTGACAGTGTTACAGTACATTCTGGACTGACCACCTTGTCTATCCTTGGTGCGATCGACAAACATCAGAACCTCACCGACGTAGGCAGGAAGATGGCGGTTTTACCTCTTGACCCGAAGTTTTCTCGCGCGGTACTGGCCTCTGGGGAGCTTAGGTGTTCCAAAGAGGTCGTTGATCTTGTTTCTATGCTATCAACCTCATCGAGGTTATTTCTTGGCATTCCGAACGACGATCCGAGCTCGGTTGGGCCACGGGAAAAATTTAAGGACCCTTCCGGTGATCACTGTACAATCTTAAACGCTTTTCGCGCATACCAGGAGGTGTCATCCTCAGGGAACAGCGGAGGGGCCAAGAATTGGTGCGCGAGGAACTTCCTGAACGAACGAGCTCTATCTGAGGCCATGGAAATTCGGCGTCAGCTGAAGGGAATTTGCAAACGGATCGGGGTTGATACAAACCTCTCATGTGGTGGTCAAGTACAACCAATCTTACGCTGTCTCGTTTTGGGTTTGGCACAGAATGCCGCCTTTATTCAACCAAATGGCCTTTACAAACAAGTAATGGGTCCCTCAGTAAGTTGTGTATTTGGGTTAGCTGAATCTGCTCATCTGTCATCAGGTTATGAAGATACATCCAGGTTCAGTAGTTATCCAAGTACCTCACTCAGCAATTATCTATGATGAGCTTGTGGGTATATACTTCCATTTGAGGTCTCATGCAAATATTAACTTATTCTCTTAGATTCTCACAACCCAAGTCTATGCACGAGGTGTTTCAGTTGTAACCAAAGCAGAGATCTCTAGTATATTTGGTTCCATATCTAATGGGTTTTGATGAGTTGGATATGGTGTTAATAACTACTGGTGGAGGAGGGAAGCAAAGGGAATCCATCAGAAATGGCTTGGGTAGTATGTGTGCCCATTAATAAATTGCCTTGATGCACTTCACATCAGGAAAAATAGGTGGCATGGCTGTATTGATATGATACAAAATCACCCAATGCTGTGCTGTCATGGTACCTTGAACCTGCTTCAATAGGTCACAAATATTGTGTCCTGGCATTGGGTGACATAGGGTGATATAAGGTAACAAAGATATTGAAGCTGATTGGATGCAAAATTTGTCTGATTTACCTGTTCCCTGGCTTGAAATTGAATGAAATCATATATATTTTGCATGTGTACATGGGGAGGCAACTGTCCTTACTAGAATAGGAAAACTATTACTACAAATGTCAACAAAAAGGGTGTTATTTGTCAGGTGGGGGGGGGGGGGAAATAAGATTTCTAGTCCTCCCCC
>Ga0307515_10000482_pt1 | contig 94970 bp, 16 predicted proteins | sample 17_EM_MG_FD_194513 | JGI IMG/M metagenome (GOLD analysis project Ga0307515, IMG submission 194513) | Populus trichocarpa ectomycorrhiza microbial communities from riparian zone in the Pacific Northwest, United States - 17_EM | ecosystem: Host-associated > Plants > Roots > Unclassified | place...
TACTACTACTTCTAAATTAAGCAAAAGCTCTATATAGGGGGGTCCCAGGGGGTCTCCCCCTAGAAAACCTTATCTCTATATATTAATTAAAGTCTATATAATAAAGCTCTAAAATTAATTAGCTTATTACTTATAAACTTAGGTTAAAATTTACGTTGGGGGATTAACGTTCCGCATGTTAAGCCTTTAAACTTTTATTATATATATTACGGCACTGTTACAAACCCTAGTTAGGGGCTCAGCCGAGCCTTAGCGCCATATATATAGACGTATCCTTTTATTAGCGACTTAGTTAATTAAGGCACGAGCACGGCAAAAGGGACGCGTAAGCCTATACGAATAGTAGTTTATAAACAAGGATTTAAAGCTAGAGAAAGGAAAGAGGAAGAAGAGTAGCGCTAGCTAAAGTAGGGTTCTTTTATGCGGTCCTTTAGTTACGTAACTATAAAGTTCTGCCAATTTCTACTAGTGCCGTAACAGCTTTCCTCAACCTTCTTCCAGACCTCGTCTTGGAATTCTCGTTTACTACCTACTAATAGATTCTGTTTTTTTAACTAAGCCTTCACAATATACTAACCAAGACACCTTAGAATAATAAAAATATTTTATAACAAATTATAAGTTTCCTTAGTAGTGGCATAAGAAAGTGCTATTAACTTTAACGCAACGATTAAACAAACCGAGCTTTGCTATTTATGCTCTTTACAGAACCGTGGCGGATAAGTAAGAAGAAAGTTTTATATTTATTATATACCTATATAGCGAGAATCTTACTACTTTACCTGTTCTATAGTTTAAATGTTAAAATATTAAAAAAATAAAAAAACCTAAACTTCGTATAACGATATAATAAGACCTTTCTACTTTTTTTTAGGAAGGTAATATAATAACCGGCCCTACTATTGTTGCAAGAGTTAGATCATTAACATTATTAGGCTGCTGCACTATTACTATAGTGAAAGTTACTCTGTTTATTTCTTATGGCATATAAGCGGTCCCCCTCCTAAGGGTGGTAATATTTAGAGGTGTATATACTAGTACGTTAAGCTAATTAACCCATCTAATAAAAAGTTGCTTGCCTTCTTTAGCAATAAATAGTATTTGCATTAGATCCCACGTAAACTCACTCTCTAATAGTCTGTTAGTGCTATTACTAAATACTCCGCCAGTTAATTGTGCAATAGTTAGTCTCGGTAAAATAGGTAATAAGACTTTAACCGGGCAAGATCTAAAAACAATAAATAAAAGAGCGAGATTATACGCCTATATATTGCTAATCCCGGTGTTAAATAGAGCCAGATTAGGTACTTCGTCCTAGATATAATAAAAGAATACATTATAGCGGGATTTAACAGTAAGTATTAATGATACCGATCTTAAAAGCAGAGGATTAGTAACTGCGAGTCGTTTAGTAAGTCTAATAGTGGCTCTAATACTTACTAAGGTTATAAGATGGGCAAGTCTAAAGAACCCCTTAGTTGAATTTATTGGGAAGGAGTAATTATAAGGAGAAATTAATGGTGCGTTATAGGCCTTAAGTAAGTTTACAAGGCTTTTAAGGTAGACCTCTTCTTGCTATAAAAGTGTTAGGTAATATTTCTAGACTTTAAAGTAGCAGTATACTTATAGCAGCAATCTTACTAATAACATTAATGGCATTATTAGGATATTCATTCGTTCCCTACTTTATAATTTCCGTTAAGCCGGTATTAAAAAAGGACGCCTCTAAATTTTCAAGGAAGTGCGCTAATTAAAGTTCTTTAATCGCACCCGCAGATATTATAGTTGGTACCCTACTATTTGGCGGACTACTACCTGCTATAGCTATAGTATTAGAATAAAGGGGCGCCGCGGTGGTAAAGCTTCCTAGAGTAATAGAAGTTATATAAAGGAGAGCATTAATATCCGTAAAAGGGTATATAGTTGCGGTTGAAATAACTATAAAGTATAATTTATAACTCTAAAACCTACTAGATTTGTAGAATATATAGTAAAAGATCCCTTTACTATTTCTAATTTCTATTTTAACCCTTAAATTTTAAGTTATAGGGGTCTGCTTTAGGGCACCCTAAGGAGTTATTTATAGTAGGGTCCCCATTTTAGGACCCTTAAATTGTCTTAAGCAGCTTAGTAAAGTACATCGCCTTAATATAATGGTTATTAATGGGGGTAATACTTTATATTAAATTGTGTCTGACAGACACTTTATTACCCATCGCTTTATTATGCTAACTATTTTATCATTTTACCTATTCTAAGGATTGGGTTTTATTTATCCGTTAGTCACTAATATTACGTAATTATAAGCACGTTATCAGCTAATTTAGAAACTGCTATGTGTATAATTTACAAGCCACCGGCCCGTCTACCTATTTATAGCAAGTCTGTTTACCTTACTAGCAGTATTAATATAGGTTCTACTACCGACTGGTAAGCTAAGGTAACATTATCCCTCTCGTATCTTCCTATTACTTTTTTTAACCTATACCGTAATAACTAATATAAAGATTAGATATAGGAAATTTCTAATCTACAGTTCCGCGAGTATGTCGAGTAGAAGCTTAATTATTTGGACCGCGCTAACGTTATCGTAATATTCTTTAATAAGAATAGCATATCGCCAATTAGCCTTCTTAAGCTTGGTCTATATGCTCTTAGTTATAAAATAGTTATTTACTGCCCTAAAGGTTACTAGAGACGCGGCAATATATAGATTATTTATAATAGGTTTAGTATCCAGCTCGTGGAGAATTTAGAAGAGTTTATTAGAGAGACTAGAAAGATATTAGAGATCTAACTAAATATACTACTGGAGATATCCTTATTTTTATAATAATTAGGATAGCAATAATAAGATAGATTAGATTTATTTATTAGCTTAATATATTTAGTATCTTTTCTAACCTCTAAAGCTTATTTAATCTAATTACGGTATTTATTTATTATAAATACCCGATACTTGAGGATTTATAAAGAAGAGGCCTAATAAAACGTAGTAGAGCCTAAAGGGGGGGATTATAAGACGGAAGCAGTAAATGCGACCCCTTTATTAGACAAGCGATAATACCCTAGCTCCATAAGGCTGCTAGGGCCAAATTCGGGTCCTTAGGATAAATATAGACTTATTTACTTAGTAGTAGGGCTAGCAAGGTAAGCAAAATCTAATATTAGTTAATAAGCGATATTAATAAGCTAATTATATTCCTTAATAAATACTTTATCCTGTATTTGGCTTAATTAAAAAGTACTAGCGCACCTATTAAGTGTTTATAAAGGTAATATTATAGCCCAAATTATTATATAAGTGGACAAACTTATTCTCCGTAATACTTAGATATTATTATAGCGGCTGTCTACTAAGCATAAGTGTTAGAGCGTAACGCTTTACCTAAGTAGGAAGGGGCGGGAGGATTAGCGCTTATTATATTAGTTATATATGGCACTAGTAATACCGCATATATATTAGCAAAAGGATCTGTTATATACGCTGCCGTTAAAGCACAAGTTAAAAACGAGGGTAAGTGACATACGGGATTGAAAGTGAAATAGTAAGGGTAGGTAGCGCAGTAAGAAGAGGGCAAAGTACGTAACTAAGGTAAGTAGTAAGATGGGGGTACGCGATAAGGAACTAGGCGATAGAAAATAATCAGCAATCTATATTATAATAGTAATAGTGATATAAATCTAAATAGGGTAAATATAGAGGAGACGGAAGATAGGAGGATTAGAGGTATAGTATTAGTAAGTAAAAGGTTGATTTTTAATGGCTAAGATATAGATATTAAAAAACTAGTCCATTTTACTTATTCTAAACACTAACATACTACTTTTATATTTCTCTTACTTCGTAACAATCTACTAGGTTAGGTTACTTTAGTCTTAGGTATAGAAGCAGTAACCACTACTTTATAATTACGGATAAATTGCTAATAAGGAAATTTTAATCTCTTAACGGTACCTATAATAAGAAGAAAGAAAGCGAGATCTAATATTAACTCTAAATACTAATTAGACGCACCCTCTTATAAGCGGCTCTTATAATTACGCTAGCTAATATCCTAGTTCAAGGAGCCTTACTTTATTATTTAAGTAGCCACATATAAGGTCCTGTAGATAATCTCATAGCTTATTGCTTCCTAATACTATAAACGGTTAGCAGCTTAAGAGTGGCATAAGGTAGGAAATCTTACCTATAACTAGCATTTCTCCTTACTTCTCTGCCTTATCTTGTACCCTTTTAATATATTTTCCTGCCCTCTCTTTTTAGAGAATTATCTCTAGGTTTGCAGAGCCTTTATATACTATAGCACGTTTACTAAATAGTACCTTACCCTTCCCCCCTAATCTAATATAGATTAAGATGCTAAGGATCTATTTTAAGTTAGCGTGAGCTATAATAATAATATTATTTCAGCTACTAATATAACCATTATCTAAGGTGTCGTTAGTTAGAGCATTATTAAGTAAAGACTGCACTACAATTCCAATGTCTATATATTATAAGATTTAAATTTATAAACTGCAATTTAGGGCTTACTAATAGTCTCCAATTGCTACACTAAATGGACTTACTAGGTGCGAGTCTTGCAAACATTGTACCTATATATTAGCTAAGTAAGGTAAGGCAACTACGCGGCTATACTAAAACCGCTTGCTATTATAAAAACAGTTTCGTAATCGCCTACTGGTGCGCTAATTCTATATAGCCCGCTAAATAGAGCTAGACAGGGCGGTCCGCCGTAGTAGGTCTTACTATAATATAGTAATCTCTAGGTTAAGCCTCTATAAGGCTCTATAAACAAATCTAAAGAATTCTATTCCCTTTCTAACTAGGACGTTATAGTAAAAGGATAAGTTTATAAAAAGGACTAAAAACTTACTCCTAGAATCCACAGACCTATATACTACCCTACTTTAATTCTTAACGGTTAAGATAAACTTAGACGTATCTTAATAATATTATTAATATAACTAATATAAGCTTAAGAATAGCCGGAGCTTATAGCCCTATTTTAGTAAATAAGGAATCCAGACTACAGAAGAAGGGTTAAAAGGAATATTATTGCAAAGATATAGATATATAGCCGAGGAGGGAGCGGCTTTAATATTAAGTGCCACTAAATAGAATAGGTAGAAAGGATTGCTAATACTTAGTACACGCGGATAAATATTTTATATAATGGCTTATGGAGAAAAGGATAAGAGAGTAGGAGAAGAAAGCATAGTGACGATCCCCCCTATGCAGTATTGGATACGGTTAGTAAGGTATTAGTCCTATAGAAAGGGGGAAGAGGGGATAAGGCTTATAATAACTCCCTATATATTCTCCGCTATATATAAAGGGAAAGAGTTTCGGCTAGCTATTACCGTAAGAATGTAAAAGAGTAGAAGGATAAATAATATTATTTTAACTAAGCGATGAACTCGTCGGTATGTGTTTAGAGAAACCCCAAGTATATCTGCAAAAAAGTTAAGATAAGGGCTAGCGAAAAGTGGGATTATATTAATTAATAAGAGATTTGCAGCTTATAAACCGGCAATTTAGATATCTTAGACTTTAAAGCCGACACAGAACGTATTTACCGTAATATAAAATAACTATAAAAGGATATCGGCCTAACTCTATGGACCTAAATATCGATAGCGGCGGATTAGCTGCGGATAGGTAAGATATTAAGATACTAGAAGAGAAGTGGTTTTTAAAAATAACTATATATAGGGACGGAAGTAAATGAGGATAAGAAAAGTAAAGATGCCACCTATGGCTATAGCATATACTTAGGTGATTTCTATAATAATACAGACTATTATTTAAGGGCGGAAGAAAAGGAATTAGCAAAGTATGGTAAAAATTAGCGGAAAACTCGTTAATTTAAGGGATGCCCGAAGATCCGTTAAAGATAAAAATAGAAAGGGACCAGAATTAGGAACCTAGTAAGAGGTTTAGAACTAGGAACCCGATAATAAACCCAGTAATAGAATCCTAGTCACTAGCTAGAATTAAGTAAAAATATTACTACTTTATTAGCTATTAATATAGGTAATCTAGCAAAATTTCTAAGTATACTTGCGAGATAGAAAATATTTAAAAAGAGCTACCTATTCTAGTGGATACTTGTAACCTATGCGCGCCCCAATAGTAGTAAAAGATACTAATCCCATAAGCACTTTTTTTTGCTAAAGAAGTTATAATAACGGATGCTAGAGAATATTAGTAGATAATAGCACGGGAAATAAAGCTCTAATATACCTTTATTAACTTAATAACCAAAATAATAAAGGTTATCTTAAAGAGAAATCCGGCGGCGTTAGAGTTAGGCAGCTAACGACGCAGGTTATCTACGCTAATAGCTCGCTCCTCTTTAACGTATCCCTGTATTAGTTTTATAATAATATTACTTAGCGCTCTAATATCTCTAGGTTTAGCGTTTTATAATAGGCGGGTATAGCAATATTCTTAATACGCTATAACATTTTATTAGTAAAGGCGGTTTTAAAACTAAGCTAATTACTAACTAATTTTTACATCTCTATATAGATAAATAAGTATATTTAAACAACTTAGCGAACTATACTCTAATCCTTTTATTACGAGGTACGTAAGCCCGTTAAGTATCTGCTATAATTAGTACCCTGCTTAGTTATTACGCTATTAGGTTTTTACCTATTTAAGTATTATAGCTAAGTAAATTTTATTAAGGAGAGGATTGCTAGCGACGTAGTATAGAGAGTAGGCTATAAACTTAAAAATAATATAGGAAGTCCTATTAAATCTAAAAACCTTAAAAGCAGAGACAAAGTTAGTGTGTTATATTTATTAAAACTTATAGAGCTTTTCTTTAACATTAGATTCTAAAAAACTCCATACTATAATAAGATTTAATAGGGGATCTTTCCGCTTACTTCTTACTGTAACGACATTAGACGGGAGATATCTCCTCTTAGCCACCGCGACCTAATCTTTAATACCAAGTCGTAGCTAATAGGTCTTCTTATAGATCCTCTATAGAGATCCATATTTTGTTCTCACGTATTTATATACTCTAACCCTAGATTTAATAGCTTTAGGGAGTCTAAAACGCTATAGGCCAGTCTTAGGATCTATATTATCCCTATTTAGGAAGTAGAGTCTTTTTTTAGCCGAAGCATTACGATTATAAGGGGTGTTACCTTCTATAAGTTAATTAAGGAAGCCGGTCTAGGAACGTATTATAAGTCCTTCTAGTATTTCCAAATTAATCTATATATAGCGTTTTTCGGGCGTAGAGATTATTCTAAGCGGTATATAATAATAGGAAAGTCTATTTTCCGATATTATTATTAGCTAGAGAATAGGTGCAAAGGACGGATTTATACCTCTTATAATTTACTTAAGGAAAAGAGCAATAAATATAATAGGGGTCCGGAATTAGACCCCTAGGTTTCTATTTAAGGCATAGAAGGAACTAATAGCGGGTAATAGATTTAGAATAGTAAGTTCCTCTAATAGGAGCAAAGACTCGCAACGGAGAGGAGTATTAGTTAAAGAGGCGCGGCTAGCATTAAGATTAAGTTACTATACTTTCCATTTAAAGGTTTAAGGGAGCTAGTAATAATAATATTAAAAGACTTAAGAAGTTTAGGAGGAGAATAATTGCCGTTAATTATTCCTGTTAATCTATTAAAAGGCGGCTGTTAGATCTACGTAATGGCTACCTAGAGCTAGATTTTCCGGCTGATTTCCGTTTAAAATAAAAGACACTAAGTTATAGCAGCCGCAGAAGTCCTTTCTTCGGAAAAGCTTAACTATAAAAGAGAGTGCTAAAGCAGCTCTAGATGCTATAAGGTAAAGGTTTTATCTATAGGCGTTTTAAATTACTAATTATATTCTATATAAAACCTCTACTATCTTAATTATATTAAATTATAGATTTTATATCACACTTGTATTTTATATTTAGAGGCGCTTTACAAACTTTTTCTTAAGGCTGTGTTAACAAAAGTACCGCGTTTAAATCCATAGTATTAAGATATATTAGGTGCGGTAGAAAGAAGGTAAAATAGGTAAAACTTAAACTAGTTATAACCTTCCGCAAACCATTATTCTCTAGATATAACCGTTTATTAAACTAGTTACCAGACATAACTGCTTTAGACGTAGCTATTCTAGATATAGCTGTTAGACGTAGCGTTCTTACTCTTTAGACGTAACTATTCTCCAAATATAGTTCTTCTATTTGGCGCTACTAAGAGGACTAATTATTTTGGGCTAATTAGGCATCCGATAATACAGACGTAGTTTCCTATTTAGCGCTACTAAGAGGACCGGTTATTTTGGGCCAATTAAATATCCGACCTTTAGATGTAGCTGTTCTCTAGATATAGTGTCCTATTTAGCGCTAAGAGGACCAGTTATTTTAGGCCAATTAGATATCCAATCTCTAGACGTAGCTATTCTCCAGACGTAGTGTCCTATTTAGCGCTACTAAGAGGACCAGTCATTTTAGGCCAATTAGATATCCGATCTCTAGACGTGGCTATTCTCTAGATATAATGTCCTATTTAGCGCCGCCAAGAGGACCAGTCATTTTGGGCCAATTAGACATCCGATCTTTAGACATAGCCATTCTCTAGATATAATGTCCTATTTGGCACTGCTAAGAGGACTAGTTATTTTAGGCCAATTAGACATCCGATCTCTAGACGTGGCTATTCTTAAAACGTAGATGTTCTTAAGATATAGCTATTCTCCAGCGTAGTTCTCCTATTTGGCGCTACTAAGAGGATTAATTATTTTGGGCCAATTAGGCATCTAATAATTCTCCAGATATAACTGTTCTTTAGACGTAGCTGTTCTCTAAATATAACTAGAATCCCCTAACTACAGTTAGCTAAAAATAAAGGGTCCCAGAATTGGGTTTTAAGGATAATATTTAAAGCATAGCTAAAAACTTATACCAGTCATAATAAATAACCTATTCTCCCGTAGTAAATATTATTAAATAGGCTATATAAATATACAAAACGCATAATTCCTTAAGCACGAATGAAGATTTATAGCGGAGAGGAGGATTAAGTATAGAGGTACTACTAGTGTTAATCTTAAAGTGCTGCATTTTATATGCGAAAAGGATAAGGCAAATATAGCGAGACTTAAGAATTTCTTTTAGAAGAATAGTTGCGATCGCCTAGATATTTAAAATTATCTTCCTACCGTTATCGATTAGGAGCAGCTTAACGCTACTATTTAACTTTCGGAAACTTCTGCTAAGGCGCTAATAGGTCATCTACGTGATGATTATATAAAGCTAAACTTTCCTCCCAATTTCCATTTGGAATGTCTCTACGGCCTATACTAGGTTTAAATAGCTGTGGAGTTCCTTCCTCTAGGAGATAAGCGCTAGATTGTAGATCTGTATCTCATAAGTAGGAAATTCCCGTTTTATATATATAGTAGGCTCTAACTCCAATTATATCTAGACATTAACCATAAACTAAAGACGACTATAATTAAAGAGTACTCTTATAAGAAGAAGCCTGACGATAATAAAATTTACTATAAAATTCGCTAGTACTAATTATTAGGGAATGCGTACTTTAAGGAATAATAATAGGCTCGTTTGGCCACCATATCTAACCGGAAAAAGCAAAATCTAAAGCGTATATTAAATCGCCTAAAATATAGAGCGGTATTTAACTTACAACTAGATATTCCTAGGCTTAGAGGAGGTATAAGACTAGGCACTATATATATATGGCTTAATATAGGATACGATAAGGTAAGGATTTATATCTAGGCGCTATAAGTTACTGACAATATTCAAATAGCCAATTCTCTATTATCTTGATTATATTAGGTATGTCTAGTCTAAGATCTTTAATAGTAATAGACGGGCAATGTAGAAGGTAGATAGACCTACTATAATAGTATTAGAGCTCACTGCTCCTAGAGCGTGTAGTATAAATACTAGAGCTTTATATAGCTAGTTATAGCGCGGCTAGATCTTTAGTAATTTTAATAAGTAAGATTATAAAGTTATATGGAGTGAAGTGCTCTCTATCTCCACCAACCACTTAATCCCTTCTTTCTTTAGTTTTTTTAAGGATCTTAATTACCTATAAGGCCCGGCTAACTGCGTAAAACAACTAATACTACTATTAGGTAAGGACTCCTTATCCTATGCTCTATAGTAAATGTTCTCTAATATAAACCAGCGGACTAATTAATATATAATCTAAAAGTCCGAATCTAGGTTTGTATTTAGGCCGGGAAGTCTTATAGATTAAGTAGACCTTGGACGCCGATAGATATAAATAGGTGCTATATGCGATTTCCTTAAGATCCTAGCGCAGCGTAAAAAGGCAAAGGATAATTTATTAGTAAAGCTAACTAATAGTCTAAGCAAGACTGCCCTGTGTAAGTTTGCCGCTCTTACCTACTAATTAGGCTTTAAGTCCGACTAGATCTATAGTTTAATTTAGCGGTCTACTAATAGGGAGATCGCCTATATAGCTCTACAAGAAGCTAGGAAACTAGGCTGCTAGCAATATAATTCTATTACCTTTAAGGACTTTATAGAGCGAATGGTGGATTTCTTTTCTACCACCTAAGAGATAATAGAGGAGGAAACGAGAGCTATAGTTAATGCTAATTATTTTAATAGGTCACTAAAGAAATACGGGATTCTGAAAACTTATAATTACGAATAAGATAAGCTTTTACTATTTTTAGATAAGCTATACACTAATAGGGTATAAGCCAATAAGATAATGTTATTTTTTATCTAAAGATCCGTATACCTTACCTTTTTTAGAAAGCCGAACCGCACTAATATTAATAGTGGTATAACTTATAGGTAAGTACAGATCCCTAAATAGGTAATACTTAAGCGAGAGAGGCTTAAGTAAGAGAGGCTTAAGTAAGAGAGGCTTAAGCGGGAGAGGCAGTAGTAGGCTGAATAAGAGACGCTTAACTAGGAGAGGCTTAAATATAAAAGGCTTAAATAAGAGAGGATGGAGCAGGAGAGGCTTAAATAAGAGAGGATAAAGCAGGAGAGGCTTAAGCAGGAGAGGCTTAAATAGGAGAGGCTTAAGTAGGAGAGACTTAAGCAGGAGAGGTTGGAACAGGAAAGGCTTAAGTAGAAGAGGCTTAAGCAGGAGAGACTTAAGTAGGAGAGGTTAGAATAGGAAAGGCTTAAGTAGGAGAGGCTTAAGCAGGAGAGGCTTAAGCAGGAGAGGCTTAAGTAGGAGAGGCTTAAGTAAAAGAGGCTTAAGCAGGAGAGGCTTAAGTAGGAGAGGCTTAAGCAGGAGAGGCTTAAGCAGGAGAGGCTTAAGTAGGAGAGGCTTAAGTAGGAGAGGCTTAAGCAGGAGAGGCTTAAGCAGGAGAGAATAGAGTAGGAGAGGCTGGAATAGGAGAGGATAGAGTAGGAGAGGCTTAAAGAGGAGAGGCAGTGGCAGGCTAAGTAAGAGAGGCTTATGTTTAAGTAAGAAAGACAGATATAGGAGATATAAGTAAGGAAAGAAGAAAAGACCGTAAGGGAAAAGTAAAAAAGACTAGTAAGAGAACAGAAGCCTCTATTAACAGCGGAGCAGGACCGAAGACGAATTACCTAGATTAACCTAGATAAACTTATAGAACTAATAGGCTAAGAACTAGTAGAAGAAGATTAGGTATTAAAAACTATACCCTAAAACGACTATTAAACACGGTAAGACTAAATAGAAGTTAGTAAAAACACCTATACTACGCGGGATAATACAGATTCCGCAGTAATAAATACCGCTAACTTAACTTCTGCTTCTAACCGGAGGACAAAGACCTAGAAAATTTAAATAGACTTTAAGATTATAGAACACGGCACTTAGAGTTTAGTATATAGCCTCCTAGTTAATCCCTCTAAGCTATTAGAGGTAAGGTAAGTGGCGGTAGAGTATATAAGAAAGAGGGGAAGGATAAAGATATATAACACGAATAAACGTATACTAAGCCCTTAAATATATTTTAAGGACGTTATTACTAATAGGATAAATACTATACTTTTAATTCCGGAATTGGAGAGGGATACTATTAACCTTTCCCTTATATCGGGATAACTTACAATTTACTTTTAGCGGTGGCTGTAACCAGTTTAGAATATATATAGACTTTTTACCCTTTAAGATATTGTATTTTAGTAGAAGATAAGGGTTTAATAGACCTTTCTCTATTAGAGGGGAGGTTTTCATTACAAGAACAGACGAGGTTTATGCTAGTAATGTTAATAGTTAGGACTCTTTAGATTAGATTAGTTTAGTTTAACTAAAATCTTAAGAGTAACCGGTTCGTTGGTTTGATTAACTTAATTTAGATTAGTTATTAGGCATTTTAATAAACTAGTTATCTAATAAAACTAGATAGCTCTGGCTATAATATAAATACGAGCCTCTATATAAGCCTCTACTACAGCCTTACCCTAAGAGGATAAGCGTTATAATCTAAATAAGGCTAGCTTCTGCTAAGGCCAAAAAAACACGCTAAAATACGTAAATAAACACTTTTAAGACGTGTTATCTGGTTAAATCTAGTTTAACCAGTGCTGTAACCGGTTTAAGCCTTAAAATTATATTTTAGATTAGTTTTAATGTCCGTCCCTAGGTCCTAAAACGCATATTATAATAAAATAAACTATAGGTACTTTGAGTTTAAAGCAATAGAAACTCTAACAGTGTCTTAATATTTATATTGTTCCGCTTACCTTAGTAAGCTTAGACTGTAGAATTAATTAGCGGATATACGTATATCTGTAAGCGGATATCACTAACCTTTTTTATTAAAAAGTTAATTCTATAGTCTGAGAGACTTTTCCAGACTTTATTAAGCGATGTGACTTATTTTATATATAGAGCAGTTACCTTTTTTAACGAAATTAATCTGCAGCTTCTTCTGCATCGCGCTTTAATTTTCTTTATTATTCTGCTAGAATAGGAGTCGACTCGCATACTTAGCAAAGGATTTTTAGGCGACGTTAACCAGCGTCTATAGGCGATATTTACTCGGCTTATCAATTATATAAGTATCTTGTTTAATTAGGTATAATTTGGCTAGTAACCTCTACCTATACTATACGGAATGTCTCCAATAGTTGCGCCACTGTTTTGCATAGTAGCCTTTTCCTAGTAATGCGCTCTATAACTAAGACCGCAGTAATTCTTATTGCAAACTAGTTTCCTAAGGGAGAAATAGCTAAAGAACAGTAATATATTAACAACAACTTCGTAGACTTACGAGGGAGAGACTTAAGATATCTAAACTGTGGATTCGTCTTAGGATAGGGTGCGTCTCTTAACGTAGGGACAGACATTAGCTTTATTTTTAAAACGTAACCTAACCATTAACATTACTGGTTGCCTTAGAAATCAGTTTACTACTAAAAGGCTAAGTATTAAATTTAATAAGGCGGGAATATGGTATACCTAATATTTGTTAAGCCACTGCTAAGAATATATACAGCTTATTAACCTACTATTACCTAAGACTTTTATAAGGTGCCCTAAAACGGGTACCCTCTACTATAAATAAACTTGTTTCCTTTAGTTATCTTAATCCGGATATAGCCGAAGTTTATTTATAAATACAAAGGGACCGGAATTAGGCCCCTTATAAATTACAATTATAAAAAGGCCCTCTATAGCACTAAGTACTGCTTATTAAGTTAAACTAGCTCTACTACTATATAATATCTATAATAAGCGTGCCAGTTAGCGTTCCCTCCGCCGCCTAATATACCCAACCTTAACCTATTCCTAGAAACCTTAAAGCCTTAAATTAAAATAAGAAATATATACCTTATAAAGCACCTACCATATAAACACCCTATATAGTAATATCTGTCTAGGCGAATAAAGCTTCTACTTAGTATAATGCCCTTACTGTAATTTTTTCCTGGCTTATCCTTGTAGGATATATTATATTCCCTAGCATATTTACCTCTCTTTAAAATTCTAATAGTCTTAATAATAGTGAAAGAGGGAAATTCGTCTAATATACTGTTAAGAATACGCCGCTTCTACCTGTAGCAGGCGTTTGCTATATCGTTAGAACAGTTAGCACATATTGGTTATAGCGGAAGTAGTAGAAGAATTATATATAGCTAATTGCTCGGATATGCTTATAAGTTATTTATAGCTATATAGAGAATGTGTGTTAACTTATTAGATAAAGGCCCGGTCTACTTAATTTGTTTACTAGCTTATTTATAATATTTATTAGTGTCTATACTACGTAAAGCGGATACTAATCCGTGACGGCTAAATTTATAATTAAAATAATTGGTTCGTATATAGCTCTATCGGCGCTAACTCTGGCGTAAAACCTAAGGAAGCTAAATAAAATTAAGACGTAGTATAATAGAGAAGTAGCCAAGCACAGTAAATCGTAGAGCAGTTTAATAGAAAATTATATTAATACTTAGGCTAATTAAGGTATTAACGTCCCTCTACGCGTGCCGGAAAACCAACCGTGCTGGAAAATATAAGGGGTACTTTGACTTTAAGCGACTATAACTCTGCGCACACGTCAAGCTTTACTAAAATTATCTATAAATAGTGTGTTATGGCTACTTTTAAACATTTAGGACTTTTCCAACCTATAAATTATATTCGTATCGTCACCTTCTTACCCAATTTGCTCAGAGCCTTCTTTTATAGCGAAATAATGTCCCTTCGCTATAGCACCACTATTAAGCTCTTACTACTTACAATATATATATAAGGGTCGTATCTAAGCCTTAGAGCCTTATTACGATAATATAAAATTATTATTAGCTTTATGCCTGCTATCGCGCGCAAATTTATATAAGATTGCTACCCTAGTTAGTACTTCCGATTAAAGCAATTACTGATTCTAGCTAGTGCGAAACGACCCCGCACGTCCTATATAATCATTATCGTATAATTTATTTATGTTATCTGGTAAGCCAAGCTTGTGGCTGGTAGGCTTATAGCTATACGCAGACTTAGTAAGCGAGCCGATTTTAGCCCTATAGCCTTGCGACCTAAACCTTAGCTATGCCTCTGGTTAACTAACTTAACTCTCTAAAAACAGCTATAGAATTCGCCACTTTATAAGAGTCTGGTCGGTGCGGCTTGGCCACCTTCTTTACTAGTGGGGGCGAGCTTAAAGTATTTTACGCTTTAATCACCTGCTATAAATACCGCTAATTATGCTGCCGCTAAACCCGTCCTGTACTAAGTTAAATACAAGCGTTAGTAGAAGGTAGCCCTATAAGCCAAGCGTATAGTAAAACACTTAGACTTACCTTAGGCAACAGTCTTAGCAGTAAGCTTTACCCAAAATAGTTAAACGCCATACTTAGACGGCTACATTAGGATAGTATGCTATTATAGCCTACTACAATATTCTATACAGTAAAGCATCTCGTATAGATCGGTTTATCTCTTAGTCGCCCTAGCTCTAACTAAGCACCTCCACTATAGTAAGAAGCGCTAAACTATAGATAATATTATAAGTAGATAAAGCCTATATATAGACCATGCCTTATAATTTAAAATTAAATTAATATATGCATCGGTTACTCTACCAGATTTTTTAATGCAAAGTCGTTTATATAACTCGCACGTTAAACCTCTGTCTCACTATATAGTCACTCTAAATTAACCTAACTCTAACCCTCTTATACTCGCTATCTATACTAGTCGGCCTAATAACCAATATATAGTACTCCTTAACATCCAATCTATCCCTATTATTATCCTTGCTAGACTTCTTCCTAGCGATAATATATTATTCCTTAAAACAATCCTCGTCCTCCTTAACATTATACTATATTTATCCTCTTTTCACTCTACCGAAATCTAAGATAGTATAATATTTCCTATCCGGTTCTATTATACAATTTTAAAACTTCCCTACGTTGGTAATTAGTATAAGTTCGCGCCCCTTATTAAACCGGAGGTTATTAATCCAATTAACTATGCTAAAAGGGATATCTATAAACTGAATGCCTTTATTATATGCCATCTATAACTACGATAGCACATTTCGGTTTTTATATATAATCCGCTCCATTTTATTATCAGACGTCTGCCATAGGAGATTCCTATAAAGGTACTGCTTAAAGATACCGTATCTGCTTTAATACCTTAGGGCGCCTGCAATATAGGCCTCTAACCCTAATATTATAACAGATCTGTTGGTCTTTTCTATAAGGTCGCGCTTTAAGTAGTCCTTAAAAAGAAAGTGAATAAATTCTATGGTACGTTGGTGGCCTGACTTAAGGAGCCGGTTTAGGAAGTTTGGATTAAGTATAAAAAACTTCCTTCGATATAAGCTAAGGAGCAAAATATCTAAGTTAGAAAGATGCTGGTCTATTAGATATTGCTTAAGCTCTTACCTTTTTAGTCTAGTAAGGTTTTTGCAGTAAACTCCTTTACCACATTCCCAATATATCTAATTGTTACTAAAATAGATAGTTTGTCGTAACAAAACCCTTTCTTATATTACCTATGCTCGCGTATTAAGCCGAGCCTTCTCTATATCTTTATTAAAATTATCTATACTAGTGCAGATATAAAATTGCCTGCCTAAGGCATCTTAAATAAGGATATACTTAGTGCTTATATTCCGCTTAAGGAATCCCGCTTTTAAATAGATAGCTAAAGTTATAGCAATTGTGCAGTAAGCTAAAGAGAAGACCTTCTCTATACGCCCAGATTCGCGTTTCCAATCTTCTTTATTGCCTTAGATTATGCAAAGTAAGTTAATCCAGAGGTATAGTACGTGAAGTTCTTAAGTCACTTTAACAGCGTCCTAAAAAGTCTTTAGTAGGTCGGAGATACTAAATCCTCTCAGCCGTTGGTTAATGTTATCCTAGGTTATACAAAATTGGTTCTTATCTTTAATTGGAAGTTTACCCTAGCAATGGGATAAAGCAATATATTTTCCTCCGTCTATTTATGTAGTATAATTAAGATATAAGACATTAGGATCATAATCTGGATTATCCGGATTACTAATATAGAGGAGTCTTATTAGCTATTCCGTGTTAGATTTAATATAATACTTACTATAATTATAGGACTTATTACACTAACGAAGCTATACGCGAAGTAGTGCAAATTATATAAAACTTCCAGCTTTGGGTAAGACTAGGAAGCTGATCTGGATGCCGTTATTAGGATTAGCTAAATATTCTATACGTAAAGATATATAGTAAGTAATAGCCCTGCCTAGCGTATATAAGGAGTTAAAAATACTAACCTAAATTAGAACACAACCGGAGAATATATAGTCCCCCCTCTCCTATTTTTAATGCTAACCGTTCTTTAACTATTTAAACATATAGTTTATTATTATTATAGTAGTGTTTAAGTGTACGGAGGAGTAGAGCGTAGAGTTAACAATTTTTTTCAGCAGCACGGACTTTAGAAAGATTAACGTTGCAGCTAGTAGTTACGATGGCACTATAGTAGGTATAATACTGGACCGGGGCAACCTGGCTTAGTAGCGTGCTAGATAGCAAGCTTTTGACGAAATTCTAAGTAAATATATTATTAAAGGTATAGAGCTAGTCGTTAGGCTATATCTATATTAATACTAGCTTAAGCGGTCGCGTATAAGGGGCATTTGCAGATCTATATATATCCTACACTAATAAATAGGATAAGGTTAGCAGCAGCCGTACATCTCGGTATTTGCAGGTCTACTTATAGGCTACACTAATAAATAGGATAAGGTTAGTAGCAGCCGTGTATCTCGGTATTTGTAGGTCTACTTATAGGCTACACTAATAAACAGGACAAGGTTAGTAGCAGTCGTGCATCTCGGTATTTATAGGTCTACTTATAGGCTATACTAATAAACAGGATAAGGTTAGCAGCAGCCGTATATCTTAGTATTCGCAGGTCTACTTATAGGCTATACTAATAAATAGGATAAGGTTAGCAGTAGCCGTGCATCTTAGTATTCGCAGGTTTATTTATAGGCTACACTAATAAACAGGACAAGGTTAGCAGCAGCCGTGCATCTCAGTATTTGTAGGTCTACTTATACGCTATACTAATAAATAGGACAAGATTAGCAGCAGCCGTACATCTTAATATTTGTAGGTCTACTTATAAGCTACACTAACAAATAGGACAAGGTTAGTAGTAGTTATATATCTTAGTATTCGCAGGTCTACTTACTTCCTATACTAATAAACAGGATAAAGTTAGTAGTAGCCGTGCATCTTGGTATTTGTAGGTCTACTTACAGCCTATACTAATAAACAGGACAAGGTTAGCAGCAGCCGTACATTTTAGTATTCGCAGGTCTACTTATAAACTATATTAACAAACAGGACAAGGTTAGCAGGAGCCGTATATCTTAGTATTTATATATCTATTTATAAGCTACACTAATAAATAGGACAAGGTTAGCAGCAGCCGTGTATTTTAGTATTTATAGGTCTACTTATACGCTATACCAACAAACAGGATAAGGTTAGCAGCAGCCATATATCTTAGTATTCGCAGGTCTACTTACTTTCTATACTAATAAACAGGATAAGGTTAGCAGGAGCCGTATATCTTGGTATTCGCAGGTCTACTTATACCCTACACCAATAAACAGGACAAGGTTAGCAGTAGCTGTGCATCTTAGTATTCGTAGGTCTATTTATATACTACACTAACAAACAGGACAAGGTTAGCAGCAGCCGTATATCTTAGTATTCGCAGGTCTACTTATAAGCTACACTAATAAACAGAATAAGGTTAGTAGTAGCCGTATATCTCGATATTTACAGGTCTACTTATAGGCTACACTAACAAATAGGACAAGGTTAGCAGTAGCTATGCATCTCAGTATTCGCAGGTCTACTTATATACTATACTAATAAATAGGATAAGGTTAGTAGGAGCCGTGCATCTTAGTATTCGCAGGTTTACTTATATGCTATACTAATAAATAGGACAAGGTTAGCAGGAGCCGTATATCTTAGTATTCGCAGGTCTACTTATAAACTATACTAATAAATAAAACAAGGTTAGCAGGAGCCGTGTATCTTAGTATTTATAAGTCTACTTATAAACTACACTAATAAACAGGACAAGGTTAGCAGGAGCTGTATATCTTAGTATTTGCAGGTCTACTTATACGCTACACTAATAAACAGGATAAGGTTAGCAGGTGCCATATATCTCAGTATTTGTAGGTCTACTTATAAACTATACTAATAAACAAAATAAGGTTAGCAGGAGCCGTACATCTTAGTATTCGCAGGTCTACTTATATCCTACACTAATAAACAGGATAAGGTTAGCAGGAGCCGTATATCTCGGTATTTATAGGTCTACTTATATCCTATACTAACAAATAGGACAAGGTTAGTAGTAGCCGTACATCTTAGTATTCGCAGGTCTACTTATACACTATACTAATAAATAAAACAAGGTTAGCAGCAGCCGTACATCTTAGTATTCATAGGTCTACTTATATACTACACTAACAAATAGGATAAGGTTAGTAGCAGCTGTATATCTCAGTATTTGCAGGTCTACTTATACGCTACACCAACAAATAGGATAAGGTTAGCAGTAGCTATACATCTTAGTATTCGCAGGCCTACTTATAGCCTATACTAATAAACAGGATAAGGTTAGCAGCAGCCGTATATCTTAGTATTCGCAGGCCTACTTATAGCCTATACCAACAAATAGGACAAGGTTAGTAGTAGCCGTATATCTTGGTATTTATAGGTCTACTTACTTCCTATACTAATAAACAGGATAAGGTTAGCAGTAGCCGTATATCTTAGTATTCGCAGGTCTACTTATACCCTATACTAATAAACAGGATAAGGTTAGCAGCCGTATATCTTAGTATTCGTAGGTCTATTTACTTCCTATACTAATAAACAGGACAAGGTTAGCAGCAGCTATGCATTTTAGTATTTGTAGGTCTACTTATATCCTATACTAATAAATAGGACAAGGTTAGTAGGAGCTATATATCTTAGTATTCGCAGGTTTACTTATAGGCTACACTAATAAATAGGATAAGGTTAGCAGCAGCCGAATATCTTGGTATTTATAGGTCTACTTACTTCTTATAACTAAGTGTGTTAGTAGAATATCTAGAATATACTCTAGGAACATTTACCCTCTATACCTACACCGTTAGCTAAAATAATATTATATAGTTGCTATTAAACCCTACCATAAATAATCTATCCTCCTATATATCTAGACCTATTAAAATAAGTTTAACCGTAGGTACGGCATCTCCCTAGTTAATAGAGGATGATACGGTAGTCGTGGCTTGCTATCGCAACGGAACATTAGCGTAGTTAGATAAATCTCCTTGCGCAGCAACCGCCACCGTAGAAGGCAGCTCTGTGCTTATAAGTTGCGGCTGTAGCAGGACGGCAGTATTGTCGGATAGCTCGACCGAAGGGGCATTATTAGTAGTTAGAGCTGAGGCAGTATTATATATATCTTCCTTCATATTAGGGAGCCTAGTTGCAGTTAAAGAGGGACTATGTGAAACTCTACGCACTAAAGGCTAAAACGCTAGTAATATTAGCGAATACTATTTAAGGTCGGGGAGATGGAACGAGAGATATATAGTAAGGAACGTCAATACTACATAACTTATTAAGGAGGGATTGTTAGCGGGAGCGTCTCTAGGTATAACTATTCTACACAACTGTAATTAATAAGCGCTTACTAATGCACCCGCACGGGCCGCTATCGGGGGTGCGGAAGAACTTTAAAAAAGCATATCCTTACCGCAACTTACACCATAGAATATCTATACAACTATGTAGTAAATAGACTAGTTTAGGGTGCGGAATTAATAGCTTATTATATAGACTAAAAGCCCTAAACAGCTTATAAAGTAAACACTAGTACTAGGTTTAAGATATAACGCCAAAGTTAGACGACTTTAATAGCAAGTTTCTAGAAGTTTTTTACTATAAAGTTGCTCTAAATCTATACTTTATAAAGCCTATATTAACTTCCTACTATACAGCATAGCTAATAGCTCTTTATTTAATATTAATTCGACTCTTCCTAACCTTAATAAGCTCCTATAGTGTCGCCCTACTACCTATATATTAAACGCGTAGGTTAAGGTAAGCGTAATTGCAGAATATTAAGTAGTGTATTAAGTAATTAATTAAACTATCTAAGTTGGAGGTTAGAGTAAAGGTTAAAGACAACCGAGTTATATAACACAATCACGTAATATATATAATATAATATTAGGTAAAAACAACACTCCCCCTTAAACGGTATTACATCTACCACATTACCTATTAAAACTTCCTATACACCTAGTATAATTGTAACATAGTCCCCTCGTCCGTTACGAAGCGTAGAAGCTGGTTGTAGTAGGTAAGGCGTTTAGTAAGGCTGGAATAAGCTCGTAATGTGGCTCGTAAGGCAGACATCTCGTAAGGTAGACAGCTTGTAAGGCAGCTTATAAGGCAGCTTATAAGGCAGACAGCTTATAAGGCAGAGCTGTTTATCGGCCTATTTTAAACGTTAAACTTAGTGAAATCGGAAGCTAGAAATATAAGTTTTAGAATTACCCCTTGCCTAACCCAATCAGCCTAATGCTTAAAGTACTCCATCTTTTCCTTATTCTTATTCCAACGTCACCCTAAAGTCCTTCCTCCGCGTTGCCCTTTAGCAGGACAAAGGCCTATTAAGATAAGAAATTGGTCGAACTTAATTAGACCAAGGGGCTTAGTAAGTGCGTCAGCTACCATATTGCTAGTATTGACGAAGGTAAGTTTGACATGTTTATTAGTGACTTCATCGCGTATAAAGTGGTGTTGGATGTTAATGTGCTTAGTACGCTGGTGAAACTTAGGGTTCTAAGCAAGGGCTATTAAAGACTTATTATCGCTGAAGATCGTAATAAATCTAGTAGCGTTTAGAACTGAGTGCGCCGCTAAGTTATCCTTCCGTACTTTAACGCTGAGGTTAGGTTAATTAATTTATTGTAACTTAGTAAGCAACAACCTCAGCTATAAGGCTTCCTTTGCCGCTTGCGTTAGGCTTATATACTCCAATTCGGTCGTTAATAGAGCGACAGTCGTCTAGCGCTTAGAGCTTTAGGTAATTAGCCCACCGTTAAGCATAAAGATATATCCGAAGGATAAGCGTTAATTTATAATACTATCGCCGTAACTTATATCTAAGTAGCTAGCAATTATTAGATCTTAGTAGTTGCTGCCGTAAGTTATACCGTAGTCTAGGGTCCCTGCGATATATCGGAATATCCATTTAATTGCGGTAAAGTGTTAAGGTCCTAGATTGTGGCTAAACTAGCTAACTTACGATATTGCGAAAGCAAGATCTAGTTAAGTCTCGATTATTGCATATATAAGGGAACCGACCTGCGATTAGTAGATCTTAATATCATCCTTTAAGGCCTGGCCTTTAAATGGTTTAAGATGCTGATCTTTCTTATCTATAGGAGTCTTTACCGGATTTAATAAGGCCTTATCGTGCTCGTTATCCCAGTAGTAGAAGGTCTGGAGCACGCGCTTAAGGTAAGAGCGTTACTAGATCGTAATAGTCTTTAGCTTACGATTGCGAGTAACGGTCATGCCAAGGTAGTAGCTAATAGGGCCAAGATCTGTTATCTTAAATTTGCTACAGAGTTACTATTTAAGGGAGTTAACGGCGGTTCTGCTGCTGATAATCTTAATATCGTCTACGTAAACTAATACGATGAGGCCGTTCGTAGAGGTAAAAGGCGAGTTCTTAGTTGTAAAAACGCTGTGGTTGGCTTAAAGCTTTTGGAAGCCAAGGCTTACGAGAAAGTTATAAATAACTTTATACCACATACGAGGTAACTGCTTAAGGCGGTAGAGACCTTTAAGGAGGCGGCAGACCTCTCTAGATTTGCTAAAGCCGTAAGGGTATTCGACATATACGTCCTCAATAATTTAACCATTAAGAAATGCCGTCTTAACGTCCATTTAATCGATTTTAAGATTATAATAGGTAGCTAGGGCGAATAGCGTGCGGAAGGCCATTAGCTTAACTACTACGGCGAAGGTTTAATTATAATTAATACCGTACTGCTATTTATAGCCTTTAACAACCTAGCGTGCTTTATACCTAAGTATTTCCCCTCTTAGCCCGCGCTTAATCTTAAATACCCATTTGCCTTTAAGGACTTTATGTAAAGAGTTCACTAATAAGCGTTAGACGGAGCGCCAGGTTTCATTCTGTAGGAGGGACCTAAGTTTATCCTGCATAGCTTCTAGCCACTATTTCGCGTATAGGCCGCTAAGAGCTTCTCTTAAGGTCATTGGCTCAAGTGGATCGTATATAGACAACGCATTAAGGAGGACTCGATTAGGTTGCCAAGCGTAACCCTTATAAATCTTAAAGTGATCGTACTCGGCAGAGCTAAGTAAGTTAATAGTTACGTAGCTTAAAAGAACCTTATTAAGGAAAGCTTAGCTTTTAATAGATTCCTAGAGAGCTTAACTAGTGTGAGTTTTACGGCCGGATCGTCTTAGAGGTGGTTCCGAAATTAGATTCCGAGTTATAGATTCTAGATCCCGTAACGTAGATTCTTCGTGCAGTTCTTAAGGAAGTGGTGACGTTAATATAGGACGAGGATGAGACGCAAACTAACGATTCTCCCCCTGCGAATTAGTATCGTACTCCCCCTACTACTTGTACTCCCCCTAGAGCAGAACGTCTTAAGCTTTAACAGTCTTAAAGATAGTAATATCCTTAACTCTATGTACCTGCTAAGACTAAGAGTCCTATACTCGGTAGATAGAGTTTCCATTAAAACTAATAAGAGTAAACTTCTTAGCTCTTAGTCCTAGCTTATTAGACTATACGGGTTTCTTATAGCAGTAAACTATAGAGCCAATAGTGCGTAGGTGGTTAAGGCTAGGCTTTAAGCCGTAGCGCTTCTTATATAGTATAAGATATAAAAGCGGAGCTAAGGGACTTCGGTTGCGCAGATAGGTTGCCGTCTAAATAAGTTTAGGCTAGAGGTTTTGTGGTAGATAACCATAAATACATAGGCAGCGAGCTTTTATAGTAAGCGTTCGCTAGTTACGCTCCGCAACTCCGTTCTATTTAGGTAAGTTAGCGTAGAAGAATTTAAGCTTAATGCCGCGAGAGGTAAACCAGTTCTTTATAAGTAAGTTATCTAGTTCACCGTTATTAGATCGAACCCTTTTAAGAGGCCTAAGTTGCTTTTCTAACTAGGCAATATAGTTCTTAATAACGTCTTAAACGCTATAAGCCTCTTTTAACCTAAGGAAACGGACCTCCATCTATCTGGTATAGTTATCGGTAAAAGTAATAGCGTATTTAGCGCCTTTAATGCCGATTAGTATAAGATAGATAATATCAATGTAAACTAGTTCGCCTGTAGCTATAGCACGCTGTTAAGGACCGCGATTAAATAATTTGTGTCCTTTTAAGACGGCATAGGTTTTATAGTTAAATGGATTAGCAGGAAGTCCTAGTCGTCTTATATCTATAAAGTTTAGGTAGCCGAGTCTCTTATGCCACCGCCGAGAGTTATAATCTGGGCCTATTAGTGAGAGAGTGGTACGTAAATCGTTCGGTTTATTAAGGCGGTAAAGCCCTTTCTACATTAAGAAGTGCGCCAGTTTTACTTTATCCTTAGTGCGGAGAAAACAGTCTGCGGTATTAATAGTTATTCCGTCTCTTTAGCAGGTAAAGCCAGATATAAGATTAATAAAGAGATCTAGAATATAGAGCACGTTGCGGAGTCTAAGTACGTTATTGCCCTATAGTAAAGATATAATAACGTCAATATTGCCGTATCCAGTAGCGTAGGTAATGCCAGTGGCGGAGTTAACTTTAATCCTACATTCTCGAAAGCTCCTAAAAAGCTTGCGATCCTTATAAGTATGGTGTGTTGCTTTAGTGTTAAAGTACCATCTATTTAGTTGAGGATCTACTGTATTATAAAGCACGAGGATCCTTTTGTGATTATTTAAGAAGTCGGCTAGTTAATTATTGCTTTAGTTAGGTGGAGGAGTTCTATTCTAGGTAAAGCGCCTTTTCTTACTCTTGGGTTTGCTAGAAGGTATCTTTATAGCCCTATAGTTGCGAGTCTAGTAATTAGGTGACTTATAAAAGTCGCACTATCTTTTTTTAGGTATAGCGACGGGTGCTATATAAGATCGATTTAGGAGTAACTAAGCGCCCAGTGATATTACAGACGACTTATTGTTAACTAGTTAATGGGCTTCCTTATAGAGTTCGAGGCCGAGGAGTTCTATAATAAGATCGTTAAGAGCGGGAGGCGTATTCTCTTTACGACTAGGCGTAATTTTACTATCGCGGAAGTTTTAATAGTAATCACCCAAGTTACAAAGGAAGATACCAGTTATTTAAGTGTCTATTACCCCGTTTCGTGTAGGCCTAGTATAAGTCGCGTTTAAGCAAAATATCTCCTTAGAAAGTTGCTTTGTCTATTTAGCAGCAGCTTTATATTTAGTGCAATATTCCTTAAGGGAGTCGCTTAAACGCGTGTCGATAAGCGCCTCAAGTCTAAGGTAATAAGAGACCCAGCCGGCTTTTATATACAGTCCCTTAAGTATTTCCCAGGCATGCTTCGCCGTTTAGTTTTTAATATACAATTAGAGTTTAAGGCCGACCGATTCATATATTAACTAGAAAGCTTAAGATTCCCTAAGAGTATATTTTTCTTTATCTTTCAAGGAGGCGTTATCAGCTAGAGTAGTTGCTTCGCCGGTAATATACTTCTAGAGCGCTCTTAAATAAAGCTTATAGCGTTTTTCGGCGGACCATAAGAGGTAGTTGTCTTAACCTTTAAGGACAATGCCAAGACGTTTCTCGTCGGTAAGAGTTTCTAACATAGTAAAAGAGATAATCAGTATGTGGGTTAAGAGACAAGGATAAAGCGGTGATAATTTTTAAGGACGAAGACTTTCTAATAGTTATAGTATGTTCTTATCCGACTTAGTACAGTCGTTATTATTTACTATTACCAAATTCTGCCAAATTCTGCCATGCCGTTGTACCAGCCAATCAGGATTTTCCATACCCGGCATAGAAAATCGCTATTAGCTCGCTTACTACTAGCGCCTTGGCGATAAGTGTTCTTTAAAGGATTTAGTATTAATATTAGTATTAGTAGATCTAATCGTTAACCACTAATACGTGTCCTTTAAGCCATTGCAATCGTATATACCGATAGGTCTTTTTTAGGGTATATTAGATGCCCTATAGCTTAAAGACTTATAAAGCGGATAGCTTATAAGGTAGGCAGCTCGTAAGGCAGACAGCTCATAAGGTAGCTCGTAAGGTGGCTCGTAAGGTAGCTTGTGAGGTAAGTTGCTTATAAGGCTAGTAGCTTATAAAAACAAGGCTTAAGCTTGTAAAAGCTAAGGAGCAAGCAATGTACGTTAAAAGGAGTTAAGGTTTAAACGCGTTTTTGTGCCGATTTAAGTCTTAAGGTACAAGGACGCTAGAGGGCGTATTTAACTCGAAACTAATAATAAAAAGGCGTAAGTTGCGTTAAGCTAACCGGGCTTATAACCTGTTAAACGCGCAGGTTAAGGCAAGCGTAATTACAGAATATTAAGTAGTGTATTAAGTAATTGATTAAACTATCTAAGTTGGAGGTTAGAGTAAAGGTTAAAGACAACCGAGTTACATAACATAATCACGTAATATATATAATGTAATATCGGGTAAAAACAATACTATACTGCCTATACTGCCTCTGCTAATCCGGTACGAAAACCTAGTAATTGCTAGAGCAACTCTATTAAAGTCCTTAATACCCTACCCCCCCTTAGCTAAGTTGCTCCAGCTACTTAGCATAAGGTTTCTTAGGCTCTATTAACTCTATCTTAGCTTCGCCGGCTATAGTATGTAAGTATAAAGAGCTTAGCGCAGGCCTCTGCGTAGGAGTCGTTTTCTCCTTTACCCCCTCCTAGAACTCTAACCCCTAGCGGTTATAAATATCGTGCTGCTTCTACTTCCCTAGTACACGATATAAATAATCCTCTTCTATTATAGCTTTAATCGCCGTCACTAGAAGTTAAGATTTAACGTCTAAAGTGGCAGCCAAACTACCGTTTACACCTAGACCTAACTCTAGTAGTAAAAAAGGTGGTTAACTTTATGCCCGCCCACTACCTTTTAGAGCTATACAATAGTAAGACCTTTAAGGATCCTAACGCCGCGTTTAATTAATACTAGGACTACGCCTTTAGCAAAGGCTTCTTTATTATTACACTATCCTTAGGTAATAAAACCGCTCTATAACCGCACCGTATCTTTAGCTATAAACACTATAGTAAGCATACCCAGAACTACCGCAAGTTAGATAACTTTTACGGTAAGAATAGCAACCGGCAGCGAGAGGCCACTAAGGTATACTAAAAGAACTGCGGCTGGTGTATTTGGGTGGCCTAGAAGAAGCTTTCTAGCTATATAGGTGATATTAAAGGATAGGTAGCGACTATTATATGTGCTAAGCACTCTAATCTAGATGCTCTAGAGGCTCTAGAGCATAACTTCGTTACGAATCCCCTTGCTTATATTGGCTACTAGGATTAACTACTAGAGGCTAAAGAGGCAGCTGTAAAAGCCTACGCTCTTAGGGCAACTTGAGAGACCTATCTTACTATATAGTGTTAGCTTTCTGCCCAGGAGTTATATATAAGCAAGAAGAAATACTATAGCTTAATGTGATTGTTAAGCGGCTTTTCTAGTGGAGCTGAGGGCCAGCCGCGAGCGCTCGGCGCGCTTAAGCTACTTCTCTACTAGCATAGATTTGAGTACCGGTCTTAATATACCTACACGATTAATCCAGAATTAGGTTATCTAATTGCCTGGAGTCTCTAGCAGCTTGTATTCTAGCTTCCTATTTAGGTAGATTTGGTGTAAAGGTTTATTACTAACTTTGGCTGCCAAATAGATGCTATATTTAATACCAATTAATCTAAGCTCTTATTGGCTATTATTACTAGTGTTACTAATATAGGGTCCTCTTTTCTAGCAATGTAGTCGTTTATTAAAAGCGAGTCTTAGCTAAATTAGACCTTTTTACTAGAGTCTGCTTAGCAGAAACTTTGGAAACGGCTACCTAAAGTTATTGTCGCCGATTTTGGTAAGGGCCTTACGGCCGCCTTATTAGTAGGGCAGTTAATTATAGTTGTTCTCTAGTACTGTTAGTGGTACGCTATAAAGGCAATAAAGAAGCGGATTAATGAGGGGATCTAGATAAAGGCTAAGAGGCCGTATAGCTACTTGGTAGAGGAGAGGAAGGTAGTAAAGGAACTATTTTGGCCTTACCTAAAATCTAAAACAGTAGTAGAGCTTAAAGCTAATTAAAAGGTAGTCCTGGATAAGCTACACCCGTGCAATAAGGTGTAGTTTTAGACTATATATATTAAAAAGGAGAGCCAGATAATTATTAATTAAGCCTTAAGGATACTGTAATTAAGCTGAAGAAATGGTTCTTAATATTGTATAAGGAGTTAATTAAATCCGAATATACGTCCGAAATATCCTTCCCCTAAATTATTACCCTAGATCTCTTTTAGCACCACTTCGCGTAAATTAATGGTATAGTAATATACTATGCGCTTAAGCGAATCTTTAACTCTATGTATAGCGCGAGAGCTTTAATAAATAAGGAAAAGTAGGAGTAGGCCGATTGGGAATAGAAGTAGGACGACTACGACTGCGAGGACCCCTACTAATATGGCCTCCCCTGTCGCCATATGCTTATTTAGTGCTTAATGTAGAGGCTTCCTATATTACCGGCTTTAATTTACCCTCGCTAGTGTATCGTAATAAAGCTAATTACTGCTCTAGATTGGTAGCCGCAATATATTAAGGATATGGCGTTTTAGGGCAACCTACTGCTAAGGTACCTAGAGGCTTTTACCAGGATCCGGCTATCGGTTCTCTGGCTCCTTGTGTAACGGTACTAGAGCATTGTGTTAAACGGACAATCAGGTTATAGAAGAAGGACTCGTATATAGATTGATTTATAAAGAAAAGCGACTATATATATATGAGGTAGTACGTAATAACTAGGTTATAGAAACAGGTTTATAAGATATTAGCGGGGTAGTAAGACATAGGGTAGTCCGTTCGATATACCCTCCCAGCTTTAAGCTCTTATAGGTCAAAGCTGCATCACCAGTCTTGGCATGGTGTTGATCACAATCGTAACTAACCACTAAACCTCCAATTTATCGGTAAGGCCTTGTATAGGTCAACTTGTTAATAAGGCCACAGGTCAGCAGCTACGTTGTCATTCTTTATCCGGTTAATAGCCGTACTAGTGTTTAGATCCTCCTATACTGTCTAGCAGTCGTCCATCTAGTCCTAGATCCTTCCATACTACTCAGCAATCGTCTATTAGTCCTAAATCCTTCCATATTATTTAGTAATCGTCTATCTAATATCCAGCTAAGCTATAATATCCCTAAATACTCTTACGCCGTCTAGCAATCGTCCATCTAGTATCCAAATCCTCCCATGCTATTCAGCAATATCAGGTTCGCGGTTTATAGTAGTAAGGTACCAGCTCTAGGGTAACGTAGCAGTATGGTGCTAGCGACGATATAATATAGTAGTAAGGTGCTAACTCAGGTTCTTAGCAGTACGGTACTAGCGTCCAAGGTAGCAGTAAGGTGTAAGCAATAGGGTAACAGTAGTACGATGCTAGCGACTGGGTAGGTATAAAGGTAATTACAAGTACATTAATGACTGAAGTACCCGGACACGAGCCTGTAGGAATAGCTAATTAAAAGAATAATCGGTGTATGGGAAATAACCCGGGCTCATAACTGTCGAACGGACAATTAGGTTAGGAAAGAAGGACTTATATATAGATTGATTTATAAAGAAAAGCGACTATATATATATAAGGTAGTACGTAATAACTAGGTTATAGAAACAGGTTTATAAGACATTAGCGGGGTAGTAAGACATAGGGTGGTCCGTTCGACACATCGCCACCTACCGCATTCAATATCGCTTACTACTAGCGCCTTGGCGCCTCCTGTATATTAGCCCCTAACGACCTTCCTCTTCCCTTCTTCTTCTCCTTAGCTTAGTATCTTTACTAGATAGCAATCCACAAGCTTCGGTTCAGAGGCATTTATGCGAGCCGTCACACCTTAATATTATTAAGGGCCTTCCTGCTAAAGAAATAAGCGAGCTTGCTAATAAATTTAAAGACTTTAAGGTGGCTTAAGTAGCTATTTTAACTAAATAGATAGAGCTTTAATTACTACCGGAAGGCGCTCTATTTAAGGTTCCTCTAAAGGCTCGCTAGCAGCCACTACCTAAAAAGAAATACGGTAAGGCTAACTAGCGGGGTAAAATAAGCGCTGAGATTGCCGAATATGCTGCCGACGTTACTATGCAAGAGCTCTAAAAGGAAAGGTAGGAGGAGGCCCGGAAGTAGAAGGAGCAGGTAGAGTCTAGAAGTTAGCTTATGCTTACTTAACCGAGTAGCAGCGTAGATCTTAGCCAATTTCTAATCTAAAATAAAGAACCAGCTAATAAAGCGGATGAGGATATTAAGGAGGATGAGGAGCTACCGTTTAATAGGCCGTTGGTGCTGTATAATGAAGATTTAGGGGGGTTAGAGGATAAGGTGGTTATTTTAGAATCGGGGGAGGATAATAATAACTTGTGGCTTAATAACACGGAGGTACTCTATAGTACTATATTGGGCAATCCTTACCAAAATATTAGTGAGAAGGAACCTATTGCGACCTATTCGGTACCTAATAACTATTAAGAGCCGCCACCTCTCCTACTCTATTAATTTGGTAGAGCGGCGCGTACTAAAGCTTAAAGGACCTATACCTAATTAGCTTATGGTAATTTTACATTAATCTTAAGTAATATTAATAAGGGTCCTAGTGATCCTAAGCTAAAAGAGGTTGTTAATCCTAAGTGAAAAGAGGTTAGTATTTTGTTAAAATTAAAGTAATGGTGATAGGGAGATTCTATAGACGCGTATGAGGCTTATAAAGCTAGCGTACTTGCTATTAGGTCCCCTAAGGCCAAGCGCACGCGTAGTAATAAAAAGGGAAAGGACCCTATTAAAATAGACGGCTAAATATTAGAGTATTATACGTGTAAATAGTGCTTTGTTATTTAAATCGGAATCCAAGTTAGCAATAGTGGCCTATGCGGGCTTACTAATTGCTAAGTAATTACGGTTGTGTGGGATGATTATGCCCAAAGACGCTCCGATTGTCTGGCGAAGTCTAGTTACCAGCGCTAAAATAGCTGCACAGCCGGACCTAATCTTTCGTTTTCCGTTAAACTGGGCTATTTAAGCTTATATTATTAGTAGAGACAATGCTCTCTTAGGTTCTAAATAATGCGGTAAGAAAATAAATTAAGGGTTCAGCTTCTAAAGAGTCGCTTAGCATGGCTATAGAAAAACTCGACGTGGTTAGAAAGTTTAACGTGGTCAGAACTTTAAGTTTAACTTTCTGACTATGCTTAGCTTCTAGTTACGCTAAGTTTGTGTATATACAAGCGCATATATATCCTAATGTAGCTGTCTAAGTATGGCGTTTAACTATTTTGGGTAAAGCTTACTGCCAAGACTGCTGCCTAAGGTAAGTCTGAGTGTTTTGCTATACGCTCGGCTGCGGGGCTACCTTCTACTAACGCCTGTATTTGACTTAGCATAGGACGGGTTTAGTGGCAGTATAATTAGCGGTATTTACAGCAGGTAATTAAAGCGTAAAATACTTTAAGCTTGCCCCCGCTAGTAGGGAGGGTGGCTGAGCCGCACCGACTAGACCCTTATAAGATAGCGAATTCTGTAAATATTTACTTAATAGTATAGTTAAGTGGTTGTAGTCTTTAAGGTCGCGTTTACTAGAGTTTACTACTCTGTATCCTGATGACAATACGGAGCGCAATATACGTAGTAGTATACCTTCGCAATAGACACTTAACGCTAGTGTATCTGCTATACAATAATAAGCAACCCGGCGTTATATAATAACTAGGCTTTTAACAACTCTTATACCCACAATAATGGACTTAGAAAGTCCTCCTTCTATACCTTAGTACGATCGCGTCAGCTTATAGCTTACTTCTGCGTATTAATCTTACGTTCCTAATTCCTCTACCTAATGACGATTTAAAGCTATACCTAGCTCCTTTAAAGCGGAGGTGCGCTATATCCCTCCCTACGAATATGCCCGCCTTAAGCTCGCATCGTAGTAATAGCCCAAAGTGGCGAAGAACTGATAAGACTAATGATGTTCAGCCTAAGCAGAGCGCGTCGCAATTGAACTAATTTGCTTTTACTCTGGCGAGCTTTAGATTGACGCATCTTTATAATTAAAATCGTCCTCCGCTATACGCTTTGTGGCTCTATCTTCTTGCTTAATATACCCCGCCTTATTACTAGAAGTGATTTAGTTAGGAGGTGTCTCTAATTGTTTCCGCTTTTTAAGTCCAGAAGTAATTATATGCTCGCTAAGTAAATCTAGCCGTCCTATTATGGTTTCCACCGCGTTAAGGTATTTATAGAGTTGGTGCGCAGAAATGACTAGTTCTTAATTATCCTCTCCGAGCTTATTATGTGTAAGTCCTTTATAAGTAAAATCTGTTAGCTAAAGTCGCAGGCCTAGAAGATTAGTAGGATTTCCCTAGTCATCGCGGAACGCCTATAAAGAATATTAGGTATAGAAGACATGTTATAGGATAGAACTTACCTTATCTATAACTTCTTAAACCACTCTTAACTTATTCCCTTTAGCAGTAATAACTATATAAGTTCGCTACACTAATAGCGTTGCCTTCCGCGATCCCTTCTTGCTATATTTAATGTCTAGGCTAATAACAACTTGCACGCTAGCGTTTAAATCTAGAAGATAATCCTTAGCTAGCTAAGCCAACCTCTTCCTCTTTTGCGAATATGCTACTTTAATTATAACCCTAGGATACCGTACATCTTTATGCTAAAAAGAAGCATCCGGCTTATATTTTAACCTTATATCAGGCGGAGCATTATCAACTAGGAAGTATATCTTAGTAAATTAGGCCGGCCGTACTTTCTATGCGAAGAAGGCTGCCTTATTACCTCTACTGCGAATTATTTTCAACTGGCTTTAAATCGCATCCTTAACACCGTTAATAAAGAGCTTATATACGCCGGTCGGCATCCGAATAACAAGTAGATGGCTTTCTCCCCAATAGTTATATCTATTTTATCCGCATTATTAGCTACCGCCACTACTATTCCTAGAGTATACGTACCGTATCTTGTCCTTTATATATCCTAATAGCGCCTTATATTGACCAAGCTGGCGCTTTATCTTATTGTATTTTCTTAGCGCAAGTTAGAACTCTATTTAGGGGTCTTACTTAGTATACTTTCCCGCTTAAATGGCTTTTAATAGCGCGATAACTTGTTAGACTTGCGAGAGGGGCTTCTTATTTATTGGCGGAGGCGTTAAAGGGTGTTCTGTAAAGCTCGTAGGCGGTATAGTGTTTTTCCTCTATACTATGGAAGCCTGCGACGTAGATATAACTATATATTGCGCTGTATCGCGAAGTTATATAGTGGCTGTCGCGTAGACTAATTACGGTTTAGAAGCTGGGCGCTTTGGTTAACTTAGTAATAGCCTTATAAACGCCAAGGCTAATAACGTAGTTGCGGCTCGTAATACGCTAACTACAATTTATAACAGTACCTAGCTTGAAATAGTCGCAGCTCCTATACTGCTTTAGCTGTGTTTAATCTAGCTTCTATAGGCCCTGTTCTAGCTCCTAAACTTATATTATTTAGTAAGCTAAGCTTGTGGCTGTTAAGCCTAACTATAGCTATACGGATAAATCTAGTAAATAATACTAATAACTGTTAGACAAATCTCAAGGTGGTATATACTTTATTATAATTTTTTCCTCTCTTCCTATATAAAACCTGCGCAACTCTTAATATACGATTACCCTTAAAGCAAGTTTAATAACACTTTTTTAGTATATTCGCGCCACTGGGGCCCTCTATAGCGTTATTGGGGTCTTTGCTAGCTCTAGCACTTCACTTATTCGCTTACTTATCCGCGCCACTTTCTTCTTTAGCACTAATGAGCCCGCCTTTAGCTCTAATAAATCTGCCTCTGGCGCAGGACTCTTGCGCTTATAGCCGCGTTTTCCCTTACTCTTATCCTTATCCGCAATAGCTTTCTCTTTTATAGCGCGCTTCGCTTAAGCCTCCTTAAGATCCTTATAGCTTAACACCTTTGCCTTCCTAAGGACTACCGATCTTGTTAATTGGCGAACTTTGGCTTTATTATTTATTTTGGTTAAGAATTAATTTTAATTATAAAGGAGGGTTTATTTAGCAAATAATATTTTAGTGGTACTTGCGAGCTTCTATATATGCCTCTATATACAGCGTTTACTTAGCTTATTAAGCTCCTGTTTAATTATATTATGCAATAATATAAGAGCCTCTGTTGTTACTGGCGTTATAGGGGTTATAGGCGTTTGCGGTACTTAGTCTTGCAGACCAGACACTACCTTATTAGCTTTTAGAACTGTAAGTTTAGTAGGGGGCTTTAGTGTATATTAGAGTACTTGCTCTAGATTAAACGGAAATAAACCAGTTATAGCCTACCTAGCTGTAATATTTCTTTTAGTTAACGCCCTTTCCCTTATAGGCTTATATAAAGAGGTAAAATGCTTCTTACCAACTATGTCTATACCTCCTTGATTTAGTCGTTTAACCTTATCGCGATAGGCTGTCTTTAAGGGGGTAAAAGGTCCAACGTTACAGGGCTAGAGCTTATAAGAGGCGTAAGAGGGAAGACGATATAGGAGAATGTTGTTCTTAAAGTAAAACTCTAGGATCTTAAGCGTCTTATATGTCCCGAAGCCGTCGTATATTAGAACCCGTAGTTTACTATTAGCTATTCCTTTAGTTTAGAGATTAAAAACACGCGTGAGCCATTCTAAGCTAATCTTTAAGTTATTATATCCATTTTCTAAGTGTCTATAATGCTATCTAGGGGTTAAGTACGTGGTCTAGTTACTTCGGTAGGTTAAAGCTGGCCATATTATAAGAGGGAGCAGCGACCTACCGTCTGCACTAATGCACTTAATAGTAGTTACTATTATCCGCTTGACGCCTGCGCCTCTATAGTCTCGTAGATTATCCTTACCTATAAGGACTTTAATAGAGCCAAGTATACTTAATATAACTCCCGTCTCGTCTATATTGTAGATATTTTCTAGCAGAATGGCTAGATCCTATATAACTCTTCCAATTACTTTAAACTAGTGTATAATCTTCACGTATATATTATTCTCGTGACGTTTCCAGTCTATTGCCCTTACTCTCCTTACTTTAAGTTTAGGATAGCGTTTCTTAAAGGCTTAAGGCCAGTTCTTGTTCGGAGGCTTAATTGGATTATTTATTATAATAAGAGACCGCTAGCGGGCAAGGCTAAAGGCTAGTAAAGGTATATACTTTATTCGGACAGGTTGCCTAAGATTAGATATTAGTAATAAAAACGAAATAAAAGCTTTCTCTTCCTCTGGGGTAAGGTATTGCTAGCCTTAGGCCTTTTCCTTTATGGACGGTCGTCCGTGTGCGCGATAATAGACTATAGTAAGTGCGACATCGCCACTTTCTAATAGGGCAGCCTATGTTTTAGGTATATCTAGAGGGAGACCTTACGCTAGTATCTGACTGGCTCGGTCTATATTAGCAGTTATAGTGGTAATAGGGAGGGAATAGGTGGACGGCTAATAATGACCATACGCTTAAACTCTAAAAATAGCTAACCTGCTTGTAACTGTTTGAGAAAGGAAGCTTCTAAAAGAACGCGCTATAACTAGCCTAATCTGATATAGTGTAAAATATAATTTAATTGGCTAATATGTAATATTCTATTATATAAGCACGCTAAATCCTTTACGCCAAAATATAGAGTATACCTCGGCACGGAGAAACTTTAAAGTGTATACTTTTTAAGGGCTAAGCGTCTTAAAATCTTAGAACTATTCTTCTCTCCTAATAGGAGTAATGTGTTAAGGCACCGAAATAAAATATTACGCTAATAGTTGTGGTAAAGTAGGGGTGTAAGCAAATGAAGTTTTAGACGCTCTAAAAGGAACGATTAACAGCACGATTAAGAGCCCTGTATTTTTTTAGCTACATAGTAGCTTTTTAGAGAGAAATGTCTAAAGAATAGAACTATATTAGTTATAACTTAATTAAAGTGTGGGGTAGAGAATTAAGATGCCTAAACAATGGATTTATTCCGGTATAGGTGGTTTTCCGGCACGTATAGAGGGACGTTAGAAGCATTATTGTTCTAGATTTTATTAACTAGAATTTCTAATAAGATAATAGAGACCCCCTATATAATAATGCGAGGATATGCACTAAGATTGATATTAAAATAATAAGTAGCAATATTTTTAATAAGATGTTTATTATAGCACTGTTACAGACCCTAGTTAGGGGCTCGCTAGAGCCTTAGCGCTATGTATATAAATATATCCTTTCCTTAACCTTCTTCTAGTCTTAGAATTCTAGTTTACTGGCTACTAATAGATTCTATTCTTTTGACTAAGCCTTTATAACGGCCCTTTAATTCTCCTGTAAAGATATTAAGGGAAGAGGGGCCCGCTTGCGGGCCTGGACGGGCACGCTTTGTTAGCGACTTAGTCAATTAAGGTATAAGTACAGCAAGAGGGACGCGCAAGCCTGTACGATTGGTAGTCTATAAACGAGGATCTAAAGCTAGAGAAAGGAAAGGAGAAGAAGAGTAGCGCTGGTTAAAGTAGGGTTTTTTTATACGGTCCTTTAGTCACGTGACCGCGAAGTTCTACTAAGTTCTGCTAGTGCCGTAATACGCTTCTAAATTTAGGGGTTCCTTAAAACGGTCCTAAATACTCTCTATAGCTTCCTCCTATATAATGTGCCTTCTATCTCGCTCTAATAAATATATATACTAAGTAAGGTCTTTAATATGTCCACAGAACCTCTATTAACGGCATTTAGCAACCTAGATAAAGAGGGTTAGAGATCCCTTCTTAGTAGTATAAGTATACCCTCCCTCTATGCCTTCTATGGGTATTTGGCGGACGAACCTACTAATGCACATATACTATCAGTTACGCTAAAAAAGGTCCTTAAAGCCGTCCTTAAGAGTATGGATATTATAGATTGTCTAAGAATTGTCTAACTGGTAGTAATAAAGAAGCAAGCATCTGCTCTCTTTTTAATAGAAAAATCTAAACGGATAGAAGTACTTAGTATTATAGACGACGCTAGCTATAAAGTGGCGATTAAAAAGCTTTAGTTATATAAAAGAAGGCGTATAGAGAAATGGGGCTCTCGCTGTTCCATAGCACCTATAATTAGAAAGCATAGTACTAATCTTGCAGAAGTAATTATATATAACTACGAATAAGTTAGACTAATAATTAAGGAAGAAGGTAGCTTAAGTTAAGGACTAAGAGGTATAGTTAAAAGGCGGCTCGGAGTATTAGATTCTTTAGTAGTTAAGGATTATAAAGATTATATAATAAGCGTGTAGATTTCTTAGGTTTCTAACTATTATATATAAAGACACTCGTTAGCATACTAAGATAGAACTGTTGTAACTACTATACCGTCGTAAGGCAAGCGTTAAGGAAACGGCCCTTAGATCTCTTTAATTATATATTACTAGTAGAGAGATTAGCTACTAAGACTACTAAGCTTACTTACTTCGCAGCTGATACTTTATTTAATTAACTCTAACCTATAATATTAAAACGCGAAGTGATTTATATTAAAACTTATTATAAAGCACTAAAAGAATATACTAAGTCTACGCCTCTTAAAGCCTCCCTAGTAACCCTTCTCTTATTTTATCCTACCTAAATCGGGGGCTAAATCTATATAGCCTTTCTCTAAACTTTTAACCGTTTTATACCTCTAGTTATATATCTACTAACCTTTATTAAGTTATTTATAGAGACTATGCTAGGCCCATCGGATCCCATAGCTAAACCCATCCAGTTATTTTACTTAGATTTATTAGAGAGCTGCCCTAAGTTCTAAGTACGTCTAGTTTACTGCAGAGCCTTTTCTGAGATATAAGTCTTAAAAGCCTCTATAATATCTATCCTTAAGCGTTTAGGATTTAATACGTCGTGCTAACCGCTAACTGAAAGACCGTTTATCTGAAGCGCTGAGTTTCTTATAACTATTGGGCCGCAGCTAGACCTATCTTTTTATTAAGGGGTAGGCTGCTTACTAAAGTCTAAGATTAGCTTATCGGTAATAATATTACCTAGGGTTTTAGTACATACCGCCTTAATATATTCGAACTTTAAGTAGCTAAACTCCTCCTACTATAATGTTAGCTATATCTTTAATTATTTAGCTAAACCCTAACTTACTTATATAAGCTTCCTAACTTAAGTTAATTCTAATATGCTATTAATAACATCTCTATTTACTATTAAATTATAGTAATAGATCTTTTCCTCTTGCCTATTTATCTTAAGCAATATAAAATGGCTGCCTTTATAGTTTAATAGGCAAAAGTATACCAGATAAGATTCCTCTCTATGCTCTTTCTAGGCTTCTCTATAGAATGCTTTAACTTTCTTTCTCTAACCCGCTAGAGGCCTAGTGACGCGTTTTATCTTACCGTTCCTATTAAATTTCTTAAATTAGTCTAGTGGGATACTGTAACTGTATTTTATAAAAGACGGTTTATTAAACATTATTATACCAGCTATTAAAAGCTATCTATTAAACTATTTACCTTAGCAAAGCCTATTAAATATATTATACGGTAGCTCTATTCCGTCTTTTATAAAGACACTATTATCTTCTTTAAGCTTCCGCTTGCCTAGGACTTTAGTACTAACATTCTCTATTAAACGGTCAACAGTAGTATTTAAGGATCCCTTTAGTATTGCCTTCTATGCTAAAAATATCTGCGTTAGTCTATGAGCTTCTCTCTTTAAATAAGTAACTTACCGCCTCTAGCGTAAAAGTAGCTATTAATTCCCTGCACTCTTCTTCTAATATAAGACTTTCTACCGTTAGTAAAGTAAATAGGGAGTAAAGGTTAGGCTTTCCTTTGTTTATTAACAGCTCTAACTATTAACTTAGAATTTAGAGCAGTTGTATACGTTTTAAGTCTGCCTAAATGTCTTTAATTAGGATATTAAGTTGCTCCGTATCTTTCTTAGTATACTCCCTACTTAAAATTAGTTTCTTAGCAGCTAATGGGTATTTAGGGGGCAGGCCGCTTACTAAATATTTAGGCTAAAGAGTATCCCTAGACCAAGTTCTTTTACAAGCTTTATACTTAGCTTATACCCTCTACTAAGCTATATATTAATCCGCTTCCTTTATAATTGTCTATTTCTCTCCATAATACTAATATCTATTAAGTTACTAGATCTGCTACAGTCTTCTCCTATAGTTAGTCTCCTAACGCCTCTAACCTACTTCCTAGGTTGTTTAGTTCTTATCTGCCAACTTTACATTCTATCTAGTACGTAAATTAATACGCCCCTGCAGTCTACTAGCTTATTCTTTTTAGTGTAGATTATAACTTACGCTAGTTTAACCTACCCATTATACTACTCCTAAGCTCCTATATACTTTAGCATATTAAATATTATAACTCTTTAGGTCTTGGAAAATCCCACTTCTAGCATATATATCTACATAGAGCCATCTAACTACTCGCCTAAATTTAGTAGGCTTAAAAGCTCCTTACCATTCGCCCGCAACATTTATAGGATCCTTAAATAAACCGCCTTCGGAACCCCTTACTAATACTAGCTAAATCCGTGGATAATCCGGACTACCTTAAGAACCATATCCCTTACTGTGGTGACCTCTATGGGAGGCGAGCCTACAGTAGGGCTAGGTAATAAGGAAATACTCTTAACCGATGTTGGTATCTTCTCTCTATAGATCTCTTCTGTTTAAGGTAAGGTAAATATATTTCTTTCTATCTGTTGCGCCGGTGTAGCTAGGGCTACTATACTTAGCGGCGGTGCTTAAGGTGGGGTAGTACGCCTCTCTAATTCCACAGGCTCTAGTTATCGATTTTAATCTCCATTTAATACTAGGGTGGTTCTAGATTCTAGGATTCCTTTCTTCGTGGGTGCACCGCTAATCTATCGGCGACCTATTGCCAATTCTACTCTCGCAAAATCCTCTTTAGCAGCATTAACACCGTCGCCTAATTTAAGGTAGTATACTTTAACCTTGTCATTATATATACCTTTATCCAGTGCCAGTAATGCAGTAGCATCTTTCCTAATCTCACTATATCTATTACCATCTTTAAGAACTCCGCGTTTATCCTAATAGACTAGCATATCCCCGGATACCGGAGTAGCCGGTTAAGTCAAGCAATTAATACTAAGGCTACTTCTACTTTGCTATAGATTAAGCTTGCCTAAAGGGTTGTCTTTCTTTACCTTAGCCTTAGCGGATTTTAGAGACTAATAGGAATAACCCTTATATCTTATGGACTTTGTAGCTTTATCCTCTATATCCTCCTAGAGCTACTATAGCCCTCTAGTTACATCTTATATGCCGCCATTTATATCGCTATACTTTAGGATTATATTAGCTAGAGATTAAGTAGCCTTGGGGGCTTTCTTATATAGACTGCACACGAGCCGAGGGAACTAGGCCGATTAATAGTAAGATCCTCTAAATAGGATACGCTCTTAATAAATGGCCCTTTTATATACCTCGGGCTAAACCTACATTCCGATTATTATGTCTTAGGTGACCTTAGTAACGAATTTATTAAAGAGCATTAGCAGTACTTTGCTTCTACTAATTAACGCTCTCGCACCCTAATTAATAATCAGCTCGTTATTTATACGGCAACCGTCTTTTAGTAGTCTACTCCTACCTTCTAGCTTAGAGTCTCTTTTTAGATATTTATTAGCTTTATACTTATAGATACGCCTAAGTTATTAAATTTTATTACGGCTCGAATTTCTAGGTTATCCTAATATAGTGCTTAAAAACGCATTAAAGGTTAATTAATTATTACAAAACTGTAATGGTAATAAGAATAGCGAGAAAGGATTAGATTAAGAGGACGCGTATATATATATATAAATCTTACGGGCATTCCAGCATCCTAGGATATTAAAATGCTCCACTAAAAGTTATTATAAACGATTACGCCGCTATATAGCAACTAAAGCCGGCCGGATGCCTTAATAGCGGCATTATATAACCGTTTTAGAAATAAGGATTAATAGCTGTTATGTAGTTAATAGAGATAGGAAATATAAAATGCGGATCTTAGGGTTATTTAGCTAATAGTAGTGTATATAGTCTTAATTCTTATTAACTTGTATAAGTATCCAATTGCTAGAATCTAGAAGAGCTATAAGTCTAACACGCGTCCTATTACTTAGAGATCCTAGTGCTAACCAATAATTTAAAGCGCTATCTTAGGTAAGGGAATTTTGCAAGCCGTACTATTGGATACCCTTTAGGGGCTTTTAATACGCTCTAGCGTCCCGTTACCTATAATATAACGCAACAGAGCGCATAAAGCCGCATATCCTACTTAAGAGCCCCGCTCTCTCGGCATCGCTATTAATGTATACTACTACCACTAACGGATAGGCAACCTGAGGGATTACTGTATTATATGCCTGTATATAGGAAAGATAAATAATCTATATTATTTAATCCTTCCTAAAGTCCCCTAAGATGTGGTCTTAAGAAACCTAACTATTTATGGTATAGTTACTGGTTTATGCAGAGCCCGTCTAGCCGAAAGAGTATTACCGGTTAGCGCCTTAATATTAGTAAAATTATTCTATAGTTTAAGGAGCGGTAATAAGGCGATCCGTATTCCGACGCCATTAGCGCTGCGATTTATAACATAGTAACCTCTTACACTTAGATTCTAAGCGTATATTTATGCCTATAAACAAGTAACCTTAAATTAAGCCCCTATAGACGGTTAAGGCGGCACCGCTTAGCTTATTAAATTATAGTAACATCTTCTCTTCCTTCTAGTATTACGGACTTACGCATTGCTAGTATATATTAGGGGCGTTTTAGCAATCCTCCCAGCATGCTCCCTTGCAACTCATCGTCTTACATAGCACGAACTAAATTCGACTGCTTATCTTAGGGGGGGGGTCGAAGCAAACTAACTGGCATCTATAGTATATCCATTCCTTAAGCCAAGAGCGTATAAGCTGCCCTTAACTTTATGCAAGAACTAGGGGATAGGCTTTGTTAATAATATAAACCTAATTATATACAGGCCAATAGCCGTAAAGAATTGTAGAATACTAGAGAAAGCCTATAACACCTATATAGAATAGGTAAGATAATATAGAGTCCAATTCTTACTAGAGAAATACTAGCTAATCTATTTTATAAGAAAACGCAACTAATTTATAGATCTTTAGTATATAATTTATATTAGTCCTTAAAATCGGACTCTGCACCTATATATAGTAAGGCCTATAAACCTACTAGTCTTTAAACTTAGTAGAGCTAACGTAGAGACGTCGCACAGCTATAGGTAGGAGGTGGTGGTGGTTAACGAAATGTTATGGGGGGTAGTGAAAAGTTTTCATATAGGATGGTGAGATCTCGAAAACCACTACTAACGGTAACCCCCTTTATAGTAGACAACTGCTACGCTCCTATTCAACCCTATATAATCCTCGCGGATATAAGATAGAATTTAACGTCCCCTAACCCCCAATTAAAAGCATTAACAACCTTATATTAACGGATAAACGAACGTGAATAAATGAACGAGCAGCGAGTAAATATACGGCCCCTCTTAACCCCTAGAGCGATTGCCCGCGGAGCATACGGTTACTCGCCATTTTATTACTGCCGTAGCTACCTAGTAGCCTAGATTGCGACCCACGGTTTTCCTTATCTCCTTTTAACAGAGTAGTGACCCTTAGAAAGGGCCTAGCTAGGGCTTAGGTATAAAAGATACCTAAATATAACATAATATAACATATCCCGCTGTTAGTAATACAGTAGTTAGAACGGATAAATCCCCCTTATACCTTTAATAGCTCTAGGGGGGGAGGTAAGGCGTATATAGTAATAGTTAACAAAAGATAGCATATAGGGGACGGTTAAGATATAGGAGAAACAATATATACACGGCGATCGATCGGCAAGGCCTAGCTGGGGCGTAGTAAACCCTAGCTTAGGATAAGCTGGAGAGGGAAGTAGTGGTTCCTAAGGAGTTTAAAACATCTAAGGAGGAGAACGTGCTATAGGCCCGTAGGGCCGCTGCTATATATAAACATGGCAATTTGGGGTTTTTTATCCAACTAAGGTGGCTTATAGGGTTTTTCCTCCCCTAACTGTAGGGGTTTTCTTCCTATAAACTATAAGTTTTCCCCCTATAATAGAGTAGTCTGCGTGGGCTAAGTAGGATCCCTATTAGACGTTAATTAAAGAATTATTATTATTATTATAATAGTTTAGCGCGCTTATATAGTGTGGTATACCTAACAACTTAAAGTATAGCGCTCTTCTAAAAAAAATCTATAAATAGTTATATAAAAATGTCTATTTAAAGCGAAGTTACGCCTTCCTCTAAATAGCAACATTAATATCTATTACAATCAGCCTTTTAGCTTTTTGCTTTAAAATAAGGCTTATTTAATAGGGATAATATAATTAAACCTTTAGGTAAGAACTGGGCTTAAGCCGTAGATCCGGCTTAAGGGCTCTACTCTCTTAGTATCTCTGCACACTACTAAGCGACGAGATTTAAAGGGATTGCAATTTTATTTTTCTGTTTTTAAGTTAAACTATAAAACTATTTTAATTCTCTCTACGTACAAAAATCGGATCCCGCCGACAACAGGTACTAAGTAAGTAAAATAAAATATGCTCTAAAGGCACCTATAAGTAAAGATTAAACGCGTAAACCCTAATAGGAGAATAAAGCAAATATATAGAAGAACAAACGATTAAAGGAAGGATAAAATAACCATACTAATTCGAACTCCCTTATCTATCTACCCTTATATTAAAAGCCGGTCTATAATAAGTAACATCTAGAAGCAGATTACAGGCAGCCCTCGAACCCTAGCCACAAGTACACTACGCATTTAGTAATTCTGCAATTATCGCTTTAAGACGTAAAAGCCATTCTTTAACAGTAGATCCTTCTGTAGCTGAATTAGTAGCCTATAAAGGAGGTTAATAGCTATTATCTAGTAGGGGAGTTACGTAGGGAGGCGGAGGAGTTACGTAGGTAGGCTGAGGGGTTTGACCTACCGTAGCTCCTGTATTTGCGGTCCCAGTAGTAGCTCCTATATTTATAGTTCTAGTAGTGGCTCCTGTGTTTATAGTTCCAGTAGTAGCTCCTATATTTATGGCCCTACGTCTACATCTTAGTCTTATGGCTCTCTGCCGCGTTTCTAAAGGAATAAAATCTATAGGGGAAATTCTAGATGCTGCGTACAGCCCTTTTAATAAACTTTTAACTTAGGGACGATTATAGTAGCCCTTTAGCGTACTTTTGGCGTACTAATATACTCCGGGCTGGTCCGTAAATACTAGCTTTAAATATTATATTAGCGCGTTTAAATACCTTCTAGCTAGAGGAGTACTATAACGTCTAAAAACGCTTTAGCCTATAATCCGTATCTACCCTTTATCCTTAGTCCTTAGGAGGTTAATACTAGCGTTAGCCAAGATAAATAGCTCCTCCCCTTAATCCTGCATTGCCTCTATATAGGCGTTAACTACTACCTCTCCTCCTATAAGATGTAATGCAACTAATTTATAATCTAAAAAACCCCCTTAAGGAGCGGGAGTCTGTAGAAGTACTTAATATCCACTAGCGTATAGTCTATAGCCTGCCATCTCTCTTTTAACCCCATTATTATAAACCTATTCTTTATACGGATATAGTATAGGTCCAGCAGTTAGTATTACGCCATTTAAGGCTTAATTTCCGCCTATACTATTAGCTGCCCCTACACTTAGAATTCCTTAAGAAGGCTGGTTTCTACCTAGATTAGTAGCTCCTTAAGGAGGCTAATTTCCGTCTAGATTATTATTGCCTCCCAAAAGAGGATTTCCGCCTATATTGTTATTGCCTCCTAAAGGAGGAGGAGGATTTCCGCCTGTATTATTATTGCCTCCTAAAGAAGGATTTCCGCCTATATTATTATTGGCTCCTAGAGGAGGATTTCCGCCTATATTATTATTGCCTCCCAGAGAAGGAGAAGGATTTCTGCCTATATTATTATTGCCTCCTAGAGGAGAATTTCCGCTTATATTATTGTTAGCTCCTAAAGAAGGATTTCTGCCTATATTATTATTACCTCCTAGAGAAGGAGGAGGATTTCTACCTGGATTATTATTGCCTCCTAAAGGAGGATTTCCGCTTAGATTATTATTGCCTCCTAAAGGAGGATTTCCACCTATATTATTGTTGGCTCCTAAAGGAGGATTTCCACCTATATTATTATTGCCTCCTAAAAGAAGAGGAGGATTTCCGCCTAGATTATTATTGCCTCCTAAAGGAGGATTTCTGCCTATATTATTGTTGGCTCCTAAAAGAGGATTTCCGCCTAGATTATTATTAGCTCCTTGAGACTAATTTCCGCTTAAATTATTATTGGCTCCTTAAGGAGAGTTTCCGCCTAAATTATTATTGCCTCCTAGAGGAGGGTTTCTGCCTATATTATTATTGCCTCCCAGAGGATTTCCGCCTACATTATTATTGGCTCCTTAAGGAGGGTTTCCGCCTAAATTATTATTGCCTCCCAGAGGAGGGTTTCCGCCTACATTATTATTGCCTTCTAGAGGATTTCCGCCTGCATTATTATTAGCTCCTTAAGGAGGCTAATTTCCGCCTATATTATTATCGCCTGGCTAATTCCAATTAGGCGGAGATTTAGACTATAGGCTAACTTTATGCTAGCATCCATAAGTTAGGACTAAAAGGCTACACTTTAAATATCTAGCTACTAAGCTACTAAGCGGAATGCAGTCTTAGTAGAACCTATAGTTATAAGGTAAGACTGCTATTTAACCTCTTCGCGTTAGCATATCTTAGTATATAAGGCATTCTATTCTATCCCTAACAAAATCCTAGTCTCTATTTAGGAAATAAGTCTAAAACCTAGCAATCTAAGTGGGATAGACTAGATATCCGTTATTAAGGCCGCTGCGCTAAATACAGTCCTAGTATATAATATGGCTACAGCGTATATATCCATTTTATATATTTATAGACTAACCATTCTTGACCTTATTTCTTATAACCCGATAATAAGAGCTATATTAGGAAAAGTAACCACTAAATCCTATTAGTTCTGCTAAACAAAACACTTATTTTAATATATCCTCTAAAAGTTATAATAGAAGCTTATTCCGATCTTCTTCTAGTACTTCTTCCCACCTTATATAGACCTCCTGTAGAGGGCCAACTTATAGGGGGGGCGAAGTGGAAGATATATTGGGCTCGGTAGCTTCTCCGGGGCTTAGTAGTTAAGATTAGGTTTTAGGTTACTATAAAGGTAAAGAAGGTAAAGAAGTAGCGTTTTTACTAGAGGATTCCCCCTATGGCCTTAGTAAGGAGGAAGAAAACTTACTAGGCTCTGGTGGCTGTTATAAGTCTTTAGGCGCAGTAGCTGCAGTAGTAGGAATAGAAGTAGGATTAAGAGGCGGTGGCGGAAAGAGAGGTGGTGGCGGTACGCCTCTTTTAGTTGCGGCACTTATATTTATAGGAGTTTGTCTTATTAGACTTCTTACTAAGCTTTTTGCTATTAAGTTTTTTCTACTAGTTAAGAGAGTCTACGGGTTAGGAGGAGCCTCCTATCTACTTAAACGTGCGCTTTATCGTTTAGGACTTAAGGGTACTTAATTAGTATTAATTGGTCATAGCTAGGGAGGCATACTCTAGAGAAGCTAGCTATAGTATTAGGCCAGCTAATAAAACGCTATAAGTAAGATAATTTCAGAGCAAATATGTAGGATGTGATTACCGTAGTTAATAAAGCATTATTCCTTTTATACCCCTTTTTCTATATTATTGGGACTTTAGAGGACGAAAGTAGTCACCTAGTTTAAGGCCTATTTTTGGGCTCTATACTAGAGTGGCCAAAATGCGGATAGTTAATATTTTAGAAATGGACCCAAGATAGAGATAACTAGGGGCACTACTAGTCCACGCGTTAGCTACTCTAAAACGGGGTCCTTAGGACCAGAAGCGGGTTATAAATAATAATAGCAAAAAGGGATACGTTTGGGTCCTAGGGTTCTCCGCCTAAAGTATTTTCCGCTAAATAACTATTAAAAGCGTATTCCTACTTATCTTATAGATTATAACATAGACGCTAATTCCAGCTACTAAACTAAGGTTTTAACTATAGAACCCTATACTATAAATAAATCTTTCTTTATTAAGTCCTTAATATAAAGGGCTAAGGAATTTTAGAAAAGAGACTAACTAGAGACTCTTTAAAGGCTTATAAGGGAGAATTTCCTCTTATAGTAATGTCTTATACGTTATTAGGAACACTAGTGTTCTACGCTTAATCTACTATAGAAGGTCCATAAAGCTGTCTGGTTAATATAAAAGGTGCTTAAAAAATACACTTATAAGGAAATAGTGGCTAAGCGAGATTAGCTTACGTTCTAGGGAATTAAGAGGGAATCTACTAAAGGTTTAGGATTTAATCTAGGTAGGTAGATTTAGTAGAAGCTGCGAACACTACTTATTAGGAAAATATAGCAAAAAATTATATAATCCATTACCGGGTGCTTCCTAAGTAGGTAAAGTCCTACTATAATATCTTAGTAATTGCCTAACTGGTAACTAACTAACTCGCTATATACTCTGCGTAGACGATAGCAGTTATAAATAGTCGTGTTTCGCCGGTTTTAAGCGCTAACCGTCCCTTAAATATATGCTTTTACCTTACTACAGAGTAAAGAACTAAGGAGATAGTTAGTGCTTAATGGCTTAGACCTATCCCTCTTTTATTACCACGGCTTAGACTAGTCTCCGCCTTAAATAAAGGTTCTAAATTTAAGGTCTATAATCCTTATAAGGGGATATACTAAGTACCTAAAAACTAAAACCTAGTAAGGAACCAAAATATAGCCCTTTTAGATAAGAAAAGACCTATAGATAGCCAAGAGGAATAGGGCCTAAATTAAACTTCCTTTATTTAGCAAGAGTGGTTAAGAACTTATATAAACTTAAGCTATTTTAAGAAGTAATCGGTGACGTTAGATGGCTTAACGATTTTAGGTATAGCGTTTAGGCATTTCCTTAGAATGGGAGGCTGGGATCTCTTAGCGAAGAACAACACAAGACTTAGTATTTCCCCTCCACTCCTACGCCACTATATCTACCATTTTTTAAATTTTTAAAATATCTGGTAACTATTTTGGAAGCCAAGGAGGTCTAAAAATAGTATTAGGCTAAGCCAGCTTATACCTTAACTAAATTAACGGTATACTAAAGAGGGCTTTCTAAGAGCACCTATATGCACCCCCACCTTAGCCTAATTAAACTATAGGCGTTTACGGGTCCACTAAACTGGTCACTTAGCCATACCCCTAATCGTAAACGCAAGCAGCTAGTAGTAGAGTTACGCCTAAAGGATATAAGCTAAGCGACGAGAGTATATTCTATAATGAGGAAGGAAGTTAGATTAGAGAAGGCGGTTTAGCCTAAACCCTATATTCCGCGTAAACGTTAGTAACATAAGATTTTCTTAGCTAGCTTTTTAGGCAAATATACCTATACCTCTATCCTTAGAAAATAAATGTTTAAGGGGATTATAATGATATTAGTTCTTTACTTTTTAAGTTAAACTATAAACAAATATTATATTTCTCTCTATATATAAAAATAGGATTCTGCTAATAATAGGTATTAAATAAGGTAAATAAAATAGCTAAGCTTAAAGGACCCGCAAGAAATAATTTAACGCGCGAATTCTAATAGGAGTATAAAGCAAGAATTAGTTAATCGATTAAAGAAAATTAAGAGAGCCTAAATAGAATAAAACTAATTCTAATATAAGGCCTCACTGTATACGGGCAGTTAACGCAAATCTTATTAGGCAATTTTATTATTTTCTTTATCTATTTATCCCTATATTAAAGCCGGTTTATAATAAGTAACGTCTAAAGCGGATTAAAGGCAGCCCTATAACCGTATGCTTTTTAAAGTCACGTATCTACCTATTCTATCTACGCTGCGCATTTAATAATTCTATAATCATCGCTTTAAGACATAAAAGTTATTCTTTAATAGTAGATCCTCCTAAACTAGCTAGATTAATAGCCTATAGAGGAGGTTAATTACTAGTATCTAGTAGAGGAGTTACATAGGGAGGCTAAGGGGTTGCGTTTAAATATAGAGGCTAGTTATTAGGTCCTGCAGCTATTAGGCTAATAGGCGTAGTATAGCTAGTACCTAGTAGAGGGGTTATATAGTAAGGCGGAGAAGCTTAAGCTCCTGTTGTTCTAGTAGTGGCATTCTAACGTCTACGTCTTATAACTCTCTCCTGCGTTTTAAAAGGAGTAAATACTAAAAGTAAAATTCCGGATTTGCGGTAGAGGCCTTATAGGAGACTCTTAACCTAGGGATAATTATAATATCTCTCTAGTATGCCTTGGCATACTAATATATTCTAGGCTCGCCTAAAAATTTTAGCCTTAAATATTACATTAGTGCGTTTAAATATCCTCTAGATAGAGGAGTAGCATAGCGTTTAAAAACGCTCCGGCCCGCAATAGTTATCTTCACTTTAGTTTTAGTTCTTAGGAGGTTAATACTGCTCTTCTTAAAGAAAAATAGCTGTTCTCCTTAATCGGTTATATATTCTTTATATCCCTTAACAACAGCGTCCCCTTTTAGAAGATATACTGCAACTAATTTATAATCTAAGTAATCCCCTTAGGGAGCGGGGGTCTATAGAAGCAATTAATATCCACTAGCGTATAGTCTATAGCCTACAATCTCCTTTTTAACTCTATCGTTATATACCTATCCTCTAAACGTATATAGTTTAGGCCCAGTAAATAGAATATCTAGGGGTTAATTAACTCCTATAGATAGAATTGTACCATTAGGGGGCTAGCTTCCGTCTCTATTATTATTACCTCTTATAGTTAGAACTGTGCTACTAGGGGGCTAGTTTCCGCCTCTATTTTCGTTGCCTCCTATAGGTAAAATAGTATTACTAGCGTTCCCTAAGGTTCTATCACCGCTACGCTACTCTTAGCTGCCATTTTCTTGCGGTGTTGCATTTCCGCTAGACTCTCTATTATTATTGTTATCCTCTTAAGTTGGCTTAAGTATGCGGTAAAGTATTTCCATAATGGGATAATTATAGAATTTGCGAATGTATTTAACTATATACAATCTAACTTTCTACCAATTGTTATCTATGGTGGCTCTCCTATACATTCTTTCGTGGGGTAACTAAAAGTTAGGATAAAATATATTACTAGTATCTTAAGACCTAATTTAGTTCGCGTTATAAAATACAAGCCTTACGCTACCTTTATCTGGATTATTATTTATTAAAGAGGTAATTATAGTAATAATTACGTTATAGAAAGTGGTGTTATACTAGTCTCTCCCTACATCCTAGACTCGAGGATCCTATATATTAAGATCTGGGTTATATTTAAAGAAATGCTATTATATTAAAATGCTGCTTATACTACTTTTAGGATCTATATAGTTAGCACGGAAATTATTTAGCTATCTATCTAGATTAAAGTTAGCTATATCCTAAATTTCTTATAATCTCCATTTCTCTTCTTTAAAGATATACCAAATTTTAGGATGAATGTAAAATAACTCGCTAAGTAATCTATCCCTGTCTTAATTCCTTATTATAGCACTTTCTCCGCAAGGAGGTGGTAAAGCGGTACCTCCTATATTAAGAAGTAGTAGGGGAGTGCCTGCTCTGCTAGGAGTTGGGGATAGTAAATAAACTTCGCGCTAACTTCCGTACGTTAGAACTAAATTTCTATATTTAGGACACCTATTTACCAAGCCGCCGTCTTTAATATAGTCTTAGTAGAACCCATGGTCGCATAATAAAACTACCAATTAAGTAGTCTACGTTATTCCACTTCTATATATAAAGCACTCCATCCCAATTTTATTTAATATTATATAATCCTTCGCTTCTAACTCCGGTAGACGACTTATAAAACTTATAGACTAAGTGGGACAGACTAGGCATCCGTTATTAAGACCGCCACGCTTAATACAGTCCTAGTATATAGCATAGCTATATTATATATATCCAGAATCTCCGTCTATTTATACTAAATCCCTTATAGCCTAATAACAAAAGCTATATATTAATTCTACGTTATAAAAAGCCTCCGATTTTTCCGCTAAGTAAAACACTCCTATTAGTATATACTAGGAAAGCTATAACAGAGGTTTATTCTAATCTTCTTTTAGTACTTTTTGCCACCTTATATAGACTTTCTGTAGAGGGCCAAGTGCCTGCCATAGAGGTAAATTAAAAGGTCGGTCTAATATATTAGGCAGCTAGTTTATAGTTTCCTCTCTAGGGGTTAGTGGCTGAGATTAAGTTTTTATTAACACTAGTTGCTAAGGTTGTTAGGGGATTAAAATAGACTTAATTAATTCTATGGGTTGTTGCTATAAAGTTAACAGAGATAACGGGATATTAGGAGACTCTTTAAAAATAGGATTTTCCTCTTTAGGGGTTACCGGCTGAGATTAGGTCTCTAGTGACACTGACCGCTAAGGTTATTTAGGAATTAAAGTAGACTTAATTAATTCTATAGGTTGTTGCTATAAAGTTAACAGAGATAAGGGGATATTAGGAGACTCTCTGAAAATAGGATCCCTAGGAGGCGATTGCTGTTCACGCGTAGATAAGATAGTAACTTCCTCTTTAGGGGCTAGTGACTAAGATCGGGTCTCTAGTAATACTAACCGCTAAGGTTATTCGGGAATTAAAGTAAACTTAATTAATTCTATGGGCTGTTGCTGTAAAGTTAATAGAGATAAAGGAGAGATATTAGGAGACCCTCTAGAAATTGTATCTCTAGGAGGTAATTGCTATTTACCCGCTAAAGTAGACAAGGTGCTAGATTCTGCAGGTTACGACGACTGTTTTTACTGCTAGCTAAAGGGAGTTAGAGTAGCGTTCTTATTAGAGGAAGGCCTATTAGAAAGTTCTAGTGGCTATTATAAGCGCTTAGAGGCAGATATAATGGCTATAGCAGCAGTAAAAATAGAAGTAGACTCTATAAATTATTGTAGGGGAAAACAAGGTAGTGGTAGTATATTTCCTACGGTTATAGCACTTATATACATAGGAGTTTAACCAGTACGCTCCTTATAAATTAGTAGATCACTTTATCTTAGGGATAGTATAGAGTTAAAATAAGAAGTAATATTAGATTAATGACCTCGCGCCTAGGGCACTAAGCCTCTTCTTAGTAGTAGATTGTGGCCCTATAGCAACTACAAAGTAGGCTCCCTACTAAGACGTGCGCTTTAACGTCTACTAGTTTATTTACTGGCAGATTACGTAGTGGATAAGTTTAAGGCTTATACTTGCTTAATATTAAGTAATAGGGGACGTAAATAAGGTATGCCCTAGACCATCTAGTTTATAAAATTAGGCTAGCTAATTAAAATCTATAAGTAATTTAAGTAAAAGAACGTAAAACAATTTTAGGGTATGTAGGATGTGGTTACTATAAAGCACCGTCCTTTTATACTTCTTTTTAGCATTTAGAACTCTAAAGACTAAAAAAAGGCCACCTAGTCCAAGGCCCATTTTTGGGCTCCACATAAGAGGGACTAAAAAGCGGCTTCTATTAGCTATAATTAGTTACCTATACTCTAAGGGTCAGCTTTACTATCCTACGCAAGGACTGTATTCTGGACCCCTTCTATATTCTTAGAACATCTAGGGCAATTACATAAATACGGTTACTCCCGCACTTATATTAGCAAGTTTTATAATAATAAAAAAGGCTATATATTTACTCGCTATTATATAAGTTTTTATATTTTCTGCTGGGCTAGGTCTAGCTCAAAATTAAAACCTTAGTAGCATTGCCCTAGCTATAACTGCATTCGCCAGTAAACCCACACTAACTCCTTTTTATCTTTTACCCTTAGTAAATGGCTTATACCCTTATATAGAGGCGACTATTTAAATCCAGATTAGTAATCTATTAGGCTCTAGTATTATTAGCCTTACTAATTTCACCATTATATCTAGCTCTTGTGGGCCCGAAAGTACCTCTTTCTTAAACTTAACCTTAATAGTGTATTATAGTCCTTATTAAACGGACAGATCTCCTACTACGTACTTTACAACCTCTTAGTCTAATATTACTATAATCCCGCTAAACGCTGCCAACTTATCCTTTAACTTTAACGCAACTGCTAGACCTTTAGTTTAACCATTTGCAACGCCTACGCTAATAAACCCTAGTATTCTTACTGGAGTAGGTGTTCTATCTAAGTAGGGCTTCCTAGATATTTCTACGCTTTTATTTACTATCTTTATTTAGATAGCTGTAGTCCTAATCTAGCGCTAATATAGTTTCTTGCTTTACTGCTTTATATATAGATATATAAAGGTAAAGGCGATAATACAATTAATTAGAATTATTTATTAGCACTTACTTTACGCCAGAAGATTACTATTAAACTTATTAGTTATTAGTAGAGTACCACTCTGTTTATATCGTAAGCAACGCCGTTATAGACGTGTTATCTAAGCAGTGATCTTATTAGATGGGAGTAAAGTAGATTTAGCCTTAGATCCACTCCAGTCTAAATTACTTTAGGCTTAGTGTCTTCCTATATTAGCTAGAAACCTGCCTAAAGAGGTATAACTTTGCATTAGATCTAATATGAGGTGGATTTAAATCTAATAAGATCACTATATCTAAGTAATATAATTTAGGAATAATCCTTAGATTTACGAATAAAGATAAATGGATATTTAGCGCACTATATAAGGCTAATCCCCTTAACCTACAAGGAGATATCCTTCTTACTCTTCCCTAGTATTGCTAGCTAGATTTTCCATTACTATAGGTTCTAGTGACGGCACGGCAGGTCTTCTAAAATGGATTTAATTGGGCTTGTAAAAGCGCACCACAGTTGCCTTGTCTCTATTAGTAGAAGATTTCTCCTATATTCCTTTTATAATGCGAGGGGAGTAAATTAGCTTATCCTCTAACATAGGCCCACAAGAGCTCTTTTTAGGCTATATTAGCGCATAACCGCATCCGCAGAATATACTGATTTATTTAATTTTCAGTCGAAGTAGTAATTAATCTTCTAGATTAAAATGGTTTAGATTAGCTTAGTAGTGTTTCTAAAGACACAAAAATTAATTATAATAAAAGCACGCTTAAATAGACCATTAAAAGGCAGAGGCGCCTTATAAATAATAGTTGCCGTTTTAGAAATAGACCTAATATAGAGGGCATATTACTGGGAGCACTATTGTTCTGTGTATTAATAGGCCCAAAACCAGGTCCTTGGCCGGAAGTGGGTCCTAGATAATAATAGCAAAAGGGATATATTTTAGGTCCCTAAGTTTCCCGCCTAAAAACTGGCACTTAGCAATGTTTTCCGCTATATTACTATTAAAGTATACCCCTACTTGTCTTATAAACGACAATATAGACACTAACTCCAGCTATAAAACTGAGATTTTAATTATACAACCCTCCACCCTAAATAAAACTTTCTCTATTAAAACCTTAATAAAAAGGGTAGAAGAGTTTTAGAAAAGGGACTAACTAGAGACTCTTAAAAGGCTTATAAGGGAGAATTTCCTCTTACAGCGACGTCTTATACGCTATTAGGAATACTGGTATTTTATACTTAATCTACTACAGAAGGCCTATAAAGCTATTCAGTTAATGCATAATACACTTAAAAAATACACTCGTAAGAAAATAGCGGCTAAGCGAGACTAGCTTGCGTTCTAGGGAATTAGGATGGAATCTACTAAAGATTTAAGATATAGTCTAGGTGGATGGATTTAGCTATATTAATGTTGCTTTAAGGGCTAACAACTTTTATCTCTTTATTAGTAATTGCTTTAATAGTTTATAGGCATGCTTCCGATATATTGCATTATAAAGGCCTAAAACTTTAACGTCCGTCCCTCGGTCAAGAGACGCACCCTATAAAGAGACAAATTATAGGTACTTTATATTAGATATAATAAAATAAAATAGCCGCGTTCTGGAATTTATCTTTCCACTTAGATTAAAGATTAAAGTTAATCCAAAGCTTATAAGCTTTGCTAAATAGAAAATTATATACATAGGGATTAAATATACGCTTAAGCCACTCTAAGCTAATTTTAGAGTTAGTATATCCAGATTTAGAACACGCATACTGCTATCTAGGGGTTTAAAACGTGGTCTAGTTGCTTTAATAGGTGGTGGCAGGCCAAATAATTATAGGTGTCAAATACCTACCGTTAGCGCTGATGTATTCGATTGCAGTAACCATCGTTCGCTTAATACGCGCACCTCTATAGTCTCGTATATTATCCTTACCTATAAGGACCTTAACGGAGCCTAGCATAGATAGCATTACTCCGGTCTTATCCATGTTATATACATTTTCTGCCAAAATAGCTAGATCTTATAATACCTGCCCAATCTTCTCAAACCAGTCTGTAATCTTCTTATAGATATTTTTCTCGTAACGGTTCCAGTCCAGCGCCTTAACTATTCTTGCTTTAAGTTCTGGATGACAATTCTCTAGGGCCTTAGCCCAATTCTTGCCTAGGGGTTTGTATGGTCTTTTTTACATCGGCCGGTTGCGGGTGGCAAGAAAGGCTATTAAAGGTATATACTTTATCCGCACTAGCTGTCTAAGATAAGACATTTATAACAAGAAATCTATAACGGCTTTATCTTTGTATAGGTTGAGATACTCTTAGCTTTTAGCCTTCTCTTTAATTAACCGTTGTCCCTTTATACGATAATGGAGGGTAGTATAAGGAACTTTCCTATAATCTACTAGTGCACGGTATAATTTAGGAACGCTAGGAGGCACTCCTTATGCTAGTACTTAACTGGCTTAGTCCATATTAGCTTACTATGGTAATAGTAATAGGAGGGAATAAACGATAGTAAGGCGGGTAAAGGATGGCGCGGAGTTAGGGACCGAGCCAGACCCTAAAGAATACTGTAGCCTATTTTAGGCATATCTATTTTTAGCCGCCCTGGTTTCCAAATCCTTAGATTTTTAAGGCCGTACTAGGCGGCAATTAAGGAGCAGAAAGCTGTAAGAGTTCTAATATCCTTAATAAACCTTAAATTTTCTATACTGACTCTAAACGTTTAATTAATAACACGCGCATAGGGCTGTAAGCTATAGCTTAGGAACGAGCGAATTATACTTTAAGGAGTTATATAACCCTAGTCTATGCTTTATAAACCCTTAGGAGTGCGGGGAGACTAATATATAGGAGATAGAGCCTACTCTCTATAATAGGGTCTTGTAAATGTTAATAGAGGCGTTAGTAGATTAAACTTAGAAAGAACTAATAAATCCGTAATGCTGTTTTAGGTGTAAGTTAATATAAATTAGCTATAAACATAGGAGACTTAACCATAAATCGATTCCTTATTACGTAATTTAACGGCGCTAATATGGCGAAGCACTTTATTAGGATATAGCTAAGAACCTAAAATAACTCTGGTCCTAATAAGCCGCCCCTTAATAATAAATAACCGCATAACTCTACTTAATCTATGTTCCACCCAACGTCTTTTACACAATACCGCGGTTTAAAAGCCCCTAGAAATGCAAATTAGATAGCCAAAGGGCTATATAAAAGATAATTTAGTAAACTAAGAAAGCTTTGGCTTTATTTATCTAGACGCCTTGTTAGGGAGTGTTATTAAGATCCCTTACTTCGAAAACAACGATGTAATTCTTATTAAAAGAGCTATATACGAGCGCTTTAATAAATATAGCGGTAATGCGGGGCTTTTATAATATCGAGGGCGTTGCGACGCTAGTATTTAGCTTGAGTTTGTAAGTAATTATAATCTCTAAGCCCATCTTTAGGATTATAAGGACAACGTTACTTTAGAACAGCAGCTTTAATAGGGATAGGAAATTGCAAATACGGTTGCTTTTATTTATTTAAACGGCGTAATCTATAGGGACCTGTAATGCTATAATATTCTCTTAGACCAAGATTTATATACAAAAGTCGCCGACTTTAGTGGCTTATCTTTAGATGGCTTTGCTTTCCTTATCACCATAGCTTATAGTTATTAATACCCTAGAGAGCTACTATCGGTACAGGCAGATATCTTCGCCCTTAGATCCACCCTATATAAGGTGGCGAGTAGCCAGACTCCTTTTAATAGTTAGACTAATAAAGAGATTAAAGAGTTATTTAAAAGCTATTAATTCCCTAATACGGAATACTTAGGTCTTATAGGCTATATCATTATAAACTACTAGGAAGGAAATTACTATAGTGTAGATAAAGTCGTAGAAAAATTCAAAGGTATATTATTTTTGCTAAAAACTTTATTGCTAACAATAAGTCTAAAGAGCTGTCAAATTACTCCCAAATCCTTCGATCCCTCTAAAATAGCAGCATTAGCCTTTATAATATTAGCATTTAGGTTACTTACGGCGGTCTTATAGGTTTAGAGATTAGTACGTTAATAAGTATACTTAACGTCGAATATACTATTAGGTATAGTTAGGGCAATTCCCTTTTGCCGAGGAACTACCTAATTGCATAATTGCTCCGTTTTTACCCTTTATCGGCTTTTGGTTTAAGTAAGGAGTTTCACTATCTAGTGCGTTTAGGCAATAGTCCTAAATCTTATAGTCGACTATATAGTTACACGCATACTTTTTAGGGAAAGATATATAGTGGCACATCTTATTTGCCGTGCTCTCGCAGTATAATTTAATAAATATTTATAGACGTCTTGGAAGGTTTCGAGGTGGTAGTTAATATTTAAAATATTTAATAATAGGAAGCGGGGAAGAGATTGCGTGCCTATAATAATGCTGAAATATATTCTAAAAATAGGATAGTGTTAAAATTAATACTATAAAAATATAGTTTAATATAAGTATGCTAATGCATATCAATACGTACTAAATCATTACGCCTTAGTAGATACCCCTCCTCTACCTAGCGAAATTCCCCAAATGCATATTTATAAAAGCAGAGTGTTTTAAAACTTTCAAATTATATATTTTTTTAATAGAGCTATCAATCTGGGACCCTAAAATTTATACTTAGGCCTATAGTTATAATAGAGTAGGGGGGAATAGCTAAAGTAGCTCTTAACACCACTAATAGGACGATTAATAGTATAACCGACTATAGTTATTTTCTCACTATAGAGTGGTTTCTATATAAAGAAATAGCTAAAGAATAAGAAGATATTAAGTATGACTTTATTAACTCCCGAGTAAGAGACTTTAGAGGTTAAAACCGCAAATTTATCTCTTAATAGGGTGCGTCTCTTAACCTAGGGACGGACGTTAAATCTCTTTAATCTAGATTTCTTATATGCTCCTCTAACTACGTTAAAGAGATAAGTAAAGACGCTAGGTAACCCCCTTTCTCCCTCTAATAAAGGCTTTTCTAAGCAGCCGCAATGTAGGCAAAATATAATACATTATATAAGAAATTAATATAGTGCGCGTACTTATAAATTCTAAGAGGTGCTAAATAGTAACTAAGTAATAATAGGGGTAAGAGAAGGCGGGTTATTATTTAAGCTATATACGTTTTAGCAGCCAGTTATATAGAGCCTAGAGCTTAATTATATAAGGATAGCCTATTCTACTCCTAAAAATAAGCGGTCCTAAAAATGGACTTCTCTTAACTAAGAACGTTGCCCATATATTCCTACTAGGGTTAGGCAGTTAAGCACCTTATTAAAATAGAAAAGAGATATAGTAGATATATTCCTCTATCTCTACAGAGTCCTATACTAATAAATAGTCGCTTACTATATAAATTCCACTTAGAGTAACTAATAAGCTGTTGGCTAGCAATAGCGTAAACTATCCCTAAATAACCCAGCTACTTTGACTTTATGCTATCTTTAAGCTCTCCTACTACGCTATCTACAGTCCGCTTAAGTTCTGCAGTCTATGCCTTTAACTTTTTAATAGAAGTATTAATCTTCTAATAAAACCTATTGCGTTATTAGAAATCGAACTATTAGTAGGTCCTGAACTATTACCTTATCTTCTATTCCTCTAATCTATAAGCATATATTAGCTGCGTTTAAAAACTTCCCGCCTATATAGAGACTTACTTATTCTGCTAGTTCCTAAAATTATTTTAAAAGTTCTTAAAATTATTTTATAGGGTTATAAAAAGCTCTTTAAGTTTCTCCGCTCTATTTTAAAGCCCTAAAACGACTTGCTTGAGTTCCTTAAGTCCCTCTTCCTTACTTAATAGCTTAAATAAAATATTTTAATCTTTAATAGCAGGCTGTATTTATAGTAGCGAATTGTCTAGGATTATGGCCGGAAGACTGGACAGATTATCCTATGCGGGCCATTCTTAGGCGGTTATTGGCAGACTAGCTATGCCAGTCGAATTGTATAATACGTCTATAGATAGTTATAAACAGTGCTTATTAGGAAGCCATGGCGGAAAATCGCACGATTTATAGTAAGGGTAGCTTTCTAAATAGGTAAAGTCCTACTATAATATCTTAGTAACTGCCTAGTTAGCGGCTGACTGAGAGACTTGCTATGTACTCTGCGTAGATATAATGGCATATAAACACTTATATTATTATTAGTTTTAAGCGTTAATCATTCCCTTAAGTGTTATGCTTTCACCTTCTACTACTATAGAGTAAAGAATTAATGGAAATAGTCTGTGCTCGGTGGCTTAGACCTGTTCCTATTTTATTATTATAGCTTAGACTAATCTCTCCCCTTAAAACCAAGGTTTTAGATTTAATGTCTTATTGCTACGCCTTATTCTAACTCCTATTCCCTATAGGTCAATTATAAATAACTATAGATTTATACTGTCTTCTAGTATTAAAGACGAGAGTCTATTAGTACTAAAATGCATAGTAATCCTGTCCTTAAGAATTATTATCCCTTTATACTATCCGCCTTAAAGCTAATCCCGCGCCTCTTCCATAGCCAGATCTATAGCCCCCTTACTCCTTAATAACCTCTTATTAGTATCTGCTGTAAATAGCTAAAGTCTTATATATAATCGTTGGTGTACTAGACACTTTTAGAGACAGCCTCTATCTTTATAAAGCTTTTTATTAATTAAAGTTTAAAGATAAAGCTCCTGTGCATTAGATATATTTATTTATAATAGCCGTATTCCATTTAAGAGTGCATAGTAGATTTTAAAATTATAGTTAAGGCCTTTCTACTATAATTCTTATAAGAGGGTATACTAAGTGCCTAAAAACTAAAACCCCGTAAGGAACCGAAATATAGTCCCTTTAGATTAGGAAGGGCCCCTAAGGCAGCAAAAAAGAATATAGCTTATATTAAACTTCCTTTATTTAGTAAAAGTGGTTAAGAACTAACGCTAGTTTTCTTTAGCTATTCTAAGAGGTAATTGGTGATGTTAGTATAGTGTTATACCCCTAGCGAAGGAGTTTGCCGCCTACTACTTACGCGCCCCCTACGCCGCAATATTAGGTATACCCCTTAGCGAATAACTATTCGGCGTCTTGCCTTATTAATAAGATAATAGGTCCGTGCGTATAATACTAAAAGTTTATTAATCTAGGCTTCTTATTAGCTAAAATCTTATTAATAACGTTAGATATAACTCGACGGTTAAAGGGATAGGGCTAGGAATTTGCCTACCACTTACGCGCGCTCCCCCGCGCCGTAGCATAGGGCGTCCTCCTCCGCGCCATAATATGGGGTATATCTTTTAGCGAACGACTATAGGGCTAGGAATTTGCCTATTACTTACGCGTCCTCCTCTTAGCAGTATAGGGCGTCCTCCTCTTAGCAGCATAGGGCGTCCTCCTTAGCGCCACAATATAGGGTATATCTCTTGGCGAAGGACTATAGGGCTAGGAGTTTGCCTATTACTTACGCGTCTTCCATCCGCGCCGCAATATATACTATTCCGTCAGACTTCTTAGAAGTTTTTAAAATTTCTGGGCTTAGCAATAGTAATTTTAGCTTTAGATAAGACTTTAAAGTGCAGATATAGCGCTTAAACTTCGTTTTAGAGCTTATCCTCTCCTAGGAGGTATAAATAGCAACATTCGCACTAAACAGCACCGCCCGCTTAGGCTCTATATAACTCTAACTTTCCTTCTTTCTACGGATATAAGGCATTCCATCTATTAAGCTAGAAGACACTAATCTAAGCTAGAGTCCACCAATCTAAGCCAGAGCCCTCTAATATACGCCGTCCTTTAGTTAAAATATAGCCCCTTAATAGCCCGGACGTTGTATTAAACGTAGTAATATAGTCTAGGTAAGACCTAAGAGTCTTAAGTACCAGTTTTATCTAATCTATTAGGTAACCCGCATTAATATAAAAAGAGAACTATTAAGTTCTCGCATTAACGCTCGACCTTAATCTCTTCCTATTAACTAGCAACTTCTCGCTATTAATAATAGGCTTTACGATACTTTATAGATTATAGGTATCTCTTATATAAACCTATATAACTTTTAAGCCGCACTTACTGCCTATAAGCAGAACCGTCTTTAGTGCGCTAATATATATAAATCTCTATATGCGCAGCATAAGAAAGCGATTACGGAACTTAGCGATATGGTAAATAAGTATCTGTCCCTATATTAGGAACTAGAAAGTATTTAAGAAACCATTTACACCTATAAGTCTAGGATTTGGGAATACGAGCGACGTTTAGGTGGTAAGGCTATTCTAGGCAATAATAAGGACTATAATATAAGTAAGGCAGACTAGGATACGGTAGAAAATGCTACTATAATAAAGGAGGTACTCAAAGGCAGGATCGAGGAGCTCCTAAATAAGAAGGCTGAGATAATACGGGGGTATGCAAACGAAAAGTCTAAGATAATACAAGATTATGAGAATGAGAAGTCTGAGATGATGTAAGATTATCTAAATAAAAAGTCTAAGATAATACAAGATTATTAGAATGCATTAATTAATGCTACTAATCGTATTAGTGCTACCGAGAGCAAAATCAGTAAATTTAAGCGGATGTAATTAGAATTAGTAGGCCTAAAGTCATCTCCGGAACCGATCCGGTTTTTAAGTGTTAGAAAAAAACCATATAGAGAGAGCTTAGAGCAGCAGGTAATGCCCCCTAGAAGGGGTAAAAAGCGTAGGTAGGTAGCAATGGGGCGTAATATGGGGATATGAAAGTATAATAAAGTTAAAGAATAGTACTAGCATTCTCTTGTTTTTAGAGCGTATAGTAGGCATATAGTTACACTCGTTTATATATTAGTTGGTTTTAATTTTATCTTTAAACAGCGTCTCTCCCTAATGCCAACATTTAACTAAGTGAAAACTTTGGACTGTTAAATGCTGACGACTATATAAAGGGTCTAAGAACTAATACCCCATATCTAGTATAAGCTAGGAGAGTAGCCACTAAATTAATTAGCGAGAAGTTACTAATATTATTCTCCTGTATTACTAGAACTTTTATATCTCCCTTATGGAAAGGATATAGCTTACGCTAGGTATAAGCTTTTTTAAGCTTTATGGACCCTAGTATTACGGTAGGAGCCGTAAACTAGGACCCTATAATTTCTAAATCTAATACGGACTAAAAGCGGGCCCTAAGCACTAATAGTAAACGACTCTCGCCCCCAGCGTAATGCTATAAAGATGTGAATCTATAGCCGTAAGTATAAACCTGTAAATAACTCTTAATATAAGAATTATGCCCAAATATAAGCGAATAAAAATCTATCTTTTCCCCCCTACTTCCAATAGACCTCTAACGCCCACCGCTACTAATATAGAAATTAGCTATAATAATAAGTCATTTATAGTAATTAAAGCGACTAAAGATAAATTGCAAATATCTAAGGAAATGCTGACTTTTAATCTTTAATAAATGCTTAAGCGGACGACGCGGGAGAATGGCCAGCTTACGCTAGAGCTTTAGCGTCTACGGTAAAAGCACCGTAGAAGTATATATATTATGGCAGAAGTAAGGCTTATTATCAAATCCCTTTAGTAGGTACTTAATAATTGCCAAAAGTTACAGAAGGAAATTGAGGATGAAATTGCGTAGGGGTTAAATTAAGTTAAAATAATCGCTAAAATTATATTGCCAATATATTGTTAACTAACGATCTTTAGTACCAGCTCCCTTACTATATATATATAAAGGTTCCAGAGCCTATTTTCAGAGTTAGAATCTTTAATTTATCCCTATCTATAGACCCTCCCGATTAATAAAATATTAGTTCCTTTAGATGTACTCTAATAACTTCCTATAGTTAAAATACTACAATCTCTAACCCACTTTCTATCCAGCTAAGTAATTACAATCACTATATCTATGTAATGCTTAGGGTATAATTAGCGAGCTGCATTTACCAAATTGTAAGAGGACTCTGGAGACTCTTAGGTATTTAAAAAAATCTACCCCTCCAAATCTGTAAGCTTTGCAGTATATAGGAATTAAATAAGTAACTTAATTATAAATCTATGGAAATTAAGCGGTATAAATATATAAAAGTAGACCTTAAACTCTAAAGCCTATAACTTATTTCTAACGTATCTAAAACATATAAGGGTAGTACTAATGTAGGTAAAATAGGGTAATATGCAAGGTCTGGTAGTTGGTTATAAAATCTATTATATTAAGTAAACCTACACACTTCCTCTAATGTCCTTCGATCTCTTAAGATTGAATATACTCCTTAGCCGCCTATTATATCCTCTAGGTAAGTATAGACGAAAGTCCAGTTCCTTTAAATAAATGTCCTTATCTAATATGCGTTAAACAATCTCGTAAATCTTATTACTTGTCTTATTATTTATGTATACTATTTTTATATTTAGCAGTAATTAAAAGGCGGACTAGTTGTTATAACTTATAAGAAACCACTATATAACCCTTTTAACCTTCAATTTTAGATCTAATTAGACTTTTAGCGTTTATAATGGTGTACGTTATACTAATACGCTCTTTAGGGTAAATAATATCTCCTCGCTTTGTTTAGCTAGAAAGATAGTTGCCTAAGATAAAAAGCTAAATGTCTAGAATTTAATACCTAATTAATATAAATACCTTATATTATATCTAGAAGTAGACAAACCTTATTAATGTCTCTACTAAGCAGCTTTACTATTATATTAGCAACCTAAGCCGCGTATACTTTAGAGAGATTATTAGCAAGTCATTTCCATAGAAGTGTAAGAGAGCTTATATTTAGAGTCTAATTCCTAAAATAGAGCGATCCTTTAGGTTTTTACTTCGCAATTATGGTATCCCTTTAGAAGCTGTGTAATATATAGAAGCTAACCTGCTATTCTAATCCCTGTAGCAAATAGTAAGACCATCCCGTATAATTTGAGGTTAAGTTTATTCCTATACGGTCCCTTAATTACGGCTCTTATTTTAGAATTATGGACGAGATTATTGTTAGCGTGTAAGAATAGGCTCCTAGTAAATCTACTCCTTTTCTAGATGATTAAAACTATAATATTATTGCCCTCGGCATCGCGATACTACTAGGATACATAAAAGGGATATAACTGTGTAAATGAGGTATAGTTTACTTCTAGAATATAGAGGTATATATACTGGCCAGCTTAAGGCTTCTAAGGCCTTAATAGTTGAATATATATATAGACTGCATCCGGAACGGGTATCTCCCTCCTATAAGGTGTCTTAATAGCTATTTATTATATTCTTACTTAATTTAGCGGCTTTCTATACTTAATGTTGCGGTATAGCACTTAACCAAATTGTAGGACAGCTATAAATATCTAAAGGCATATTGCTGCGAATAAATATACCGCTGGCGGCGTTGATAACTCTTTAGATGGACTATAAAGATATATCGCAGCTATAACTATAGCGCTAAGTATTAGGTGGAGCTTTAAGAAGATTTTATAGGCGTATTAACGTATACTAGCGACAGAAGAGAGCAGTATAATAGCCATAGTAATAGCAGCCTAAAGAGCTCTATTAGCTTATATTTGCTTCCTAAGACTAAATTTAGCTTACTATTAGCGCCGCCACATCTAAATATATACGCAGGTTAGGCTTCCGCAAAGATGTAGCCGCTGCTATATAAATAAGGCCTTTAACTATAGCCACTCTTCCTAACCATCGGTGTATCTAGGCGTAGGTACTAAGCCTAATTCTATAGCGGCTAGCAATAAGATTTATCTAGGACCCTAATAACAGTGGCGTAAGATTAATCGTAGACATTAGTCTAGAGCGTCTTATTAGCCCAGAAATATCTTTAACTTAGACGGTAATATAAAGAACGTTTGCTACTAAGAATGCCAGAATTAAAACCGCGTTAAATAGCGTTATCTTTCCAGAACCTCTTAAATATTAATAGATCTGTGGATAAAATACGTACTTATAAAAATAAAATATTGCGTAGGTACGGGCGAATTTAATAGTTTTTAATAGCGGAGAAGTAGTGATGAATAAAGCTACAAGGCCTAAGCCCACTAAATACCATTGTGTAATATCCATAGTGAGTAAAAACGGTAATTTTTAAAGCCTATAAGCGTGGCGTACACTTACTATCTATGCTTTATATTTAACTGACTTCAGCTTAAAATATACTAATATTAGTTACACTTTAAAAAGGCAGGATAACGGAAATGGGTCCTTTACCAAGAGCAGTAATATTATTAGATTAGCGGCAATTTGGCGTGCTGGATGGAGCCAACTTGTTCTAGCAGTGGATTAAGTACTTTTATTAGTGGCGTTAAGTGGATTTAGGAGCTTTGGCGCTCTTAAAGCGCTAATACTATACCTAAAATAGAAGTCCTTAAGTAGTAACGGGTACGTACATAGGGGGAAGTAGTTAGGGCAGCAAGGGGCACAAGCTTACGTGGTTACTACCTATATATATGCTATGCACGGGCCTATCCCATTCTTCTATAGTATACTTTAATTAGACACAAGTTTAACAAGTCTAAAATTATATCTATTTTTTTTCTTCTAATACCTAAAATATGCTAAGACTTGCTATAAATAGTATATATTAAAACTGGAGCGCTATAGCGCTTAATAGATGGAGTGGATTTTGCCTTAGATCTACGCTACGCTAATTTAACAAGATTACCGGCCAAGAGCCTTAAGCTTTTTTTAGAAATAGAATTTTCGCTAATATACGGCCGGCGATCCAAGACTGGAGGATTAGGAATATTCGCATGCTTTATAGTATACACTATAGCGAAGTAGAAGCAGTTAGTTAAACTTTATAATAAGCAATTAAAGAGACGGTTAGATGGCCTAAAAAGTAAATACTACTAGTATAGAAAGCTAGAAAATATTAATTTAGCATTAATTATCTAAAACCGCAAAAAAAAAGAGATCTATATATATATATTAATAGATTTAGAGTTATAGTGGCCGTCTAAGGAGCAAGTTATAAGTAGGCAGCTAAGTTATAGGTATCTTCACTTTTAACGTCTAATAAGCAGCTAGCGCATCCTAAGTCTATAAACGAGCTACCTGCAGATATAGAGAGAATTAGGTTAGGAAAGTATTTAAGGCCTATAAGTACGGCTAGGAAGAAGAGATTAAAAAAGGTTGGGGAAGCGATTGTATCTAGGGAATTAATATCTAAAGAAGGGCAGATATCGGAAATAAATCTACCCAAAAAATTAGTTGCAAAAGACGCACTAATCTTTCCAGAACTGCTATCGTTTAATTTAACTATACTAAAGAGGAGAAAAGTATAAGCGGGTTTCCTTTAGCGTCTTCTATATTGGGACTGTGGTTATTAGGGGTTAAATAAAGGAGGTAATAGTAAGGGTGTAGCCTTAGGCTTAATAGATTAGAGGGAAGTAAGAAAGTGCATAATCAGAGTTATAAGATAAGTTAGAAATTAGCGTATAATAAGACGTAAAAGTATCTATTATAACTTAGGTTCGTAGGTAAGAGAATATAGTTATATTAAGTGGGCAGCACCTCTTATATTCCGCTATAGGGAACTTCGCAGCATATATAATAAGACAACTACTACCTAACTCTACTATTACTATTATTAATAATAATAATAACGTTATTTTTAAGTTGTAAGCTAACATAGCACCATCCGCCTAAGTATTTAAACCCTTATATACCGCACTAAAAGCCCCATATTAGACGGTTTACGAGCACTCTACCTGCCTTAGTTAATCTTATTCTACCTATATAATCTTAAAACGTTAAAACTAAACTAAACCCTTATTATACGGTATAATTAGCATATTAAGCACCTCGACAGACTTCCTATATAATAACCCCTTAGGGTACTAAGGTATTGGAGGTTATAAAGGGCATAGATATAGTTAATATAAAGATAAATAGGGAATAACTTAAGGGCTAGTTAATTTGGCTCTAAAGGCTATAGATAGAGTTAATACTAAAACTTAAAGGGGATGTTAAAGGTGCTATAAAATTACTTAAGGAACGCCTCCAGAGCTAGGTTAACAAGGTTAGAAGTGCATTAATATAATATAGTAATTTAAAAATACCTAGACGATCCCATCTAACCTATTATAGCGCCTATTTAAAATCGGAAACAGCCAAAGAGTATTTTAGGTTTTAGTAACGTAGGGCCTATAGTATAGTAACCTCTAATATCTAGGCGATTTTATATAGCAGAATATAAGGTGGAGACGGATAATAGGTCTAAGTTAAGAGGGATTAAGAGAAGAGAATAATTTATAATAATATAGTGGAATCGCTTATTTCGCAAAATAAAGGTAGTAAGAGGTAGAATAGGATAATGCGGGTAGGGCTATAAGTGACGTTTATTTCTAAGAGGACTTAGGGAGAGGTTTTAGAATAACGTACCACTATATTAGGACAAAGGATGTCTTTTATAGTGCGGTGCTTAGATAGAGGGCTGCTTTAGATTTAACGGACCACTAGTATATCCGCGATTTTTCCCAAAAGCGGTCCTATTAAAGGGCTGAAATTAGACCCTAAACATAACCTAATATAAATAAGTTGTGCTTAGATGGTAGTAGATCTACTTTATATATACTATAACCTTATAAGAACTTAAACATTAATTTATTCTATCCTTTATCTTATAGCATTTCGCTATATCACTAATATATATATTTTACTTCCTTTTAATAGCTTTTCTATGCCACTAAGGTTTTACCTATACTTAAAATAAATAACTTACGGTTATTAAAAACGGGATCTTTATAGGGACTAATAGTTACCCTCGTGGATATGTCTCTCAAACTAATCCTAGCTTTAATAATAATATAATAACTTATCTATTACCGCTATTAGCCTTAGGAAGAATAAGGGTAGATAGCTTAGATCTTCTATATACTCTAACACAAAGGATCGCTAATTAAATAGTAAATTTTCCACGACTTTAGGTTTTGCTAGGGGCTTATATAGCTATAAAGTATCTTAAAAATAAACACGTTACCCTACCGTAAAACTAGCTAGGTAAACTAATAGCGGCTAGAACAATTTACGTTTTTAAAATAACCTAGTTAAGCAGTAGCGAAGTATTAACGGACGTACTATAGTGGACGGTAAACGGCGCTGGCGGTAACTAGAGAGGGAAACTCTTAACTACTTAAAACTTTAACAATAACAGATACTATTAAATTAATAATAGCGACCTCTCTATAGTATATTAGAAGAAGTTTCCTAACCTAACTTCTAGTTAGCCTAGATCTGCTAACGAATAGTAGTATAAGACTAATCTTATTATCCCTACAGATCTATAACCTAATTCTACGTATATAGTATACTGGGTATAGCAATAGCTAATAAAATCTGGCGCTCTGGGACTGCCTAACGGGAAAAATAAGTACTATATAACCTGCTCTAACCTTAATATTATTACCGGTCCTATCTAAGGGGAGCCGTTAAACCCGCTCCCGCAGTAGGACCCCTAAACTACTACTATTTCCAACTTCTAATCCCATACCGTATACACTACTAATCCTCTTTTAACTAGTAGCGTCTTAGCTAGCAGGTTCTAGATAATTTTAAGGGCTAGAGTAGGTAATTATAGATATAGTAAATAGTATAACTAACAGATAGCAATTATCCCTTCGCATATAATTTGCGTCCATTTATTATTAATAAAAACTAGCCAATTAAATTAACTAAATTAAATCGTTTATACTTAGAAATTCTAGTATTCCCATACGGACCAACTTAGAGATAGACGTTACCGTTTAAAGGGATAGTTTCTGTAATTCTGCAGTCGTTTCCCTTAGCATATTACTCTCCTCGCGTATATCTTATTTCCGTTTATAATTATTAAATATACTGCTCTACTCTAGGATTTAGTAATTTAAAAAGCCGGCAGCTATTAGAAATTTTCTCATTAACTTATATCCAAAAATAGTAGCGAGAATTAGCCCTTATAGCTAGGGTAAACTATTTTTATTATATAAGGGACTAGTTTTAGTCCCGTCCGGCCTTATATAAAAGTTTAAGGGGTTATCCTATCTATAAAGAAGCTGTCGGCCCATCCTATATCTTACTCTCTAGATTAATCGCTATCTAAGATGCAGCTCCTTCTATTATTTGTTGCTTTAATAGCTCCAATTATTCTAGGGTCCTAGGATTAGTATAATTGCTCTACTAATAGACTTCCGAATATTATTATAGATGCTAGTTAAGGAGCTAGTGGCCCAGTAGTGGAATTTTTCATTCCGCTATTTGTTAACTGCGTTAGCGCCTAACCCCAATTCTAACCCCAATTTCTATCACTAGGAGGTACTAAAGGACATTCCCCTACCCCCCTAGCCCACCTAATAACTTTTTAAGCTAATAAGCTCTTAGAGCCGCTCCTTATAGGCCTAAATATCCCTAATTCTGCTAGTGACCTTATAATTACTAGAGTATCCGATTAGAATGGGTTTACTAGAACCGATGCTGCTCTTTACATAGCGAAGTTCTTTCCCCTTAACGGAGTTAGCTGCCAAGTAATTATATCCGGAGGAGAGTTAATAGATCTTTCTAGTGCAATACCCGTAGATCTAGGTATAGATGGTAGGGTTATACCTATTAAGTTTATAACCTGTATATATCTCCTCTAAGTTATACCAGTTATTCCCTAAACATCTTATTATTAAGAACGTCGGTAGATGTCTTAAACTCCTCTACCTAGCGAACCGCTTCTTTTAAAAAACTAGTACTCTTATTCTAATTACTATTAGAGCTAATAGAATGCCCAAAGATGGTTTAAATAGTCTTTCTCTATTAAAATGAATTGCATTAATTGCTTAATCCTTTAATCTATTAAGAAATGCGGGGATAACACCGTTAATCTATGGCATTGCCTAAACATTAAGGGGTTTAAAGAGCCAATAGAATAGTATTATGGCTGCCCTAATAAAATACCTATACTAAGTTTATATAAAGACTATTATTAAAGGCACTCCTAGGCTAAAGACGCGGAGGTAATATATAAGCTACTTATCTATCTAATAAACACTAAATGTGGAGAGTAGGTTTAGTAGAAGTAGTAACTAAGGGAGGTAATTCTTCTCTTATAGGAGAGAGTCGCCCTATACCGTACTCCTATAAATACGGATATAGGAAATCTCTAGGCATTTTAACTTTATCGTCTAAGGATCTCTCTCTAGGGAGCTTAACTATGTAAACTAATGTGTAAGTAACTTCTAAGCTCGCACTAGCGTAGTAATGGTGATGAATCTGTATGATGGACTTAGGGCAATAAAACCCCGTTACTTTTATTATACTTTTAATTTTTCTATAATCGGGTCTTAAGCAAATATACTCTTCCGTATTTTGGCTAGGTGCTATAGTATAACCTTTCTAGTATCTCTGTGATTGATGTCTATTATAAAGAGAGTATCGCGGAATGGTCGAATTTCCAATCTTAAAATATTCCGGGTTACTAAGTTTATTACTAGGTGCGTTTAGCATTAGTTGTTTTTAAATAAATAAGGTGGACCTAGTTAAAGGTTATTTAGACCCTTTATATTAGCTAGGTAACTTACTTAATTTTATAATTAGGTTAGGTAGAACCGTACTTACAATCCATTCTAAATGTAGAGCTCTATATACAAAGTAAAGAAATTATAGGTTCTTATACCGTTTTTATTAGCCGTTAGAACATGTATTGGCCGGCAAAGGAACTGCAGGGACTAGTTTTAGGTACCCTTAAAAGAGCCCCGTCTTAGTCCCCCGCTACTAAAAATAGAGGACCCGAAATTGCTACTTCTAACTTTATAAAAGCCCGTTTTTAGGCCTTATTAGAATAATATTTATTGCGTATAGATCCTAAGGGCTGTATATCTAGCTGCGTCTTCCTACTACAACTCTATTAATATACTTAAAATAGCTAGTCTGCTCTCTTAATTATAAAGCGTTATTACTACACCTATTAGCTAAGTCTCTATACCTAAGGCAATAAAATTACTCTTCTAGAATCGGATAGGCTCTAAAATCTTACTAATTATATTCCTAATCCTAATATATAACCCAGTCTATTCGTACTAATCGGTAATATAGCGAAATCAGTCACCCTCTAAGAGCTATTTAGGGTAAAGAGGGCGCAAAAGTTTATAAATAAGCGAAGCGCAAGCGAGATATATCTCTACTTTAACCTATCTAGCATTTTTTACGGCAGACCGGTACTTCTTATGGATGGCGATCTTCCTAAATAGAGTCTTAGGGGAAAGACAGTTATAGCTAATAAGTGCTATAAAACAATACGGCGAACTATTTAGAGAACCTAAGCCGGGCTATCCGGCCTTTCTCTAAACGAAATTATAAATAGCATCTACACCCGCCTGCTTTTTCCTTTTGTAGATATCTTCTACTTTTTTTATATTAATCTTGGTTCTTTTAAATAGATTACCCGCCACATTACTACGTAGTTAGAGAAAGGCCACTTATTAACCCTTCTAAAGAGTACGTACCTAAGGGTAGTAATTATAACTAAGAAGATACCTCCGGGAGCAGAAAGCGAGGCTAAAGAGGCCTTTCTATAGTTATTAGGAGAGGAAACAACAAAGGATCTATCTAAGCTAATATCAGTAATTAATATAGTCGCTCTTTTCCCGAACAGCATAATGTCTATTAATGCTCGCTATAGACGCCTAAAAGAGCATCTAATGGATAGTTTAGATTAAGTGCGAAAGAGTAAAGAAGATGGACGAACTTTATTCTTTATAACTTATTTCGCCGCCTTTCTTAAGTACGCCTATAGGCACTTTTTAGAAACTATTAATAAACCTTTTAATTTTATTAGAGCGTTAAGGATTTATAACCCCATTACTCCTAACCTAGTAGAACATCTATTAAATTTCCTAAAATATATTAAGTCGACTAATAAGCTAACAGAGTTTACAGTTCCAATAACTGCTTCTAGTCTCTTTTTAGACAGCTACCCGCCTAAAGCATATAGTAAGTATTACTCCGCTAGAAAATTAAGTTATACTAACTTTAATATAGCGTTTAAACCTAAGACTATATTTAATATAATTTATAAGGACGTCTTCTACTAGGTAAGTAAGGCTTAAGTTATAGCCTTTAAGCAGTCCAACTATATTATTCTACAAAGTAGCTTTATTAATATAGTCGAAAACTAATTCGTCTACTACTTTTAACAATTTACTTGCAATAATATAACTGCTGCAGAAATTTATAAGAGCAACCTTATACAATTCCGAGATAGATAGCGCTATATATAGAGTAGCAATATATATCTATCTTATTTGCGTAGGAGACCGCAGTATTACTTACCCTACGGGCACTATATTTGCGAGAATTGCATTATAGTGTTTGGGGATCGCTGCAAGGACAACCCCTAGATCTTTAAAGTACGCCACTACTTTCTCTATAGAGAAGAGATGCCGAACAATATAAGCGTAAAAGTACACCCTCTAACTATAGGAGTAGAAGTCTTATATATTAATAGAGGAGGCATATAGGGTATTGTGCTATTAATGCTAATAAAACAAATATAAGATCGTGTCGGTCTACCAATTCCCTTTCAGCAGTTTATTAAAGTTACTTTTAGGGTTAGTATAGGTAAGAGCTCTATATACTTTAAAGAAAAGGAATTAATACTTATAACTTAAGGAGCGGTAATCGCTATAGATTATTATATTAAGGGACGGCCCCTTAAAGAGTCCATCTAGATATTCCCAAAGATCGCAAAACATGTCTTTAAACGGCGGAAGGCTTTTAATATCCCATTTATTTCCTGTGTATTTAAGTTAATAGTGTTATATTTTACTAACGGTTTATACTTAGCCTAAAATATCAAGTCCGTCCTAAAAGAAGTCTTTAGTATAGATAAAAGCATTCTAGACTACTTTTATGCAACGTCTACAGGAACAAAAATCGGCTTACCAGTCGCTATAGTTAGCAGTCATCTATTATATCGTATATTCACTAACTATAATGGGGTAGGCATACGGGACAAAGATTAAGGTAAGCTCTCTATATATAACTTAGTATAAGAGTTATCTAACAAACCTAAAGACAACGCCGTTATAAGGCCAAAGGATGGCTGTAAAAGAGTGCCGCTTTAGGAAATATAAGATTAGACAAACCCTACTATTGGATAAGACTAACATAAAATTTAGCGTATAATCCGCATCTGCAGCGCCTGGGTATGCTTTAGCTTACCTCTTTTATACCTAAAACTGACTATACCTTATAGTTTCTTTCCGCCAAAATATATTAATAAGGTTGGCATATTTTAAGATATAGGACTCCTTAAGAATAACCCCCTGCTCTAGGCGCTTTTAGAGGTATTAGCAATATTTCCGCTTATTAAAGAACCTAACTTTGTTATATCTCTAGGTACTAGTAAGCCAGGGCTAAAAAATTATAAGGTATTTATGGATAACTGCCGTAGTATTCGGAAAAACGGAATGTTCCCTAAAACATATAATCTAATCTTAAAGAAAATACGCGATAAAATAGTGAGACGGGCCTATAAAACTATTAGACTAGCGGTCCAAATTCTTAATAAAATTCACCGCCTTAGTACTAACTTTAATGCCACTAAACCAAGACTTAATAATATAAGAAGTATACCTAAACTTAAATCGAAAGTTAAAATAGACTACTCCCTATTGGCCCGGATCGATACTATAGCACGCTATATAATTACATCTCTATTTTATTTTAAATTAGACTCTCTTCTAGAGAGATATAATAGGAAGTATATAGTTACCGGATATATTCTATGCTTAATAACACGCAGTAATCCAGCCTTTAAAGCCCTATTAAGTAAATTAGCGAATAACTCTGCCGGGTTTTTAATAAATAATTAGCCGATTCCCAGAATATTTAATAATACTTCCTTTATAGGTAAAGACGGGAACTTCCAGAAACGAGTTAACCTAAATACTTTCGGGAAATTTACGATATCTCTAAAGGAAGGTGACGCCAAGCCTTATAATATTAGTAGATTACCTTTCTTAATAGAGAACCTAATAGCCGCTTAAGGTCTAGATGCTCCCTTTAGTAGGGCTAACTACAGTAAGCGGAAGAGGTTATCCGTATGCAATACTCTCCTAAGAAAGCGGCAACGTATTTAAATAATAGTAACTGCTTTTAGTAGACTTATATAAAGATTTAATTTAGAGAATATACTATATAGGAGGCAGGTATAGAGGGGCGGGACGAAGCAAAAGTGGTTAGAAAGATTATATTATCCTTACGGTAACCTTGCCCACCCTAGCTAAAATATCCTACGTACTCTCCTTATAAATAACTTTGAGATAATACCTAACAATCCAATTATAGGACTTGTGTTTAGTTATTATATACCATCCTTTTCTATACCACTTATTATATTTTTTAATTTTAAGTTTTGCGGATATTATTTCTTTTCTTATAATATCACACTATTTGGTTAAGGTTTTTTTAAAGGCGGCTCCATAATAGGTACTTGAGCTTAGTACGGACTATATAAGAATTCTTAGGAGTCGGCTATTTTTGTATATGCTTTTAGCAACAATATACTATAGTAACGGCTCTAATAAGGCCTAAGCACCATAAGTATTTCTAGGTAGAATTTATATCCTTTAAAGCGCCTATAGCCAGTTAGCTAAAGACTTTAAATTTCTATAGACACGTACTCTAATTTCATGGCTTCGGTTTAGGCAGAGTATGATTTAATAGCCTTTATATCTTTATCTTAATCTAGACATGCGGTACTGTTAATTAAATATCCGTGCACCGATTATAAGAACTAAATAAGGACTCTGTTTATTAAAATGTGGTTCTAAGACCTCTATAACTGACTTAATAGTAGGTAGCTAAGTTAGGGCAGTAAGGACCTAATTCGGGTTAATAGGTACTCCGTTTAAGGTGTTTAAGGTAAGCTATATTTTATATTAGCGGAGTAGTATATTAAGCGAAGATTGTATATACCTCTGTTATCGCTAGGGATCTTTCTAATTAATTAACTTTTAGTAGTATTAAGCCGTTTTTGTTAAGCAATTCAACCGCGAATATAGGGAAAATCGCGGATATCGCGACGCGATTATATAAAGTGTTAGATTAGTGCCTTAGTGTAATTCTAGTGGTGCTGCATAAATGTAGTTAGTCAGCTTGCGGACTAATTAAAAATCCTTATACTTACGCGCTATACTAATTTTTTAGCTATTAATTAATAACAAACTAACGCCTTTATAAACAATTGGCTAACGTTATATTCTAGAACTTTATAAGGCGATTTTAACGCTACCAAAATTATTGCGAACGGCCTAGTGGTTACCGCTACATTTCGCCTTAAATTACCGCCTAGGGGATCTCCCCTAATAAAGCTCTGCTTAAAGCTCTGCTTAAAGCTCTACTTAAAGCCCTATAGGGCTCCGAAGCTCTACTAATACGCTACACTAATATACTAGGAAGTCTTACAATCGTCTCTACAAACGTCTCTACAATTACCCGTACAGTTGTCGCTATAAATGTCTCTATAAACGTCTGCATAAACGTCTACACAAACGTCTATACAAACGCCTGTACGAACGCCTGCACAAGGCTCTGCTTAAAGCTCTTTACAAGCTCTGCTCGAGGCCCCGCTTAAAGCTCTACTTAAAGCTCTACGCGAAGCTTTACTCAAAGCTTTGCTTTCTAGGTACATAAATAACCGGCTATATAGGGATATAGCAAAGTTCCTAAATAATAAAAAGTTAGCAATAATTACTACTGATAATTTTATATAACTTTCGTATCTATATATTACTAACACTAATTAACTAGTTATATGGTATAATATTATCCTTATACCAGGCAGCCTGGTGTATTACGGCCTTAAAAATAAATAGGGGTGGAAGTGCGTCCCCTTAGGGATTAACAGTTTCAATTTTATTAAAATTCTAGGTATCTTTATTAAGAATCCTATATTGTATTTTTAAGTCTTAAACACGTTTAAACCAGCCTTAAATAAGTATAGGATCCTCGCATTTGGCCCGTTGACTTTTAGTAGGTTTATTAGCAAGGGCAGATCACTATAATCTATGTCTTAATTTCCTATTTAAAAGGTGTCATCTTAGCGCATTAATCCTTACATCTGCACCACTCGCTACCTAGGTTTTATATAATATAATCTCATTTATTAAGCTTGCGTTAAAGTACCCTTTTAATCCCTAACTAAACCGCTTTTTAGCCGCCGTCAGGTTAGTCTAGATGTTAACTGCTAGCAGTTAGTAGTTAGTACGGTTTGTTATAACGCAGTAAAGTAATATACTAAGAGGCCCCTGCTTTGCACCTTATGTTTCTATAGGCTTCTTCTCCGCGCTTTAAGTCTTTATAGACATTTTCTTATTAAGCTAAAGCGCCTTACGGAAATTCTTCTCTATTAGCTTTACCTGTGTGATTTTCTTCTCTTTAATACGTGCTATTGAAGTAAGTTAGAATCTTAGGGTTAGGAATTTAAAGGAGATAGGGTAATTAGTAATTATATTCGACATTAGATAATATTAGTCCTTAAGAAACTAGAATTTAATAGGTTAAGCCAGATATAGCGGTAAGTTTTAGGTAGTTTAACTAAGCTTAAGCTAGAGAAGGCGGGATAGAGAATATATAGACTTTAAATCACAATATAAAGTAGGAGCCTTTGTTTATAATAAACCCGGCTAGTCCCGTATTAGTATAATTTATTTTTATAGAACTACTACGGAGCTTTTCTTAATGTGCTTGCGTATTATAGGGAGGCTAATAGCTATTATAGGGGGTGCGGATTGTATAGTTATTAGTGGGTATAGGCGCTATAGTTATGCGTAGAGATATAAAAACGTTATATAATAGCCTTTGTTATACTATTATAGAAAAGACAGTTCTTTACAAAAGGTAACATTTATGCTTAGTAATGAATTTTCAAAGCTAAAATCCCCTCAGCTATATTCTTTCTGTTACTATCCTCCTAATACTTATACTTACCTTTATTACCGTCCTCTTCCTTTATATCACACCTTACGTTTTATATATTTTAGGGATTTTCTTCTACCTTCTATGTAAGCGGCGTAATAAGCAATAAATGGCAAATTATTTAACAGATAGGGACTAGGATAGTGGCAACTCTTAGTTAGTATCTGGTAGGGCGTGGGCGTACATAGTAGATTCTATATATATTAGGGGGGTTAGAATAAGGCGGATAGAGGAGGGCTATATAGCAAACTAGTATTAAGTGGTATTGATCTAACGCTTTAGGGTAGAAACCCCCTTCCACTAAATACCCGCTTTATGTTAGTTCTTCGCCCGCCTTATATATCCTTATCCCGGCTATTTATTACTTATTCCCGCTCTTTTATAGGATCCTAAGGCAGCCTACGCGGTGTTTTAGGTTTAATACTTAATTAGTTTATAGGATCCTAAGGCTTATCCAGTATCTCAGGTTGACTGTTTAATTAGCTTGCCTCTTATTATACTAAAACTTAAATAAGTATCTTTATTAACTATTTATAACTAAAACTGACTAGATGGAATTGTGCCCTAGGATTATACCTTAGGGTAATTGCTCTTAACAGCCTATACTATACGCCACCGAAAAACCTCATTATATATTAGGGATATCTTCGCTTCCTATAGCTTGTCCGCTATATAGGTTTTAATATTCTTCTAGATAAGTGGAGAAACCGGTAACCAAGAATTATAGGTTTTAGTAAGATCCTTAGCTTCCTTACGTAATAAGAGCTGCCTAGTATTAACTAAGACTTTGCAGTATGCACAATATATAGCTTACTAGGAAGTATCTCCATTCGTTCTTTATATATCCTACAGCGGTACGTGCGTCTAGGCTAGACTTATAAGATATAGTAGCGTTAAAACGGAAGATCAGGACGATGTAATGTGACTTAAGCAGGGTTATAACCCTTACATAGATAGGGTCCTATAAAAGGTGGACCGTACACACTAGTAGCGAGATATTGTAGTCGGTGAGATAAACCCGACCGTCCCGACCAATTATATCGCTTTAACTAATCTAACCATTCTAACCATCCTAACTATCCTAACCATTCGGACAGTTCTAACCGTTCTAACCAGCACAACCCGCTACCGTCCCCAGACACCACCAATAAAGCCTTATATATTTTCCTATATCCTTAATACTTACAGACAAGCTATAGAGGCTCGTATGTAAGGCCCGCCACTAGATTAATAAGCGTATACCTTTATCACGGCCTAACCTATTAGAAAACAAGCCCACAACGATATTACGTAATAAGACTTGTAAGAGAAACCTCTTAGCAGGAATCTAACCAATTAGACAACTTTGACTGTGCGGTTAAAGTTCCTTGAAATTTTTTCAACCACCTATATAGAAAATAAGCAATATATAGAGTTTTAGCCCTATAACCTATATTTTAATATAACCAGCTAAGGTTGCAAATAAGGCGATAAGGTTTTTTAGGGTTGAATGGATATAATTTTAGCAGGAAAAGTTTTTAACCTATATGTTGTTTAAAATATTAATGTATAGGGAGCCCATAAATAGATCTGTCCTAATATTCTTAGCTAAAGTTATAAACTATTACTCTATTAGTGTCCGCCTATTAAATAGGGCGGTTAAGTATAAGGACTCTGTTTTCTTGTAAAAGGCTCTAAAGCCTTACTATATACACTAGATAGGTGGCAAGAAGCTAATAATAAGGCTGACAACGATTTGTAACTGTTACTTAATTACCACCCAGTTAATATCGCTACTTAGTTAGTAATAGGTAATGAATAGGTAATAAAAACTGGTTAATAGGGTTTTATAGGTTGATAATAGATAATAAACAGCTGGTATAAGTAGAAGCCTATAGTTCAGTTTAACAACTACGTTTTAACCCCATCTTATCACTAGACGTTCCGAACTTTATTATACTAATTTAAAGTCCCTATAACTTGCGCGAAAGAGACTTACCTACTAATTCTCTTTTTAGTACGCCAGGGGCGGGCTCTAGTGGAATTTAGGACGGGTGGGTTGTGTCCTAGGCGACGGTGTAAAATGCTGTTAGGATATTAGGTATTATTGCGTATATATTAAAATACACTCTTATAAGGACAGCACCACCCTCTAGCAAATTAACAACCGTCTTATCGTGAGCCTTCTATTTATAACGGCATATATAGTATAGCGAGGTCGGCAATGCTCTATTAAACGCTGGATTTCTCTTACTAAACGGTAAAAAGCTATTATATCTATAGGAATAAAAGAAGGTAGGACCAGACGGAGCATTAGCACGCATATCCAATTCCTGTCGTCTAAGCTGTAAAGCTATATATTCTACGGTTTTATAGGGCATCCGCATTTCTATAGTAACCTTCTACCACATTTTGTCTATAAAACTAAGAACACTATTAGTTTATAAAAAAATTTTAAGTTAGAGGTAAGGAAGATAGCTAAAGGGATACTTTACTAAGTATATAATTTAGCTAGCTTATTTTTTGTCTTTAAATCCTAGGGACCCTTCTTTTAGTATCGCAAACGGCAAGTTAGGGAGCTCCTCCCTAGTACCCGCTTCGCTATATCATCCCATTTTATACTGGCCCCCTTAAGCTTAGTAATTAGGGCATCTTTAGCTAGAGTCTAGTTGTTTAACTACTTTTCGCTCTCTTTAGGCAGCGGGTTTTGCGCTTCTACGTATATACGCTTATATTAATAGTTCCCGTCAGGCTCTATATATTAGGCAGAATTGGGAAGTAATTGCTTATGTAAGGGTAATTGTAGTGTTAAGGATGCCGCCGAGATTTCTAATGCTCTGCGTTTACGTCTATGGTTCTCATTCTGCTGTGCATATATTAGTATTAACGTCTTTAAGGTTATAATTTTCTTTCCTAAGAAAGACATAGAGACCGATTGGATATTTATAACAGCTAATTTAGGCGATTTCTTATAAGAAAGAAAGCGGTATTATAAGGAGCGTGCGAGGCATTAAGAGGAAAGTCGGTTGTACTATGGCAGGAGAAAGGTAATAGGTGGGGTCCTCCTGCATATAACGCCCTGATTAGATTAATATTGCCAGAAACCTTGCGCTTAGAGCCCAGATAGTAACAAACTAGGCGTCTAATATCTATATCCCTTTAGAGGTTAGCCACCTCTTAAGTCGACATATCTAATAGGGCAAAGGTTTGGCACTCGTATTCACTTTATAGCTAAGACATTCTAAATAGACGTAAGCCACGTAATTACTCTAGTAAGAATGGGTAAGGCTAGTTACAGAATTTTAGGGCAGAGGAGAGAGTTTTTCTATAAATGCGTTTACTCTAACTAACGGGGTATGGATTCTTATCTACTGCAGGGGCACTACTTTTAGATTTTCTAGCTGCATGGACTAGGTTTTCTATAATAGCGTAAGCCGACCAATTTAGGGGCGTAAAGATTTTATGTTATTGTATATTGGAGTCTAATACTAAAATAAATAATCTATAGCTGCTACAATACTCTAGAGAAAGGCGGCATCTACGTGTTTACAGTATCCTCTAAGCCTTTTTCTTTAATATGCTGACCCTAGTTACTAAGGCACTGCCTATATATATTTAATGTTGTTAGAATAGGTCTTAGAGCCGTTATTAATGCTTTTAAGCACTCTAGCTAAATTATAATGCGATATGTCAATTTTAAGCGCCTCGGGATAATAAGAAGTGTTATTTAAGTCCGTTAATTAAGACTACTAGACTATTAGATAAAAATCGTAGAGGCTTAGGACTTTATATATAGGATACCCCCAATCCGTAGGGGTGGTCTTTAAAATCCCTTAAGTCTCGCTAGAAAAAAATAAGATACTTTAAAACGCGCTTTAAAGTGGCGTAAGATTACTAAAGAGTTAAAAGACCTAATAGAGGAAGATAGGCCTGCAATTGTTAATACCTTATAAATAGGTGGCTGTTTTAACAGACGCACTATATTTATTTTGAGAATATTATATTCCAATAGGAATTAAATACCCTAGACACCGTTGCTAACAATCTAAAAGATAATAATAAAAATTTTGAGAATAAGAATAACGAAGTTTATCCGCATTATAAACCTTATCTCTATAGCAAACCTTACATCTATAGTAAACCCTATATCTATAGCAATCTATAGCTAACTTTATCTCTTTTTATAGATACTAAAGCACCTAATTATATAATATATAGGAAGTATAAATATAAAGGCCAGTAGTACGATTTGTATAGTATATATAAGTTTTAAGCTTAACCTATACAATATTTAGTGCATAATAAGCAAATTGGAGTGTTGCGTGCTTACTAAGCTAAGGCGATTATAAGAACGAAACTTAATAAGGCAATTGCGGGAGGTATCCAAAATACCAACTCTTAGGCTGCTTGCTTACTCACTTTTGGCACCATACTACTAACGTAATGTAATTTCTCCTCTATAATTCTATACTGCATTATAGTCTAATAAAAAGATTAGTATAGGTATAAAAAAACCTACAGAACAGCTTATATTAAAGAGATAGATAGTATATACTATAGCCTGCGATAAGGCCTGGGAAATGACCATTCCTTAGTGAAATAATTCCGTAATAGAAATACTGATTACTCCTATAATAACCCCGAGGGAATAACACAAAAGAGTAGAAAAAGCTACTACGCGAGGCCAGCGTTTAAGAGTAGAAAGAGATTTATATATTAAAAGCTACAAGAATATATATGGAATAATAGCAAGGATATAATAAATAATAGTAAAGGTAAATATAGTGAAAGGGAACCGGTGCGTGGACTTCTAATAAAATAATAAGGGGAGTAATACGCGTAGCTGCAGTAAGTAATTAGTGAGGCCTTAAGGTAATAAGATTATAGATATAGGTAATAAATGCTATATAGAAAGGCCTAAGGCAAATATATATATATACTTAAATCGGGCGAAACCAGCTCTATATATCTAGGTTATCCCTTTACCACGCTTTTTAATTTAGATATATCCGAGGACTATTAAAATATGCCGTCTTAGAAATCTAAGTTAGCTTATAATTATAGTAACTACCTCTTTCCTTTTCTCTAAACCAAGTGCTATATTAATAAAACTGTGTTAAACTCCATATCTATTATATTAAAAGTCACTATACTCTTTCTCTTAAACTAGCATTTAGGGATTAAACGATTAATTTAGAGTATGGGAAATAACGCTTGTATAACTTTAAGGATATTATAACTACTTTTTATTAATAAGCTAGGATCCTATTATAGGCGATCGCGATTACTAAAGGCTTTATAAGTATTATAGTGGCGTCCTGTTAAGGAGGAGGGAAAGTGTTCCAAAAGGTTCTTAGAGTCCGCTATATTTAATATAGCCGGGTATATAACTATCCCTACAACTTCCGGCTACATTAGGTATAGTAGCTAAAGCCCTCCTAACTTTACTTCCCTTTAGTCTATTTACTGCAATGCCTAAAGTAATAGCAAAAATAAATAACTTACTAAGGGCTTATAACTTCTAAGGAAGTAACGTTAAGTATATCTTATTTCTCAAACATCTGTTAACGCGTGCCCTTTCACTATTATCTCTATAATTGCAGTAGGATGCCCTTTATCCGTTAAGTTAATTCTACTAGCCTTTACCTTACTATAAATCTATCTATCTTTATGCTTAAAATCCTGGTCGTTAATCTAGCTTACCGCCTTATAATCTAGACTTCGTTAAATATGCCTATACTTATAAATAACCGCGACTAAAATAAAGCCCCGATGGTTTAGCTGCTTAAGTAGCCACTATAGGAGGGACGGTATAGGAGTTGGCTCCTAATCCTAATAGAGAAACCTTCTAAAAAAATTGGTTTAGAACCCTTAATCGTTTTATTAACAATTTTGCTACTATAGATAAATAGGACACAGTAAGACAAAATATAGGGCTTTACTCTTCTATAGAAAACGATACCGTAATATCTCTACTTATTAATAATCACGATAAGCTGGAATGTCTTTCCTGCTTAAGCGCTAGAAAGAAGCCGTAATATATTTGCTTAATACTAATAAGGATATCCGCGATAGCAATACCTACTAAAAACCCGCAGAGCGCCGCCTATAGAATCCGGCAGAATTTATAGAAGCTTACTGTACTTCTATAAAGGAGATTGAAAAGCTTAGAGAGTCGCTCGCTTTATCTATAAAGCTCTATTATCTTATTATAAAAATCCTTTACTTTAAGGACCTTATTTATAGGACGTTCTGCCGTCTAATGGAACTTAATAGGACTAAGAGAGAGGATGTTAATTCCTTTATGGCAAAACGGTTTAGAAATTTAAATAAGTATCTATATTGCGTTTGTCTTACTTATAGCTAGGTAGTCTAGATAATTTTTAAGCTCTAAAACAAAATAAAATTAAATATAGGCACAGGCTAGGGTAATAGGATTTTAGAAGGATTATTCCTGGGTATTGCCTACTTTTATTTTAAATAAGGCACTGCTAATATCGCTAGCTAGTATATTGTTATCTTAATACTATTAACTTTATAGAAATATTATAAAGAGTTCTATACTTTTAAAGGATTGGCTAATAGATAAGAGCTATATAAAGCAATATAAAGCACCAGAATGGCGCCCTTTTAACATTCCTTGTATTATAAGAGCCATAATTATTAGAAATCTAAAGCCGAGTTTTGCTTCTAATTTTAGCTTATAAAAAATATGCACCCTCTTAAACTATAATTTTAATATTGCTTTAAGTAACTATAATTAATTCTTCTAAGATGACCGGTGGTGCATTATAAACTATAAGCTTTCCTTTCTCCTACGGAAACGAGTCGTATATAAGCTAAATTAGGGTTATTTATTTTTAGTTAAATCTATAGAGGCTAGCGGTGTTAATACATATATATTAGACCCCTATCCTTAAGCGGACGGAAGTTGTTCCGGCGTTGCTAGGTTAATAAACCTTAGGGGCTAGGTAGCAGAAAATAAGTATATATAACTATTATAGCAGATTTAGTAAGGAAATATATTAGGTATAGAATAAAAGAGTTACCCTAATGCTATAATAGGTGCATATTTCAATTCCCACGTACTTATTAGCTAATAATTCTAGTGCGTAACTAACTAACAGGTTTTAAATAGGCCTGCTTTTACTTAGATACGAAACGTTAATAGCCTAATAAAAACAACGAACAGTCTTTGGATCCTCCGCACCGTACCCCCTTTAATACTAGAGTTAATAGTATATAATTATAAGCGGGTATTATATTAGAAGGTTAACCTTTAGGTAGTCTTTAAGGGGATATAAGTATAGCGGTCGGCACCCTAGCTACTCTAATAAAAGAGGGATAGGCGGTAAACATTAAATCTATATTAGCGCTTTCTAATAGAGAAATAAACGCTACTGGGAAAAGTAAGTGCATACGACTTAATAATATAAGTTTAGAAATAGATAATAATAGAAACTCTTGTAGACCCCTTTACATTATTTAACTTTTCCACTACTAAGTTTTCCTCGCCGCCCTTTACGTTGTTCGACTTTTCCACCACCAAATTTTTCTCGCCTCCCTTATACGACTATATATTATTTAATTTTAACTCTTATGGCTTCCTAGACTAGAATAAAGGATAACCTAATTACGGTAGATACGGCTTGTTGTTTAATGCTAGAGAAAAACCAACAAAGGCATAATTAGGCTGATTTTAGTTAATATATAAGACCGACCGACTACTATAGGTTATCCTGCGATTTTAGGATTTATGCCCGGTTCTATTTTAAGAGGAAATATTAAGGTAAAGCCACTAGCCAATTTCGTAACGGCATATATATTTAGTCCCTCGTTTTTATACACTTTACCGCTTAGTATTCCCTATTGTAAATATAGTTAGCTAATAAGTAAGGTTAAGGGGTTCTTCGATATACTAATTTTTTAAAAAGAGGTTTAAGTGTCTTCTCTACCTATAGATCGTCGCATATAAAGTAACCCTTATTTTTAGGGTAGTCCCTCCATTTCGCTATACTTAGGAAATTCGCCAAATTTCTAATCTCCGTAATAGTCTCGGGCGATAGCTTAGTTGGCTTTACTTTATCTATCGCAATAAGAGCGGAATAGAATCCTAATAATATATTAGACCTTTTTAACTAATCCGTTCCTTAAATAAACTAGACCTATAGGGCCTTATACTAATAAGGAGGCTTTTTATATAGTTATAGATGGTGGGCTATTCTTAATATTATTTATAGATGGGGTATATAAATCTTTAGAGGCTCTACGTTAGTTAACTGTGGGGTTAGTAAAGTAGGGCAGAAGTAATAGGGGGTTTTTTTTTCTTTCTGCTGTAGGGCGGTTAGGAAGTACCTTAGTAGTATAAAGCGAACTCCTCTAACGATTTAAAGTCTATCCCTTATTGCCGAAACTCCGTCTTATTTAGAGAAACAGTAAGTAGTATTATAAATTCCGGTAAGAAAGCTATGGAAAATTGTAGTTTTGCGTACGAGATATACAAGCTACCTAACCACCGTACCTGCAACGGGCCGCTAACACATATGCGCGACGCCCATTTCCATTAAATCTACATGCGCTTATCTAATCCTCAAGGGATCTGCTCTGCAGTGCCCTCTTCCTACCTTCAATAATGCGTTTATGGCCCTATTACTATTAAAATTGACCATAATCAGCGTGCTTAGCCACCTGCAGTAGCCTTTGTTACGGTACTATCCTCGGTCGAATATATATACAGCTATAGCTAGCTATTCACTAACCTAACGCATAAATAGACCACTGAAAAATCTCCAGAGTTAATACCTAGCGCTAAAAGTAATTAAAGGTAAGCAGCTATATAGCCCGCACCTTTTTGCACCTGCTAACGCCTATAGACATCCCATACTGTCTTACTTTCAACTATATACACCCTATTTAATCCGCAGCCTTTCTACTCCCTACTAGTTATAGCTTATCTTAATATCGCTTAGAACGCTATACGGAGCTCTCTTACGTAATATAAATAAGCTTTCTATTAAAGGAGTTATCTATAATACTATTCACCAACTATTAGCCGCTATATTAATACCTTAACTTCTTTCTACCTATTAGAACCACCGCTTTATTATATTAGATTAATAGGCCTAATAGTCCGATTTATAGGCTCTTTCTCTGGCTTGTATCTTTACGAGCGACTAGGAGGTGTTAAATAAAATACTTAAGATATATTAGGTAAGGTCTTCTTCCTTAACTCCTAAATGCTTTGTATTTATATTTTATAGCACTTTATAATAATCTAATTATATAGCTTATTGTCTAAGATTAAATTAATACCTATAAGCTTCTCTAGTATTTAGAGCGGGGTAATTAAGTATATCAAATCTACTTTACGAAACCCAGTTATTAGTACACTGTATTTATAGTAGTGGGGGCAAAACTCCAGTAGTTAAATGCAAAATAGTATTTGCCGGTATTTTCTACGGTCGGCCTTTGAAAAAGGGATGTGGAAAGCATAGGTTAATCTTAGTGGGAGACCCATATAATTGCACAACGACGAGTCTAGTGGACTAATTTGGGATAAAAAAATAGGCAATTTCAGCCTATATTTGAATAGCTCTTATTCTATACACTATTACGCATCTTAGATATCTATACTCTCTTACTTAATATATTACCAGTTACACCTATAAAAGGTAGCTAGTTCTCTATATAGTCTAGCGCAACCCTTACTAATATTTGTTACCCTATAGCACTAATATTACGTATAAATGCCTACTAAACGGCACACTGCCCGGAACGCTGTATGGGGGACTATTCCGTCTACCTACTTCTCATTATAATATAAAAGGCCGTCACCCAGTGTGTATACTTATTAATGCCCTACTTCCTACTAACATGTATTTGCATTTATTTAGTCTAAACACTTTCCGCATCTGCAATTAAGCACTAAGACTCTTAGGGTTTAGGCTGATCTAGTCTTTATTACAACATAAATAAGCTACTAAGAACCGCACATCCTATATAGCAAATCTGCGTTAGGACCTATACCTCTTAATAACCGCGGGGCTAGCTACTATAAACCACTTCTTAAGGCAAGCAACTACGGCCCTAACAACTCTCTATATTCACTAATATCTTTATTTTCAATAGCTAGACTATAGTCCCTTTTTACCTTCTAGACCATTCTACTACCTACTTAAGAACTATATTACGTTATAATCCGTCTATTAGTTTTAGGGGCAGCCTTATAGCATTATACGCCAATCTAAACCCTAGTATATATACTTCTCAGAGACCATTAAAGACAGACAATTAAATACCCGCACGCTTTTTACACTAGATAAAGATATAAGTAATCTTTTAAAAAAAGAAGAATATAATAATAGCAGTTAAAGAAGGCACCTAGATATGTAGGAGTTATCCTCCTACTTAATAAACTGGTCTCTTTTAGGGACAAAAGTGGCGTAACGGCTATTGCCTACACTAAGGACGGAACTTTCGCATACGGAATATTTCAACTCCCACTTAACTACTATTCGTAACTTCCGCGCAGAAACGAATTACGGGTAGATATATGCTTTCTCTTACTGCGAGCACTTCTTTTATAAGCCAACTTCTAACGCTAATACTAGCTATAGCTTAAAATTCCGGAACCTAAGTTATATTTACTCAAAACCATAATCGCGGGTCCTCTTAATAACACAATACTACTAGACACTAAAGTTATTTTATATAATCTTTAAGTAATGGAATTAAATCTATTATACTATAAACTTACTAGCCTATTCCTCGCCGGCTTTAACTATATCCCCTAACTAGATAGTAGGAAGTTAGGCTTAACTAAAGATTAAGAGATAATACTAGCTAGGGTTAGTGTTTCTTATTTAGAGTTTAAGATATTTAATTAACATGTTTCCGTAATTCTTAGTTAGGAGGAAAGTAAAAATTTCGTAGTTGGTGATTTTCTTATCCCTAAAATATACGGGTTTAGGCTTGACGGAGTAAAAGACGCTATACTTAAAAGATAAATGGCGTAAGAGGAATCCCTAAAAGTAAAGATATCTTAGTTTACCGGGAAAGTTTAAAGTACTATCTATGCTCGCGGGCCTATGGCATAGCGGGTAGATATATAGCTTTTGTTCTTATATATATAACGTAATCTAATATATATAGTAGTCCTCTCTAGTACTCTTACACCACTCCTAGAGAGGATTACTTATTACCCCCTAATCCTACTATCCTTATCTCCTACCGCTTTGTAGACGAACCTAAAAGGTAGCGGAAGTAGATCCTTAAATAAATGCGTGTTAGAAGCTTATATGCAAAGATCGCCCTACATCTCCGGTGCCGCTAAGGATTTAGATGCCCCATTTCATACATAGAGTGCCGCGCACCCTTTATTGCCTAAATATTAAGTTAAGGTATACTATAATTAGCACTGCAATAAGGTGTTAGTAATGTCTCCTATACTATCTAGCGCTTCTAATCCAGGCCTAAAGCCTCCTAGAAAAGCGACCAGCAATCCTTAACCTTTACCAATTACCAGCGACCCCAAATTCTATTAGTATTTGGAGCATAGCTGGAAGTAGGGCGGTATTTGCTAGCTTTCTATAGCGTTTTGCATTCCCTAAATATGTATTAGTAACACCCTGTCTACGATCTAGGCTTAATACCTCTTTATTACACACTATACGCGTATAGGTATATTAAACTAATCTTTACTAGCTAAGCACGCCGCAATTAGCGGCCCCCTCGCTATCTATATGCGCCTAATTACTAGTCCTCTTTATATATAGCGTCTAGTCAATATATAAATTACAGGCTGCATAGTTAGGGTTTTATTAACTATTACATAAATAGAACACCAAAGGCCTCCAATCTTAATTTATTAACGCTTAATACAAGCTTTACAAGTAAGCAACTACCTTTTACTATCTATAATATATTATTAATGCTTTTATTTAGTAGGTATACTTAAGTCCTATAGCCCATATTTGGTATATCTACTACTATTATACAATATAGATAAAGTGGTCGAGCATTAGGAATATTGGATTCTTAAAGAAGGAAAGAGAGTATCTAAAGAAGATAAAAATCTTCTAATTTAATTTAAAGAATAGACACCGTAGATGTTAGCAAGAGTAAAGGTAAGCTATTATCCGTATATTTGCTAAGCGAAGTTACTAACGCGCTATAGTTAACTAAGGTAATTGCTGTCTATTACGTGCAATCTCCTAAGCGCCAGTTAGAGAAGCGTAGTACTTTAGTTCTAGTGGAGTTCGAAACTAAAAAGGGGAATAAGAGGTGCCGGTACTGGTCTAGCTCTTTAAAATATATAGATAGTAGTTAGCTAGCTTTAGATAAATTAAAAGGTTTTTAGGAGTATAATATGCAGGTAATTCCAAAACAGGCTATTAGTGGGGCTATTATGGGTTTGGCAGTGGGTTTAGCGGCTTTAGAACTTGCAAGATACAATCTCCTATAGCTATAGTAAATGGCCTTAAATTACTATGCGATGTTATATATCACTTTTAGATAGTTTAAGACTTATTACAAAACAATTAATTATTTACATCGTCCTTCTCCGCTCCCTAATATATAAGACACCTCCCTTAAATATTTTACTAAATAAGGACCTGCCGTTAAAACTCAAATATGTTTTATACATCGCCACGCAATTTACTTATTTATTATTGCCCTACTACTCTTATATAAGCGAAGCTCTTAATAATCCTTTCTATAAAATAATAGTATAATTGCCACCACTAAAGTTCTCGCGTCTTACCTTAAATCTAAAAGATTGTATTGTTAACTAAGCATTCCTATAACTAAGTAATAACAACACACGACGCCTAAGGAGGGAAGGCTAATAAGCCACCCTTTTACCTATTATCGTCACCCCGGTACCCCGCAGTTGCTAGCTTCTAAGTTAACACCTACGCTAGGGCTTACTGCCTCTAGGATACGTATTTACCGGTCTTTATCGCCCGACGCACTAATAGCCCGTATACATATATACTCGAATTTAGGGTAAGCCCTCCGCCTTATTTAACGCACTAGTTTATATCCGTAGGGGCTAGGTCTAATCTTCGCCACAATATATAGGGTTACGGAGGTTCTCGTATTCTCCCTAGCACAAGACTTATATCCTAGCATAACAGTAGGCCGTTACCTTTTATTTTACCTTTTACATCTCAGTTTCTAAACAAGATAGCTTATCCCTATAACTTTATTCATCCCTATACTAGATAGTAAGCTAGATAATAGGTAAGCCTCCTACCTCCCTTCTACAGCTAGGCTCACTAATTTATAGATTTAGCTTACTTTCCTAGAGACCTTATATATATTAGACAGAGAGAAACACATACCTCCTTAGCCTAAGTTATTGTTAGACACTACGCGACCTAAAGATACGTAATAGAGAGAGAAAGACGCCTGGGGAATAGTATTAGAAACGTTTTAAGATTTCGGATAAGGATTAGGAATCGGTTGCCTTTAAACTAAATAAACTAAAGAATAATTTTATGGTATAGGAATATAAGGAGCAATAGGAGGTCCTCTAAGAGGAGTTGGATAGGACTAAAGATATATAGGTTGCAGTAAAGAAGGTTAGGGAGCGGTAAGAAAGGGAAGAAATGGTAAAAACGGCATTAAATAAGGAACTAGAGGAATCTAAGCCATTACTCTAAAGGTTAAAAGGAGATAAGAAACCAAAAAGTGTAAATAGGTGCACTAAGAGACAGCGTTAGTAAGTATGCGGACAGGGAGTTTGTACGGTTGCTTACCTAAATAAGTTTTTGTAAAACTAAATTATTAATTATAAGTAGTAGATAGTAGACTTAAATTTAAAGGAGATTTTATTAGGGACGGACGAGAAATAGACTAAGCTAAGAAGATAGATCTTAATAGCAATTTCTGCAATTTTATAGTAATCCACGCATAAAAAGGCGAGTTAGCACTTTTATATCGGACTTAAAATTTAAGCTATAGAGGTAATAATATGCTGTATATCTCTACCCGCTAACTTATTATTAAGATTAGAGATATCCGGAAGGGCCCCATTATTACTCTTTAAGTTTAGTAGCAGATCCTCCTGCGTTTTACTATAATGTTTTATAGCCCCCCTAAATACGCATTAGTTATAATATCTGCTTTTTATCCACTACTATAAATAGAGTCTATCTGCAACCCATTCCCTCTAAAGAATCCTCCTTCCGATTCTACTACCTTTAACAGCCGCTACTTTCTCTAATTAAAAATCTAGGCCTTAAAGATATATATAGGCAAGTAAACCATGCAATCCTTATCTCCGCACTTATTAATACTAACACATATTCGCATTTGTTTAGTCTAGATACTTCCCGTATAACTTACCCAATAATAACTTAAGTATTAGGCTACCTGCTTTAACGTTAATTACTAAGAAGACTAAGGGAGCTTAAGTTAAGGGCAAATCTTTTAGAGAAAGCAAGCTAAGGGTGATAATAATACTTAAGTAATATAGACTAACGGAAATGACTGGAAGAAAACTATAGAATATAGGCCCTTAAATACTCTAGCGAATGGCGACCTCTTAGCTAAGGCCTATATGTTGCTATAGATCTTTCTTATTACTAAACTCTTTAAGAATATAGTCGCCAATCTTTATATACGCCATATCTTCGCATTACGGCTTATTGATTATAACTTCCGCTACAAGATTAACTAATTATCACTACTAGAAGTTATATACTGGCGCCGCTTAGAAAAAATAACGAGCGATAACCCTAACTGGGCTAACCCTTACTTCAGCAATGTTAAGTACCTTAAGGAGGAAAGAAAGAAACTAGTGGATAGAAAAATCTCACCAGACGTATATACCCAACTTAAATTTAATGCGAAGAATTGGGATTTATTGCCAAAGTGCAGAGCCTATAGGGATCAACATAAGCTAATTAAGATGGAAAATGTTAATCCTATCTTGCGTAAAGGGAATATCTGCTAGACAGGCTATAGTAACCAACTTTAGATAATAGTGCTAACTAAACGAAGGCATGCAATAGAAGCTTTTAGTAAGACTTTAGAAATGGCGCTATAGAGGAATATCTATGTTACTTAACCCTAATGTAAATCTATTAAGATATTTTAGACCCTAGAATAGTAAGGGTTTAAAGTAAAAGAGGTGTAGGATAGTAACGGTGTTAAAGTCGGTTAGTTAGTAAAGAAAATAGCGGATTTAAAGCTATACTGGGGGAAGGATAAATAGCTAGAGTATAGTAGAGCGTCTTAGGAAGGAGCTGCGGAAGGTAGTCTTTTAATTTATAGAGTTTTTACAATCTACAATAAATTGACTTTCCTAATAATTGGTCCGTATAGTGAAAGCCTTAAGGTAATAACAGGGAAGCTTTTATGTCCGCTAGCCCCGGATTCTCTTACTTTTAGAATATAGCGGATTTGATTTAAGCGCATGCAATGCTCTTATTATAGTAATTAGACTTATATAAAGCTTTACATATACTACAGCGTTATTGGTAATAGCGATATAAGTTAGCTAGGATAAAGGAGACGTGGGTAATAGATACTGGATGCTTACTTTCCAATCGGTCCATTCTAGCCCTTATTTCTTCTTCTACTGCTTTTATTATTAAGAGAAATATTATCTTAGACTCTGGGAGACAACCTTATAACCGCTATACACTTCTTACTTATAACACTCTGGGTCCTACCCATATTCTAACCTTTTACTTTAGGCTATTATTGCAATGGAGATACTAGAGCAACTTGCAGCTCTAGCTCAGCCGCTCTTAGACGGCTTTAATATCGCAAAATACTCAGATTTACCAAATATCGCGATCGTTATCTCCAGAGCATTCCGTTCTTCGCCAGTATTCTAATTTAAGAGGCCGTTTTACGAACAATTTCCTACGGATACACTTGCTAGTTATTATAATCTTTATCGCGACGCTATTAGAGATAAAGGGAAAATGTGTTTTACTGCCAAGATTAACGGCGATAGAATCGTTGGTGTTATAAGCATAACTCTACTTTTAAACTCGAAATTAAGGGGATACTATCTACTAGACGGTAACTGTTACCTTAGCACCTAATAACAATCGTGCGCTATTTACAGTAGCTTAGATCTTAAAGAGAAGGGAGAGATACGTATAAACGAAAAATAAGACCAAAGTGATAAGGGCCTAAGTATATATAAAGAGGCCACTGAGCAAGCTAAAGAAGGGTATAGCTTTATATTTCTTATATTTTACTCTTCTTACTATCTTAGCAGATTCTTCTCCGGTAAATTAAAACTTAATACTATAGTAATAGATCCAGATTATTAGCGATAGGGGCTTAGCAGACGCTTTATAGGACTCGCTAAGCATATTATAATATATGAAAATGTCCCACTCGGCGTGAATTCTATAGATAGTAGGGAATCTTTCTACATAAATCTCGATTTCAAGCAAGAGGAAAAACTTAAGATACCGCTATATAAAGACTGCTACGCAATTTCTACTTACCTTTGCGCCTTTTATCTATCGGGCTAAACCAATCTTAGGAGACGGGATAATAAGCTATAATAGTCGGCAAGAGACTCCTATTTTAAAATTGGAGGAATATTTAGGTAGGGTGGGGTATTTAATCTAGTAGTAGGGATAGAGTAATTACATCTCGCGGGTAAACGGATGGCATGTACTTCCACTTCCTTCTAAAAAATATCTCTTTACGTTATTTTTAATGTTAGGCTTACGTACAAACACCTAGAAAACTATATAATAAACTAAATAATATTAGAATGAATAAATCTATCTAATTATAACGGATATAGGCCTTTATATAGGCCTATGTCTATAATATCTAAAGTAATTACTAAGGATACCGACTAAAATGGAAATAAAGGGAATCTGCTTATATAAGCAGGAAACGCATATAGATAACTCTTCCAGAACCATCGTCACTATAAACTCATTAATTAACATTAACTACCTACAGCTAGCACGGTTGGTAAAATGCAAAAAAGTGACTTACTTAAAAGCCCCTTCTCTACACCTTAAGTTTTTATAAGCTCCTTCTCCACACCTTAGGTTTATACAGTAAGGTTTCTTAATAATTATAACAATCTACTCTTATACCTACTGCTAGCGTAATAATTGTGGTTTAAGAATAGTAATTCGCGTACTAAGTTTAATTAGCTTATAAACCCCTTTATTAGTCCCTTAAATTTCCAAAAGGGGAAGAAAAGGCAAAACTAGAGGATACATAGCATATTATTGCCTTACTAGCTTAAATTTAACTTTTCCTGGCTCGCTCGTAGATTACTATAAAATTGCAGTTAAGATCTGCTCAGTCCAGTCCGTTTCTCGTCCGTCCTTAATAGAATTACTATCTACTTCTTATAATTAACAATTTAGTTTTATAAAACCCTGTC
>Ga0307515_10000483_pt1 | contig 94949 bp, 94 predicted proteins | sample 17_EM_MG_FD_194513 | JGI IMG/M metagenome (GOLD analysis project Ga0307515, IMG submission 194513) | Populus trichocarpa ectomycorrhiza microbial communities from riparian zone in the Pacific Northwest, United States - 17_EM | ecosystem: Host-associated > Plants > Roots > Unclassified | place...
ATTAGCTAAAAGACGCTGTCACTATGTTGGCAGTTGTTTCTGATTACCGAACCATACGAGCGTGAGATGTCCAAGTTGAAGTTATGACCTGATATATGATATCATGCGTGTGTGGGCTGATTATTATGAGGAGCATAACGCATTAATGCCTCACGCGCATGAACTCGATAACCTTAGGGATCCGTGGCAATCTCTACGATGCGCATTCAGTGCTGGCTTGCCTTAGCATGCATGCGGACGATAATGAATGTAAGACGCAAAGCATGTTGCGATCAAAATCATAGAAAGGGAAAATGGGTGCACATGCGTAACATCCCGAGAACTTTCTATAATGAGATCTCATTGTTACGGCAATGAAAAGGACAAGCTCTAGCAGCGAAACAAACAGCGATACCTACCAGCGGAGAAAAACCGTTATTTATTATTAAGTTTTTATGATACCTATATCTACCTATTATTATATATAAAATCTATTAGCTTTGTGTAGCGGCAGCCCCGCACCTTTGGATAAAGTATTACGTCGAGTAATGACCTTGACTTTCGAGAACGACAACGACGTTATAGTATATGTGTTAGAGAGAATCATCAGTCACGCCAGGAAGCATCAGTATATCTTTGTGGCACAAAGTATCTGGTGGATAGCTTCTGTTATTGGCCTTACGGAAGGATTAGCGACGCATATCAATAATCTACGAATATGAAGAGAGGTTCCGATTGTTAGTACTTCAATTACGGATCAACCAGAAAGCCAAGAAGTCGTTGAACCTCGGAGCATTCCTAGTTGCTTGAGTGTTGGACCTGGATCAGGCTTGGTTCATCCAGATAGGATTTCTCAACTCGACACTACAGTCATTGATAGATTCGAGGACGAGAATAGTGAACCTCAATTGGAAAGAGCATCATTGGTTCTACGAAGTGCTAGCAGATTCTTTAGCCAATCCCAGAAGGACAGACGGGCTTTGGAAAGGAAGCCTTGTGCATTGTCGCGCACAAGATCAGGAAAGATTCCGGCAAAGCCTTTAACTAAAGAGCAACGGAATCGATTACAGGCAATACCGAAGGATACGATCTCCAAGTATCTGGAATCAAGGAAAAAGTGATATAAGCTTAGGCAGATTACGCGAAGATGTAATATTGCCGATAGTATCTGAACGCCAGATGTATCAAGGAATAATTAAGTAGTTAATAAGTTCAGATCGACCGTACGAGTTATATGTACTCTTCCGATACGATTATACATATTTGTCCTTATTGCGTATACGACTTATACAGACTTCCAAATACGATTGTCTGGGAATACGCTTGAAGGAATTACAATAGGATCTACGGCCGTGTACCTAGTATCTGCTTATAAGTATCTGAGGATATAAATAAGTATAGTTACTTAGGTGTTAAGCACCCCCGTAACACTTAAAGCATACTTCCCCAAGCTCAGCAACTACCGCACACAACTGGACGATACAGATGATGCAATCACTGATCGAGATTTTCGCACGCAAAGATTCACATCATTGCCATCACAGTACGCGATGATATAAATGGTCCTAAAGCATAGAAGACCTTTGCCCACACCCGAAGAAGCCATGCATGACCTCCTAGAAGAAGAAACTATAACCGGCCTTATCAAGCAACTTGGAGATGAATCTATGGCGGCCGCCTTACTTGCCCAAAGTGGCGGCTATCGTGGCTGAGGCCATGGGTGCGGCGGACGCAGTGGCCGTGGTGGACGCGGTGGAAAGGTTGGAAATGGTGGAAACGGTGGAACCAGTGGAACCGGTGGAAGCAGAGATAGTCACGAGAGTAAGTGCACCTATTGCAAATATGACAGCCATACTACAGATGCATGCTGAACACGGAAATGCGCTCAGGAGGGAGGAAACAGCGGAGGAAACGACAAGCGCATTTGCTACCAGTGCAGGCTCGCAGGTCACTTCAAAGTCGATTGCATCTCCTACAAACGTATAAAAGAATGGTGGAGAGTGAAGAAAGCCACTGCTACAGCAGCTCTCGCTACTACCGGAGACAGCGATCCCTTGTTACTAACTGCTTGTGCTCTCGCCGCTGCCGCTGACGCCCCTCCGAAGTGGGTCATTGACTCCGGAGCATCACACCACATGTGCAATGCCCGCATCACCTGCTCAACGTTCAAATAGCTCTCACTTCCTATGGTGATCCAACTCAGAGACAAAAATTCAGTTACCGCCACGCATTATGGTTTCGTCGACATACAGGGCTATCGAGTCAAAACCCTCCATACTCCTACTCTTCGACTTTCCCATTATCAATCAACAAATTGGATTTGGGCGGGAATACGACTATATTTCGGAACGGACAATGCTCCATAACTTTGCCATCTTCCTGCACCCTCGCCGGAAAACTCAACAATGGCATATATATCATAGTCCCCGCAACCGCACTCCTATCATCGCCTACCGAGAACGGGAGAATGAGAAAGAGAGACAGCTCACTTGCAAGACCTATAATTGCAGAACCTATAATCGAGCCTAAAATCGAACCTACAATCGAGTCAGCAAAAGCACCTATCCCAGCCAAAACTACGTCCGCTCGAAAGTCTCTTATAATCTCAGAGTCAAGACTATGGCACCGACGACTAGCCCATATGAATCCTACCACCCTGCAATCTCTGATTGACGGATATACACATGATGACTCTATGTGCACAGTCTGCATCCAGGCCAAGCACAAGCAAAAGCTCATTAGAGTGCCAGTCAAGCACACTATGAAACCCTTTGAACTTGTACATTCGGATGTGTGCGGTCCCGGACCTTCTCTACACCGACCCTTGGAGACAATTGATACTATATACTATTCATCGATGACTACATGAGGTACACATCCGTATGGCTACTCCCAAATAAGAAAGCCATGATCTGCACCTCTGCCTACCAGTCATTTCAGGCCCGAGTAGACTCCATGGGATATGAGATCAAGCGATTCCGGTGCGATAATGGACAGGGAGAATATGACAATAAGAATTGCCGATATGTCTTCGCGGCCTGCGGTACTACATCCGACCCATGCCCTCCATCTGGTCATCATAAGCATGGTGTTGCAGAACGAATGATCCGTACAATCACTGAAAAGGCTCCGGCGATGATGATTGACTCCCAGGCTCCCATTCAGTTCTGGGGAGAAGCAGTCAATACCGCAGTCTATCTCCATCAGAGATCACTGAATGAAGGGCTGAAAAGAAGAAATGTCCGCGATGGCTATCAAGCACCGTACGAAACGCCATACGAGATGCTGCATGGATTTGGCCAACCGACGCACGATGCTGACGGGAATGAAATATCGTATATAGCCTCTCTGCACAATCTACGTCGATTCGGATGCTACGCCAGTAGACTCATTCCCGAAGTTCTGCGCTGCCAGGGCAAGTTCGGCCCAAGGTCAAAGCCCTGCAAGATGGTAGGCTACACACACGATTCAAAGACATTCTGGAGGATATGGGATCCCGAATTCCAGAAGGTAAAAGCCCAATCAGAAGTCGTCTTTGACAAAGAATGAAATGCACACATGTCGTGTCACCCTGGAAGCAATGAGATCGACATGTTTGGATTACCAGAAGATGAGGAATATGTCGATGAAAAAGATACCGGAGATGAGCCTCTCCGAGATAGTCAACCTACGCAGATTGGTAAGAGATCCACATCTCACATGCATGAAGCTCCTGACGAGGAAGCAGAAAACATCGCCCACAGCCGGCGCCTCTGCCGAGTGGACCAGACTGCCCAGAGTTCGGCAGCAGATGCAGAAAACATCGCCCACAGCCAGCGCCTCCGCCTAGAGGATCAGACGGGCCGGCGCACGGCAGCACCAATCAAGAACTCAAGTCAACTACCGCCAGCATCTCCAGCTCCGCCGATAGCGAGTCGTGTCACTAGGAGCCAAGGTAAAGCCTCTGCTGAAGCATTAACGGAATCCATAGAAGATCCATTCACATACGCGGAAGCTATGGAAAGCCCTCAACGAGATCACTGGAAAAGAGCCATGGAGGAAGAAAGCACATCGATTCCGCTCAATAACACCTTCTCCGCTCTCAACTCCCGGGAGGCACGTCAACTGCAAGTTAAGCCAATTGGTTCGAAGTGGGTTTATAAGACTAAACACAACCCTGATGGGTCCACACAGTATGAAGCACGGCAAGTCATAAAGGGATACGAGCAGACGGATTTCGGTGAGACTGCGGGAGGCTAACTACATTCCAGTATCTCATCTCTCTCATCGGGAAATACGGAACTGGGTGGAATATGCACCATTTAGATGTAGTTACCACCGTCCAAAATCCCGATATCGACGATGACGATATCTATATGACTCTCCCAGAAGGATGGCCACAAGGCCTCAACACCCCAAAGATTGTCGTCAGACTCAGGAAAGCTCTCTACGGCCTTAATCAAGCTCCAGGGCTATGGCACGACGATATCAATGCCTTTCTACTCTCTCTTGGATTGACACAGTCCACAGCCGATCCCAACCTCTCTCTTCGCAGTGACTGTATTCTGATACTTCTGTAGGTCGACGATATCTGCATCTCCTATCCGGAGGCTGCTACCAAAGCGGCGATCGAAGTCAAACCGAAACTCTCAGAGAAGTACAAAATCACGAACCTTCGCCCAGCACGTCAATTCCTCGGCATCGAAATCCACCGCGATGATACCAGAATCAGTCTCGGTCAAAAAGCCTATATCGCCACTATCCTCAGACAATTCGGCATGGAGAATACTCACAGTGTCTCAACGCCCATGGATCCCAATGTAAAGTTGGACTTGGCCGAGGATGGGGGGAGAAGGAATTGGATGACATCACAGACTATCAAGCAGTCGTGGGATGATCAATGTACGCAGCACATGCAACTCGGCCAGATATCTCGTACGTGGTCGCCGCTCTTTCTCGTTACAATTCGTGGCCATTCACCAGTCATATGCCCGCTGTCAAGAGAGATCTTCAGTATCTCAAATCTACAGCCGATTTTCGACTACGCCTCACCGGCATCGGCATTTCGATCGGCAATAGTCTTGTAGGGTTCTCGGATTCCGATTGGGCCAATGACAGCGTGGACCACAAATCCCAAGGAGGTCATGTGTTTCGCCCAAGCAATGGAGCAGTCTCGTGGCACTCTCGGAAGCCAAGCCTCATCGCCATGTCAACTCTCGAGGTGGAATTCATCGCCTGTTCAGAGGCCTCTAGACAAGCGAAATGGTTACTCCAGTTGCAAAAGGATATTCACAGTTCTCAGAGAGATTTACCACCGCTGCCAATCGACTGTGACAATCAGGGTGCTATCACTGTAATCACCACAGGAATCATCAAAGCTCGAACTAAACACATCGACGTTGGCTATCACAATCGTCGCAATCTGCACCAACACCGAATAGTCAACTACACCTAGGTACACACGGACGAAAATGTGGCAGATATACTCACGAAAGCACTTACATAAGATCAACATACCAAGTTCACAAAAGCAATGGGTTTGTGGTAATTGGAGGTCAATTTATGGTTAAGGTTGTTTCACTTGACTTTGGGAATACAGATTTATTTGTTTATGTGGATGGCCATTCTCAGGCTACGGTAGTACTCTTTCCCTGCTCACTTCTCAAGCAGGGTTTCAGGGAGGCTACTATGGGAATCACAAGTTGTGCATCATGTTTGTTTGTTTGTTTGTTTGTTTGTTTGTTTCTTGCTCCACAGAGTGTAGCAAGAGAGGGGAGTGTTGCATAAATAGATCTCATACAGGCTGACTGGGCTGGCTCAGATACGGGCTGACGGGGCTGGCTCTCATACCGGCTGCCGGGGCTGGCTCTGATGCGGGCTGATGGAGATGAATCTGCTACGGGCTGACGGAGCTCAGCCGTCTCTACATTTAGATCACTACGTACGTGCCCATACCATATATATTTGGCCTTGTGGCTCTCTTAGATAGAATCAAGCTTCTAGCGATTAGTATTTCAACAGTCCTCTTTCTTCATTTCCGAGTCGTTTTCTGTGTTCATGGTATCCAATTCTGCGTCAGTGCATGCCAAATTCCCGTTATTGGCTGGAGCGAACTGCCTTACAACGACTTTTTCGCGAAGGGACTCGCCTGTGGTTTTAAACTGCCTTCATCCAATAACATCTCGGCCAAGTGAAAAACCGGTCTCCACTACGACACCATGTGGTATGACAGAGAATATGTCGCGTGCCACATTGGAGAGATCGGCGTACTTTGTGTGCGTTTCTTCCTGTTGGCGCCAGCAATCGGTTATGTCCGGTATCCTAACTGTACTACTAATCTCCATTGGGCCGGAGTGGTACTCATTGAGATTTGGATTAATTTGTCCCCAGTTCTCTGGCGCTTCAGGCGGCGAATTCAAATAGAGCCTAGCGGCGGTCAATAAGTGGGCTGCATGATCGCTTTGTCTGGGTGTCGTCTCAGCCACATTGTTAGGCGTCAAGTTTTCCTCATCATCGCTGGACTAATCATATGGATCAAAGGATGATTGATAGGACCCTGATGCTGTTGGAGAGGGGAGGAGATTGTTGCTCGGTACGGTTTCGAGTTTATTGACAGGCACACGTCGATGTTTGGCACAGTATTCATTCTCCACATACTTCAGAGAGGCCTTTTGGTATTGTGTAGTGTAGGATGTCTGGTCCTCAGGATTAATATCCATTCCCTTGTGCCACTTTCTAAACGATCGCAACTTCCGGAAAGGATCGAGGAAGTGTGAGGATATACGAAGCATGCCCGTCGTTGGAGACACTCCAGCGTAGTATTTGGAAAGCTTCTGTCGAGCTAACTTCACAGCGAAGAACAAGTCTTCTTTCCACCGAGTGTTCTTCTCAGCCGGAGCTCACATTACGCCATCCATGTGATCGAACATGTCATTGTACACTGTGATGACGTGATGCAATGTGACTGTATGCTTCTTCAACATCCAAAGGGTCCAATATCGAAATGGCCTCAATACTTCCATGACATACTTGGCAATCGTCCACTCATCCTGAGTTGTGAACAGTGGCGAGTATTCACTGTATTTTGGATTTTGAAGCGACTCGCGTGTGAATTGCCGTAATCGGTAGGCGTGCTCGAGCAACTCCAGTGTAGAGTTCCAACGTGTCTTCACATCCATAATGGGAAGTACTGCAATGCGGACTTTTGCTTTTTGAAAGTGAATGAACTCGTTTCGGCGGCCAGGTGTTAGCGTAATTAATTCAGCAAGCATTCATTGCTATATGAAGGTCAGCTTCAGGACATTCAAAATATCATGAAATACATACTTTCCCAATTGTCTTTGCTAAACCTGGTTTCATGGCCGACACCTTGTTGATTCTAGCATTGCCCTCTTTTCGAAGTCTCTGACTCTTCCCAATGTCCATGCTTGCCTTCTCTCCAGATTGCTGATCGCGCTCATGAGCTTCCCAAGACTTTGTGAGGACTTTCACACCTAGACGGCTCGTGAATGCACCTAAAGCCAGCTGTATGACGTGCGCCATGCATGGTATGTGGTTCCTCAATGCCGGCCACTCGATTCCAGAGGCCTCATGTGTTGATTGCAGCTCGCGTGTCATCAAGTAGTTTGAGGAAGCATTATCTGTTGTAATACCGAGTAAACGGCCGTCGGTAAGTTCAAAACGATCCAGCACGTCCTTCAAATGGACAGCTAGCCCTGCTCCAGTATGTTGGCCCTTGACCAATCATCCTTAATTAGCTATCGAATCACGAACAGAACAGGTGATAAACCTCATCAAAAGCGAGTTGAACTTCACGCAATGCCCAATTTAGATCCATATAGTAAGCAATGACCGAGGTTATGGCTAGTTTGTTTGTTCAAGTCCATCCGTCCAAAGCTAAACTAACTTTATTTCGTAACGGCAATTGCTTCCTAATTGCATCCACAGTCAGTGCATGTTCCCTCCAGCAAACGTTACTAAGGGTCGTAGCCGACGGTAGGACTAGGTCGTCACGTAATGACTCCTCTGACCGTTATAGCTCAAGATTTCATATAGCGTTCCATGGAATGTGTGCCAAAACAAATCCTAACAGGAGGTAGCGATTCCATGTGTCTTGGTGAAATTCAGAAGTTTCAAAGTCCTTAGCTGCCGGTTTGGAATGTTTTGTCTGTCATTTCAATTAATCTGAATTTAACTGAGTATCAAATCTGATTTTCCTCTGCAAACTTACTATCGTGATTCCTCAACTTCCTTGCCTGTTCAGGATGGCCAAAGGTGTTTCATCCACAGTCGAACTAGTCAATTCAGTAACCTCTGACTCTGTTAATTCGTTTAACTTTGCGATGTGAGCTTTTGCCAGCAAGTGTTTCCCCATTGAGCTGGTCCCATGTTCTGATGGATGGCGAAGAACTTGATGACAAACGATACAGATGATGCCAGGGTTGCCGGTCTCCTCAATTCCACAGTGTAAATAGAATCGCCACGATGGCGCATGTCTAGAATCGTTCCAAGCAATAGGCCGCTTCGACCATTCATTCATTGAAGCCCACCAAGCATCGAACATTATTTGCAATTTAAGGTCGCTCAAATCGTGAATAAAGAAATGTTCATTTTTGGAAGAGATCATAACCTCGCGCAATGAGGTGTTCAAAGATTTTGTATCAGACATGGTGGTAGAAATTGGGATGCTGGGTATTCCGACTTGAGAGACTGTCGGAAATAACGATACTGTAAAGCCTACTGCTGGTTCTTAAATATTAACTCTACAGCTACAAGGAAAATGATCAGATCAGTACAACATTGCATGCATATTTGTGAAGTTGAATACAAGAACAGATTGCAACGACTGACCGCATAAAACTACATTTGGGACAGGCATAATGCAATTTATTGCTGTGTAGAGTTCGGAGCCTTCACGAACCGTGGGCGCCGAATTGTAGGAGGTGGACGCGATATCGTCACTTGCATTTTTTCCAATCAAGGCTGTCGATAGAATCAATGTGGTTTATCTGGGTTCCATTCAGGTTAGATTATCTAAGATGCCAGCGCACAAATCGTTGACGCTCCGTTGATGCTCATTTTGGGACATGGTTACGATCTTGCCGTAAGCATATATGCCTAGAAAGGCGGCTAATAGTACGATTGTAGATCTTCGTGGTCGCATAGCCCCTTGATTTTCGAAGATGGAAGGCCTAAAATCATTGACCCTCCATTGACGCTCATTTTTAGGGTATAGTGACGATGTCGTCGAAAGCATTTGTGCCTAGAAAGACAGCCGATAGTTCGATTATGTGTTAATGTCGCTGCACTGCCATCGGATTTTCCAAGATGCATGGCCAAGAGTCGTTGACGCTACGTTGACCCTTGATTCTAGGGCATAGTGACGATGTCGTTGAAAGCATTTTTGCCTAGGAAGACGGCCACTAGTTCAATTATGTGTTAATCTCGCCGCACTGCCCTCGGATTTTCCAAGATGGATGGCCAAAAGTCGTTGCCGCTCCGTTGACACTCATCTTTTGGGCATAGTGACGATGTTGCCGAAAGTATTTGTACCTAGAAAGACGGCCGATACTTTGATTTTGTGTAATTGTCGCCGCACTGCCATCGGATTTTCCAAGATGCATGGCCAAAATTTGTTGGCGCTCCGTTGACGTTCATTTTTAGGACATAGTTGCGATGTCGTAGTAACCGTTTTTGCCTAGAAAGGCAGCCGATAATCTGACTATGGCTCAATGTAGCTGCACAGCCCTAGGATATTACATGATACAAGGCCAAAAGTTGTTGACGCTCCGTTAACCCTCATTTTTAGGACATAGTAACGATGTTGTTTCAAGAGGCTTTGCCTAGATATGCGGCCGATAGCGCGATTATGGGGTAACGTCGCCGCGCGGCTCATGCATTTTCCAACATGCAAAACCAAAAGTCGTTGATGCTCTGTTGAAGCTCATTTTGAAAACATAGTAGAAATGCTGCCACCACCATTGTTCCATAGAAAGGCGGCCGATGTTTCGATTATGACGTACTGTAACCGCAAAGCCTACTGGATGTTTCATGACGCAACGCCAAAAATGGTTGATGCTCCGTTGACACTAAATTTTAGTATGTGGCAACGAGCATGTCATTTACCATTTTCGCAATAACGCCGACCTCTACATCTGCTTTAGAAGGATGTGACAATTCAGCCCATACATTGCTGAATGTGTAAGACTCAAAATCGTTGACACTCTGTTGACGCTCACATCAATCACATCGAAACAGCCTTTGTACACTCCATAATCGTATGCAACCAACCATATACTCCGTATTGACCTCCAGTATTGCGTTTGTATGTATTATCGTTTGCATCCAGGAGTTTTGTTACCACTCAATTTCTGATCAACTGCTATCTACGCTATCTGAGTGAGAAATGACGTGGCCCTATCACATTCCCACGCTTTCGGCTGGCAATTGACGGCATGTGGTTCATTTCAGTAGTTTTTGGTAAATATAGCTCGACTTCCTCACCATTCCTTATCCAGCTCCTTCTCCTCAATTTCCATGACGTACCACAAGCAATTTCAACTATCTCAACCATGTGCACCAGGACTGTGCGGAGAGTTATGCAGATGGATACATGGATGAATTTAGCATGACAGTTGTCATTCACATCGATTTGTCATGCGCACTGACCGCTCATTCTATGACACGTATGACATCACTCACTTAAATTTAGTTAGCACATTTCGTCACTAATATTGCTTTTGCATTGTCACCTAACAGTCACTTACAGAAAGAAACTGCACGTTTTGGCGGTGTTACAGTGCGATTTGGATTCTAGAACTTTCACATGGTGCGTTCAACCCTTGCACATGCACAAACGAATTATCATGTCTGACAATTTTGTCATTGAAATCAAGAAAAAGCTGACACGTAGCGAAATTGGTAAACAACTTGCTTTTCACCTCGATCAGACATCAAGAATTACAGTTTGCATATCTATTCTTCTGCAAATGCAGGAGCCGTCACCATCTCTTCGTCGGAATCCGATATCTATATGGTAATTAGCTGGATGCTATATGCAGTGGTAAAAGCTTACAGGTTCAACCGAGCTTACTGGATCAACTGGCTTCGCTTTCAGCAACGTTGACAAATCGGGCTCCGCAGCTGGTTCATCACTAGGTATGCTTGATTTTGACTGCGGCTTCACTGAACCTAGCCTGATATGACTACTTCCTGGTCACGAAGTCCCTGCGGCCTTTGCGATGTTCCGGGGACAATGTCTACCGTACTTTCCATAAGCTCTCCAAATGTTGTCGGTGGAGGTACCGGAGCGTCATCATTCGTTTGCGGCTGACTGGCTGCCGGAACTCTCAATTCGAATGTGCCATACATCTTATCTCGTTCACGGAAGTAGTCGGCCGCATCCTCCCATCCCGGTTGAGTCAATTCGTCTAGCTCCATCTGCTGCTGCCGAAACATCTCCATGCGCTGCTGTACCATTTTGGTGATTGTGCCCATCACACAGCCGGGTTCGTCATCTTCGCTCAGCTTGCTCTGCTAAGTTTCTTCATCATCCTCATCTTCGCCATCCTCCCCATTGTCGGGACTTGCAAGATCACTCAGACTGTCTCAGAGAGCAACCAGCATCTCCGCAACCATCTTTTCGGGCTCTCAGTAAGTCAATCCCGCGATTTCAGCATGCATCATATCGTCCTGCTCTTGCTGAACCGCTGCCTCTGCGTCTTCAACTCGCTTTCTTGCCACAGCGGTCTCTCTCTCAACATAATCCTCATTCCATTTCGCTATCTCTTCATTGCTTAAGCCGTGCGTTTCTCGTCGTTTCTCTGCCGCAAGCTTCTTTTTGGATCTCAAGCTGCGCAATGCCCCAAGTGCTCGGACTCTCTCTGCTTCCAAGCCGCTCTTGCCTTCAGTCGCATGATGATGTCGTCGGGTTGACCGCTTTGGCGATTTGCCGTATGTGCCAGCCGGAAGTGGCGAAAAGTTCATTTTCGGAGTATTTACCTATGTAGTTTGCGTGGAATTTGTTTTTGGGTGAGATGTTGGATGTTGCAAATTATGGACAATATGGAGGCAAGCTGCGTCTTTTATGTCAAGGTTGGTATGTTTACTCATCTTGAACAAAGCAAAATCTCCCTCTTGACTGTCAATAAATCAGGAATAGTAACGCTAACCGTACAACATGACCTGATTGTTAGCATCATTTTCCTGAAACATTCCGGAGAGTATATGAGACAAACATCAGCAGACGTTCTTTCCCTCGAACAACATTCTATTAATATATAGCGATGAGGCGATTCTGGCGGTCGTACACCGCAGTTTATCCCGGTGACCAAACACACAACATCAGGCCGACTTTTTGCAAATTGCGGGGCGGTGGGAAACCCCTGCAACTTGCAACCATACTCAGCAGGATTCATCTTGAGCATAATGATCATTTTGGTTGCTACTTATTCCATCCTGACAAGAAGCTAACTATATAGTCCTCAGGGCTTCCCACTTCCTCTCGTTATCATCTTCCTCTCCTATTCCTCACCATCACATCATCGATACACAACCACCTCCGCCAGGTGAGAGCGGATCGAATACCTGCCGATTGGCGGGCGCTACAACACATATGGATATTCTTGGCACACAACAAGACCGCAGACACAAGTTAGTTCACCACGACGCTGCCAATGCAGCCACCAAACATTTGACCCAGGATGTCCATTTAAAAATCGTCCGCAAGACTGGAAGCAGGAAAAATAACACGCAGCTTGCGTTGGGATGTGAGTATATGCATATCGAGGAAATGGGCAGTCAATCAAACTGTATCATGTACAGCGGGTGTCCTTAGAGAGCTACATGACAAATTGATCGCTGCCCATAACGGGAAACCTCGATGGTCGACAAAGGCATTTGTCCGCACAGTCCGCGAAATTGAACATCATGATGTTGTCAGCTCTAAGATTTTTGCAGATGAATTTCCTGAAAAGCATCCCCGTGAGTGGACGAAGCAGCCATTAAACACCTTAGAGGAGGCCACCGCAGCGTATATGGCAGAGGTAACAGCCGAATTTCATTGTTAGAAACAGCAACTAATGTCTTGTAGGTTTTCAACATGTCTGCTACTATGGCAAGGCAAGGAGGTCGGGTACAGCTGGAACAGTCCGACATGTGCCTGGAGTTGAATATGGCCAAAATGGCCAAAGAAGGCTTTTCGCGGGCCGCTATCGAGGAAACGAAATATCTCATTCAGAAACCACGCGCCGAGGTCCGAGAAGATAAGGAGCGGGGTGTTGAGTTTCCTCGGCACAAAAAGGTGAAGGCTGCGATACAGAGACACCCGGCAATGCTTCGTCAAAACCAATCGTCCGGCTGCCTTCCTTCCCAAATTGGCACCGCAAAGAATCTGCAGACACGCTGGAGACACAAAGGAACAGGTGCACCTCCACCAGACCGACACAGAGAGCGGACTCCAGAGCTGACTCCACCACTGCCCGGCACGCCACCCGCCCCAACCGGTAAGACTTCCGGAGTTCAATCCTCTCAAATCGTCAATTTGCCTGCCAGATATATGTTTTCGAGTTCAGCTCTTCCCTGTACTCAATTTTTCGATGATGAGGATACCGAGCATGATACCGATTTTTATCCAGATATGCTGACTGATGAATGTTAGTACACACTCTGTGGTGTGGTAATGTAGCTAACAATCATTTCGAAGACAACAGCAGCGGCTTGAGCGAACCTGCAACTAATGACGAGCATTGAGCGAAAGACACGGGATTTTGGAGATTATTATTGAATATATCTATGTATTATTAGAGAACAATGTAGTGATCAAGAAGAAAGTAAACAAAAACGCCAGAAAGGCAGCCAAAACAATGTGAATGATGGGCTGTGTCAAATTACATGATTGCATATTGCGGATACAGCCATGGCAAAATGAGCGTCAACGGAGCGTCAACAATTTTTTGTCATGCGTCCTGGGAAATCAAACCTCCGATAGGTTGTAGTCAGTCATAGAGGAATTATTGGCTGCCATTATGGGCAAAACAGATTGCAATACCCTCCCTGCCCCATCATGAAAATGAGCGTCAACGGAGCGTCAACAATTTTTGGTCATGCGTCCTCGGAAATCACACCTCCGATAGGTTGTAGTCAGTCATAAAGGAATTATTGGCTGCCTTTATAGGCAAAACAGATTGCAATACCCTCCCTGCCCAATCATGAAAATGAGCGTCAACAGAGCGTCAACAATTTTTGGTCATGCATCCTGGGAAATCACGCCTCCGATAGGTTGTAGTTAGTCAGAAAGGAATTATTGGCTCTCTTTATAGGCAAAACAGATTGCAATACCCTCCCTGCCCAATCATGAAAATGAGCGTCAACGGAGCGTCAACAATTTTTGGTCATGCATCCTGGGAAATCACACCTCCGATAGGTTGTAGTCAGTTATAGAGGAATTATTGGCTGCCTTTACAGGCAAAACAGAGTGCAAGACCAAATATCGTTGACGCTCTGTTGACGCTCATTTTCAGGATGTGGTTGGGCGTGTGAGTATGCTTGTTTTGAACATGAAGGCGGCTAATACATCGAAAGTGAACCGTGACGTACAAATGTCAATATTTTGCGATTAACAGTAGCATATCTGAATGCGACCATCAATGTGAAACCCGAAACGCAGAACAGGAGATTGGAACCGACGGGTCTAGCCAAACTCAGCGAAATGCGCGGGTTGATGGGTACTGGTCTGGGGTTGGCCCACCAAGAGTCAGCGGTTCGGGTTTTTGAACGGGTGTGGAACCAAACCGACCCGTTTTCGCGGTTCCAACCCGGACCACTGGTGGGTTGCCCGGACCCGTTGCTAATCCTTCCCGTGACGATATGCCGTACTTCGGGGGAACAGGAAACTCTGATCATAGATGTGGCTTCGGCTTCCTTAGCCTTCCAATCATCATAGTTGTCATTGTGATTGAGCTCAAGAGGCTGCAGTTGAGGGTCATCTGCGGTGACGATTGCATATGCTCTCATGGCTGATAGGATGAGTATCATGTTGTCTTTCCATTCGTCGTAGTTGACGTGAGTGAGTGTAGAAATGTTGCCCCACCTGGTCTTGTTGAAGGTGGTTTCGGAGGAAGACATCGTGAGATTGTGGTGTTGAGTTTTAGTGTTGTTTATGCGGGTGTTGCTACGGTGACGAGGTGTAGGGTTCTTGAGGCTCTTTTTGACGATTGTGAAAGAGATCGTAGGAAAGATTGTGAGAGAGATCGTAGGAAAGATTGTGAGATATTCAGGATAGTAGCGATAGCCGGGCTCATAACCTGTTGAAATAGTGATGCTAGAGAAGCTTAATTGTCATATATCTACGAGGGCCACAAGGCCAATATATATGAGAGTGCAAGTACGGCTGAATGCCATCAGTCCGTACCAGAGTCAACAGTCATCTCCGGCCATTCAAGACATCTCCGCTCCGGCCATACAAGACATCTCCGCACCGGCCATACAAGACATATCCGCTCCGGCCATACAAGACATCTCCGCTCCGGCGTTACGAGGCTCATCTCTGGCTGAGACCTGTATATGCAACACTTACTCTCACTTATCTAGGTCGAGTGAGTATCGACGATACCCCCGCTCTAGAGTGGTATTCCATGATGTGCGATGTTGAAGCTCTGCGCTACATGTACAAGATGAAGCTAAGAGAGGGAAAGAGAACAGATTTCTCTCTACCATAATCAGTTAAAGTTTTCTTGCCTCCAAAGCTCTATTCGCCTCGGCCATTTGAAGCTATCTGTGTGATCTTACTGTGTGCCATCATGTTACCGAGGTGTGGTAGCTAAAGTTAGACCAAAAAGCAATGATGCCAAGCGCTCGTGAGAATACCCTCAAAAGTTTAGAGAGAATATGTAGAACACCATACCATCACCCTCGCATCACAGTATCACACTCAGAGGCTGACAATGGTGCGAAGAGTGCTCTAAAAGAGTCAGAAGTGGGCTTCTTTAAAGGCACCGGAAAAGGCACAGACCAGTGCCTTTTCCTACACTGAAAATAAAAGGCATTTAAATGCAAGAATTAGGTTAGGGGTTCTTTGTATGGCAGTAAAAGGCGCAATGGAAATGGCGCTGAAATGGAACTACGCATTGCTATTCTAAGGTGGCTTTTTTCTCCTTGTCTTTTCACTCAGTACCTTTTCTCCCGACCTTTTCTCCCCGTGCCATTCCTCCGCACTTGTCTTCTGCACCTTTTCGTACCTTTCACCTTCAAGTACTAACATCAGTAAAGTCCCACTCTAAAGGCGGTGACTAAAGATAGCAGCTACTAGTAGGAGCCCCACTCAGCGCACTCAGCATCTTAACGCTCTCGCTACTGCTTGTTCCCGCCTTGTAGATTTTTCCCGCTGCGCCCGACTCTGTACTTGGTATCTCCAGTGTTGGTGTAGTCTAGGTTGGCGTGGGAATGGTAGTGATAGTGGTGGGGTGGCGGTGGTAGTGGTGATTTGGCATACAGATAGTGTGGATGGAGATGGCGATGGGTGTTCTAAAGGAAGGAAGGTGAGCAGCTGATTGAGAACAACTGAAATTTATCATTTGTACCTACCCTTTAGTGGAAGAAAGGTTCTCTCGTGCCCAGACTTTTCGCCTTGCTCGCAAGCCTGCTAATCGCGCCTACGCGGAAATATTGGCAAAGCTTGGCAAACGAGGTCAGTAGAAAGGTACACCCACAAAGAGGCACAATAAAACACACTGCCGGTGGGGTTCTGGGTCTTGAAATGCACTATTTTAAAAGTACAATAGTAGAAAGTAAAGGATTTAAGGTACCTTTGGTGGGAGTCCAGGATTTCCAAAAGTCACAAGCCGAAAAGGCACACATTAAAAGGCGTTAGGACTGTCAAAAAGGCATGAAAACGAGTTCTATCACCTCGTGGTACTTTTTTACCATATATCCGGTGCCTTTTCATTTTTCATTTGTATGGGGAAAAGTCACGAAAAGCACATTTCCGACTCCCTTCGAGGCAGCTTTACAAGTGAAACCTGAAACTTGCGTATTACACTTGTGACAGCTTGCGACACCACACACATACACTGTAGATAGGCTTGAGTATCTCTTTGACTCAATCATCGGTACATATCAATATATAAGCACACGGTTCAACATTACCAGTGAACCGAAGCGGTCAGATCAATCAAATATGGACCTCGACCAGGCCGATCTGTGCCAAGGGCGGCTTCATTGATGACCATCTTGCCCGTTTACCAATTGATAGATTTCATAGATATCGATCTAGCCGGACTACAGATATCTCTGGAATACACCACCCGGTGTTAACACAATGTAGACCTTTCATCCCACCACCGCATCATATCCTAAGTTGAACTATGCACACCGTTCTAAGTTTCATTCGTCGCCTGCTTCTTCTCAAGAACAACAAGAAGCTCCTGGACCTGATGAACTTCCTCCATCTTGATAAGACCGGCTTTCTCCCATGATTTCAAACATTCTACCCCTCGAATTACTGTATCCACCAGTCTATTTCTGTGGTCTGCGATGAGAACCTCGGAGTACTGAAAAGTCTGATTATTGTTAGTCTTATCCGCAAGATTTAGGACCGTATACACATGTTCCGACTGAACTGGGAAGTAATCCGCTTCGCAAATAAGTCGACTGCTTCGCGAATAAGTCACCTTTGTGAACCAGCCAGCTGTAGCTCAAGCTGCAATTATTAGTAGGTTGAACGATGAAATGACCAAGGATTTCAAGTTTAGCTTGGTAGGATGAGGCACTTGGTAAGATGAGGCGCGCGGAGCGGAACCGCAATCCTAAGTGAACTTGAGCAGCTTTCAAGTCTGAGGATACTGAGTGACAATTGTCAAGCAGGAGCTGGGATGAAATTTGATTGAACAATCTGTATGCTACCGAAATAAACCTTTCCCACCGCTCCTATCTTCAGACTGTTATTAGCAAACATTGCCATCAGAATCAGGGAACAGACATCGCGGAGTTGGAAATACGCGGTGTATGAGGAAATGCAGCCGGAGTTATAGGACTTTTGGATGAAGTTAGTGCTTTGGGACCCGAAGCGAAGTCTGATGGATTTAGTCCTTTGGGCGCACATTGAGGGTTAGTTCTTTGGACATGCTGTGAAGTTTATAGGTCTTTGGTATCCTGGGACCACCGTGAAGTTAAATGCCAGCTTCTTTGCTCAGTTGACTGAATGACAAAGCCTAGCCCCTCGGCTTACAGCTGACTTCAGTTCTTACTCAGCTGGCTGAAATGGAAAGTTGACTGGTGTCAACTACGCTCAGCCGGCTGGTTCACAAAGTTGACTTAATGCGAAGCAGCCGGCTTATTTGTGAAGCAGTCGACTTATTCACGAAGCAGATTTCTTCGCAGTTCAGTCGGAACACATACAACTACAAAATCTATCTTTAGCCTTTACCAGTGCTCAATAGGGTCCGATATCTATTACTATCTTCTCTGTGCGCCAGATATCTTCAGAGGCTGTAGATATCTTCAGGGGCTATAGATATCTTCAGAGACTGTACATATCTTCTTTGGTGTAATATCAATAGGCTCTGTAAGTACGCTAGATATCTGCCACATGAAACCGGGCTCATCTATGCCAAGGGCGGCTTTCAAAATTAGGACCGCATCTGACCGATCTACGAACCTGTAGATTGCCGGGCGGTCGATCTGACCGCTTTGGAACACTGAACATTGCAATCTGACACCTGCACACAATCCTCTGGACTGAATTTGCGGTGGTATGAATTACACTTCTGGTGCATTCATAGGACGTCCGGTGACATGGGTACACTTTAACCCAGCAAAATATCATAAACTAGAGATTAGCACTTTCTTCCCTAGGATTACTCGAGTGTAAATTCTCGAAGGCGCTTGAGTATTAAGCGCCAGTCCCGAATTCGTGATGGTACTTTATGTGCGGGAGGTCTTGTGATTGTCATTACCTACCTACCATACTTGTTGCCTACCTAGATACTTTTCTCAGTTAATTAAATTAGATGATGTGTGACGTAGTGATTGGGTAAGTACAACTATGCCACGCACTACACGGTCTTACTTAAATGCAAAATTCGAGTTACCGGAGATTTGTACATCAGCTGACAATTGCTCACAACAGTGCCACCTGTCTTTCTATAACCTAATGTTACCACGAATTCTCCACCGCCGCCCAGAACTGGGCCTGTTCTGCACAAAACAATTGAGTCTAAAAGCATGAAGCATCACCAGGGTGGTTTAGTTTGAGCTAATTAACAAGTACTTACTCGATTAAGCTGTATTATATCATTTAAGAACTTTAAGATTTTCAAGTGCGTGCTGTACGGCAAGTAGCAGAGAGAGACGATTGACAGAAATTCATAAAGTAAGATGGAACGTAGACGATTCATCATGTGATAGATAAATGAAGATTAGAGACGAATATGGGGCACGGCTGGTAGGCCCGAGACAATCCAAGTAACGAAACAAATACAAGTCTTATGTAGGTAATGATACACCACAAGTACGAGCTTGGAATGGTAGGCATAAGACAACGTAAGTGCCACACACCACGGGAACAAACCCTACGGGACCTACCATACGCAACAGGTTCGAGCTTAGAATACAATGTAAGAACTACACGCAACTCGTATCTTTACGTATTTGTTTACGCATATATTAGATAGCTTACGAATTTCTAGGAATCGCGCTGGCTGCGGATTGAAAACATATCAATGGCAGATAAAGTATAAACCCCTTTTCCCTCACGAATCGCATAATCTCGATCTAGGCCAAAAAATCTAGTCCGCCATACAAACCAAACACTAGGCATACCATTTGCAACTCTGTGGATACCGCCATCGGTCCATGAGAAGTGTGGGGAATGAGTCATAGCATATCACTCGGCTGCGTACATATCCGACCCGCATGAGTGGCTACCTGATAGTGATAGCACTTTGTTTAGTGGGTAGTGGGGATTTCTTTTCATATTCCGCCCTCAGCTTGTGTATATATATAGCTCTGATTCAACAGGTAATGCCGCCCACCTTTTCTGAGAAGTCTCCGCACAGATGCCTGTCAAATCAACATCTAACAACTCACGCGCCCATAACAGCAAACATTCAAGTTGAATTGCACCCCCCATCCAATAGCCTTCGCTGTTGATTTGTTGCATGCGCGTGACACTCACTACTACGCAAATGACCCTGGAAGTCTCAATATAATAACTCTTCAGACTCCACACTCTTGTCCAGAACTTACAGCATGCTCTCACTTTGCATCCTCTCAACCCCGATGCCCTCTTACAGCACTCCGAACCCGTACACCCCCGAAGGCGCATTCGCCGTTAGAAATGAAGGTCTTAGTAGAGGAGAAACAGCCAGCCTCGTCGTGGGAATAATTGGAGTCGTTCTCACTGCAATGATGTATCTTAGAAGGCGGAAATCGAGAGGCGTCAGTTGCATCACACTCATACTCACCCCTGAATGGTTTAATTCTTACAGAACTTGGCTCTTCTAGAATCCAACAAGCTCAACCGTCACATACGTACATGACTCGGAACATTACCCACAGACATCGCCACATTCCCCAGCACCCCCGCCGCAAAATATTCCACAACAATCGGTCGAATCTCAACGTGAACCAGTGCTTCAGCCGCCGAATGAGTTATCGATCCCTTCTCCTCCTGAAGAGACCCATACGCAAGCGGCCCAGTAATGTATTTTACCAAATACAACGAATTTAACAGGTTGAACGGGTCGAATATTGGGCGGCTCTGATTGTTAGCAGACAATGGCTATAGTAGTAAATGCAGCTTTCTGTTGGGGTTAGATACGAGGATTAGCTTCTGTATACATGTCTTCGGTAGCAATAATGAGGCTATGCATGATTAATGAATAATGATGATTTGCCGTTCTAAATGTAGAGTCTTCAATTTGGAGCATTTCGGTGGCCAGCTCTGTTAAAAGTCTTCTACCACGTCCAATATCCTGAAATTTGTAGGTAGTGGCCGATACATCAATTGAACCACAGCGCTTATAGTCAGTGGAGCGGCTATAACAGGACCCCCATAATCCACACATCAATCACGCAATCCCCGGGTGAGAATTGATGAGAACAAGTGGTGCTGGACCGCAAAGTGCCTTCTATGCTTGCTTCTGAATGACAGCGAAAGTTAATAGTACACGCGCAGCAGTGTGATAAATACAACTTCAGTGTGTTCGTATCGATCCCTCTGAGTATCCCCTACGCGCTCAAGATTTGTTGCCATTCGTCATTCCAATGTTGATTGGCTCTTTCTTAGTTTATTGTGGCGTTAAAGGAGAACGCATTGGCCCGCCCGGTTGATCGCAGTCCTAATTGGGATTAGGCAACAAAACGGAGCGTGTAGGGGATAATGCTAGATATAGATCTGTCACGAGTGTTACAAAGTCACAATTCTCTATGACCATTATTTCTCGAATTGTTGCGCACGCCCATGTCAGAGAACCGGAGGTACTCTGTTTTTGGATTATGCGGGGTATGATTTGTCTCGTGTTTACTTCTTTCCATTTCAGCATGAAGCCGTATAAGATACATATATTCAGTGTATACAACGGGCCGGGCCATGTGGGGCCGCCTCATACTAAACCTGCGCAGGCCGGGCCATTAGCCATTAATTTCGAAGCTGGATAATAACTGTGGGTCTTTCACCCATAGTCTCCGCCTGTGTCAAGCCTGTGAGTGTGGTCTGGTCGGCCACGTGCAAGTCCGGCTAGTCATGTGTTGAAGTTGGTACGCTTGGCCCACGGGGAAAACTGCGTAAATTTAGGGTCGTACGGATATAGATAGGATTACATCTTCAACTCCAACGAATCTCTGGGTATTCTGGATTCTACTGCAACACGAAGACTAGAAGAGGAAACTCTACGCAGCACTGCCTTTGTGTGGGCCATCCCTCTGGCCGAACCGGTGCTGCGGGTGATTCCTGACAATTGTTTTGAGGGCGCCTTTTCCAAACCCCCGTATCGAGCGTATTATGCTGTAGGGAGCGTGATGCCTCCAACGTAGCGCATCACATGGTAGGTAAAACCAACGATATCACAAGCACAAAGGGCTCGTCTGAAGAATCCTGGATCTAAAAGATGTGGTCACATCGCAATTCAGGCGGAAACCTGGTTGAAGTCCGAGGAGCAGATAGTAGGAGCTGAAGTGAATTCAAAAATATCAGAAGCTGTTGTTGAGTCTTTGGAAATGCCTCCAAATTCAGCATTAGAAGATCAAAAGTTAGACAATGGCACCAACTTGGTTTGCTAATACAGAGTGTCACATTTCGAAGCCCGTCCAAAGCATCGCGCTCGGTACAGTAAGCTCTTATCATGACTCATAGAATTTCGCTAGCAATCTGTGAGGAGAGGGTGACGTTCGTCATGCGATGTCACTCATGCACGGGAATTTCTGCCTTTATGTATGGAACACTGCATTAGTGGCATGCATGGTGTCCCGTTGTCAACGGCCACCACACTATCTAATTACACATCAAGCCTATCTGCCTACTCGCACCACTCCCCACATATCACGATATCACGCCATTACCTTTGTCCTGCCCATAATACACGCCTCTGCACACGACCTCGGGGATCCGACGCTGCATACACCCTCGTCCAGTAGTACGTTTCCCCACCATCTGCTCCCGTATGTAGGAATGTTAAGCTTACTGCGGGGGCGTCAAGTACCAAGGTTGATAAGTCGATACTCGTGGACCGGCAACAGATCAAGCTCGACCGGCCTCAGACGAGATTTCACCGCTTTTAAGGAGCTTCGCTTGGGGAGCTGTTATGTAATTCTTGGCTTGATAAGGTCCGCGTGATATGAGCTATTTCAACATTTGTAGTAACACAGAGCTAGTTAGATAGCTTTCAATCCTGGTAAGGGAGGCTAGACCTTCACCCTAGCGAGAGTAGGCGCCAAATCTTGACTCTTCACTAGAGCGGCGAATCATTATTATTCATATATCATTTTCATACACGTTATTTCCGTGGTAAACCAAATCCAAGCCTCGTAACCAACACCAACAGACAGTTATTTCTAGTAATATATCCAACATATGCTACGCTCGGTATCCAGTAATACCCCCAACATATGTAATGTCCGCTAAAGGCAACCACAACCGTTACTGCCGGTCAATTTGCGTAGCATCAGGCCAGGTAGATGCCCGGTCCATTGGAGTACGTGCACGGCTCCCCTCAGGATATGGGGGATCTGACGGCCTCAACAGCAATGGCGGCGGCAAACATGGTTGGGGTGCGGCTGACTCCAGCTGAATATCCTGCCCCGGAGAGACAGGAACATTTGGATGCGGAGATGGCGGTGGTGCTGGCGAGCAATTGTTGTGTGTGATAGCTATATTTGTGATGTCAAAATTTGTGATGGCTAAATTTCTTAGATCCTACGACAGCCAATCTGTAAGTATTTCAATGTATACAAATAACCTAAGTTAATACTGACTTTTCTCGACCTCCAGTCTCTGTACGAGGAAAATACTGCCACAAGGAGCGCAAGTATGCCAATTACGAGCCCAGCGGTTTCTCCTACAGAGAGGCCACCAGAGTTTGCATTTCCATTCGCGGATTGTTTCATGATCGGAGTACGCCACGCGTAGGATCTCTCGCAAGTCTAACGTCGTTCGGTATCTCGCTTAATCCCTGCAGATAGTTTAGATTAACATGATTGGCGAATGCTGTGCTCCACTGAGATGGACCCACCGTTGAATAGATAATTCCACAACGACAAAATAAAATGACTAATTTTTTCCTGGGCAGTGACGAGTTTTTGTACGAGTTTTTGTAACGTAGGTAACGGCTAGGAAGCCTGCAATATTCTAACGAGCCTGGTACGAAACCGGTGGCAAGTCGAAAGTAAACACTACTGATGGCCAAAGGATCCTGTTCGTGTTAGCGAATGACCAAATAACTTCATAAAGCTCTATGTAAAGAGGAAGCTACCAATGGATACAACGTCTGGGACGATACAGATGAAGTCCAAAGATAAACACTGGGGAAAAGTAATAGCAGAGTAACAATGATGTAGTTAGAGTAGTAAGGTAGAGCAGTAAGATAGTATGGTGGTGTAGTTTGGTAGAGATATGGCCTCTAAATGGCGGGGTAAGGGCATTTTGTACAGTGGACTGTTCTCATCAGCTTTCGAACCTCAAGTTCCCGCCCAGCTTCGAGAAATCTACCTGGTTACATCTAGGCTTCGACTTCCTACACAACTCCTTTCTTAGGTACTGTCAGTCAGTGATCGTTTTGTGCGGTGTGAAACTTTGCGCAGCCCCTAGCACAATACCCCGAATCCAGTGTTATACTGTTCCCTGCTGCGTTTAACTCCATATTCCGAGATGTATGGCATACTCGACCCCATGCTCCTGGGAGCGCTTGACTCTGCATTACTCTCCCCCACTTAAAATACGAATTCCGACACTAGAATGGTTGAACACAATCATGATCTAAGAATGGGAGCATTTTAACCTTATCGAGTTGATTATTTGACGCCAAAGTGTCTTAATCGGAGGAATATCCGTGGAATTGAGGGTGGATGGTGAAATGGTGAAGTTGATGGAACGTCCCACTGCCTTCGCGGCGACCAGTCCTTACAAACACAGCTAGAGTAAACTTAAGTTTATAAGTATTTTAAACTACTGTTGCAACTGCAAGTATTTTCTTGTGCAGGGAAAGACGAAAATTTCGCTGGTGGTTGGCTCTCGAATCCAAACCGAGGCACTAGTGCATATCGACGATCTGCGTTAGACGTTTCCAGGTGCAGCAGGTGTGGGTGGTTGTTTTTATTATTCGTGCTTTAGTACCGTTGGATGTCGGCGGGTATCAGAGTGTTCTAGAGTACATCTTGTAGGATTGTCGGGAGCATGGGAAGCATGGGAACGCAGCTCGGAGAGACGCAAATTAGGTAGATCGATCGATGCCGATCGATTCGATATGGGAGCGACTAGCCGATTAGCCGTTTAGAGCTAGAGAGGCTTGGCTTACACATCTCTATGTAGCTACTCTTAGCGGCGCAGGTGCTTCTTTAAGTTCGTATGCGCGTTGGAAAAAGCAACGTTGGGTGACAGATCGACATCTCAAATTGACATGGGTTTACCCGAAACTTAATGCTGCATTGTCCCCGCAGCCCCATGGACCGCAGCGTTAACCAAACACAATCTACAAATATACTAATGCACTAGAGTGGAGATGGTCACGAAATTTTACCCGGCGGTTGGATGGTCAGCATGTGACCACCTAACACATCCGGAATACAACGTCCGGAATTCACATCCGGAAACGCTAAAGCGACTTCAGTTCCACAAATGTTGAGTTTTTTGTCTCCACTACTCACCGTCCTCTACCTCTTCGTCCCTCAGTGATCCTAGGTGCTGAGCTTGTTGAATTTCCGAGTGGCGAGTGGCGAGTGGCAAGGGTGGCACCGGCGTACCCAAAGATATACCCGAAGATTCTCTGCATATATCTCAAGTCTTTCTCTCTTCTCTCAGTACCATAGAATACACGCAAACAGCTCCCCCTACATATTGCAACAGGTTATGAGCCCGGTGGTTGCCTCTCTATTTTTAGTACCTCCAAAGCAATCGTTCCATGAAATCTCACAATGCCAAACCCTAACCCTTCATCCCCTCGTCCTCCGCGTACAATCAGCTTATGCTGAAACTTACCGGCGCCAACTACGCGACATGGAAGACAAAGATTGAGATGCTGCTCATCCAAGAGGGTCTCTGGTTAATTGTCTCTCAGCGCCATCTACGCCGAACAGTTACCACTACTCACAGCACCTGGTAGTGTCAGCAGCAGTTGTACTCGCTGTAGCGCCGCTGGCCCAATAAACGATGACGAAGAAGTTCGAAAATGGGATGAAGATGCCGAACAAGCTACCGCTACGATTTTCCTCTACCTGGACGAACGTGCTGAATGCTATGTCAACAATATCCGCGACCCAGTTGACCTACGGGGGATGCTGCGAAATATCTTTGAAAGGAAAGGCTTCTCTGCTCGCTTCTATCTTTGCCAAAAGTTTTTCACTCTACAGTTTACTGACTACCGGAAACACCAAAGAAACGTAATGGCCCTCTATCTCGACACCTACCGATCACATGTCCAGCAGGTTCGCAGCTCTGCGCTATAATCAGCAACGGAATCGAGGCTTCAGTCCTTCTCAATGGGCTAGATCGAGACTACGAAGCATTATCGTCACTATCACCCATTCTTTCTACCAGACAGCCCATGCGGAAATCGATGTCGACTAACTGGTCAGCCAGCTCTGTGACGAAGACCACCAGCATGAAGCTACAGAGCTTGGTGATTCCAGTACCGGGTCACCACTCTACTCCAACCGCAAGCGTCAGCGACAATCCGACAAGCCACTTTCTATTTGCTATCACTGCAATAAGAAAGGTCCCCAGCAAGACGATTGCTGGATACTGCATCCCGAACCGAAACCGGAGTTACAACATCGCCATTATGGTCCAGAGTGGCAGCGCACACATGCTCGCGCCAATCTTGCAAAACCAGGAGACCGAGATCTTTGAGTTCCCGCCAAAAGCGGCAGTTGTATCTTTGTTGGGTACTGCCCGCTTTTTACTACTTTGCATTCCGGGGATGGTAGTTATAGGTTGCTTGGGAGTTTTCTGCACCACGTCATTTACTAGCCGGCCATATGGGGTCTTTCGTCCGTGGCCTATTTTATCTGTATACTTAGTTCTGGCGTTCTTGCTGCTATTGCTGTATGGAGCACAACAAAAGGGGGAAGTGTTGAATATCCGAGTGGCAAGTGGCAAGTGACAAGGGTGGCACCGGCATCCCCGAAGATGTACCTGAAAAATTTCTGTGTATTCACTTTCTATCTTCTCTGTACCACAGAATACACACACACGGCCCTCCCCTCCATTTGGCTACAGAGCTGCTGAAAGTGATGATCGAGTGTTTATCTAAGAAACTACGAAGGCCTTATATATACGGTAGTCCATGTACGAATGCATACATATTCACTTACGCGTAGATATGGCTGAATACCTTCAGCCCGTACGAATACCAGCCCAGTAAGCCGCCACCAGAAGGCCGAGATCTATCTATGTAACAACTGCTGTTACCTTTTTAGAGTAAGATGATTGATTGTATTTAGTAAGAGAGCTCGCCTTGGCTGCCGTGTACATATCCATGTGAGAAACTATGACTAGGTGTAGAAAGCAGTCACGCACACAATCAGGGTCTCTACGTTTACATGCATATATGCAACAAGAGCTATGAGTTGCCCTTCGAGTGATGGTTGGTGTAAATACTAGTTCGCCTTAAGCATCGGGTAGGGGCGGTACCTCCGCTGGGCCTCGTCCAACACACTGGACTTAGAAGCGAGTGTGAAATGGGTATTTCGAAGCCCACCATCTGACGAGAGCCTCTCCATCTCTGTGAGCGCGCAACCGTATACAAGCGAGCAACCGTGTTTTGAGGGATTACCAAGCTTGAGCGAGAAATTCAGTTACTAGTCTCAATTGAGCGGTTGCAAAAGTCATGTATTCCGCTTGAATTCTCTATTTCTCTATCAATCTACCTGTCGATCTGGGCTAGCTGGAGACGGTACCTTGGAGACGAAGCATGGCGCCTTGAGTGTTCCTAAGCGGCCCGGCCCGGCTGGCAGGCTTGCATGAAGCCAGGCCTTTTACGGCGTAGGCTTTTAGTGCGGCGGCCCGGCCTGGCTTGCGCTAAAGGCAGCCTGCAGGTTTTTAAATAGCTTGCCAGCCGACCAAGCCACTTAAGAACACTAAGCACATTTAAGAAGTGCACTTGGAAACTTTGGGGTCGGTTATCAAGTGCACTGAGAGGCATACTTGGAGACTGCACTGGTGGGAAAATCCGTTCTCGCCACACCAGGAAGTGCGCTTGAGAATAACGGGAGAAGAACACTTCGGAGTGGTGGGAAGTACACTTGGGAAGTGCAACTTGGGAAATGCACTTGGGAAGCGCACTTGAGAGAGTCAAGGAGGCTTAACGGGAGCGTAGGGATATCCGAATGGATGAGTCCGTGCAAACACATAGGTTCCCATACAAATCTACGGCCTCGTAAATCTGTAGATCCTCTCTCCCTCCAGGTGCCCTTTCACCTCTCTTACCCTCTTCTAGCGTTCGTCGACCCAAACTGTGTTTCTTCCTAGGGACCCTTTGGATACCATCGAAGGGTGAACGAAGAATGCAGATAGGGCCCTCGTGCCTCGTGGCCTCTTCGGTTTACGATAGAAAGTAAGTGCACGTGGGGTGCGCTTGGGGATAGTCGATCTGAACTGGATAGGAGCGGGTCGGAGACTGTCGATCTGGGAGCTGGAAACAATACTCAGGGGTTAGTTTACAGCCTCACCGTGGGGAAATAAGGAGGGATGACTTAAATGCATGCTCTCAGAGCTGGGCTCAAGACGGTATTGAGGGGCCAATTCACAACCCAGTCATGGGAATATAGGGAAGGAAGATCCAGTTTATAGAGATTATCATGCAGTATAAATGAATGAAATGGAGTAGTATAACGGGACTTGAGGATGTACATGAGTGAAGCTGGGAGGAAAGGGGGTGCGAAGCTGGAAGAAACACACAATCGCAACTTATGCCCGCGTTGGCAGCCCAATAGTGATCAAGAAGCTTAATTGCACTATCTAAGACGGCCACAAGGCCCATATATATGATAGTCCAAGTACGAATGTGTACGTACTCATCTAAGTATAGATACGGCTGAATACAATCAGCCCGTATCAGTGCCAACAGTAACCTCCCATACGAGGTGTCATATCCACTATATGAAGGCTGAAATCTATTAATGCAACACAGTGCAATATACATGAATCGAGTGATATTATATGTAGAGACTATCAACAGTTTGGAACGTCTGTATATATGCTGCAGTTGCCCTGCCTCGACACGTGTGCGCCGAACCTTAACCAAGGAAGTCGGCGGCATAGCGCCATGCTAAACTGCTCGCCTTTGTATTTAGGAATAGCATAACTATTACACTATCACTGGACCGCTATTACAGTTGCTGGAACAACGGGAGATCAAAATGCCCACAAGTGAACTCGGCTCAAATCAGTGCATATACCGAAAGTAAGCGGTTTCCGAAGTTTCGGCTGCTAAGAGTCCTCGGAACGTAAAAGAAATGCGAGTCCAGGGAAGCGTCAAATCGACAAGAGAACAGCATATTTCAACATCAATCATCATCATTATTCGTTAAGTTCATACCCCACCCAACAATTGAATACTCGGAATCAACGCCTACAGACAGGTACACAAACCATATCCACATAACCGCCGAAATGTTTCGGGAAGTACGCTAGCCCTGTGCTCAGCATTCAACACAGAGCAGTACAACTTGCTTGGTCGTCCGTCATCAGTGTGCTAGAGCAGGAGTTGCAGTATCTGATTTTTCGGCCAAGTAAATGCCCTGTCCATTTGCGTCCGTATTGGCTTTTGGTCGGGATGAGAGGGGATTCATAGCGGTGGTGGCGATATTGGTGACCGCGGGTGAAGCACCGGTTCGTGCACATGTGGCCGGGACACGATTGGATGGAGAGGGATTTTCTGCCCAGGAGGGAGCGGAATGTCAGGACGTCGATGTAGTGGCACTGGTGGGTAATAATAGATGTTTCTAGCGGTAGAGTTTGCTTGGACCTACGAACGCCAATATGTGAGTATTTCACCATAAAGTAATACTTATTATTACTGACTCTTCGTGATTTCCATCCTATGAACACAGTCAATGCGGCGACAATAGCTTCAATTATTCCCACAATGAGCCCGGTGATCTCTCCCACAGTGAGACCTTGGGTTGTGTTTCCGTCAGATCTTTTTGTGCCGGGTAGGTGCGACGTCATGTTCCACAGCAGGTCTAACACCGTTTAGATTAAAAGTTGATGTTGTTTTTTGGCGGTTTTTTCGTTTGTTTTGGGGGAAGAGGACTCGCGACTTTGCTTTTGTTTCTTTATGTTACGGAAGAAGCGGGGAGGAAATATGTACGGGATATGCCATGGCCGCTATGCGGCCGAATGCAATATGATTACAAACAAACAAACACCGTTTAGATTAGCCCATTTGTTTCATCCTTGCAAACGACGTTACAAATGACTCCCGAAGCCCGCAATACTCTAGAAAGTATTACGATACGAAACTGGCTGCCAAAAGGATGCTACCAATCGGTACAACGATCGAGGCGATTGAGGTGAAGTTGAAAGCAAGCCAGTGGGATGGTTACCAGCAGCCCCAAGGTATTTATGTAAAGAGGTGGAGTGTAGTAGTACGGTAATATGGTAGAGGAGATATAACCTGCAGATTATGAGGTAAGATATCGAGCCAAACTTGCGGCGGGATTGAGTGTATGAGCTAGATATTCCGATGCAGAGACATCACTCAGCGTACATTACTGCTGTGCATTGAGTTGCGTGGCGGATTTCAACAAGAATCGCTGAGAACCATGTTTCAATATGCCCTTGTTTAGAAGAGTCGGAGAAGGGGCGTGATTTAGCGGCTCCACGGAAAGAAGTTGGCCTCAACCCTGTGCCTTATCCCAAAGCGGAATAGCCGGGTCCACAGGCGGTGACCAAATACAAAGAGTCATTCACTGTTTCGCTATGCCTTTGTTGAGAACGGGCGGCTCGACGAAGTGAAGTTGACCTCATCCCTGTACCTTGTCCCAAAGCGGAATAACCGGGTCCACAGGCGGTGACCAAATACAAAGAGTCATTCACTGTTTCGCTATGCCGTTGTTGAGAACGGGCGGCTCGACGAAGTGAAGTTGACCTCATCCCTGTACCTTGTCCCAAAGCGGAATAGCAGGGTCTATGGTGGCCAAGTGCTCGGGTACCAACGTAAGTGTTCGGACGCATGTGGCGGCACAAAAGCAGCAAGACGTATCGTACTATGCACAGTTTGAGTAAAACACAGCGCAAGAACAGTAGCGTTCGATCACTTACCCGGGTTCTCGAGTACAAGATGAGTTGAGTTTGTAAATGTGAATTGTGACGAGCTGCCATAGCGAAAAAAGAAATTTCTGCGGGTTTTTGGCGAGTAGGTTCGGGGATAGCCTGTTTACTTTTTTTCTAGTGCGCTCTCCCCCACCCAGTAATTACCCAGCACTCAGCACTGTTCTCTGGGACTACACATACAACACATATAAAATGCCATGGTCACCCTGCAAGCTTTGCTCTTTGTCTTATCCCGTTTGCAGGTTATAGCACCTGCACTATACATCTCCACCTTACTACTTCACCGTGCTGTGAATACCTTTTCCCAACTTCACCTGAATCGCCTTTGACATTGTACCCGTTGGTAGCTGACTTTTCCTGGAGTTCTATAGAGTTATTGGTCATTTACTGATATGTAAAAGTAATATTATGAACAGATCAGTCGGCGGAAATACTAACGGCGGTCTCAGTGGAGGAGAAACTGCCGGGCTCGTTGTAGGAATAATTGGAGTTCTTCTCGCAGCATTGACCGTGTACAGAGGCTGGATGTTGAGAAGCGTCAGTAATGATCACCCTCATAACTACCCAAACGACACGCTGACGGTTGGCCCCTTCAAGGACCAAACAAATCCCGCAGTCACTAACGTCTACTATTACCCACCAGCGTCGTCACACCCCCCAGCACCTCCGGGTCAAGAGATTCCGTTACAACAAATAGCATCCCAACCACGTATGCCTGCCCTGCAGCCACCGTCGCGATCCCCGACCTCCGTCCTTGTCGACAATAGACCCCCGCATACACACACAGGACGAGCGTCAACTTGGCCTAATGGAACGACTCCGGCGAGTTAATCAAAAGAGAAAACTGGATGAATCTGGATGTCATTTAACGGGTGTTGGGTATGTAACTAGATGTCTCGGGGATAATTGCGAGGATTGATCTTGGTCTATGTGTATATGGATGATTTACGATTAATGATGAATTGCCATTCTCGAGGTTTGAAGGTTCTCATTCCCGCCCTGTTAGTGATACCCCAATACTTCCCTTGTCCTAGGGTTCTAGGCGGCTGGCGCTTCAGAGGCTGCGAGGCTAAGGATTAAATACAATCCACACGCTAGCGTTCACTCTTCCCAATTCATTCTACCTTCCTTCCGATTTTTCCCCCGGTTTTTACACTCGGGTCACCGAGCCAAAGATTGATGGATATCGCCTTCACTTGACCATCGACTTGACATCCCCGAAACAAGCTTAGAACACCAGCTTTAAACGAACACGTAGTGGATAAACTCAGCTGCACACAGAAGATAATGTAGAGTCTAATGATTATCATACCGAATCCACAGTTGTTGTTGTTTGTTTGTTGTTTAATCATACTGTATTCACTCTTACAATCCACAGTTGTTTGCAGGGTGGTGGGCGCTGGAAGACATACACACGAGTCCGATTAACGACAAAGGGTGTCACATACTCGAGTTGCACTAACGAGGGAGGGTGTGGGGATAGGCTGTTTGTTTGTTTGGTGTGTAGTTCTGCTCAAGTGTATCTGCAGGACATGTTTACAGAAGAGGTATGTATAATGGGATTTCGAAGGTCGTTTTCCTTTTTTGGGGGGTGGCGAGCGACACCTAAGCCGGAATAACGGCGGAGAACGTGGCGGCGCGCCATTAGCTTGCTGAAAATTTGGTTATCTGTTGAGGGTCTTGTTGTTGTTGTTTATTCATACTGTATTTACTCTAGCTAGAGTATGACAGGCCCTTATCCCCCCCCGCCTCCGGGCGAGCCGGTTAGATGGCGGAGCTCCCACCTACTACCCTGCGTCCCCGCTGACAAAAGAAAGAAAAAGAGAGAGGAGAAGAGAGGAGAAATAAAAATGAAAATGAAAAAGAAAGATTGGCCCCTCCGGCCTCCATGCCTCATTTTGGCGGGAACTTCCCGACGTCCGTGGCCGCCAGGAAGTCCATCACCGCCTTGTCACATATCTCCATGGAGAACAGCTCCGATACCTGTGCCCGCCGGCACCGGCCCGCTTTCCAGCCCGTTGCCTTCCCCACCTCCTTCCAGAGCTCCCGCTGCTGGTGTTTCCACCGGCTGCAGTGTCGGAGGAGATGCTCCCGTGTTTGGGTCACTGTTCCCCCGCACCACCAGCACTTGTCGTCCTCTCGGTGTCCGAACAGTTTTAGATAATCTCCGGTGGGCGCATGCCCGCACTTTAGTTGGTAGATTCTTGTTGCCAATGACTTTGCGCTTGCCATTGGGATAGGTCTGTTACTGCCTGCCTTGCCCTTCAGTCTGTAGCCAAAGTGTTTGCTGCATTTGTCGGCCTCCCACTGGGCCTTGGCTGCTGATCTTCCTTCGGAGATCCGCCTAGCTCTATTCGAAGCCGAAGTGTATGGTCGCTCTATTATCGTGCTTCCTTTGGCCTCTCGGGCTATGTTCGCCTGACGGTCTGCTTCTTCGTTTCCGGGGATGCCAGAGTGTCCAGGGACCCAATGGATCTCCGTTGCGATGCCATGGGCGAGGAGGGCCTGCGCCCTTCGATTGATCCGTCTTGCTACTCGCTTGTTGAGGGTCTTCTTTCTTAGCTTGCTTTCATCCGAGTGATATCTCATGAGCAACCAGGGACGGTACCGGACTGTGAAGTTTATGAGTCTGGGTAAGAGTCCAATGCCAATTCTAAAGTATGGAAAGACAACGTAGATGATACTGACAATACATTCCGGCGTATATGCGTAATGTCCTCAAAGGCACACTTACAGATCTCTTACAATTACTGGTGCAAACACGATACAAAGCACTTGAAGGTTCACTCTGGGCAGTCAATTAAGTTTCAGCAACCACTATTGCTAGCATTTATTATGAAACAGAGATGCACGGCGAGAAAACCCCATAAACGACATAATTAATCACTGGGAACAGGACTAGAGGCTCTGAGCCTGAAACATTGCCAACCTATATTTAATAAAATCGGTGAGCATATGTTCGGTGTTAGAGAAACTGCTACGGTGCTGCATATAGACATAGAAGTCGAGAGGAGGAGCGGAAGCAATAGGAGGAGACGAAAGCCGGGAGCCGGTAACCCAGGCCGTAAAAGGTTCTCTCCAGCAGACTGTTGTACACATAATATTGCTATTCAGCCCCATCACTCGAAGACGAGCTAAGAAGACACCACCGAGCATTCTTGTCAATTATCACACGGCCATCGAATATTAACCGTTGCCACATGACCACAACACAATTAGTAGCTACAATGAGACATGGGCTTCGTCCCCTTCAGACAGTGGCCTAAAGTACATATTCTTATCTTGCTGGACTCGTATGTCGGTAATGTAATGGAAGCGCAGATAGTTAAGTACAAAGGAAGAGGAAGAACGAGCGCTGACTTGTAGTGCTGTGTTCTGGCCCTCTGTAACTTGCCCTTCGTGCTCTAGTAGCGTTGGGTGCCTGTGGGTATACGGAGTGGAAATAAGTACATTGTGTTGAATAGTTTGGAGATACTCAAGTAGTAGATGGATTTGAGTTCGGAATGTGCCTATCACTGTTTGGTAGTTCGATTAGATGAGATTGATTAGATCTGGGGTAGACTTGTCCTCGTTCGGGTGTGGTAACTTCTCTAAACCCACAGCTATGTTTCTCTAGGATAGCTTGTTATACTTGGGTCAGGCAGTAAATGATCAGACGCTCCTTTTCGGCAGGTGTTACCCAAGACCCGGGAACACTACACGGAGTAATGGGTAAAACGGGATCTGCATATTGACAGATTGACAGAAAGGGGAACAACCAGTACGGTTTGACTTTATTCTCAGTTTTACCCCACCGGTCAGCACCCTACAAAATTAATTACCAGAAATAGGGTGTCTGATCTTTTACTGTCTGACTCGAGTACTTCTTTTCTAGTGCGCTGCAAATAAACCTCATGCTATAAGGCAATGCCCGCACATGGGTAGTTATTTCAACAGATAGCTGTTATCTTAATAACGAAGAACTCCTGATAATACAAAACCTCCCGAATTCCAGTGAATTCCGTGAGAAGGGATTTGTGGGTTGTGTGGTGTTGAAGATATGTCATGATATGCAGTATTAAAATTTACGCAACGGAAAGAGTCAATTTCACAGGTATGTATATATTTCTGTAGCTGTTGTTTGGGTTGTAACGTTGTGTGGTTTCGACTCACGCATGTGTTTACGACTCCCGCGTGTGGTTTCAACTCCCGCGTGTGGCTGCAACTCTCGAGTGTGGTTACGACTCCCACGTGTGATTACTGGCGCTTTAACTCGCTACCCTGTTTGCTAGGTTCAGTTTTGGGGTTTCCTACCTAACGGGTGAGATAAACGGACAAGATAAAACCAATGAGTAGTGCGCGCAGGTTGGTGAGGTGACAGTCGGCGACGCTGTGGTCTCAGGTGTGGCTACTACAAACCACCTTCCGCAACAATATGGCGCCTACTTATTCCTCTGACAACCTCGCGATGCACCTGTCCCACAGCCGGACTGAAGTTGAAATACTGGCAGAGATGTCGAACCAATTGGCATTATTGAGTCTGAATACGTATCAGCTACGATAACCCAACTTAGAGATGAATGATGAGTTTGGATTAGATTATACTTGAAGATTAGATCAGAGTTGAAGATTAGATAGTGTTTCGGATAGCTCCGAGCCGTTGATGGTGTAGGTTTTAAAGCTAACGGAACCTTATCCTGCCGTCACATGCATAATGAGATAAGAGGTGAAGACACATCTTGAATATAGTACTAGGAAGGATAAATATCTAGTTGAATTCGACTGCGAAGATAAAACGAGAAATGCCGGAGAATTTTGCACCACCGAAATACGCAAGTAGACGTTAAGTATTTCCAACCACGATGCACGCGAGATCTGTATTTTCAGAAGGGTGTTTATTCAGTAATTCTCGTCATATAAGGTGGTGTGATGAGGTGGCAGAACTCAGGAGTTCAACTACCGGTAGCTTCACATTATCCGCTTGGTTCGGATCTTTCCGCTGCTATCTAATCTAATCTTGTCTTATCACATCAACCCCGAACCCCTCTGTACTTATCTCATGTGCACTCATTCGTCGGATGAACTAGGCCAAGCTATATTCTTGCCGTTCACTCTTTCACGGCTTTCACCACGACGCTGAAACCAGGATGGGTAAACGATACAGTCGACGAGGAAGAGATTGTTCGAGGGTAATTTGATACGGCCAATCTGATTTTAACCTATTTCTTCGAGTACATCTTTTACATTTTCTATTTCTGGCATGGAAACTCAGTGTCCTGCTATTTCGTTGTCCAGGACTGAGAAATCTATCTTGGGATGATATTTGGAAGGGATAATAAGTTTGCTGAAGAATATGTCAGGATAATGGCTTTTCATAAGAAGGCCCTCAGGACATGGGAACACACAGAGGACCTAGCGGCGGCAAAGTTTTGAATGGATATACCGCAATTCGTCTGTTTACTTCTTTACATTAAGTGGTCTTAGGCGATGACATGTGCATCCGAGTGCCGCTACTTCGATGAGTAGCCACATGAGTGATAGTGAGTCGAACATCATAGACCGTGCCATCAGTGAGGTTGGCTCATATCCGCGCATATACCGCCGAGATACAGCTCGACGTATCTGCTAAAAATATTGGAAATATGGAAAGGAATGGGTGGATAGTGATGGAAATGCCAAAATCACGAGAGAACAGAAAATTGCAAAAATCAATTATCATTATCCGTTAGATTCATACCCACACCAAGCCCACGAATCCTCGGCGCCACCGCCTACTGACATATTGAAAAGTCCCCGGGAAGTCTGCCTGCTCTGCGAGCCACATCTCACTCATAATAGTACAACTTGCATGGTCGTCAGTCATCCTAGTACTGGAGCATGAGATGCTGTATCCGGATTTGTCGGCCAGGTAGATGCCCGGCCCGTTTGCGTACGTTCAAGTCTCTGGTCGGGGCGAAAGTGGATTGGTAACGGTCGTGGTGGTGACATTGGTGACCGCGGGTGAAGCACCGGCTCGTGCATATGTGGCTGGGATACGATTGGATGGAGAGGAACTCCCTGCACAGGAGAGATCGGAATCTCAGAACGTGGATGTAGCGGTGCCGATGGGTAATAATAGTTGTTTGTAACGACAGAGTTTGCTTGGTTCTACGAAAGTTAATAGGAGTATTTCATCATAAAGTAGTAGTTATTACTGACTCTTCTTGACTTCCAACCTATGAACACAGTTAATGCAGTGAGAAGTATTCCAATTATTCCCACCACGAGCCCGACGATTTCTCCTTCAGTAAGACCTTGGTTTGTGTTTCCATCGCCGGATCTTTTCATCACCGACAAATGCGGCCTCATGTTCCACCGCAGGTCTAACACAATTTTGTATTAGTTCATAGACAGCTCAGCCGCTCCGCGGTTTCACCACGCATACGCCTTGCTTTCAGTGCCGAAGAAAAAGAGAGCGCGTGGGGAACCAAATGTAGTTCCTTACGAATATGACCGAACGAGAACGCAGGGTAGGTATAAACATACTAGTTCTGTAATTAACGTATACTGCTGTCCTCAGATGGAGCTTCTGGAAAATCGCAATTGGCTTGCGTCGAGCTAGGAGACGGCTATTTCTGTAACGTCGGAAACTAGAAGTCTGTAAATCTCTATGAAGCACCAATATATGAAACAAGTTAAATGGTGCCTCTCAAACAGAGCGGAAGCAAACACCTATAATGCGGAGCTTCCCACGAAGCACTTTGAAAATAGGCACAGAACCTAAAGCGATATAGGTAGAGTCGAAAGCAAATCAGTGACAAAATATCAATGGCACGAAAGCATTGGTGTAAGATAGAGCAGTGGGGTGGAATATGGTAGAGGTAATACTGCCTGCAAAGACAAGGCAAAACAGCAAGCAAAACTCCCAGGCGTTAGAGCCATTTTGTAGATAATTGACTGACCAGCTGATTTACCTGACCCGCGCCAGTACCCCACCTTCAAGCATCTAAATTATTATTTTGATGATACACTATCTCTATGGACTATTACTATTATATCACATGCTTTGTCGGCTCGAATCATTCTCATTGGTTGACTTGTGGTACGTACCTCTAAGAAGGATGTTTATTGGCTGACAACCCACAGCTTCAATCATTTCGATGGCTTGGCATACCCCATCAAATATCCTCAAATATCCACTCCCAATTAAGTATTTGAGTTCAACTCTGATCAGAATGTAATGTTTATATGAAATGTTCAGAATTCAATGCTCTTGCACCCTGCAGTCTCAAATTGAGCTTGTCTTTGAAATTGATTGCATGATTTTGGAAAATGCCCGATTTTAGGTATCTGGTGGCAATTTTCGAGTGTTTTTGTCCAGCCACTCTATCAATTGTGATCATATGGTGATTCTGAGATGTGGAGGTGAAACGGGATGAAAGTAGGTACAATGCATGTATACATTACATCCTGATCAGAGGTAGACTGACAGTTGCGAATTTAACAACTCAGCTTACAAGTATTACACCGGGAGAAATGACCTTACGCGATGCGTAACTTACCAAGAAGCTGTTTCTGGGATGGTAACCCATAGCATATTTGACGCATGGCAGTATGAGGTATAATGGACCTGCGTGTTGATTAGATTACTATGATACGCATTTGATTATGTGCGCTCGATACTATACATCATACTGCATTCAACAAAACTGCCAAATGGACTTTGTTGCACGCTTCCAAGTAAGGTCACAAGCTGCTTTCGAGCACTCTCGCAAGCACACTCCCACTCACACATCCAATTCCACTTGCTGACACTCTCAGCCTACTTGACTATACACTTCCATGTAAGCTCCGAAAATACTCTCCAGTACACACCTGTGTATGCTCTCAAATACACTCCAAACCCACTCGATGCCATACTCCCATCCTGCTCGCCTATACGCTGCCAAGTTAACACTAAAGATACTCTCAAGTACACTCCCGAGTACGCTGTCCATTACACTCTTGAGAGGTGTGATACTTCCAATCTCACTTGACTATATGCTCCCATGTATGCTCCTGGGCGCTCAATCTAGAGACAGGGGGAGTTTTCGGTGCCAGGCACGAGAAGGCGGATGGCAGGTGATGTGAGGCCCGATGAGGCAGGCAGGTGGCAGAAGGTGTCGGCTGGAACCATGGCATCAGTCGATCACATAATATGAACCTTCAGTTTAGCTTGGCCACTGCAACGAGATCTGACGATGCCTTATCGTCATGGTGTTGACAATTGCAGCCTTCCAATCAGCAGTCAAGGTAGACAATTGCCGCTTGGGGAGAGCAGATCACCGACTCAGATTTTCCAGGGGAATCAGCTCACCTCTTCCTACCGATTGTAGTCGTCTATGGGTGAATTCAGTCTGAGGCTGATGGTGATAATGGCGATGGCGATGATGGCCATGGTGATAATGGCAATGGTGATACTGGCAATGGTGATAATGGCAATGGTGATGATGGCGATGGTGATATTGGCAATGGTGATGATGGTGATGGTGATGATGGCAATGGTGATAATGGCAATGGTGATGATGACAATGGTGTCAGTGATGGTGATCACAGTGCCAGTAGCACATAGACAAGTAGGTTGCCTACATCAATGTTCACATCAAAGCTTCCCCAGACTGAGAGCGTTCTATTAGCCAAAGCTTCAACAAACTCAGAGTTTACCATCGGCGAACAGCTTTCTGTGGAAAACACTACTCTGCTCGAAGCATAACTCTCTCAAGCAGGCTATCGAACAGTCTATCACGGAGGCTTTGAAGCGGGCTTTTGAGCAGGCCTTCAAGAGCCAGCTGGCTCTAATGTGGACTTGCAGCAATAGTGTGTATAGTACCAGCATTACCACGAAGACTGCGGGCAGTAACACCAGATATAAGTCCATCTCTGGCCGGCAGCTGTGTATGATTCCATAGGCCCACACCCACATCTCTATGAATCGACAATAGATGACAATTCTGTGGGGGTCGCGCAGGGGTCCAAAGGAAGCTTGCTATGAGCTGTGCGTGTGGGCATGTGTGCGTAGCGCAGCCTATTGTCGATTTGAACTTTTGCAAATGGTTTCCAACCAGCCAACAGCTAACCCATTTGGATCATGTCCTGCCAGACAATGCAGGTTGTGTCCAGCCTGCAGCCTGCTATTCTGTACAGATTGCATCTGGCCAGACCATCCAGCACATGAGGGTTCTCAACTATCTGTCCTATCTATTTAGAGCCATGTCTGATTGTGAACTACAGTTTTCCAAACTGAGCATCCACAACCACTTTAACCATAGGACCTTGAGTTTTGAGACCTACAACCTTCCAGGGTCTTCCAGTCCTCATTGGACAAATGTTTGTGAAGTTGTTATGGGTATGTGGTAGACATTTCAGGGGAAGATTCCATCAACCACACCATCCGGCTTTGCCACTCTGGGGGCGGCAGATCTGCCACCAGTGCGAGTGTATACTATACATGTGCTTTGTCGGCTCGAAGCATTCTCATTGCTTGACTTGCAGTACGTACCTCTAAGAAAAAATTTTATTGGCTGACAGCCCACAGCTTCAAGCTTTTTGATGGCTTGGCATACCCCATCAAATATCCACTAATATCCACTCCCAATTAAGTATTTGAGTTCAACTCCATTCATAATGCAATGTTTACATGACATGATCAGAATTCAATGCTCTTTCACCTCTCAGCTGCAAAATTGATAGGAAGGTTATTTTCAAATGTTGACTTTTAGTATATTTGGACGATTTTCAAGTGTTTTTCTAAAGCCACTCTACCACTTTTGAACATATGGTAAATCTGAGATATGGAGGTGAAACAGGATCAAATTATGTTCAATCCATGTTTATATTAGTTCCACCAGGAAAAATGACCTTATGCGATGCATAACACATAGCAAAGATGTTGTTGGGATGTTAATTCATAGCATATTTGACCCACCACACTATAAATGTTCTACAAATCTACATGTTGACTATATTACTCTGAGATGCATGCGATTTTATTCACTGGATACTATACATCACACTGCATACAACAAACTTGACAGTAAGCTGCCAGATACACTTCATTGCATACTCCCAAGTACACTCCTGATTGCACTCAATTCACGCTCCCAGCCTGCTCAACTGTACCCTTCCAAGTTGCCAGTCACAAATCTCCCAAGGCAACTCCCAAGCACGCTCACAAATACACTCCCAATCGCACTTGCTGATACCTCCCAGCGTGCTTAACTGTACACTCCCAATTGATCTCCCAAGACACTCTCAAGAACACTCCTGAGCATGCTCACAAGGACACTCCCAATTGCACCCAATGACAATCACAGCCTGATCGACAGAATGCTCCCCAAAAAGCTGTCAGTATGATTTTAAGTATTCTAACAGGACTGCTGCACATGACGTGTCCAGGGCCAGGTAACACCTGCTTTATATTATCGGCTTGCCACGATTCTTAGATCTCTAGCGATAATCTTACCCTTATACTACTCTACAATATTGACATCAATGTTTGCAACTGTATCTACTAATATACCATTATGCAAAGCCATACACGGCTATATGCCTTTACACGATTATCGCTCTTACATTTTCATATTCGTTTCGCATACAGGATTTCATCAATTACCCCTTTCCAACGTGTCACAATGCGCAATCTACATGCGAGATATTATCCACATATCAGAGTACTGAGTGCATCATCGAAGTGTCCTGATACGTCTATAGAATTGAGGATAATGGTAAGAGAGAAGATTTCATCCCGTTTACAAAGGCCAATGAGCCAGGAGACGAGTCAATAACCAAGTCAATCGAAGTTCGTTTTCACAGAGTGATATGAGTACTCCAAAGGGATCAATTGCGGAATCAATGAGATTTCATACGGTTGCTTTCAATTAAGTCAATTAACAATTAGAGGGACAACACCAGAGCCCATACGTCCATAAGAGTCCCTTCTGCGGTCATGGCAAGGCTGCATTTCCTCCTGAGGCAGTTTCTGACATTCGCGCGATTCTTCTTGATCCACATCGCCGACAGCCGTTGAAATCGTGATTATCTTCTACATGACTCGATTGAGTCATCAATGTTATGGATGCTGTGAGGAGTTCCAGTAGCAGCTATCCAGAATATAATAACCTACATCTTTCGTCTATTGATGGAGAGTATAAGATAGTGGAGTGGTGATCGCGGGTTGTGTGGCAGCTCTGCATGGGAAGTTCATTAATTGCAAATGTTCTAAAGTGGCTAGCAGATACAAATTGTGATTACCATTGTCAATTATCACCTTTGCCACCTGGTTGGATGACCGAATCGGATCATTGTGAGAAGAGAAAGCCACTTGCACAAGCTCTATTCTATTTTGTCATACACGTCAACAAATGCTGATCGCCAATGCGCAAATATGAATGTGCCCATAGGATTTCACACGAAGAGGGTTTTTAGCAATACAATCGAAATGATTTCTATTTCAATTGGAGTCGGGAGTGTAAGGATCCACGGGACTACTGCAAGATTGACCGTCTGGGTGCTCTGAGGATACCAGCTGATTCAGAATGTATTAATGGCGTGCGGAGGTTCGATTCAACTGTCGTATCTTTACTTGGAAATGGATGATATTTGGTTGTCAGACAGTCCCACTAGGGTGTGTCAAGTACATGATTTGCTATGTGAGCCGCTTTGTACACATGGTGGCAGCCACGGTGGATAACCTGTGTGAGCTAGAGACTGATAGCGATTGCTGTGGCGCAAGTCTGAGAATCCTAGTGTCGACATGCAAAGCTTTTCACTTCAGGCTCTGCAACCTCAGGGTGAGCGGAAAAGGTGGAAGTGGACCAGGCAGGCCGTCAGGCATGCCCCGGGAATGTACCTGGATGATGGCTTGGGGGGAGACGTGTTGCGAAGATGGCTGTACTTCATAAATTCAAATAGGTGGAGCTACTGCTAATGACAAACACCTGGCCAGGGAGGAGGTCGTTTTGATGTTCTTCCTTGGAGTGGCAGTTCATATAGGGCTGCTGAGAGTAACTGTCGAAAGCATCTCTAGTGGTGAGATAGGCACCAGGCACTGAATAAAGGAAAAGGGAGCTGCGGCGGTAGTTGTGACAGAAGAGTGCAACAACGATGCGGACCTTGAATGAATGCTACGCCATGCCGAAACACAAAGGGAGTACAGGATGGCGGGGCTTGGCCCTCTTGTGGGGAACTGATTTGAATCCAGGCTCCACAATATTCTATCTTACTGCTCAATGTATAGTATGAATTAAGGACTAACGTTTGCATATGGAGTGGGCACCATGACAAAGAGGGTGACTACCGAGAATGGAGGACATATCCCAGCCATACACGGAGATTTTGTGGAGGTTTTCAGCAAACCGGCAAATACACCCCCGCCGCATTTGTAAATTCACCATGCAATCGATTGGGAGTCTGCCGACAATTTGCCAAATGGGCGGATTACAATTGAGCGCAGTTGAATTGAATGGAGTTTTGAGTTGAGTTGAGTCGAGGGGCATTCATGCAATTGCATAGAATCAAATCACGTGCTCAAGAGCCGGATTATGGATTTGGATTTGGATTTAAAGAACCCATGCCATGTGGAACTACCAATGAGTGGGTATGTTCTTCTGATGGACGATATGTCACCGGATGGATTATGGGACAATGATCAACAGTCACAGGAAGACGGATGTTATGAAGGTTAGTAAATATGACCTTTAGAGCGCTTACAGAGCTACAGGAGCAGTCACGGAATGCGGCCAATCCAAGCGCAATAACCCACCGGATGGAAACAAATGGCATAAGACATCTGGGTCCCAACCATATGGATCGCGACCGGAGATGCAACGCACACAGATGTGGATTGGGGCCGGAGAAGGACAACGAGAGAGGGATCCCATCCGCTATCGATCATGCGAGGATTTGGATCGCGACGGGATATGTATAAATGACTGGAGGTGGATGACTGGAGGTGGATCCGGATCGGATATGGCGGATGACAGGGGATGGATCTCAGGAGGTGGATGATGGGAGACAGATGACAATCAATCCCCCTACCTACATAAAGCTACGAAGTTACGATAGAGCATAGATTGGCAGACATACGATGTATTGCGGGCGGTATGGTTCCAGCTAGAACGATACCGACCACTATTCAGAGCAAAAGTCTGCGCAAAATTCAAAGATACCGGGTTAAACAGCTATATGCCCAAGTTACAATTCCGAGTACGATCCCGGATCAGCTCCTGACTCAGCCTTGGTGATTCTGAGTAACACCGCTACAATGCCGAAACCGCATATGATGAAGCCATACAAGATTAGTCTTCGGTGTAGCGACGATCCCTAAAAAGGGGGATGAGTTTGCCGGAAACCGAACAACCCCTACAGCCAATTACCTTTCCGGAAGTGCACCACGACACACAGCAAAATGCATTCACCAATCCAGAACGCTGTCTGCTGCAAGTGCACATGGAGAAGAACCATATAATTGTGCTCTGAGAACGGTGAAAGTGCACCTAGAGAAGTTAAGGCAAGGGCACCTACAGATGAATCAAGAAGTTGCTTGTCCAAGGTACAATCACGAGATACACAGCTGCTACTGGAATATCAACTTCTGATTCACTCCTTCCGAATCCATATGGCACCCGTAGAAGCCATAATGGAAATGTCGTCACCGGGGCTATGATGTACAAAACTGGGATGACTGTACAGGAATCAAATCAAACCCCGACTGCAAGCAATCACCGTACCGGAAGTGCTGCAACCAAGCATCTTTGAGTACACTTTCCGGCATTGAATCGCAGCTGGAGATTAGTCGATCAGTTTACCTTGGAACAGATCACTAGCAGAGTTAACATGGAAATAGTAATGAGTCAACCAGTTGACACAACAAGTGAACTCAGAGATCGACGATGTGTATACCCAGCAAATTGATAGCAAGCACCCCTGGCGACAGTACACAAAGCATAACAGGAGGAAAGCTGGCCAGCGCAACGAGCAATTGGAGATATGTGCGTCGAGCTCAGAGCGGATGTCAAGTGTACCTACAAGTGCACCGACTTGGACGATGATCAGTGCGACTGCACTAGCACCGGAGAGATGATAGGACGATCAAGTGATCAATTGAGCTTGATCAATGACGAACAGGGGCAAATATGTCTACCTAAGCAGTTCTGAATGCGACCAAAAATACTCTCCAAACTGACCAAATAGTATTCCGAACGGCATAGCAACAGGCAGTCACTAAATGGCATCATGAGAGACAGTTGAGAAAACAACCGAGTGATGATGACTGAGCATAGTGACCACGATCATAGTCGAATGACTTCACATTGCAATTGAATAAGAGGATTATCGGTAGCTCAATCTACCGAAGGCACCAACTAGGATGTTTACCAATCAACTTACGGAACTGAATGTTGAACGACCATACTGTAGGGCTATAAGCCAGCATGCCCGATGGGGAAGGAGGATGAATATAACAACTGACAGGCAGCGTGTGAGAGCCACCGGCAGTGTTCTCAACCGTCCCGTCCGTCCGAAATTACTCAAGACGGGACGGGACGGCCAAACGCCGTCCGTCCGAGGGTAGGACGGAAACGGCGCCGTCATTTTGAGGCGGGACGGCGACGGACGGATAGGACGGACGGGGACGGAGCGGGGCCGTCCCCGGTCGTCATCTATCGACATCCATGGATATTTCTCAATATACATAATCATTTTATAAAACTCATTAGATTTGTTCTGACCTTGAAGCAAGATCATTTAGCATCTACTCCATCCGTACAATTTTATATGAACTCTGTATAGATACATCTATTTATATCTTTTACCATGCACTCTTAGTACTCAATTAGGTTTAATCTAAGTATAAACGGTAACCGCCCGATGACGGCCGGGGACTGTGGATGACGGCCGGGGACGGTCAAAGTACCGTCCCCTGCAGACATCGGCCGTCCTTCCGTCATTCTTATGCTCGGACGGGACGGACGGTTGTGGAGGCGTCCCGTCCCCGGCCGTCGGACGGGACGGTTGAGAACACTGGCCACCGGCTGCAACAGATAATGTCAGATATCAAGCCTGACCCATAGAGCTACACACCATCGTCTGGAGACCACAAACTCCCTTGGATATATTGTATGAATGGACATTTCATGAGAAGCTTACAAGATAGATACGACATCACATACGATCTACTATCTCCGATGGCGATCATATCGAGAGCTGAAGGTACAATCCATGTCGACAAGTCAAGCCCACTTTATCCATTCCGACTGAGCGGAAATACGACTTCCAAAACAGCAACAATGATCACTGATGGGCTGGGCTTGCGAAGTTGTTCACGAGCAGTTGGGAAAGTGCAAGTGCTGGCGCATCTGCAAGTATGGCGAGTATGAAACATTACTGGGTTGCTTACAAGTTAGATATACCGATCCAATTGCCGATGGCGATGGTGATGGTGATGGTGATGTTGATGGTGATGATGATGATGATTAGTGAGCGGAAGCCACCATCGAGGCAGCTGAGTACAGATTTGCCTGGGCAGTTCTCCATAAGTATTACAGTCTGAATGATAATCAGTCTGCTCTGTATGCGGTAGTGACACTACATCCAGAAAAGAAGTTGAAGTACTTTTGTGATGAATAGAGTGCACCTGAAGACTGGATTGAATCAGCTAGAAATCACTGCATCATGATGTATGATACCGAGTACTGTCACCTCCCAGGATTGTTTGATGTATCACCATCCCAGTCTACAACTATCGGTGCAATTCCAATTCCTCCACCACTTGAGCCTTCAACTCCACAATGGAGGTGGAAGTGGGTACGATTGACTATGAAAATTGCAGATATCGACCAAATGCAGCGGTTTCAATCGACACCTGAGGCCAGTGTTTTCACCAGTCCGGACGGACCCAGTCTAAGGTAGGGCTCAGTACGGTCCGGTCCAACCGGAAGGTCAGACTGGACCGGACCACAAACAGGCAGTCTTGGACTGGACGGGCTTGGTCTGGACTAGTCCATTCCTACTAATGGTAGTTATCCAGATTCGGTATGGATCCTATCAGGTGACCGCCAAAACCGTGATTCGTCCCTACTTTTAACCACTGGGCACGTACGAATGGACATCTAGAGTACAATTATTCTAGTATTGTGTGGGTTTCCAGTCCAAAGGGCATATTTACCCCATTCCTAACCCGATTTCAGCAAGTATAAACCTAACCCTGCAATGCAGTCCAGGACCAGTCCAGACTGAGTCTGGACCGGTCCGATGAAATTTCAGACTGGTCCGATTCCAGTCCGAAAAATCCTTGGACCGTACTGGACTAAACCCGGACCGGTCCAGTCCAGACTGGTCCACCCCCGGACCGATGAAAACACTGCCTGAGGCAGAAGATGTTAAAAATCGAATACATTCCTTGGGGAAGAGATTGAGCTCACTCCAATGGTCCCACTGAGCCCTTATGGCTCTCACCATCCAGCCCATTCCGGTGATGTCATCCAAAGTAGAAAGAGCATTCAGTAGTTCAAAGTTATTGATATCTAATCATTCCAATTATCTGGGGTATGCTGTGATATCTGCAGTCGAATGTTTAAAGTCCTGGGACACAGCAGGATTCATTGAGATGAATGAGATCAGGCAGGTGGAGGACTTACTGTTTGCGCTGGAAAATGAAAGGAATAGGTGAGGACTGAAGAGGTGGATATTTGGAGTCTGGGACTACACTGATGGACGGTGTGGTGGGAAAATCCTTTTCTCACCACCACCTCAACGTTGGCAGGGGGAGGCCGGCAGGGTAGGGTATGCAGATACAGGTATGAGGGAGACGGACTGAGCGACAGAAATGCACACGGAGATACAGGGATAACGGATCTGGACTGGGCTATTGGGAGTGTATATTTGACAGACCCCAGGGCAGATAGAGCTCATCTTATCATATAACGAAAATACACAATCTTTATTTCCTAGTTCTTGGTTCCCAGACAGGTTTTCATAGATCCACGCAATTTGTGTGCAGCCTGACTGCCAGGTAGCATAACATCCTCTCACCCTCTTCCAGCACTCCTGGAACAAGAACCGATCTGTGTCACAAATTCTCTTTGGATGGCATGAGAGGAATGGCGGAATGTTGATGATGGGCTCTCTGTCTTCTAGCTCCCACCATTTTACCACAACAGATGGCAAGGTTATGAACTTATGATGGACAATGGCTGAGTTTACTTTGGTGGCTTTCAGAGTTTAAGACTTTAGGCCGCAGCAATGGGTGTCATTTAAACAAAATATGTTTATGCTTGTTGGATTGAACTTATACGTTGGCAAATAAAGCCTGCAGGCCGGCCGCCCGGCCGCCAAGAAAATGCCTGCAGGCCCGGCCCTCATTTAAAAGCCGCCGCTAAGGGCAGCCTGGCCGCTTAGGAACACTGCATGGGGGCCGCAAGCCACCAGGCCAAATCTCATGCCAACATCACGAACGCGATGAAGCCCAAATATATAGACCGAGAAAACTTCTTATACAACTACCAATCCGCTGTACCACTCCATCTATACGGTTAAAGGAATTTGCAGATGTCAACCCAATCACCACTGCCAGGAGCCGGCTAAACTCTGCCGCGACACACCCTTCCATAGTTGCGGTAGGAGCTTAGCGAGAGGTAGCCTTGGAGACTGAACACTGCAGGGGGTCGACACCTCCCAGTAAGCCCGAAAGTTGATTTGGATGGGGGAAAAGTAGGCAGTAAAACGATGCGTACATGCCACTCGCTGTTGCCCTGCATACATGCCGAATGTGATCCTTGCACATGCGTCTGCCTGCACGAAAGACCGCAACAGGAACCGCCCTATTCACATGGTTCGAAGGTGCCGGACGTGATCCTTGCACATGCGTTTGCCCCAAAAAACCGCAACGGGAACCGCTCCATTCACACGGTTCTTCAAACTTAAGGCTGTTCGGCTAGCAGCTGTCAACCCAATCACAACAGCTCGGTGTGTTACTCCAGTTACGAGAAACGTCATTCCTAACATCCGGCGGGGAATTCTGTGAGAACGTGGGGTTCATGCAGTTTTGCCGCCGCCTACGTGGCTGACATCATCTGGTGGCTAGATCGCCAATCCGAAGCCCTTACGATACCATATCGCAGAGAATTTTCCGTCCGATGCAGTCCGCTTCTTATTGGCTAGATCCCGAATAAATGGCTTTTGCGGCACCGCATCCCATCACCAGGCATCCAATGAGCAGTGTCAATGTGAGAAGTACCTCACTGTCTGGATTCCAGTGAGCAGTGTCTATTTTAGAAGTACTGCGCCCAGCCAGCAACCGTCATGTCCAAACATGGCTATACGCCTACTCTTCAAGATTATGCACCCACATACACATGAGTGTACCTCTCAAGCGATGATCTGGTCTTCGTGGAAAATGCATAAGCCGGACGTGCATGAGGAGGCTGAATCGGCTTGTTTACTGCATATATCTTCGCTCCCATATTGCTTCTTTGAGTGATAGGTCAATTTGAAATACTAGTACGTGCAGCTCCACATGCAATGCATATAGTTCTGTGGGTTGAAAATCTAGAAATTACATGCATCGAGTGTTCCAAGCCTCCAGCTCCAAACAGCCAGTCCTTCCGGATGTAACCCATTCTCATCTGATCTTAGCCACAAGAAACATCGGCTGTAGTTGTAGGGGAAAGTAAAGCCCAGGGAGGTCCGAACTTTCCTTCAGCTCCTAGGGCGTGTAGTAGCACTACCTACGCCAGGTAAATTATCTGACTGGAAATCGTCAGTTATATTTAGGAATAGAGATCTCCTCAACTAATCAGCTTCCAATAAGTGACTAAGCCAGTTCTCAAAAATCCCAAATACCGCTCACCAACCACCACCAATAAAAACCAAATATAACGTGCACATTCGGGTAGAGACGATCCCGAAATCCGAACCTTCAGCAAGGCGGTAGGCTTACGACCATCAAATGAAGAACTAAGCACTCTCACATGTGCCAAGAAGCTAATGTGTCCTCAGTTCCTTAAGTGTGGAGCTTTTCTTTCCGTATTGTGCACATTTTCCCCTTCTCGTATGAACCAATTAGTCGTATGCACACCCGAGTTGTTGCGCGAGGAATCCTCATGCAAGTGAAAGTTGGTGGAAGAGTGGGGACCAAGAATCTCCAATGAAACTCTGCTTATATCCGCACATATGCCACTAACAATGCTGCCTAGTGTATCAGCGACCAGGAATTTAGATATAGGATGAAAGAGGGATTAGTGACGGCATATCCATGAGAGAACAGTGAACGCAAACATCGATCATCACCATCCCCGCAAGTGGTAATCTTCATTGGTTGGTTTTAGTACGCTTTGTGCTTTTGTGCACAACGTATATTTGTGTTCGGATATCGAGTAGTAGAGAGAAGTGCGATAAATATCCCCCTAATAAATCAGATAAGCTACTAGATGCACTGAAAGCAGTAATTCATCTATATAGCATACTTCAAAACAGATCTATGAAAAAACAAATTCGATGAAGAACAACATTCGAGGTGATACTTTACGTTGATACCACAACAAATAAACGAATCCTCCGTACCAACACATGCAGACAGCTATATCAAGTATATCAATAACTCCGTCAGAATGCCCTCTCGCCCTGTACACCGTTGTCCCGAGACCTTTACCGCAGCACACTTAACACCGTAGAATTGGCATGACTGTCAGTCATCACATTTCACTAACCGGAGTTGTTGCATTCAGAGTTGTCGGCCAGGTAGATGCTCGGCCCGTGTGCATCTATGGCTCTCTTTCGTCGGGAGAAGAGGGCATCGAGAGCTGGGGCGGCAATGGCGGTCGCGGCTGGTGTATTGGCGCTTGTATATGGGCCTGAGATGCGAATGAATCAAGAGGAATCTCGTGCCCAGGAGACAAGTTTACGGGAGGCGGATTGACAAGGTCGATAGGTAATAATTGAAGATATTCGTAATAGCTGGGTTTGATAGCTCCTACGAAAGTCTATCTGTAAGCACTTCCTTGTATACGAACAGCTATGACGGCAACAGCCACTGACCCTTCCCGACCTCCAGCATTGCAAACCTTTGATCACAGTAATTCCAGTGAGCAGGACTCCGATTATACCAACAATAAGACCGGCGGTTTCTCCTGGAGAGAGACTTTCGTTTCCGCTTCCATCCGAAGATCTTTTCCTGAGTGCATGCGAAGTCGGAATGCCGTAAAAGACCACAATAAGATATAATCTTGATACGAAAGGCATTGCTACATAAGCCTGTCCCCTAGGGTTAGGTCTAACTTAAATTTTGTTACACGCTGCAGTTCAATCATATCCTTTGGAATGGAACGAAAAAACTTGCAATAACAAAGGTTACGTGTCACACGCACTATCGCTCTCCTGCCAGAGCGAGACATCGCAACTGATAATCGACAAGGCTAAACTAGAGACTTTGGCCTGTTTTCGTTGAAATCCGACGAATCTGGTGTCGAACGAACGTGCGAAAGCTGCTTGAGGATAGCAGACTGAATGAGAAAGCTGAAGGAAGGGAAGGAAAAGAGGGGAAGGCAATTATCGCCGCCATAGAAGTTCTGACTTGAACTGCGCGCATCAAGGTCTGCAAGTTGACGCTACCCGGCCTGAGTTTGAAGGATCACGACAATGCAATCGGTCATAGTAACTCACTCGATACCTTGGCGGATACGCCTGTTGAAATGTGTAAGGGGAGAACTGTGAGAATAGACTTACGATACAGAGACTGGAGAGCAGGAGAAAGACTCGAGATATATACAAGGTAGTTGGATGCCTTATGCCATACCGGCTGTGTGCCTTGACATCAGCTCAGCTGAAGCTCAGCTCGGTCAGGTTCATGCAACAACGCCGCGCTACTGAGAAGCTCCATACCAGGAAACAATGCCCTAATATCCGATTTTGGAGGTAGATTATGATTCTAACGTTCTTTTTCATCTCACCCATGTGTTTGTCTGTACATGGGCGTGCTGATGAACTACCGACAAGATGAAAAGCTTGAGGTAGCACTTAGTATAGCTATGTATATATGATGCAAAGATGGGGCTAGTGGTTTGGTAGGGTCTCTGGGATACGGGAAGAAATGTGCTAGCTAGTGATAGAAAGTACAAATCTTAACGAGAGAACAGGGAATTTGAACATCAATCAGTATCACTAATCGATAAGTTCGTTACATACGCAATAATTCTATGGGATACCAGCATGTATCTCCCCTATCAACCTTAAAGCTATATCAAGCTATCTCTATATACCCCTGGAATTTTCTTGGAAGTCTTGCCAACTTCCCGCACCTCTACTCTGAGACATTCCGCCACATTACACCAAAAACCACACAATTGGCATGGCCTCAATCATCCCTGTGTTGAACCTGTAGTTTGTATCCGTATCTACCGACCAGGCAGATGCTCGGCCCGTTTGCGTTTGGCACCCGACTTCGCTCGGGGCGGAAGGCGATCGGCAGTAGCGACGGTAGTAGTGGTAACTGGAAAGCAATTGATTCAAGCGGAATATCATGTTCGGGGATGTTCGGATGTGGATGTGGCGATGTCGTTAAGTAATTGTAAAAGTTTGTTTGTGACTGCTAGAATTAGCAAAGGCCTAGAGGCAAAGTTAGTATGCTCCAGTAAAAGTCAACATATATGAGTTTCATTAATAATGAAGAGAAATTGTTATAGACTCTTCCTAACTCCACAATATTTCCATCATTTAAATACAGTCAGTGCTGTGAGAACAACTCCAGTTATTTCCATAACCTGGCTTGTGGTTTCACCTCCAGTGAGACCCCCGTTTTCATTTGTGGATCGTTTGCCGACTACCTAAATAATAGGGGAGCCGTAAGCGGGCGTCGAAAAAGATAGAGAGCACATCGTCCCGTTGCAAAAGTCTAACTCAATCGCAGTGAGATGGAGCATTCAGCCGCTCGACCCTTGCACCAACTAGATAAGGTGTGGCAAGCTGATGGGCTAAAAGTGGCGCTTTTTGGAAGCTGAAGGTAATTGTCGGATGGCTGAATAGTCTTAGATCTTGCCGTTAATCTTAGTGTATGCATTCATCTTAGTGTATGGCTAAATGACATCATCAAACTCTGGAACGAGGAAGCTACCAACGGCCTCAAGGTGCGGGGCAGTACGGGTGAAAAAGGCAATTGGAGGAATAAAGATTCATGGCACAAAGCAAAGGGTTGATGTAAGATAGAACAGTGCAGTAAAGAGCAACATACTTCTCTTGCTTCTAAGGACAAGGCGAACAGTGAACTGGTTTCGTAGGGTAGTTGTAGTCATTCGTATGTTAGTATTAGTTATGGTATATTCAGCCTGAGAGAGTTTGCTTGGGACAATGCTGGGAAAGAAGGCAAGAAGCGAGTGAAGTGGGTTTCTCGTCTGGGGTATAGTGCGCGCAGGTTGAATGGTGACGGTCGGCGGCGAAGGTTGGATAGATACCCACACTGCATCAGCCAATAATCCACCATCTATAATGCCCCACTTTATATTATCCCAAAGAAATTGGCGGCCACTAAATATACCCTACATTCGCTTTAAATGCCAACTCTAATTATGTATTAACGAAAGTTCACATAAAACTAAGAGTTAGGCTAGGTACCAATGACAGAGGACACAAGATCCAACCTCCATAGAGGCCAGAGAGATCTATGATTTTTACCTTGAGCAATAAGACACTAATGTCGGAAGCGGAAGATCAGGCATAGCTTCCTCTATCAGAGAATTCCTGTGCACAGTGCACACTCATTCATATCGCGACCGAAACTGCCTTCAGTAGCAACATGACGCCTTCTTATTACTCCTACAACCCCAAAATGCATCTGTCTCTCAACCGGCATCCTGCACGACTGGGGTTGAAATGCCGGCAGAGATTTCGAACTGTGTGGCATTGATTGAAAACCCAGTTACATATCGGCTGCATAACTAGCTTGGAGATGAATGATGAGGTGGGATTAGGTTAGATATGGTGATTAGATAGTGTTTCGGACAGTTCCGAGCCCTTGATAGCGTGGGCTTTGGAGCTTATAGAGCCTTATTAACGAGCAGGCGACGATACATTTTAAATCTTGGACTGCGACAGATAAATATCTGGTTGAGCCCAACTGCGAAGAAAAACGCCAGTTACCGGGGGATCTTACACTACCGAAACACGTAAGTAACATTAATTAATTCTAACTACGATGCACTGCGTTGAGTTGGCGGGAGTTAACCATCAGTAGCTCCACACTCTCCGCTGGCTCGGCTCTTTCCGCTGCCATCTAATCTAATCTTGTCTTATCACATCAACCTCATGACCCTCAGTTCAGGTGGGAATCGTCCTCTCTACTTATCTCAAGTGCACCCGCACAAGGCCAGGCTATATTCTTGCCGCTCACTCTTTCACATCTTTTACCACGACGCTGAAACCAGGGCGGGTAAACCATACAATCGACGAGGAAGAGATTGTTCGAGGGTAATTTGATATGGCCAAAGTCTGATTTTAACCCTATTTTACTTCGGGTACATTTCTGCTTTTTCTATTTCTGGCATGGATACTCAGTATCCTGCTGTTTCATTGTCCAAGACTGAGGTATCTATCTTGGGATAATATTTGGAAGGGATAATAAGTTTGCTCAGGATGGCGGCTTTTCAGTAGGAGGCCCCCAGGACATGGGAACACACAGAGGAACTAGCGGCGGCAAAGTTTCGAATAGATATAATTGGCACTCATGGTGGAGCAGTGATATCTCCGCATAATCCAAAGCTCTCCGCAGCTCTCTAAAACCCACTTAGGGATTTCGGAAAAGGTTTAACTCAGACGTCCGGTAGATGGAGTAGTGCTGAGTCGAAAATGCGAGCCTGCGAGGATTTGAGGCTCAACAGGTGCCACCCACCTAAGTCGGGGCATGAGAAAAACTCTCTATACGAGGCCCAAGAGTGAGGAGCGCGTGGTGATTGTGGGGCGATGGGATGTTGTAATATTGGAACGGACCATGGAAACGGCAGTTGTTGTTGTTTATTCATACTGTATGCACTCTTACTATAGTATGACAGGACCTAATACCCCCTCCGCCTCTGGGCGAGCCGGCTAGATGGCGGAGCTCCCCCCCCCGCTACCCTTCATCCCCAATGACAAATGAAAGCTAAAAGATAGACAAACAAACAGAAAAGAAACGAAAAGATATAAACCCACTGCCGCCGCTTCCCGCACTTGAGTCAGCCTCTGTGTCCACTCCATACCTCCAATCATTTGGGCGGGAACTTCCCGACTTCAGTAGCCACCAAGAAGTCCATCTCCGCTAGATCGCACTCTCCCATGGAACACAGCTCTGAGACCAGCACATGTCGGCATCTGCCTGCTTTCCAGCCCGTCACCTTTCCCGGTGCTTGCATGAGGACATTCTGCTGGTCTCTCCACCGGCTGCAATGGCGGAAGAGGTGCTCCCACATCATCAGCAAAATGTATTTTAGTCTCTGGAAGACTCCAGGAGTGTCTGAGAGGATGTGGAGTGTGAATTTGGAAGCATCAATTTCAAGGGAGTATCAGACCCTAGAAGGGTATTCCGACAGGCCTTCAGAGTAACTGGGATCTCTGACAACAGGTACTGGAGTAACTGGGATCTCTGATGACTGATACAGGAGTACGATGGGAGTGATTGTGATATGATTGGGAGCAAATTGTAATGCCAGAGGGAACTTTGGGTGCACTTGGGAGTGTCCCCGAAGTAACGCGGGAATCACAAACAAACCCTGAAAGGTGTCTGGGATGTTATGGATAATCATTCGGTGGACTGCAGGCGTTATCGTAGACTCTTCGGATGTACATGAGTAATCGACTTCCCTCAACAGCGACTATGATATATCGATTATTGCTCATTATCACTTCTGAATCATACTAGCCATCATCTTCTTCAACATTGTATTGTGTGCCTCGCTACATTAAGGAAGCGAAAGAAAAAACCGAGTGATTCAAACAAAAACCCAGGTACATCAAAACATTAACCCAACTAAGCAATCAAAAAATATCAATCAAACATGGCGTTGATGGGATCCACTCCATCTCCCATCTCATCAGGGCCAATGAATGCAGGTACACACAATTCAGCAATGGGGCAAAGAAGCTGGAGGCACTCCTTGTATTTGCTGATTATTCATTTCTGGCGAGTGGATGAAATGGAATTCCAATGTCATTTGGCTCAATTTGTGATATCTAACACAGGTGTAATGAGATGTTAGCTACCTGTGAATCTAATAAATGGGGGTATGTGAGCCAATATGACACATTCAGAAGGAGAATGGGAACAAGGAGTGAGGAATGAAATGGACGAGCACTGAAAGAGGGGGGTGTAGAAGTGCGGAATGAAATTGAGAAGGGCCAAAAGATGGTGGGTTAAGGAGTGCGGAATGTAATGGAGGAGAGCCAATCCAGGCACCGATGAGATTGAGAAATGGTTATCCCAGAAGAGGAGGAAATGGTGTGGGGTAAGGAGTGTGGAATGAATTATAGCAGCGCTGGAGGGAATTGAAGAGCTCCCATCCAGGGCTGAGGAGCGCGAATAGAGGGTCTAGAGTACGGAACCAGAATGTTAAGTGCTGGGAGGAGAAATTGATTGCAGTATGAAATAGATAAGGTTCAATCTAGGCTGAGGAGCTCCAATGAGGATTGAGGAGTGCCCATTCTGGTGGAGTTGCACCGGAGGGGGGGGATGGCGGAGGTGTGATACGGCTGTTGATTAGTAATTGATTGTGTAGTAGCTTCTCCAGTAAAATTGATCCCAGGGGATGGGCCAAATGTACCTCGAAATTCATCTTGAGATAACATCACCCCGCCTTGTGCCCACTGGCATATACATACAGTGCACAATGAATCGCAGCAGCTGCCAGCGCCAAAGTCTGAGAAGCAAGAGGTTGGAAATACTCTCATGTAGTTGGCTGGCGCCCCAAGCTGTTGGCGGTGAAGAAAAAGTGGTGGTAAATGAGATCAAGCACTTCCATTCGCGTGAACCAAGACTTCTTATCATCGACCACCTTGGAGAGGTAAACATCATCAAAAACGGTCCATAACTTTGATTTGAAGCTCAGTCTCAGAGCCCACATCCAACTGGTAACCACGGACAACAGTTTGATGTGCCTCATCTCCCAACCTTCCTCGAATGGTACCAAACTTCAGTTTGAATGATGTATATTTTCATGAGTAGTCAATATCTGCATGTCTGAAAGAGGTGCAGTAAACGGAATGCCGGACTTACAGCTTCTCGTGTGTGCAGATCTATTTTGAGAGATGGCCCACTGGGCAATTGACACACAGATGGTGTACCTACAGGTGCACTTGGTAATGCTCGCTGACGATCCTGGGCTTCAATCGCTAGTTTCCAAGCTTCTTCAACCATCGGTTATTTGTCATCGGATAATATTGGCCAAGGAGTCTTCGTAAATACCATTCCCTCCATTAACCTTTTCACTACCATACAAATAGCCTTTTGGTGTTGGGCAACGTTCTGATCACTACTGGCCTTGGGTTGTGGACAATTCTGGTCTCCACACTACATTTTGGGAAGCACTAGTGCCCGGGCGGATGGTGTATAGTTAGACTTAGATAATTAGTTGAGGAGGGATGACTGTTGGTGTATGAGCAGTGGTGGTGCCATTGCTGAAGGTAGGTTTCGGGAATGTGGATGTGGAGGCTGTGCAATTATAGTATCGGCACGGCTCTGTTTCATTGGCAGTGGCACACTTGTAGTGCGTAACGACTTGTCCTGGCGTGCCTAACCTAGATATAGAACCTCCTGTTGATGATCCAAATTGTCTTCTTCGATGTTGGATGATATGGTGGACTCTCAGGTGTCCGCACTGTCATCATAACCAAACTCCTGATCAGTCTCATCATCCTGATGAATTAATGAAATCGGTGATATTAGGCAACTGCAATACGATGCACGAAGGCAGATATTTGGAAGCCACACATTTGATGGACAAAGAAGATTGGCAGCTTTCTTGAAAGCGAGTACTCTCTCTAGGTGTGCTTTGTGATTCTTCTGGGAATAGTGATTTCTCACCTGCCTGGTCGTAGGTTCCATTTGCTGTAACCAACACCTAGAGTTGGAGAAGGTGGGTGAGAGTGTAAAAGCAGGAAATATAAGTTTAAGTGCAATACAATAATTGGATAGATGGGGCAAATATTTGAAAATGGTCGAGGAAGATGCAATTCATGGTATGCCTTGAAAGCGTTCTGGAGATAGGCCTTCAACAGAGTATATTGTCATTGATGATGGCCGTCCTTGTTGTGATTCCAGATATTTTCAGGTGCACCGGAATAAATGGATTCGAAATGCCGAATGTTAGCACCTCCTAGGAACGACACTTTTTACCAATGCAAGAAGTGGAGGTTGGCTACAGCCAATGCAACGGAAGATAACTAGCCACATCAACCAACCCTTGGGGCTGGCCCGACATTGAGCAATGAGAACCTGCATGAACACATAAGCCCCTGCATCTGACTCCTGTGAACGTAGTCATTAGGCATCAAAGTTCGAGTATTTGCGGTGACCGTGTGGCATAGACATTGGTGCAATATTGAGAATCTGCAAAACTCAATAGATTTGGTTGGCACCTTCTGAGTGATGGCCGAGTTGCAAAGATTCATACTGGAGTTTGTTATCAAGCGAGGAGACATATGAATCTCCAAATGTGGTATATCTGCCGGAAGGACACATTAATTTTCACGATATTCGATTGTATTCAGATGCCGCAGCTAAGTTAGCGGTCAATAAGGCAATATCGTAAGCATAACTTCTCTTTCATTCGTTCGTCTAGCCTGTGACTGCAGAATAGCCTTCACAACCATGTTGCAGGAGTTAATGGAAAAGATAGAGAATTTGGTAAACAAAGATGAGATACAGGTGAAGAGAAAGAAAGGTAATGTACGATGGATGATTCAGGGGTAACCTTATTGATCCAAGCACTAATCAATGCCAAGATTGCTAACACATGTGTCATAAATTGTCACTCACTGTCTGATTTTGCGTCTAATATCAAGTAAATTGCACACCTTTAAATTGCACACCGTTAATCCACACATTTATTATGAGTCTCACAACTACAATGTTAACTTAGAATAAATATTGGGGTTGAAAGCTATATTCTACAACGGTATGAATGTATAGTGAGATGTGATGTCACGGCGGGCAGGTGTATGAAGGTTGCATGCATGCGGTACCGGGGAATTGAGGTGCACCGAAGCTGAAATGGCTATGCGTGAATTCAATTGCTGAGGATTGCAGGCTCGTCCTACTTTGACAGTTGATTGCACTCTTCGTAGCTGTCTTCTCATAACTCGAGCTTTCAAGACTCTTTCTCTAGGAGCTTCTTTTGAGAGATTTCGGTCTTCATAATCTATTTTCGGATATGGGTTTTGGCTGCCCAAGCATACAGTTAGTCAGAACACAGTGATATGCTCATTCAAAGATTTGAGAACTTAGGCCTCTTGTTGTAAGTGCCGTACGTGGGTAAGCAGGAGTTACCGACCATGTTGCAGAGTCGCTGAACAGAATCAGTCATTCGAGATTATCGCTCTTAAGCAGCCACAGCTCATTTGACAGAGCTCGAACATGCAGAAACAATTTTAGGATGTGGAAGCATGGGTCCAAACATCCTACTTAGTCAATATCAAGTTAAATGGTGTTACTAATTGGCCGGGCTTGTGCATTTATAATTTAACTGCACAGTGACAACCATCCTCCAGCGGACAGTTGACATAGAGCTGACAGTTCAAGGCCTGTTAGCTGCAGCCTTCAACGCAGTGATCAAGCATAGGTTCAAAACATCGCAGGTGTGGAGTGGGTAAAGCTGCCTGCATCTAAAGGTGAAGTGTCTTGATCGATCTGTCTGCACTGGGTCCACAAATTCAGAGTTGAAGAAATCATAATGAGAATCAAGCAAACTAAAATATACAAAGTGCACTATGTACAGCAAGTACATGCGCCTCGGTGGTGTATTTGTTGCTCTGGAGGCGTGCCTGGGCTGCAATGAAAATATCCACAATAACTCACAGCTTGTGATAGTTGGATTTATACATATCTAAGAAGCTCATTCTGGACAGGAAACCCCCGGGGGCAAAAGCGGCATTTGTGCCAAGAATGCCCAAGGCATGTCTCAGCTTCTGACTCTCAGGGATACGGATCAGTGGCGTGCCAGAACATCAATCAGATGCCAGCAAAAGCTGCGGCTGTGGCATGAACAAGTGAGCCTATGTCTCATATTGTGATACAAGTAGTCAGTATAGCCAAGTCTGTTTTGATTGTGAAATGGGATTGGCAAATATGCAGTGCTGGATCTGTTATGAGGGTATGCCCAGGATTCTCCGGTGTACTAGAACATCAATCATTGGCCTGCAAATGCTCTGGCTGTGGCATGAATATCCTGACACAGGTAGTCAATATCGCCAGGTCTGTTTCAATGGACAAATGCGATTGGCAAATAAGCAATGCTTGATCAGGCATCCAGATACTCCCTGGATTCTCTGGTGCACCAGAGAGTCCTGGGCACATATCGTTATGACCGAACAATTACTGCATATTTGCCTATCCCATTTGGCATAATGACAATCCAAACAATAGTGAGTACCTGTGTTAGGATCTTGGTGCCATAGCTGCAGCATTTGCTGGCCTAAGGTTGAAGTTCTGGTGCACCTGAACTTCGATCACATGGGTGCAAAAGCTCCATCTTTGCCACAAATCAGTGAGCCATGTCTCATACTCAGACCTAAGTACTTGAATATCATCTAGACTGTCTTATAGCTAAATGTGATTGGCAGATATGCAGTGCTTGATCTGCCATAACGAATCATATGACAATGGCCGAAGAGTCTCCGGTTCGCCTGAATGTGGATGAATTTTGCTTTTTCATTTGAAATCCATGAGTGGCTTCATGCTGTAGGTGCACCTCACATTCGGAACTGACAATTGATGGAAGCCCATTGCTGCATCATTCTCATAATTGGACTCATGCCATGTATCATGCAATAGGTCAGCTGGAGGAACTGCTTATATCGCGTATCACTCTGCTTTATCTCAAATTGTTATTTATAATAAACAACAACGCCAATGAAATCCCACTCTAGTCATTTCTCATCCAAGATACAACAATTCCAACATCAGAACTTTGATTCACTTCAACATTGAAGAGAGAAAGATTCATCTCTCCAGTAGTACAGTGTGTCTTACAAATGATCTTTTTGACTATTTGTATCAGTTCAGAGGATAGTGTTGCTGGAATGTATAAAGATGCATACCTTGATGAACGGTCTAACACTTTAAGATTAATGGATCATCAGACTCCAATGTGTCTCCATTCTCTGTCAGCCTCTTCGTGTGGTCCTCACTCCTCTCGGGAATCCAGGATATCATCGACATCGACATGTTCGGTGGACTCATCATGCCATGTAGGAATCTCATTTGAACAATTCAAGGGTGTTTGTGGAGATCACTCGGACCGTTATCATAGCCACCAGGACGTGTATTCACTAACGATGTGTGTGGTACTCGGCTTTGCCCTAGCCGGACAACTCATGCAAATTCCTGCCGCTTCTCATTCAATACACAATATTTCTGAGTGATTACTGCATATTTTGCAGATGTATGATTTAAGCCTGTCCCGCCCATGTTGGGTGTGGTTATGACTACAGAGGGATTTCGTGAAACATGGAATTTGAGCTGCATTTCTGTGCGTTCATCATTGCCCATTTCGGCCTACATGTAGAATATATCCACATTCTCCCCAAAAAACATCGTTAGCCACCACTCCAAATAATGTACTTGGCCAGTCAGAGGACAAAATAGCACTGCCTTTGGTGGAGGAGGTGCACTTGGTGGTGCATATTCGTAGCTCTCTTGTGGAAAGAGCGTCCCTCTTGATGCATTGCCTTAGTCAGGTTCGAGATTCTCTGCAGGATTCTTGACAAACATTGGCAAAAATGTCTCTCTCCACCATCAGAAAATCAGATATTGCACGCAAGTATTGAGTGGCCATTCATGGCACAATTGTCCGGAAACATGGTTGTGATCCTCGATCTCTTCCAACACTAACAAGAAACATGCTAGCTGCCATCCATGCACCTTCCATGCTCCAGAAGCACCCCGCTGAGTGTACCTCTCCACCATTGTCTTCAGATGTGCTTGCTCTTCCTCAGTCCTCTCGAGATCAATTAGGTGTGCATTTTCCAATGGTTTGCAGACAAGTGGTTTTCCATTGGCGAGTTTTGATTCTGACCACCGTCAGATCGTCCATTGCTTTGAGATCTGAATCATCTGGTGTGCAGCATCCTGTTGAGCTTCTTCATCTTCAATCCGGATAGCATACATCACACTCTTCACAGCGGAATACAATGCCTCAGCACCATGTTTTTCCATTACAGTATTTTCCGCTGGATTGTCAGGTGCACCTGAATTCAGCCACAGCGTCTGAAAACACAAGTCATAGAGTGAATGGAATCCAGGTGTAGCTGTGACTTGAAGTTTGAATCCAATGTTCGCATTTATCGCAATTTACCAGCCCACACTGTGTTTAGTCTCATACTGGTGGGACTGATCAAAAATTCCAAAACTCCATGCACAGTAGGAGAGTTGGCCATTGCTTGATGGAATTGCTCCAGATGTTAAGGTATCACCCGACACAAGGTGGATATTCCATCAGTTTTCTGGCTCTTCAATACTGGTGTTGCGGTCATTGGGGGTGGGATTCGCGTTTAGGGCATGCAAGAAGTTGCCAAGTTTGAAATCGGTTCCATGTGTCATCTTGTCAATGATACTTTTGAAGGTCTCACCCACTCTGGGTATTGTTACCACCAGGATTGGTTCAAGGGATGAGATCAGTGCTGGATGGCCGTGGGGTGGTGTTAACTGGATCTCCAACAGGCGGCGGGGTACAGAATTTATTCTCTGGAGCGGATACCACTCCCGTCCTTCACTGACAATGCCGGGAAAGCCATTGTGCGCCACAGTCACTCTCTGTTCAATGGTATTTCCCCATAAATTGCACAGTGGCAACCCCATTACAACTTTCCCAGTGAACAATTTGCAAAGCATGGCCACAGCAACCAAGGTGAAAGTTCGTCCAAGACCCATTTCATCCGTCACCAGTGTTCGTGTCATATCAGCATCCCAAACCCACCCCATCATGTTGAACCAGATGGCCCAAACCTGATGCGCCACAACTTTATGTCCGAGCAGGCCTGATATTTAATACTTGTGGCTTGGACCATGGTCATCTGGTGATTGGCAAATAGGCTACGCATTCAGCCGCTGAACTGCTGCATCAGGACACTGCGGCTCAAATTTTTTGTTAATCGTATTGCGAACCGTATTCAGTACCGAGCTTGTATTTTCTTGATCGAGGACCTCCTCACCATCCTCCACTTGCACGTGAACCTCCCTTACAATTTGTTTCGTGTTCTTTCCAGCCTCAATGATCTCTTTCAGTTGCTCTGATGTAAGCTGGGCAGATAAGCTCTTATTCTGGTGCGCCTAAAATTCAACTCAATCCCAGGTATTTCACAGAGAAGCAACCATTTGGACGAATTCATGTGGATGAAATATACTCAATTCTATTTTTTCAATCAGAACTTACATTAATACAAGTATCATTCTCTTGCCCACCATCCACCTCTCCCTCCTCCACTCCCTCTCTTCCACTCTCTTCAGAACCTTCCAAAGTCTATGTATAATGATTAGCAGTTGCTCACGCCTAGCCATAATACGGCTAGCAGGATTACCTCTGTCGGCATAATTCGGTGCTCAGCTGTCTCCTTCCGGGTCGCTCTCATCATTTCTACCACAAATATGTTCACATTATGTCCAAGTATGAACTTGAAAGCATATGAAAGGCAACAGTTGTATGAAATCTGGCCATGTATGCGGTCATTTGTAATGGTGAGGTCATGTATTAGAGGTTAGGGTTGCAACAAGGAGCACGCAATGCAGCCGGGTAAGTGCAGCCTTATCTGGACTGCTCATGAGGACTTAAATCCTATCCGATAATCTTACTATATTTCTACACCTATGATCACTCGAGGCCACGTGTATAACTGAATCTCTTATATCGCCACACTGATCCCTACGCAGCCGGAGGCAGGCGTACATGCCCTTACACTATTATTGATTTTTCACTAATTGGATATGTTTCGCTCATGGGATTTCGAGAATTGCGATGTTTCCCCTTTTTTGACCCGTCACCACACGTACAAGACCGAAGCAATTCCACCACTACAATGCCTCCTAAGAAGATGAATAGATTCCCACTTTGCACTTCTAATGAATGTGGAAGTGTAGAGACAATTTGGGCATCAATCCGTCATGGCACTCCAAGTCTTGTAAGTCAAAATACCCCTGTTGAACGGCATTCTCCCAGTGTTCTCCCACAGGCTGAAATCGACCATAATTCTGATCAAGAATGCCCAATTGACGACGAGACTGATGATTGCGAAACCGACAATGATGTGAATGACCCCGATGAAGATGTTGATCCACGCGCCCCCTTCCGACCGAATATAATTTTGCCAAATGTTGTGGAGCACCCGCAAGCTACGGTGGAACGACTTCAGAGAATGATTGAATTCCTCTTGCAACAGAATTCCGAACTACTATCCCAACGAGAATCAACAAGCATGAAAATCATATTTGATATGACTTATCCGAGATGAAACATCGGAGGTGCACGCGAATTATACGCCTTTCTCGGCCCTCTTCGCTCGATATTCCGCACTCACAGCCACCTCTTTCCCGATCGTGATATCGACAAGGTCCAGTATGCGCACAATCACCTCAGAAGCTGGAGCGACCAAGGCGATTATACCCTTCACAAGATCAGCATGATCGACTCAATCGCCTGGGGCCAGGACCTACTCACCAACAATTTCAAATGCATTCAGGATTTCGACATTTTGCTTAACGCAATCCAGTAGATGTACGCCAAGAAGGACCTTAAACTGAACTCCTGCAATCGAATCTACAAAGATTTTCGCCAAGGTCAGCATGACTCCGATGAGAGTGTACGAGCATATGGTCACTGACTATGACGAAACTGGAGAGAAGCTGACTGGGATGAAGAACAACCGAAGCTATCGTGCTACCATTTAAGCTAGCCGGGCTTCTGATCCGAACTACATCCACAAATCAGGCCCTTTTCCAATGAGGATAGGATGTTCAACAGTATTGACGAGCTCTTCAATTGAGCAGTGGATGTCGAAACCAAACCTCAGAAATACAACAAATCATACCAACACAGGCAATACGGAGAAACATCCAACAAAGGTAGCCGAAAACGCGGATACCAACCATCAAATTCAGAATTGAAGGGTGCACCGAAGGAAGCACCAACGCCCGATATGCCGAGACAAAGCGGCAGCCGATCACGATACAATTTACCCCCAGCACCCTGGGTATCATCAGAGGTTTATGTGAAGTGAAATGCTAGTGGGAAATGCTCATGTTGGGCCAGCGATCACATGTCATTGAAGTGCCAGAGATGCTGCCGTGCGACTTTCCCTGATAAAATCACTCCAGGAGATGGGAAAGATGGCAGAACCCGACAGTTCAAAAGGCAGCGATCTTTTGGTACACAGGAAGCAAAAAAGTAACGTACCTCTCCCGGTACGTAGCTCGGCGGGAGAGGTTGGGCGAGAGTCAGCATGAGTTGGGAAATGTGAGGTCACCGGTGTTGATGGCAACATTGGAAGAGATACGACCTCATTGGATCGCACTAAAATCAAGGGCTCTCCTTGAGAGCCCGAGAGCACCAATGTTAAGTCAATATCTATGTGGTACAGAAACACCTAATGCTGCTCACATAATCCACGAGATTCAGATACGTGATAAACACGGTGAGATGGAAGTTGTACGGGCTGTTATCAACTGCCGAGCTTCAAGCATCTTTTTGGCTCCACAATTACTGAACAAACTTGGGATATAACATGAAGTGGCACTTATTACTACACTCAGCTTGGGCAGACAGATTATGCAACATGCCAAGGATAGCCGAAAGATGTCATTAACCGTTCAGAATATAGAGCATCTCGCCTCAGTTACAGTACAGGAAGTGCTAGTTGAACTGATGCGAGCCTACGATCTAGTACTTGAACTACCCTGGTTCAGGGCCTGGATCCCACACATTCATTGGAACCTCCACCGATTGACTGCCTTAAAGTCACCGTACGGTCCTGAGGCTGCAGATATATTGTGTGGAGAGTACAAGCCTCCTCCAGAAGCACATGAGAAGCTACCGAAATGTGAGAAGGAGACGCCTGCTCCAGATATTCAACTTCTTGTTGCCACCGCATTTGACCATCTCTTAGCCGGTGAGGAGATCGTTGAGGGATTTGCCCTACGGATAGGGGAATGCACCTGTTTGCTGGTAGCAACTACGGTGATCACCAAGTTGTCTGGTGAGAAGCCCAGGCGCTGGACATGACAAGCAGGGAGCAGCGCCGTTTGTTGCGGAAGAAAGGGATTCACAAGGGAATTCTGAATGACAGCTGCCAGCCCGCCAAGACACGAAGGGAGGGACGGGACGGCGGGGCTTGGCTCATTGTCAGTACACTGCTAATGACAAAGCTTCTTTCATTACCCTTTCGTGGCTTCTCTATATCCTATCCCTGTACATATGACATGGACTAACATTGCTAGATGGAGCAAATCTGGAAAGGATATCAAACCGCCAATGGGGGCTTCATTCCCGCAGTGTATTCGGAATTCTTTGATGTTTTTAGTAAACCCAATGCGGAAACACTCGCACCGCACTATTCAATTGACCATGCGATTGCCCTGGAACCAGGCTTCAAACTACCATGTGGACGAATCTACACGCTCTTAGAATTCGAACTTAGAATGCTCAAAGCGTATATCGAGACAAACCTAGCCAAGGGCTTCAACCAGAGGTCATCATCTGGGGTGGCTGCACCGATCCTATTGGCCAAAAAACAGGATGGAGGACTATGGCTTTGTGTGGAATACTGGGCTCTGAACGTGGGGACAATCAAGATCCGATACCCCCTACCTTTGATATTGAAAATGCTTGACAGACTACGTGGAGCTTGGATTTTCACTAAACTGCATTTCCGGAACGCGTATCATCCCATCCGGAACGAGGATGGCGAGGAGTTCAAAACCACATTACGAACCCGGTACGACCAATTCCAATGCCGAGTTCTGCCTTTCAGTGTGGCAAATGCAGCGGCGACGTTTCAGGCCTACATCGATGACTGCCTACGGCCCTATATTGACGACTTTGCTATAGGTTACCTGTGGAACATCCTCATTTAGTCCACCAATAAGAAGGAGCCCAAAGATCATATATCGAAAGTGCTACAAAGAATACATGAATTCGATCTCAAGTGCAAGGCCGGGAAGTGCCAATTCGGTGTCTCAGAAGTCGGTTTGTTCAGATGTACCATCAACTCTGACGCGATTGGCATGGAAACACACCGCATATCCACCATCGAAGACTGGCCTACACCAAAGTCGGTATGGGATGTACAGGTGCTGTTGGGATTCCGGAACTTCTACCGAACGTTTATCAGGAAATATGCAAAGGTTACGTTACCCCTGACAGAGCTACTAAAGAAGATAGAAACATCAAACGCACTGAAAACCAGCCAGAAGTCAAATAAGCCTACTTACAAATGGGAATGGACTCGTTAGGCCGAACTCGCACCTAGGAAGTTGAAGAGGGCTTTCAGCGGACCACCCATCCTCCAGTATTTCGAACCAGCCAAACCGATCATTCTCCAGACCGATGCAAGTGGCTTTATGATCGCCGGCATCGTTCCTCAATATGCCAGATTCGGAACCCTCAGACCTGTCAACTTCAACTCTCGAAAATGCTCCCCGGCCGAATAGAGTTACGACATGTATGATCGGGAGCTCATAGCCATTGTGGAGACTATGAAGCAATGGTGACACTATCTCAAGGGAGCGAATGGTAAAGTCTTGATACGGGGTGACCACAAGAGTCTCGAATACATTCAATTGTCAAAAGTGCTCTCCAATAGACAGCCTCGCTGGGTGGAAATCCTCCCTTCCTACGACATTACTATCGAACACCTGGAGGGAAAGTTGAACCCTGCCGAAGGACCATGTAGACAACCTGATTACGAAGAAGGCTATGAAAGGCCCACCACACAACTCTTGGCAACTTTGGCAGTAACTACCGTTGAACTGTACGATGACCTCCTACATTCAAGTACGGTAGCTCAGGCCTCCGACTTATTGGCTGTCAATGAGTAACACAACATCGTCGACACTGGAATGGTGGGATACCCTAACCTGTCAGCAGCTGGTGGGCCTGATGGACCTATCGGAGATCGATTGAAAGTCATCTCGGAAGCTCTGATCTACGAAGGGAGAGTATACATACCGGTGGACGGTTCGCTCCGGAACAAAGTGATAAGTCTTTTTCATGATAACTCCGAATCCGGTTAATTTGGAGCTCTTAGAACCAGTGTTAGCAACGGTTCCTGGTCACCAGGCTTTGGTCCAGGTTAGAACCAACCTGAAGGTCCCGGTGCAGGTCAGGAACCGCCATGTAACCCGACCGCTGTGTCTTGGCGGGGTTGTAACCTGGACCGGACATATACCCGCGGTTTTTTGGCCTGGTTGAACCTTGACCCCGGTTCCATATTACGGTTCCTGCAACTTTGGCTCCAAATAAGTATGTGAGTTATGATCGCATTATGACATGATGAATACGTTGATTGTGCAGTTCTACGAGCTCTTTCACGTCCTGGGTTCAGATTTGCGATCCGACTGATATTCGTTGAGTGGTTGTGAGAAAAGGGCCAAGTATCAGAGATAATTGCGGGTTTTGGATAGCGACTCCACGAATATTAGTCGGATCACAAATCTGAACGCGGGAGGTGAAAGAGCGGCGAAAACTGCACAATTTATGTATTCATCATGTCATGCTACGATCAGAACTCAAATACTTGATGGGAGCCACAATTGTGAACATATACTGGCCGGTTTATGGTGCTAAAACCGGCCCAATTGGAACTGGCCGGGTTTTTGTGTGGTAAGAACCGTTGCAACGGTTCGGTTCCGGTTCAAACCCCAACCCGGAACCGTTCTAGCGGATTGGAACTGTTGCTAACACTACTTAGAACAGCTGAACTCGTTCATAGAGACTTCCACTGGCCTGTGCTAGATGCTGCAATTCAACAGTTCATTGCCAGTTGCAAAGTATGCCATAGAATCAAGGCACTGCGCTATGCTCGCCACGGAGTGAACATGCCACTACCGCCACCTTTCCACGCATGGGAAGGAATCATCATTGACTTCGTCATGTACCTCCCGAAATCAATGAATTCGGGCTCCACTCGCCTCGCAGTAATTGTTGATCGACTGACAACGATGGCAATCTACCTATCCTGCCGAAAGGACATCAACTCACCGGAGTTGGCACATCTGTTCTTTGCCCACCTGATCTGCAAACATGGTGTACCGGATAATATCATCACCGGCCACGGCACGCAATTCACCAGGCGATTTTGGATTTGAGTCTGCTCTCTTCTGAGCATGAATCACTGACTCTCCACCGCATTCCATCCACAGACCGACAGCCAAACGGAATGCGAAAATGAGCCCATGGAACACTACCTCCCAGCCCTTCGCAACTAGCAACAGGATAATTGGGTCAAGCTCCTACCATTGTCGCAATTCGCGTACAACAACTCCATGCATACCTCACCGAGAATGCCCCCGCTCTGGGCCCTTTACTCTCGCAATCCCCAGATGCAGTTTGACGCACTGAAGTTGCCAGGATTGCACCTGAAGTCAGAGATCCAAGCGGATGCTGAGCTTAAAGAACTAGAAGAGACTCGTCGAGTCCTCCGCGAAATCCTACTGGATGCTCAAGAGCGCCAAGCTAGATACGCCAGGGGCAAGGTAATCACCTTCAAAGTCGGAGATAATGTGGGGCTGTCAACCAAGCACCTCCGGACTACTAGGCCATCGATGAAGCTTGATTACAAGCGCACTGTACCATACACGGTAAGTAGGATCATCAATAAGAATGCTTTCAAATTATACATGCCCAATACTATGCGCAACAGTACCATTTTCCACGTATCGTTAATTGATAGATATTCACGGCTGGTTGCAGGCCAACCTCCATCAGAACCCCAACCGACGAGTCTGGATGGGGCTGGGGAGCAAGAAGAGCAGGTCAAACGGATTCTGGATGCTAAGCTGTGTGATTGGTTGCTTCACTACCTTGTTCAATGGGCGGGATATAGTCATGTACGTACAAGGTGGGAACTTGCGGAAAACCTTGACAATGCCCAAGAGCTGGTTGATGATTTTCACCAAACACATCCTGAGAAGCCATGGAGAGAATTAATTGAGTTTCGGGACGCAGAAGCAGAGCAAATGGGTTGAGATTCTGGACCCGGGGGCAGAAGAAAAGCATCAATTGGAGGATCTCATTCTCGTCTATTTGCTTCACTTTTTGTCTGATTTGTCCGGCCCGGTACAAATGGCCCTGGTATAGGTTTTACCACTTCCGGATCACAGTCAACTGGAGTTGGAGTTTCCCAGTGCGCTGGATCCGCAGAATTATTGTGAGATTTGTTTTGTGTTTTGTTTCCATGCCTGTATGACGATATGCAGTCCATGAGGCCTGCGCATCGAGAGGGAGATAATGTAATGGCGATGTCATGTTCTAGAGGTTAGGGTTGCAAGGGTGAGCAGGTAATGCGGCCGGGTAAGTGCAACCATAACTCGACTGCTCGTGAGGACTTAGATTGTTACCGATACTCTTACTACAATTTTACACCTATCATCACTCGAGGCCATGTGTGCAACCATATCCCTCATAGTACCACCCTGATCCCTATGCAGCCGCAGGCAGGTGTACATGCCCTGACATCATTCATCATTTGGCCGTGCCTGGACATTTCCCTATACTCTTCTTCCAATTTGTCCTGGTCCAAGGTGCACATGAACAATGATCTGAGATTGTATGGCTCTTTTGGGCCTGTGAGGACGCATACGCCAGCGTCCGACTGCATAGGGATATGGTTGCAAACGTGGACTCGAGTGAGTATATATGTAGACGTGTTGATGTATAGGTAAGATTATTGCTAGAGATCCAAGGCTCGCGGCGAGCCGACTATATGGAATGGCCGTTACCCGGCCCTGGACACGTCACGTGCAGTCGTGCCGTTACAGGGCCACCGTTTTTGTTGATGAAATCAACCAACCCCTCCCAGGGCCTCATATCAGTATACGAAGATTGGAGTTGTTTGGGGGCCAGAACCATATCTTTCATATTTGACATGGCAGTGAATCATAACCATGCACGTTGTATGTGGCAACGTTGAGGTTACTTTGAGCATGTATGCCCGAGCGCTTCCTCACATTCGTCACCAGTCGCTTGTTGCCTCGACATCTCTTGTTCCTTGCCTCTCAAATTTCGCTTGCACATTTCTTCAGAAACATCTCCACCAACTGCCAGCAAATCCCTTCAGTATTATCTACATTAACCAACAGCAGCCAGCTCGTGAATGGTGCCCAAATATCTGCGACTGCTGTCACCCAGCCCAGGGGTCCATTTAAAACATGTTTCAATTGGTTCTGCCTCCGGATAATGGACCGATGCATCCTCCCGAGAAACCCCACCATCCATACTGTCTTCCACTTGTTGAATGCACTCAAGTTGGGCTGCCCCATCCCTGTAGCAAATTGCTTCAAGGAGAATTCCGTTTGCTTCAGGCTGATTGGGGGATTGCCATCAGCATCGCCTAAGTCTGATGAATTGTTGCTCTCATCAGGTGCATCATATGCTTCGGAGGACAACTCTGGCAATGGGGGCCAGTCCGAAATCCCTGCAACATCTGTTTTCCGGAGTGGTGCTGGTGGCTGGAATATTTACTTTGGAAGGCCTATGGGGTGACTCCCACGTGCAACAGAGGGAGGTTGAGGTGGTGGAGTCGAGCGGGAGGATGTTTGCTGATTGACTGGATGAGTTCCCAGCAATCATGAAGGCACTCTCGGAGCACATGGAGATGACGGCCCATGGCCTGAGATCTGCCTAGTGGGGGAACATTTGAGACACACCATAACCACCTAAGTGCAGGTCATATCCTGCCCCCGGTGGCCTATAACTTGCATATCCTTTGTTTGTACTGCTGGTTAGTTGGGAACTTTGTGTCATGTTGTTTGGAGACTGGTGATAAAACTGTGGAGCGACTGAAATGGCTGCTGTGAAGGAGGGTAACTCTACCAATGTGGCGGAAAATATTGATTGGTGTGTATCCCAAATTGACTGTCTGTGCGAGTGGCATGTCTTGAATGTGTATCCGGTGATTCTGAATTGTCGTCACCCAGTTGTTGCAAGCCACATATGCCACCATGTGGAGCCATAATGACACTCTTCTGTGGTGATCCTTTCGTAGACATGCCCTGTTAAACAATGATAGTGGTAAACTACTATAGATGCAAGATGAGATATACAATCAATTGGAGTAGGTTTGAGTACAGTGCAGGTAGCAGTGACCTTCGGCGGAATAAAAGGCTTCTGATATCCTATTCTGTTGTCACGATCTGTGCAGTTTCATTACCCCTTTGCTTCATGTAACCAACCTGCGCGTTGAGAAAAAGAAAGCTTAATCACACACATCCCGGCTTTCTTTGTTATATGCTCGAAATCGTATGCTAGAATATTTGATTGGTGCTCACCTTTGTATGTATCTATGAGTCAACAGGTCATAGAATGGATAAGATATGATATTTCCAGGAACCCACCAAGAACGACATCCCGTATGAACGTTAGCACGACTAGAGAAATTACACCCAAGATGTACGTGGACGACCTGGCAACATGATTCAATACAAGGCCTGTGAGTCGAGCAGCAACAGTGATTGCTTCCTATTGAGCTGCATGCCAATACGTCTTAGTTCTCCTCATTGTTCACTCTCCAGTGAAAGATCGTTATTGTCCCAAACATCCTACCATCCTTATGAGTTCCCGATGATCACTGCCCGGACATCCAGCTACCTTAGAAAGTCACATATCCATTGTATTATCACAATCTAGCTTCATTATCAGTTGCTCGGAGGCTCAATTGTAGGCTTGACCCACATTGATCAAGTATAAGACCCCACTGTGGTAATTGCAGTAATGACAAAAGAAACCGCCCCCACGCATTTGGTGGGCGGTGATGCAGCTGTGAATGTGTCGTGCTGACCTGAGTGAACTTGCTTTCAGAATACGATTGCTGGAGCTGTGGATCATGCCCTGAAGCATCACCGAGATTGATCCAAAAATGAGTTCAGTGAACATTGCTCAAATATCGTCAACGCTTGCCAGAAACATGTCGAGTGCTTAATATGCAGAAGCAAATTATTTGACGAGATCCGACTCAAGGTTCACTATCAACAATTTCACCCAATATCGATGACTGAAATGCTATTAACTGATGGGGTTTTATAACCTGCATGCTGGAATCGACCCGAGCTATCGTGGTTTGACTTGAGTTGGTGCTTCTCAATGGCGATGAATGTGCTTAGTTAACTACTTCATCGACCCATAGTCAATGTACCTGGTGAACAGGCACCTGACAATACTCCTGCCAGAGAAACGATAGACCCCCCGATGCCTGATCTGAATTGTACCCCTGATCCAACCAAGACATGGGCTCGTAAGGAGGTAGTTGGAGGGGAAAATGCAGGGGGGAAAGCATATTGCAAAGCAACTGGATTGTACAACAAGCAGCGCAAGTACTCAGTACAATGGAATCCATGGCATCCACTTCAGACAGCACACGACATTCAACAGGCTCAATCATTTCGCCAGCAAAGAAAACATTGATACATCAACATCAGTGGCATGGACTGGACAACTTTAACATCGGATTATTGCAATCAGCAGATGCTGTCTGTATGCTCCTCTCTAGACTCGATTTCGGACTCGGCAATGATATTTGTATTGCAGCGTATTCTCACATCTTCGCAACATTATACTACCGGGCTATTGTGAAATATATACAATTTCTTTCCACATATCTCCCATTTCATGCGCACCTCGAATTTGAACCGGTGCATGTTGGAGACTCAGACAGTTGCGGAATGTACCAGGAGTTGAATTCTGGCGATTGGTGGTGGGATACGCAAGATCACCTTTCGACTGGAGTGATGATTGTGCCAGTCACTTGTGCTTCCGACAAGACCAACTTGACAAATGTTTCAGATAACCAGGATGCCTGGTCACTGTGTCTCGCGTTCGGTAATATTAGAAAAAATATCCAAAGTACACCTCACAGGCATGCCTGGATCCTAGTTGGGCTGATCTCCTGCTCTCCGATATGCACCAAAATTAGTGATGAAGTATGGCATTCCGTCGTTTGAACAGCACTGTCCTGACCCTGCAATCACGACATCACCTGCCCTGGCTCATAAGGGGACTGTGCTGATGGATTCCAGAGACCATGGTATCCTCTGTTGGCGGCCTGTGTAGGGGATTTTTCGGATCAAGTCATGGTTGCCTAAGTCTCATCTGGCTCATCTCCGATGCGTGAAATTCCTTGAAGTGCACCGATGGGGCATTCAACTGTTCGACCACTTGTTACCACACCAGATCAGCATGTGTACTTCGAGCTCTAGGACCAGACTCATATCGATGTTCTGCACACTGTTGGTGTTCATCCAATCCACAACCTTTTTCTGGCAATACCCTCTCCGCAATGTCTATCGTCTTTTGCAGCCATTTGAATTGCCTCAGCTGCTCTTGGGTTTAGTTCAAGACTTAATGCACAAGCTGCTTATATACCTAAAAGGTAGAAATGTCCAGGATCAATTTGACAATCGATTCACATCAGTACCTCGATATCCAGGCCTCCAGCACTTCTCTACACCAGTCGATTCGTTGAAAACATGCTACTGGGAGAGAAAACCCATCCGGGGCATGATCAGAATGCTGGGAGTCATTTGTTCTCCAATTCTTGACTGCTCGTAGGATCGCGGGAAAACTGTGGTGGAAACAGCCTTCGATGAAATGGTGATGGGAGCAGAGCGGGTATCATGTGAATTATCTGTACTTGTCAGCCAACAAAATCACTCTGATCTATCCCTCCCAGGACTAGACATTGCACTGACACATTTTTACAAGATCAAGGGCGGCTTTCAAGATCAGAAAATGTCGAAGTCTGCGAAGGCCAAAGTGGATGATCTATTGGCAAGAGAATTGCATCATTTACAACTACAAAAGATTCATAAAATCCGTGCTGCAATGGAGGTTCAGCTGTACAGGGCGGAAATGGTTACTACATCCAATAGAAGGCAACTGTATGTGCACCTGAATACAGCCCAACATGCGGCAACTAGATGGTCAAATTCTGATCCGCAGAAGGCAATTGAGTAATTGGAGCGCGAAATCCATTAGGTGACACCTGCTAAACACATGTTGTTCCATAGATTATTCCAACATCATGTGCGACAACTATTGAAAGAAGTCCGGACTAAGGAAATTGGAACCAGAAGGATATTCGCCAAAACGGTTGTTCAAATGATGACTGCTGCCGAAGAAAAGGCTTACAGGGCGGTTAACATGACCGCTGACGAGCCTGTGCAATTTCAGGTCTGTCTATCCGGTGCTGAGATTCAAGCCACCACCTGGAGTATCACTGATATGGACCGCATTGTGAATCAGCTCCATAGAGCAATTTATGGTATCCCTTCAAAAGACCAGATGCGGCACACCAAGGGATTCTCCCTCTGTGTGGTCGTGATAAAAGATTGGTGCCAGGCAATCGGCAACCTGGAGCTCTGGAAAACGATCGAACAGCATGTAATCAAATTTCGATATTCAACGATGCATCATCTGAGACAGATATCAGAGTCAATTGGGCGAATCGGTTCTGGCGAGAATTTCACAACCGATAGGACTGAACTGCTCCATATCGACCAAGTGAAAGAGCCATATCGATCTACCAACCAAGTCAATTACATTCAACAGATGCTCAAGCACAATCACTGGTGTACTCGTGTTGAGTATATGAAGGAGCCACTGCGATATTTTGACCTTCAAGGCTGGTACGATATAGACTCTGCGAAAGTTATTCAATCTGCTCTCAGCAGCCAGTAAATGGTGAAATACATGCAGAGCCCATTATTTACTCCTTCACTATTGTCTGGAATAGGCATGTTTCCACCCCGTATCACAAGGGGTATATCATTTGAGAGAAACTGATGCCCGTGGCGTGGTCAGAAGTATCAAATTAACCTCACTCAGAGATCCATCTGTAGCTATTGGAATTCCCAACATTGGACAGCTATTCCATACACAAACTGAAGACAACTGCGGACATGAAGTTAGTGGACTGGTGCTCCGATATGATCAGAATGAACTCAATGACAGTGTATTTATTGAACTTCAGAATGGGCTGTATTAATACCGTCAACCATTTCACTGCCCTACATCTGTTGTGTGTCTGGGACTTGATTGCAAGGTAGAATATATGGATGCCAACCAAGGGATCATATCTGAATCTCATTCCATCTTGGTCCAATATATGGACAGTGACCTCGATAACACCTTCCAAGGCCAAGTTCCTCTTTTTCCTGTATTATACTTTTGCTGCACTCCACCAAAGCACATCCTCCAATTTCAGAAGCATCTGCCCACCGGAAGATCAATATCCACCTTCGCTGAGATGTGCAAGAAGACCCTACAATGGATATTACGTCCTCAAGCTCAAGAATATGCGGTGGTGATTCCAACAAAGTACAATGATTGGCCTGGTTGTACTGATTGTGTTGATGGGTTCATCTGAAGTGTCAAACAGACTGATCAGATGCATATTGTACCTGTTGGAGCAAATGTTGGACCTGCACATTTCGTGCGAAAGCATAATGCTGCATCAGATCCAATTGACAGTGTATGGCTTGAAAATAGTCATGTGGATTTAGATACCTACTGGGATGTGTATTAAAGTTACAATGCCTAAATCAAGAAGTGCAGAAGATAGTTAATGGAATTGTACTAGTCAACATAAAGATGATAATAATCACATCCCGAGAGTATGGCTCCAGGTTGGAGGTCTGCTGGAGTACCCTCGAAGATGTGGCCAATATTCCCAATACCTCTGAAATTTGCACATCCTAATAGTTTGATTTGGATTCATTTTGAAGACAACTATACACTCTTCAGGATATTCTTGGTTTCTATTCAACAACTTCTGGAGTATTCAGAAGCACCAGTGAAGTTGTCTCGGAGCACCTGGGAGCACATCACTTTGCATTCACCTAATTTGGGACTAGTTGGGAGCATCCAGAAGGATCCGTGTGGCTGTTCAGAGTTGCTGAGTTGTTTGGTTATGACATCCAAACTATATCACATTGTGATGATGATCTGAGCCGCTGCCCCTGCACACCACCAGCATAAATGATCCTCTCGGTGGCTCAACCATTGTAGGTAGACTCCAACGGGTGCTTGCCAATACAATAGTCTGTCGAAGCTGACAGACAGCGACTTCGCGCTTGTCGTCGGAACAGGTCTTGTGGATCAGGTCCTGAACTTGATAATGCAGGTGAAGTGATTGTGTCAGGTGTCAGCCTCCGTCGGGAAAAGGTTCGGTTCAACCAAAACATACATCCTCCCTTTTCCCGCTATTGTAAGGTTGCTTTCAATTGATTATAACTGCCTACCATGGACTATCCCTATTAGAGAGGAGTTAAGAGAATGTTGTGTGAATCTTACCATATGTAATATCGAATTACAGAATGAAACAAATTTCTCAAACTGCATGCATTCCATCAACACCTTGTTTTCAATCGTTATCTCCACCGCCATCACCATCATCACCATTACCATCACCACCATCACAATCACTAGCATTGGGTATTTAGCTCTTTGATTATTCTTCCCGCAACTTTATGTAACACCCCTCTACCGGCGAAGCCCGGTCCACCGCAGCCAACGTGTTACCAGTGATGCTACTTTCACAGCCACCAGTAAAGCTCAATCTGCCGCTACAAGCTTGCAACCAGCGAAGCAAGATTTACTGCTCCCAGCGAAGCCAGATCTACTGCAACCAGCTTGATCGCAGTAAAGTCAGTTTGTCAGAGGTGAGAGTGATTATTCCGCCACAACCAGTTGCCACCCAGTGAAGACGGATTCACTGCTATCAGCAAAGACAGTTGCAACCCTACCAGCGAAGCAAGAACTACTGCTACCAGCTTGCCTCCAGTAAAGCCAGAGTGTCAGAGAGGTGAGAGTGACCATATCAGAGCAGTGAGACAAAGGATATCAGGGGTTGGAAAGTCAATATGTCAGAGTTGTGTGAGCGAGCAGATCAGTGGTGAAAGTGATCATGTTAGACTTGGAGTGGAAGCCAATATGTCAGAGTTGTTAGAGTGAGCATGTCAGAGTTGTGGGAGTGAGCTGGTTAGAGCCATGAGAGTCAGAGTGGATGCTTGTTAGAGTAGTCAATAAATAAGTAACTCTTGAATATATACTATAATCCATCAATTGCAGTATATCATACATGCACTACAGATGCATTAAAGTAAGAATTCAGTTATGTTCACAGTAAATTACAGTGATATTATCTGAGGGTACTGAAAACAGTGGTGGGGTGTTTCGAATTATTTGGTGATATTGGAGTTAAGGGAGGTTACGGTAGGCCTCATAGCCTATAGTAGACTACACGTAACACAATATATTTTGCCTCATGTGCGACTTTGTCTTCGCTGCTGATCTTCCCTTGGAGATTGGTCCAGCTCTATTCAAGGCTAAGGTGTATGGCCGCTCTAATGCGGCACTACCGCTTTGGTCTCCGGCAATGATTGCCTAGCGGTCTCCATCTTCTTTCCCTCGGACACCGGAATATCGTGGGCCCCAATCAATCACTGTTCCAATAAGATTGGTGACGACAACCTCTGCTTTCCGATCAATCTCCCTGATCAATTTCTGCCCTGGGCCCGGCTCCAGGCTGTGTTTCTCAGTGGCCCAGCTGGCACCCTGTCCTTTGAGCGGCCCGGCCCAGCCCCCATTCGGAAAGACTGCCCCAAGGGGGGCCCGGCCTGGCCTGTAACAGAAGCTGCCCGGCCTGCTCATGATTTAAAAAGCCTGCATTGGCCTGCTTATGCCTTGGTCTCATAAATGGATGCAATATCCCCATGCCAGGGCTACAGTAATTGAGTTGTATATGGCATATGTTTCGTACTTTTCAGACTTTCTTAGTAAAGGCTACAGAGAATCTTTCAAGGACAATATTTTGTTTAGGCTTAGTCCACCAAGAAAGGCCACCTGGCCACCAAGAAAATGCCGCCAGGCAGCGAAGGAACAGCCTTCAGGCCCGACCCTCATTTAAACGCCACCTCTAAGAGCGGTCCGGCCCGGCCAAAGCAATGGGGGCCTGGCCTTGGTAGTTATGTACACTGGCTCTAGGTGTACCGTTCATCAAATTGCGGCTGGTAGGTCACTACAAACTGCCACTGGTTTCATTACGTGCTGTTGAAGTCTACCTCTTCTATTGATGGTCTCCTTGAGCGCGAGTCCAATCGCCAACAGCTAGTGTTAGCAACGGTTGCGGACAGTCACTTTGGGTCCGGGTCCGGGTCCAAACTCAACTAATGCTCAATTGACTTTCTGGGTCGTCAATAAACCGGAACTGCCCACTCGGGTATGGTTCCATGGATAACTCCTGACCCGTCTGAATTGGGCGGATTCTCAGCAGGTCGCCCAGTGGGTCCATCTATCAATTCATATAAGGCTCTTGAATGAGCAGTTTGTTAATAGTGTCTTATCAAAATCGCGTTTTCAGCGACCAACAATGTGATTTTGCTTGTTGAGCAGTGTGCAATATCAAATAATTTATTATCTGTATTTCACCTTCGATATAGGATATTTTTGCCTAACAAGGCGGTCAATAATACAGTTATGCACGCGAAGATCCGCACAATGCCTTGATTACGAAATATGCAAGTCCTAAAACTGTTGAAGCTCCGTTGATGCTCATTATCAGGATGCCGCAGGGAGCATGTCACTGTTGTTTTTGCCAATAAAGGCTGCCGATATCTCATAAATGGATACTCACATCGAATTGGAACATAACTTACTCCAGATGCAAACATAACCATCGGTAACGCTCCATTGAAGATCATGCTCAGAATGGGGCGATGACCGTGTTGCTATCGCTTTTGCCAATAAAAGCGGCCAATACGTCCGTTATGCATAACAGTGACCAAGTCCCTGCTGAATTACCGTACTTACATTACCACAAATCATTGACGCTCAGTTTACGCTCATGCTAAGAATGGCACGGTGACCATGTTGCTATCTCTTTCGCCATTAAACGCTGACAATATGTCCGTTATGCATAACAACAAACAAGTCACTGGTGAATTACCGTAGTTACAAGACCACAAATCGTTGACACTCCATTGACGCTCATGCTAGAAATGGGGCAGTGATCATGTTGCTATCTCTTTTGCCAATACGTCTGTTATGCATAACAATGACCAAGTCACTGCTGAATTGCCGTACTCACAAGACCACAAATCATTGACGCTCTGTTGACGACCGGTTTATTGTATCGTCCATTCAACATCTGCTGCTGTCGATAATTGTTTTCATCCTAATTTGACTTTATAGGTTGGCTTGCTGCCTCATTGAGACTGGGCTCTGAGGCAAAGCCGAGCAGCTTAACGATGTTGCACTGTTCACTCTCACACGACTTAAAATGATGTATCATGCCAAAAGATTCATTGCGCTTGCGAAACATCTATTTATGAACCGATATTCACAAGCTACTTCTTACCATTCTCCCATAATATATCTCTAACTGAAACTCTCAGTCAAGCTACATACAGCTGGTGAACCATTGACCCATTCTGTCCTACTTTTTCTTCCCTCCTTTATTTCTCCGCGTTTCAACTGCATTGACCGTCACCAACACCTTGTCAGCCTGTCTCTTTAACTACTCTGTCGGCCGAACAAATCCGGGCACATTTGTCACGGCGCTCACATCCAGCCGCTCTGGGCATTCCGAATCGTCGATGCCATTGTATTGCTCTATATAGGATTCATCATCCACTGCGCAATCATCTTCGCTGTCAATTGGATTATCCAAGTCACCATCGCAGTTTAGCCAATCATTGCTGTCCGACATGCTTTCCGGTGCGCTATCCTCGTAGTGTTCTACTGGATGACGGTTCATTCTCCGGATTCAGCGAAAATTCAAGATTTGAGTTTGTTCTCCAGGGAGGTCGTTTGCAGACAAAGCTGGTGGCAAAGGTGATCTTTCTGACAATTTAAACGCAGCGGCACCATCATGTTGAAAGAGTGACCAGGATGCTTGAATGATCTCTTGAGTGTCCGAAATATATCATAAAGCGGTCATCTGCGTGTTTTGAGCCCGAGATTCCTTCTCGGTAGCAGGTAGGTTGTGGCTGCCCTGCCACATCTCCAAAAGGTCGTAAACCTTGGCCATTCTGTTCAACTTCCTTTCCTCCGCCTCGTTCATCACTTCGGAGTCGTTTTCGGTGTTTGTGGTATCCAATTCCGCGTCAGTGCCTGCCAGAATCCCGTGATTGGCTGGAGGAAACTGCCTTACAATGACTTTTTCGCAAAGGGTCTCACCTGTGGTTTTTGACTGCCCTCCAGCCAATAAATCTCGGCCAAGGGAAAAGCTGGCCTCCACTCCGACACCATGTGGTATGATAGAGAACATGTTGCGCCCCACACTGGAGAGATCGGCGTACTTTGAGTGCGTTTCCTCCTGTTGTCACAACCAATCGATTATGTCCGGTTTCCAAAAGGTCCTGCTAATCTCCATTGGGTTGCAGCGGTAATCATTGAGATTTGGATTAAATTGTCCCCAGTTTCTTGGTGCTTCAGGCGGCGAATTCAAATAGAGCCTGGCGGCGGTCAATAAGCGGGCTGCGTGATCGCTTCGTCCGGGAGTCGTTTCTGCCACATTGTTAGGCATCAAGAATTCGTCATCGTCGCGGGACGAAATATATGAATCAAACCATGATTGATATGACCCTGAAGCCATTGCGGAGGCGACGAGATTGCTGCTCAGGATGGTTTCGAGTATATTGACCTGCACACGTCGAGGTTGGCGCAGTATTCATTCTCCACCTAGTTCAGAAAGGACTCCCGGTATTGTGTAGTGTATGATATCTCGTCCTCAGGATTAATATCCATTCCCATGTCCCACGTTCCAAAAGATCACAACTTCCTGAAAGGATCGAGGATGTGGGCCGGAAATCAGAAGCATGCCCGTGGTTGCAGTCACTTTGGCATAGTATTTGGAGAGCTTCTGTCGAGCTAACTTCACCGCGAAGAACTAGTCTTCCTCCCATTGAGTGTTCTTCTTGGGCAAAGCTTGCATCACGCCGTCCATGTGATCGAAAATGTCATTCTATACTGGGATAACGCGAGGCAATATGACTGTATGCCTCTTCGACATCCAATGGGACCAATATCGAAATGGCCTCGATACTTCCATTACATACTTGGTAATCGTCCATTCATCATGGGTTGTGAATAACGGCCGGTATTCCCAGTATTTCGGGTTGTGAAGCCACTCGCATGTGAATTCCCGTAAACGGTAGGCACGCTCGAGTAACTCCAGTGTAGTGTTCCAATATATCTTCACATCCATAATCGGAAGTACAGCAATGCGGGCTTTGGATTTTGACAGTCAATCAACTCGTTTCGGCGACCAGGTGTTAGCCTAATTAATACAACAACCATTCTCTGCTATATGAAGGTCAGTTTCAGGACTTTCAAAATATCATGCAATACGTACTTTCTCAATTATCTTTGCTAAACCTGGTCTCATGGCCGACACCTTATTGATTCTAACATTGCCCTCATTTCGAAGTCTTTGACTCTTCCCAACATCTATGCTTTCATTCTCTCCAAATTGCTGATTGCGCTCATGGGCTTCCCAAGACTTGGTGCGGCCTTTCACACTGAGACTGCTCATGAATGCACCTACAGCCAGCTGTATGCCATGCACCATGCATGTTATGTGGTTCCTCAATGCCGGTCATTCGATTCCTGAGCCCTCAAGTGTTGATTGCAGCTCGCATGTCATCGAGTAATTTGAGGAAGCATTCTCAGGTGTAATCCCAAGCAAACAGCCGTCGGTAAGCTCAAAACGATCCGCCAAGTCCTTCAAATGTACGGATAGTCTTCCTCCAGTTTGTCGGCCTTTGACCTCTCATCCTGTATTAGCCTCCGAAACGGAAATAGAACAGGCGATCAACCTCATCAAACGCAAGTTGAACTTCACACAATGCCCAGTTGGGATCCATATAGTAAGCAATGACTGATGTTATGGCCAAATTATTTGTTGATGTCCATCGGTTCAAAGCTAAACTCACTTTATTTCGTACCTGCAATTGCATTTCAATTCCATCCACTTTCAGTGCATATTCCCTCCGGCAAATGTTACTAAGCGTCGTAGCAGACGGCAGCACTAGGTCGTCGCGTAATGCCATATATGACCGCCGTAGCTCAACATTTGATATAGAGTTCCATGGAATATGTGCTGAAACAAATCCTAACATGAGGTAGCGATTCCATGTGTCTTGGTGAAATTCGGAAGTTTCAAACTACTTAGCTGCCAGTTTGGAACGTTTTGTCTGTCATTTCGGTGAATATGGATTGAACTGGATATCAAATATGATTTTCCTCTGCAAACTTACTATTGTGATTCCTCGACTTCCTTGCTTCTTCAAAAGGGCCAATGCTGTTTCATCGACCATCGAAAAAGTATATTCTGTGACCTCTGAATCTATTAATTCGTTCAACTTTGCGATGTGAGCTTTTGGCTGCAAGTGTTTCCCCATTGAGCTTGTCCCATGTTGAGATGGATGGCAAAGAACTTGATGGCAAACAATACATATGATGCCAGGGCTGCCGGACTCCTCAATTCCACAGTGTCAATGGAATCGCCACGAAGGCGCATGTCTAGAAGCATTCCACGCAATAGGCCACTTCAAGCCTACATTCATTGAAGCCCACCTTGTGTCAAAGATGATTTGCACAGTAAGGTCGCTCAAATCGCGAGAAAAGACAAGTTCATTTTTGGAAGAAATCATACACTCGAGCAATGAGGTTTTCGAAGATTTTGTATCCGACATAGCAGTGGAAATTAGGAAGCTGGGTAATATGACTCGAAAGACTGGCAAACATAACGATACAGTATAGCAGACTGCGGGTTCCTAAATATTGAGTCCACAGCTACAAAGAAAATAATCAGATCAGTAAGACATTGCAAGCAGATTTGTGAAGTTCAATACAACAACGAATTGCAAAGACTGACCGCGTATTACACCATTTAGGAACAGCAAATTGCAGTTTATTGATGTGTAGCGTTCGGAGCAATGACGCACCTTGGGAGCTCAATTGTAGGACGCGGACGCGATATCGTCACTTGCATTTTTGCTACTAATGGCTGCCGATAAGTTCATTGTGGTTTATCTGCGTTCCATTCTGGTAAGATTATCCAAGATGCCAGCGCAAAAATTGTTGACGCGCCGTTGACCCTCATTATGGGACATGGTTACATTCTTGTCCTAAGCATATTTGCCTAGAAAGGCGGCCGATGGTGCAATTATGGATCATTATAGTCAAACAGCCCCTTGATGTTGCATGATAGAAGTCCTTGAAACGTTGACGCTCCGTTGACATTCATTTTTAGGGCACAGTGACGATGTCGTAAAAAGCATTGTTTCTTTAAAAGACAGCCGATTGTCCGATTATGTGGTAATGTCGCCGCACTGACCTCGGATTGTCCCAGATGCATGGCCAAAATTCTTTGGTGCTCCGTTGACGCTCATTTTTAAGACATAGTAGCAGTGTCATCGCAACTGTTTTCGCCTGGAATGGTAGCCGGTAATCTGATCATGGCACAATGTCGCCGGAAAGCCATAGGATTCTCCACGATACAAGGCTAAAAGTTGTTGACTCTCTGTTGACACATATTTGTAGGACATAATAGCGATGCTGTTGCATAGGTTTTTGCCTAGAAAGGCGGCCGATAGCGCGATTATGGAGTAACGTCGCTGCACAGCCCATGCATATTCCAAGATGCAAGGCCAAAAGTAGTTGACGCTCTGTTGACACTTATTCTTAGGACATAGTAGAAATGTTGCTACCACCATTGTTGTATTGAAAGGCAGCCGATAGTGTGATTATGACTTACTGTACCCGCACAGCCTACTGGATGTTTCATGACGCAACTAATGGCTTGTAGGTTTTCAACATATCTGCAACTATGGCAAGGCAAGAATGTCGAGTACAGATGGAACAGTCTGACATGAGTCTGCCGTTGTATATGGCCAAAATGGCCAAAGAAGGCTATTCGCGAGCCGCAATAGACGATACGAAAATTGTTATGAAGAAACAACGCGCCGAGGTGCGAGCAGAGAAGAAGGGGGTTCTTGAGTTTCCAGGGGATAACAAGGTGAAGACTGCGATACAAAGAAACACGGCAATGCTCTGTCGATACCTAACGTCCGGCTGCCTTCCTTGCTAAAATGGCACCGCAAAGAATCCGTACACACGCTGGAGACGCAAAGGAACAGGTGCACCTCCACCCGCCCGACACACAGTGCGTACTCCATAGCTGACTCCAAATCCGCTCGGCACGCCACCCACCCCACCCTCCTCAACTGGTAACACTTCCGGAGCTCAACCCTATGAAATCGTCAATTTGGCGGCAGGATATACCTATTCGCATACAGGTCTTCCCAGTGCGGAATTTTCCAAAGACGATGAGGATACCGAGCACGATACCGATTTTGATCCCGATATGCTTACTGATGAAGGTTTGTACACTATCTGTTGCGTGGTAATGCGGCTAAAATTCATTTTGAAGACTAGAGCAGCCAGATGAGGTATCCTGCAACCGATGACGAGCAGTGACCGAAAGTCACGGGATGTTGGAAAGTATTCTTATCTATATCTATGCATTATTAAAGCACAACGTAGTGATCAAGAAGAAAGGAAATGAAAACACGAGAAAGGCAGCCAAAACAATGTGAATGATGGACTGTGCCAAATGAATTGATTGCATATTGTGGATACAGCCATGGCAAAATGAGTGTCAACGGAGCGTCAAAGATTTTTGGTCATGCGTCCTGCGAAATCACACCTCTGATAGGTTGTACTCAGTCATACAGGTAATTCAGCTGGCCATTATAGGCAAAACAGGTTGCAATACCCTCCCTGCCCATCATGAAAATGAGCATCAATGGAGCATCAACAATTTTTGGTCATTCGTCCTGGGAAATCACACCTCCGATAGGTTGTACTCAGTCATAAAGGTATTCTCGGCCGCCTTCATAGGCAAAACAGATTGTAGTACCCACCCTGCCCCATCATGAACATGAGCGTCAATGGAGTGTCAACGGTTTTTGGTCATGCATCTTGGGAAATCACACCTCTGATAGGTTCTAGTAAGTCATAAAGTCATTTTTGGCTGCCATTATTGGCAAAACAGAGAGCAATACCCTTCCTGCCCCATCATGAAAATGAGCGTCAACGGAGAGTCAACGATTTTTGGTCATGCGTCCTGGGAAATCACAGCTCCCATAGGTTATAGCCAGTCATAAAGGAATTTTCGACTGCCTTTATAGGCAAAACAGTGTGCAATACCCTCCCTGCCCCATCACGAAAATAAGCGTCAACGGAGCGTCAATGATTTTTGCTCTGGTATGATGGGTAATCTACGGTGTGACAGGTTGCACATTGTCAGAAACTGATTATTGGCTGCCTTTATAGGCAAAAATGAAAGTGAAACGCTTCTTGCCTCATCTCAAAATGCCTGCCAACAGAGTGTCAACGATTGTTGGCCTTCCATCGTGGTTAATCACAGCGCGAAGTGGCGGTTATTATCCTTATACATCCTTTTGACTGTTACCATACGATAAAGGCTCAAGAATACTTAGTGGTAGCTCTGTATATGAAATAAGTTGTCACTGTCCCAGAGAATGTGGCTAGTATATACTGTACATACCTGCCTATAAAGGCTGCCATATCCTTCTTTATGGATACTTGTGATCAAGCTCCTCTAATATTACCGAAGATGCAAGACCAAATATCGTTGATCCTCTGTTGACGCTCATTTTCAGGATGTGTTTGGGCGAGTGAGGATGCTACTTTTGAAAATCAAGGCGGCTAATACGTTGAAAATACAGCGTGCAGTACCACTATCAATATTTTACAATTCACAGTAGCATATCTGCATGCGACCATAAATGTGAAACCCGAAATGCAGAACCAGAGATTGGACCTGAACGGTCTAACCAAACCCGGTTAAACCGCCGGGTTGACGGGTACGGATCCGGGATTGGCCCACCAAGAGTCAGCAGGTCGGGTTTTTGGCCTGGTCTGGAACCAAACCGACCCGTTTTCGCGGTCCAAACCCGGACCGCTGGCGGGCTACCCCGACCAGTTGTTAACACTGATTCTACCGCAAGGCCCTGCGTCGCAATCTGTCCTCACCAGGTGTGCTAAATCTCATACCGCCGCTCCCCATTAATGAGGTGCCTGGTGTCTTTGCATCATGAAGGCTGGGCCGTTCTGTGTTCATTGACCAATACAATGCTGGATATGAACCAAGTTGCACGACCTGGAGTATATATATCCCTTCTTCCCACATTCTCCTCCATTCTCTATTCCTCCCTTATTAAACACACCACCAGCAATTATACACAGCACTAGCATCCTGAAGTATCGGGCCATCACGCGACTTGCACAAAACAATGCCTCTCGTTCCAAAACACATCTGATAAGCTACACAACTTTGAATCTTTACTCTGTGCTTCCTTCTGAAACATTCTACTGTATCATAATGCTAACCCCTCAGATGTAGATTCATTTTCGTTTCACAACAATGGCATCAGAGGTCATTCGCTTGGGAATGGGGGACACATCAGCTTGGTGGAAAATTCTGAGCTTGGTTATAAATCGGAATCTTTCATTCAATTGGGACCATACAATGGCATTCATCTTGGAACACATCCGAGCATTTATACTGATATCCAATGTTTGCGGCTTCAAGTATGATTGGGCCTGGGTCGTCTTTCATAATATAATCTTTCATGATCCTCTCACAACTGACCACTGTTCACAATTCCAGCTGCTGTGGCCTCACCGCGGGAGCTAGTGTGTACCGATTCGGGAGTGGTGGGCAGCCTTCCGCAGGTGTATGGAGCAAACCTTTGTCCATATCCGCGATCCAATGACCAATTGGAGGTGGGACAACTCCTGTGCATTCAAGGATCCAGTTGATCACATCAATCTGCAGAAAACCTGCTCGGGAATGGTAAAACTCACTAGTTATTGTATCTCTTGGTATCGCAGAAATGATCTCAGGGCAAAGATTGAGCTGCAAAGCTTCCGGCAGTACATGCCAGGCGTCATCCTGCCCAATAAACAACTGAATTGGGATGAGATCATCGATGAAGATGATGATGTTGAAAACTGGGCATATCCCAGAGTGCCGAGCCATGGAAGGTTCCGCCCTGGCGATGGCAATAACACTGACAATGGCGAGGGTGAGAAAGACTTGCAGGGTGGTGAGAACAGGACCAAGAAACGGAAGGGTACAACCAATGGACACGGGCAAGTGATGGGGATGGGGAAGGGAAACCGTAATGGAACAGGGAATGTTATACAAACCCCAGCAGGAGATGATATCTCTCGGGCGGTTGCTTTGCCGTTGCAGAAGGAAATGTATCACGAAGACTCGGACACGGACGGCTGATCACAGTGGGTATATTGATAGCCAGAAGCATTGCCCACAGTCGAAATATCCTGAAATGATGATACCCACTTGACTGGGTCGGACGGCAAATATGACTTATAACTTTCTCCTGATGTTGCTATACTGATGCAGGAAGATCGGGACGCACGCAACGATGTTGCTTTAGATCGCGATGTGGGCATGCACAGGGACGGTGACAATGAAGACACGGAAGATATAGAATACGAACATGAGAAGGAGTAGGAGGTGGTGGATGAGGATGCAGAGGAGGATAAGGATCAGGAGGAGGATAAGGACGAGGAGCAGGATAAGGATGAGGATGATGGAAAGGAACCTCGGACGATTGGCCAGGGAGAGATGGTAATTACATCAGCTGATAATGTAGATTCTATGGTTGAAGATGAGCCAATCGTGCTGCCTGAGCAAGTCCTGAGATGCGCGAGCATACCCCATGGCCACAACCACTGACGTGTGCCCCAGGGCCACACACCCCGCAGGCCCACCAACGACCATGAACACTGGTGACTCAACCACTCAGTGGGCTGGAGGATTTGGGGCTTGTGATATCTCCAAAACCTTGCTCGGCAGTGCCAAGTCTGCGAGAAGCTGAGGCAGCAGAAAACACCTCGGATGTGTATGTGGAGCAGCATCTGCTCGGCGAATAAGCATGTGCAGAAAGTCTCCCTGATATCCCTATCCCTGAGGCGCGCCTGAATGGCTCTGTAGGGAAGAAGTGAACCAGTGCTCACTTTGCTCAGGAGGAGTGTGTTGTTGCATATGTGATAGGGTCGGGTTCTTGCCTTGTTCGTTTCCTTTGTTCTAATCCATTTATCCAAAGCATTGATTAATACACACATTGAGAGCAGTTGTGGATCGCTCAGGGTATATTTCGTTCTTACTATTATGGGACATTGTGCATGCAGCATTTGTGCAACTCATCGCCTGTAAGGAACATCTGTGTGATGGTGTTGTGGCTCGATTCATCTCTCAAGTTAGCTGAATGTATCACGAGCTGACACACCAGGCTGCTCAGACTCATCACCAACTGTCTTCCCGGTCTGCATTGAATGCGTGTTCGTGTGCGTGTTGTCAACCATGGTCGAGAAGACCCTTTTCCGTTGCCATGAATTTCCCTGCCGAATGACGTTCACCTCAGACAGCTGGCTACTTCAACATATCGAATTTCACCATCCCGGACACCTGCAAGTTGCACGCCAGGAGAATTTGACTATTCACAGCACACCCTGATGTGTTGTACCTACTCAGGGTCATGAATTTAACTCGAACAAACATCGAGTCAAATACTTGGACGTGTTTTCCTACCTTGTACTTGTTGAACACATCGCAGACAGGTTGTCCCAACTGCTGACTCCTCCTCCGCCAGTGACGGAAATATACCCCGGCGCCGGCACTGAGCTGAGCGATTCCATTGCTGCGCCATCGGAACCCGACGCTCAGGGTGGCCATGAGACACACCTACAGAACAATCCAAATTTTCTGTTTGCAACACGTGAAGAGTACAAAGATATCCTGTGTGGCATCAAGAAGAAGGGTATGAAGACGTACTATGATAACGTGCTGAAGGCAGCAAGCATCGCTCTGCATTTCCCAAGCCTCAACAACGCGGATAGTGTCCAGAGGTTCGTGGCTAGCATGCAAGATGAAAGCCTCTCGGGCAGTGAGACCTACACACTCTCGAGCATATGAGATGGAATTACAATCACCACTGGCCTATAAAATACTGGAGTTCACATATCATCAAGAGCATGAGATCATTGATGCTGCAGGCAACCTACGCTGAGCATGGCATTTACACCCATCAGCATTTATTGAACTGTGAGAAGCCACCGAAATGCCTCGATACTGATATGAACACAGTGGACAGGTGGTGCGAGACACAGGTAAGCAGAGATACTCAAGAATGATAATGTGATAATCAAGAGTAAAACAAAACGCAGGCTGGGGGATCCACTGGATCCCGTGATCTTCATGTCCAATGGAACACATCTGTCGAATTTTGCTGTTGGCAAGAAAGAATACCCTTTATATATGACAATTGGCCATCAATTATCAAAGATCCGCCATATGCCATCAACCCACACTGTCGTAATGGTTGCTCTTCAGCAGATTGAAATGACGAACTGCAATATTCCTCACCAGGGTCAGGATTAGCACTGTGTAACGGCGGCACGTGACCCAGGTCCGGGTAACGGCCATTCTATATAGTCAGCTTGCCACGAGACTTAGCTCTCTAGCGATGATCTTACCTATACACCTATTTTACTATCACTCGAGTCCACGTTTGCAACCGTATACCATAATTACCATACGTATGCCTATAAGGCCGAACGCTGGCGTACGCGCCCTTACACTATTATCGCTTTTTCAGTAAACGGACACGTTTCGCTCACGGCATTTCACGAGTTAACCCCTTTACCGACGCGCCACATCATACAGTCTACAATTGAGATTACATCCTTAAAAACGACATATCGAAGCATGATTACTGCAAGCACGGATATTGATCGTTTCATCATTCAATTGAGCACCCTGATGGCAGCGGAGAAGAGTTCAGAGACTGACTCTCGCACGAGACGCGTCACCGGCGATGGCGACAATCATCACGACTACAGGCCGCGACCATTCGATCCGGCCAATGAGAGCAACCGAATACGATCAAGATATTGAGTCGAATATCATTCCTACGAGTCAATTGCATCCGATCATCAGCCAGAGAAGCTACAATGGACGAAACGCGCCTCCGGCAATGATGATGATTTCATCATGAGTACAGGATTCGACCCTATCAACGAGAGAAATCGAATACCATTCCTACAAGTCAATTAAGCGTGATCATCAGTCGGAGAACCTACAGTCAAAGGCGCAATCTTACCCCTGAATCGGCATTACCAAGAACCGAAGGCGATGTTGAAAGAGGATTGCGAGTCAGTACAGTTGCGACTACATCCCTCCGAATCGAGTAAAGTGCATCGACTTCAATTGGCGTGTACACATACAACTCTAGCAACCTCGAGGAAGCTTGAAGGACAGCAACACCAAAGGCATTTCGATTAATTCCAACAATCCCGATCCCGGGAATTCAAATCGGTCAAGTCCAACCAGCCCAGTGGAGGCAGCCGTGCGAACTCATCACCAGCGCCGTGGCTTTCAAAGGAAGTCTACGAAAGCCAAAAGGCAAACCGGCAATGCACTCGCTGTGGCAGCGGAGACCACAAAACCTACCGTTGTACTAAATATACACGGCAACATGCAGCGAGTCAAGACACAAATCGACTGCGGTGCAATGAGCATCTTTATCGCCGAGCCTACTTAGGTAACTCAAGCTACCATACGAACCAGCATTCACCTCCACCCTGGCCCGGTGATGATGTATGTAAAGAGTCCAATGGCAACTCTCTTTGTTCAGTATTTTGAATACCTTAAACCGGTTGACAAATCGGAGGTTTCAGTTAGTCGTCCCAATGAAGGTATACGACCTAGTCTTGGGCTTGCCATGGCAAGAAACCCGGAAATCGATTGCTGCAACGTTCGATTGACAGCCCTGCGAGCGCCAAAAGGACCGCAACAGGCGATGATTCAAGAAGCAGATTGGACGAGTCCTCTGCCGGAACGCGGTGAGGTAACCAACATGGTGAGCCTTCTCCGGGTATACAACTACTCGGGGCTACCGCATTCGTTCATCTCTGAGCTAGTGAGGAAGTCGTCGAGGCATTTGCCATATGACTTGGCGAATGTCAAGGGTTGCTGGGAGCATCACTGGAAGGCATCACCGTAGGTGAGAGAAACCCCAGGATGCTGACTGCGCGAGCAGGATCAGCGGCGGTAGTTGCGGCAGAAGAGTGACACAGTGACGGTGCTTCGAATGACTGCTACCGGCTCTCCGAGACACGAAGTGAGAAACTGGACAACGGGGGTGGTCTATTGAGACGAACCGTCAGATCCAGCCAACCCGGGACCCCTACCCATCTCGACTCTGCCAAGCATGCTACAATGCAGAATGCAGGCAAGGCTAATGAGAATAGAAACAGACATAGTTAACGTGGAGATGGTAACAACAGATGATGGGGGTCGCATCCCAGCACAATATCAAGATTCCACAATATCAAGAATTGTTGTATCCTCGTGAGATACAAGGACTATGTGGACGTATGCAGCAAAGATATGCCAACTCTCGCACCGCACCTATCACAGCATGCAATGGGAATTCGTGACGAAGAGCGATTCTGGCTCGAGGAGCGTAGGAAAAGCGTGAGAGGAAATGACAAGGTAACCCGGCCGTGAGGAACCACACAAATTGCGTGTATCTACGAAATCTCAGAAAGAGCGAGTGAGACCAAGAGCTGGGAAAGATAGACACCGCCTGCGGCATCACGGATCTTATTTGCAAAGGACGACGGACTGCGGCTGTGTGTGGACTACCGAGCTCTCAATAAAAGCCACGGTGACGAACCGATATCCTGTCCCACTGATCTCGGAGATGCTCGACAGGACCTGAGGAATGCCTATCACCTCATCCAAATCAAGGAAGGCGACGAGTACAAAACCGAGCTACAAACCAATTAGAGGAGATAAGTCGTCGGCAGAGCAACGACCTTGAAAGAGAGGGATAACGCTACAGGAACTAAAATCCTCATATACGATGACCTTACCGGAGATGCCGGAATGAAAGACCAGAGTGCACCTAATGACAGAGAAGTCCAGCGGCGATCGATGCACCCAGCGAGCGGAGATAAGCGTACCAGAAGAATCAACATACGCACCTAGCATCCGGAAGATGATAAGCCCACCTAAAGAATTCACGGCCAAAGCCCGAAGAGACGTCGAAAGGTGAAGCCGAAGCAAGTCGCAACACGAAGCTAGTCGAAACACGAAGCAAGTCGAAACACGAAGCAGGTCAACAAGAAAGGCCAAAGCAAGTGGAAAAACGAGACGAAGGCAAGTGTAAAAATGACACGAAAGCAGGTGGAAAAATGAGACGAAGCAAGCGAAGTCAACCAAGACCAGCCCAAAGACAAGCGAAGTCGAAGACCTCCAAAATCCAGAGACAAAGGCTGCTGAAAGACGCGTCGGTCAACAAAGATCACCAAAAGTCTACCGAAGTTCATAAGTCTACCAAACCACGACGGCAATCAACAACTGATTTGAGTCTAAGTCGTCGACGGAGCAACGAACTTCAAAAGCGGGGATGACCGTGTCAAAAATTCGTCCTACCGATGAGCCGAAAGCCCACCGGGACGCGGTCTACCGAGACACACTGAGAAGTCGACCAAGAAGTCTACTGAGAAGTCGACCAGTGAAGTCCTACCGACAAGTCAAAAGCCTCCGAGATACAGTCTACTGAGACGCGCACCGAGAAGTCGACCAAGAAGTCTACCGAGAAGTCGACCGGCAAAGTCTGCCAAGTCAACCAGCATCTGGAAGTCAATGCCACTTACCGATGACTACCGCTTGAGATATATTCGACGAAGCACTGCACGAAGGCTCAAGAGAGCACAGGCACGCTTGGATTTGGTAAGTATAACCATCTTTAGAGAAGCTCACTTGTTAGATGTCGATTAATGCGACGAAACTACACGCGATGCAATTGACGTATACGATCAATGATCACAGAAGGCTACGACCGATGCCGGCTGCAGAAGCTCCCATCGATGCCAAATCATGAGCGGAAGCTCTCTACTACCCTGACGATTCCGACAATGACCTACGCCGAGATACGAGCCACGGGAATGATGGTCATTGGAGCATGGGTTAGGAAGTTGAGATATGGAGGACGGGATCACTTTTGGATGTTTTCTGGTTTCTCTCTTCGCTTCTTCTCTTCTTTGGATCTCGGCCCGGTACAAATGGCGTTGGCATGGGTTTTTACTACCAGCCAATGGAGGTGGAGTTTCCCCGTGCACCGGATCCGCCGAAAGGTCGCCATTGAGCTGTCCCGATCGGTTGTGGGACTAATGGGTTCGTATGATTGCGTACGTACGATGATTGTTTCATTCTTTGCCTCCCTTTCCTTCCCTTTTCTCTTTCACGGTTTATGCAGCCCAGAAGGTCTGCGCATAAAGAGAGGGATAATGTAACGGCGTCACGTGACCCAGGTCCGGGTAACGGCCATTCTATATAGTCAGCTTGCCACGAGACTTAGATCTCTAGCGATAATCTTACCTATACACCTATTTTACTATAACTCGAGTCCACGTTTGCAACCGTATACCATAATTACCATACGTATGCCTATAAGGCC
>Ga0307515_10000484_pt1 | contig 94947 bp, 82 predicted proteins | sample 17_EM_MG_FD_194513 | JGI IMG/M metagenome (GOLD analysis project Ga0307515, IMG submission 194513) | Populus trichocarpa ectomycorrhiza microbial communities from riparian zone in the Pacific Northwest, United States - 17_EM | ecosystem: Host-associated > Plants > Roots > Unclassified | place...
CACCGAAGTCGATGCGGGCCTTGCGCACCAGGTTTTCCAGGTCGCCGAACTCGTAGTTGGCGTCGCAGCTGGCGTCCGACAGGATGATGAAGTCCAGTTCACGCTTGAGCAGCGCATAGACGCCCGTGTTCTCGAAATGCCCGCCGTCCGACAGATACCACCAGGGCCGCTCCACACCGAAGAAAGTGGCCGAGGCTTCGCTTGAGAGCATCAACGGCTTGGGCAGGCAGCGCCAGGCGATGTCGCTCAGCCAACGCAGGCTGACACGTTCGCGCGGCGCGCGCATCCAGTGCCCCAGCCGCACGCCAAGAAAATACACCAGCAGCGCCAGCCCGCGCGAGGTGTAGGCGCCCGCCCCCGGCGACGCGGCCGCGCCAGACACCGCCACCCAGCGGCCCAGCGTGCCGGCATCGAACCCGCTGCGCATGCCGACGAACGCTTCGGGCCCGATCTCGAAGCCGCGCCAGGTGGCCGTCACCGCCGTGCCCTTGCGGTCGGCGTTGTACAGGCCGCTCTGGTCGTCGCGGGTCTGGTTCAGGCAGGTGTTCACCAGGTGGATCGGCCCGCCCGCGGTTTCGGGCCGGTAGCTGGCCAGGCGGGTATCGTCGCCCTCCACCACCGTGGTCACGTCGGCATGGTGCGGATGGTCCTTGTCGATGCTGCGCCGCAGGTTGCCCACCGCCAGGTAGGCCCGCGTCAGGCGGCCGCGGTAGAAGCTGTGCAGCGACGAGGTGTTGGCCATCTGCGCATTGCCGGCGGTCAAGGCCATCCACACCAGCCAGCCGAAGAACAGCAGGCCGGCACGCATCGCGGCCGGCACGTCGCGCAGGCCGCTGAAGGTCTCGGGCGCGAAGATGAACCACTGCAGCACCGTCATCCAGGCCGTCACCAGCGCGGCCACGCCAAACAAGCTGCCCACGCTGAGCACGCGCGGCAGCCAGTTCTGCGCCTGCTTGCTGGTCTCGGCGGCGATCTGCTGCAGCGGCTGGACCAGACCGCGCAGCACCACCAGCACCAGGCTGCCCACGCCCACACCGCCCCACAGCCACTGGTTGCCGGTCAGGAACTCCTCCAGCACCCACCAGCTGATGCGGTCGAGCGCGCCCATGGCGGCCAGCCCGAGCGAGGCCAGCAGCACCACCCGCAGCGCCCGCGTGAGCCAGTTGCGCAGCCGCGCCACGCTCAGCGCATAGGTCTCGGACGTGCAGCACAGCCAGCCCAGCACGATCACCTGCCCCAGCGCCAGCGACACCAGCGCCAGCAGCCCCGCGGTGGGCCAGTTGAGCCCATGGCGCACCGGGTCCACCGTGCCGCCAGGCTGCAGCAGCCGCCACAGCACCCAGGCCGAGGCGGCCGCGGTCAGCATGAACAGGCCGTCGCGCAGGCCCGGACGCTGGCGCACGCTGTTGGGCACGGCATCGCGCTTGCCGCCGCCGTGGCCGTCGCTTTCGCGTTCGGGCGCATCCCTTGCCGCCCAGTAGCCGGCGATCAGGCCCGGCGCGGCAACGGCCCACAGCCCCACCGCCAGCGGCCACCAGGGGCTGTACCAGCGTTCCCAGCCCGCCGGGTCCACCCATTGCTGGCTGTGCTGCAGCAGATGCGGCGCCACGATGACCAGGCCGAACAGGCAGCAGGCGAACATGAACTCGGTATGGATCGCCAGCCAGGCGCGCAGGTAGGTGACCACCGCGATGCCGGTGTCGCGCGAGCCCGCCGGCGTGAGGTAGCGGCCGTTGCGGCGCAGCCATTCGAGCACCGAAGAACCGCTGTCGGCCAGCATGGCCTCGGCCCGGCGCAGCCCGTAGGCCGCCACCAACCGGCCGAACATGCCGCCGATGTAGCCGCCGCCAGACACCGTGGACAGGTAATCGAGCCGGCCCAGCAGGCCTTCGCCGGCCAGCGTAGGCTGGGTTGCAGCCGGCTCAGCCGGTGTCCCCTGTGTCTGCTGTGCCTCCTGTTTGGGCTCGCCTGCTGCCGGTGCGGCACTGGCGGACACGACCGGCCGGTCCTGCGCCAGGCCGCGCAGCAGCCCCAGGGCGAAGGTGGCGCTGCGCACGCCGCCGCCCGAAAGCGCCAGGCCCACACGCGGCAGATGTAGTTCGTCCGATGCGGTTGCGGCGACGCCCCCCGTGCTCTGCAACACCGCCGTGCGGCGCGCCAGCAACGCCGCCTGCTCGGACGCGGCCAGTGCCGACAGGCTGTCGGCCAGCGCGAACTGCTCGGCAGAAGCTTCGGAAGGCGGCGGCGCCGTTGATGCGGCAGCGGGAGACTCGAACGGCATGGCGAAAAACTCCATGACAGGCCCCCCCTCGCGCAACGCGGCGGACGGCCAGGATCTCATGACGGGCGCTATTGTTGCGCTTTTACCCCCTTACCGCCTTACCGCGCCATCGGCAAACACCATGACGTCCCCCGTGCTGGGGAAACGGCCGGCTCAAACGGTCGGGCCGAGCCCCAGATACGCCAACGCGCCCTGCCCCGCCACCCGCCCGCTGGCCATGCAGGCCGTCAGCAGGTAACCGCCGGTCGGGGCCTCCCAGTCGAGCATCTCGCCCGCGCAGAACACGCCCGGCAGGCCGTGCAGCATCGCGCCTGCCGACAGTGCATCGAAGCGCACACCACCGGCGGTGCTGATGGCCTCGTCGATCGGCCGCGCGGCCACCACATGGATGGGGAGCGCCTTGATGGCCGCCGCGAGCGTGGCCGGCGTGTTCATCTCGTCCTTGCTCAGCCGTTCATGCAGCACGCCGAGCTTGATGCCGTCGAGCCCGAGCCGGCTCTTCAGATGGCTGGACAGCGAACGCGAGCCGCGCGGATGGGCCACATCGGCCAGCACACGTTCGGCGCTTTTGTCGGGCAGCAGGTCGAGCAGCAGCGTGGCCTGGCCGTGGGCTGCGATGCTGTCACGCAGCAGCGCCGAGGCGGCATAGACCAGGCTGCCTTCGATGCCGGAGGCCGTGGCCACGAACTCGCCTTGCCGGTGGAAGCTTTCACCCTGCGGGCCGGTGCAGGAGATCGCCACCGTCTTGAACGGCTGGCCGGCGAAGCGGCTGGCGAAGTGTTCGCTCCAGCCCAGGGCCGGGCGCCCTGCCGAAGCAGCAGCAGGCTCGCCCACGTCGAAACCACAATTGGCCGGCTGCAGCGGCGCCACCGCCACGCCGCGCGCGGCCAGCAGCGGCACCCAGGCGCCGTCCGAGCCGAGCCGCGCCCAACTCGCGCCGCCAAGTGCGAGCACCACCACGTCGGCCCGCTGCTGCACCTGCCCCTTGGGGCTGTCGAAGCAGCAGGCACCTCCGGCACCTTCGGCACCTTCGGCCCACCCCGTCCATTTGTGCCGCATGTGGAACACCACGCCGGCTTCGCGCAGGCGGTGCAGCCAGGCGCGCAGCAGCGGTGCCGACTTCATATCGGTCGGAAACACCCGGCCCGAGCTGCCGACGAAGGTGGCCACACCCAGCGCCTGCGCCCATTCGCGCAGCTTCGTGCCGTCGAGCTGGTCCAGCCAGGGCGCCACCTCGGCCTGGCGCGTGCCGAAACGCGTGGCAAACAAGGCTGCCGGTTCGGAGTGCGTGAGATTCAAGCCGCCCTTGCCGGCCAGCAGGAACTTGCGGCCGACCGAAGGCATGGCGTCGAAAAGCTGCACTTGCACGCCGGCGGCGGACAAGGTCTCCGCCGCCATCAAGCCCGCCGGTCCGCCGCCGATGACCAGCGCGGTCTCGGTCTTGCCCGTGGGCCCTGTTTGATTCGTCATTCCATCTTTCTCAATTGATTGGCGCCGATTTCACCACGCCGGGCCGCGTGCTCAGATTTCCGCAACCGCGCCGTCACCCACGAGGAATGCCGCACGCACCACCGCGCCCGGCTGCAACGCCTGCACCGCCGCGCGGTAGCCCTGCAGCTGCGCCACCAACTCATCCTTGCGTTGCGGCTGCAGCGCGGACTTGTAGTCGAGCACCCACCATTCACCGCTGGCCTTGCGGCGCACCAGCCGGTCGAGCCGCAACGTCTGCCCCTGGTGGTTGAGCGCAACTTCGTTGCCATGCCAATCGATCTCGGCCGGGTCCCAGGCCCAGGCGCCGACACCGGCGAGGATGGCGGCGGCCATGGCGCCAGCGCGTTCGGCCTGTGGCGCGTCGAGTGCGAATTCGCGCATCACCGCGTCGACGTGGTGCGGGCTGGCGGCGCGGGCGCCGGGCAGCGTCCATTCGAGCAGGCGGTGCATGGCCTGGCCGATGGCCGAGTCGATGTTGTCGGCAGCCTTCGCCGCGGGCACCGAAGCCACGGTCAACGGCGGCTGCTGCGACACGGGGGGCAACACCTGCAGCACGAAGTCTTGCGCCGGTTCGGCAACGAGGTCGATCGTCTCCACCTCCACCACTTCTTCCGGCGCCGGCAAGGCCGCGGCCAAGGGCGCCAGGCGCTGCCACCAGCTGCCGTCCACCGCATGGCGCGGCTGCACGGAAGAAATGGCCAGCAGTTGCCGCGCACGTGTCATCGCCACGTACATGGCGTTGAGTTCCTCACGCTGGCGTGCCGCCTGCTCGGTGCGCACGGCCGACGCGGTGCAGGCCGGCGGCCGGGTCTCGCTCACGAGGAACACCAGGCGCTCGGGCGCCGCGGCCTCGCCCGGCCATTCGACGAGCACACCCATGGTCTCGGCCTTGCTCGCGGCGGCATCGGTGTCGAGCAGCAGCACCAGGCTGGCCTCCAGGCCCTTGGCGCCGTGCACGGTGAGCAGACGCACCGCGTTCACATCGGCACTGACCGGCGACTTCACGCCGCCGGCCTTGAGCGCCCGCACCAGCGCATAAGGCGTGGCGTAACGCGCGCCATCGATCTGCAGCGCGGTGCCGAGCAAGGCCCGCAGATTGGCCAGCACCATGCCGCGCAAGGCGGCCGGTGCGGCGGCGGCAAAACGCGCGAGCACGTCGCCATCGGCGTAGATGGCGTCGAGCGCATCGTGCGGCGGCAGGCTGTCGACCCAGTGCTTCCATCGCGCCAGCACCGGCCCGATCGGCTTCAGCGCCGGCGGCAGCAACTCGGTGCTGTGCAGCAGGTCGAACCAGCTCAGGTGCCGGGCCGCGCGCTGCAGCAAGGCGAGCTCGACCAGGGTCGCGTCGTCGATGCCGAACAGCGGCGACTTCAGCGCGCGGGCCAGCGACAGGTCGTGCGCCGGTGACACCAGCGCGTCGAGCAGGGCCACTACGTCCTGCACCTCGGGTGCGTCGGCCAGGTCGGCCTTCTCGGGCTGCTGGGTCGGGATGGACAGGCTGCGCAGCACGTCCTGCATCACCGCCAGCCGGTCGCGCTTGCGCGCCAGCACCATCACGTCTTTCGGCTGCAGCCCGCTCTGCGCGAGCTGCCGGGCCAGCCAGGCGGCGGCCTGGCGGCATTCGAGGCTGCGCAGGGTTTCCTCAGGCTCCTCGCGCGGGGTGCTCAGGCTGTCGCGCCAGCCGCCGCCCCCGTCATCGGACGTGGCATCCGATGTGGTGGCCGCCGCCCCCGCGTCGCGTTCGATGGCCGGCAGCTGCAGCACCGCGCCTTCGAGTTGCGACTCCGTGGTGTGCTTGCGAAAGCCGTCGTAGGCCCCTGCCGCCTGCGCCGCGCCCATGGCGGCATTCACGGCGTCGATCACCGCCGGCGCATTGCGCCGCGTGTGGTCGCAGCTCAGCAGGTCACCATCGAGACCTTCGCGCACGAAGGCCTGCGCCGCGCGGAACACCTGCGGCTCGGCGCGGCGAAAGCGGTAGATGCTCTGCTTCGGGTCGCCGACGATGAACACGCTCGGCGCCGCGCTGCCCGCGCCCACATAACCACTGAGCCAGGCGTGCAAGGACTGCCACTGCAGCGGGCTGGTGTCCTGGAATTCGTCGATCAGCAGGTGCTGCACCCGCGCGTCGAGCCGCTCCTGCACCCAGCCGCTGAGCACTTCGTCGGACAACATGCGCGAGGCCGCCCGCTCGACGTCGTTCATGTCGACCCAACCCTGGGCCCGCTTGAGCGCGGCGAATTCGGCCACCAGCAGCCGGGTCAGCCGCGCCATGCGCTGCTGGTGCTGCCACGCGGCTTGCTGCAGTTGCGCATCGGCCACGCGCAGGACCAGTTCCTGCGCGGCGCGAATGGCTTCGATGCCGACGATCTTCTCGCCGAACTTGCGCGCAGCGCCGGTGCCGGTGAGCAGCGCGGCCACCACGCCATCGGCGTCGCCGGCCGTGAGCGCCATCACCAGTTCGTCGCCCTTGGCGGCGAAGGTGCGTGCGCTGGCCTTGCCCAGATGCGCCGCGGCCTCCAGCAGCAAGGCCCGGCCCGCGCCCTGCCAGAAGGCATGTTCGGGCGCGGCCAGGCCTTTGAGCTCGGGGAATTGCGCGTCGAACGGCAGCACCGATGTATCGACCACGCCCTGCGCATCGGCCAGCGTGAACTCCACGCGCTTCTGCAGCGCCGAAGCCAGCGCCTTCTGCGCCTGGAAGCGGCCATGCTCGGCGACCAGCGCGTCGAAGTCCACACGCGCCTCGGGCTTGGCCACGAGGGTGGTGTAGAAGCGCCGCCAGACCTGGCGCACGGTCTCGCTGTCGTCTTCCAGCAGTTCGTAGTTGGCGGGCAGGCCGAGCTCGTCGAGCACGGCCAGCGGCGCAGTGCGCAGCAAGGCCGCGAACCAGCTGTGGAAGGTGCGGATCTGCACCGGCCGGCCATGGGCCAGCAGCGCGGCATGCAAGCCCTTGAGCGCGGCGGCGCGGCCGGGTGCGGCATCGGGCGCCACGCCGCGGGCGATCAACTCAAGTGCGACCTTCTCGGGTTTGGCCGCGGCGAACTCGACCAGCCATTCGTTGAGGCGCTGGCGCATTTCGCCGGCGGCCTTCTTGGTGAAGGTGATAGCCAGGATCTCGTGCGGCGCGGCGGCCGCGTCCTTGCCCGCACGGGCTTCGAGCAGCGCGCGCAGGATGCGCGAGACCAGCATCCAGGTCTTGCCCGCGCCGGCGCAGGCCTCCACCGCCACGCTGCGCCGCGGATCGCAGGCGATGGCGTAGAAGGCTTCGCGGCTGACGGGCCGGCCGTTGTGTTCGTAGGCGGGAGAGGACATGCGCGGTGGGATGGAGGGAGTCAGTCGAGCCAGCGGCCAGAGAGCAGTTCCGCCTCGCATTGGGCCGCATCGGAAAAGTGGATCGCGTGCCAGCCGCGTTCGCGGGCACTGGCGATGTTGTGGGCGTTGTCGTCGATGAACAGGGTCTGCGCCGGCGTCAGCCCGAACTGGCGCTCGGCCAGCTCGAAGATGCCGTGTTCGGGCTTCACCAGGCCGACACGCGCCGAGAAGATGCCGTCTTCGAAATGCTGGAAAAAATCGCGCTCGGCCAGCAGCCGGTCCGCATAGGGCGCGGGCATGTTCGACAGGTAGACCAGCCGGTGGCCTTGCGCCTTGAGCCGAGGCAGCAGCGCAGCGGTGTCGGCCTTGGTGTGCAGGTGGTCGGGCACGGCATGGATGAACTGCAGCAACTGCGCCGCGTCCACCCCGCTTTGCGCGGCCAGCAGTTGCGCCAGCGGCCCGGGCTCGACCGTGCCGCGGTCGAATTCGGCCCAGGTGGCACCGGGGTGCAGGCCCTGGAAGATGCGTTCACAAAGGGCCTCGGCCGCCTCGGCATCGTGTGCGTGCTGGGGCAGTTCGCGCATGGCGATCTCGGCGGGGCGCCAGTGCAGCAGCACGGCACCCAGGTCGAATACGACGGTTTTAGAGCTCATGATGGGGTCTTCGAATGAGGGCCGGTCAAGCCCGGCGGGCGAGTGGCCCAAAAGGTCTTGAGGTTACGGCATTTTGATGCGCCACCGCCGGCTATGTGCGCCTGCCCGCGGGCCAGGACGAAGCGCAGCGTTTCGTCGGTTGGCAGACCGGTACCACCGTAGCCGAGCGGTAGCGTCTGAACGCCATGGAGGCCGCTCTGACCGCCCGCACGCGATTCGCATTCGCCCCACCCCTTCAACCTTCATGATGTTCGGTCATAGGTCAAGGCGAGGTTCGCCCCCCAAAGCGGTCTGTCATGCGCGTAGCGCCATGGCGTCCAGTGGGCTGACTGTTCCGCTCGCCGCCAGATGATGCCGGAACCCAACAAGGAGTTTCACATGGCGCATTCATTTCAGCTTCTCGGCATCAACCATGACCCGTTTGAGTCGCTCTTTCTACTATCGGACGAACGGCTGAAGGAGCATGGTGCAGAGCGTCGCATCGCAACCGAAAACCCCGGGTATCCGTGTCGCATCAGCCTGGAGGATGCATGCGTCGGGGAAGAATTGCTGCTTCTCCCCTACGTTCACCAACCAGCAGCATCACCCTACCGCGCACCAGGGCCCATCTTCGTTCGCCGCGGAGCGAAGCAGCGCAAGGGCGGCGTCGGGGAGGTCCCGAGTTACGTCAGCACTCGCCTCATGTCAGTTCGAGCCTACGACGCTGCACACATGATGGTGGCGGTCAGCGTATGTGAGGGCGTGAACGCGGCACAGGAACTTGAGTGGCACTTTAGAAACGATCAGGTCGAGTACATTCATCTGCACAACGCCAAACAAGGCTGCTTTTCTTGCCACGTCATTCGCGCATAGGAGCGTGGCGCTAACCGGTCGCTCGAGCTGGCATCCTTCAGCAAACCTCAGTCCGCAGCTCAGCTTCAACGTTGAAGCTGTAAAAAAACTCCTGGCACGACGTTTGCGATCCATCCGACCAAGGAGATCGCGACCATGGCCCGCTACAAACCCCAAGACCGCAATAGCCTGTTGCTGCCGGTAGTCTTGTCCGAGCAAATCATCCCCGGCACCCGCTTTGAGCCCAAGGTGAAAGACCCGACCCATTCGAGTGCACGCATGCGCCAGGCGATTGACTCCCCCAGGGGTAGGCAGCTCTACAGCCAGCGCATTGGCACGGTGGAGCCGGTGTTTGCCAACATCCGGCACAACAAGCGGCTGACCCGTTTGAATCACAGAGGACTCGCCAAAGTCAACACGCAGTGGAACCTGTACTGCATGGTGCACAACATCGAAAAGTTGGCGAAGACGGGTCTGGGGCGCAGGAAGGGTCAATAGGGCAGTGGCAAGGCTCCCAAGGCTCTGAACTGCCATCGCCGGCAAAAGGAAGGCGAAACTGCGGCACACTGCGGACATGAAAGTCCAGTTCACAAAACTCCATCCGCGCACGGGGCAACGCCATAGTTGGGCGTGTGGGAAGCGGGTTTTTTTACAGCCACGTTAGGCCGCACGCAAGCACCCCTCCCTTCGCCCACCGCCATGAAGTTCCAAGCCAAAGTCATCCCATCCGGCAACGCAACCGCCGTCGTGGTTCCCGCAACGGTCATGGAGGCCCTAGGACCCGAAGGTCGACCGCTCGTTGTGGTTTCGATCAATGGTCATACTTGGCGGAGCCGAGTCGCCTTGATGCGTGGGCAGTGTTTGATTGGAATCAGCGCAGCCAATAGGGCTGCCAGCGCGATCGCCGAAGCTGATCTCATCCAGGTTTCTCTTGAGCTCGACACTGAGCCAAGAGTAGTGGCCGAGCCTGCAGATCTCGCGGCAGCGCTTGATATGATCCCGGAGGCTAGATCGGCGTTTGATCGCTTGCCATTTGGTCTTAAACGAAAACACGTCACGGCGGTCGAAGAAGCCAGGTCTCCAGAAACCCGGCAACGCAGAGTTCTCAAGCTCGTTGCTGATTTGCGGCAAAGTGCGGCCTAACCTTTCCTTCAAGCGGACGTGCCTACGGCACGCCGCTTAAGTCAAACATCACCAACGGAATTACGCCCCCCACCAATCCTTGCGGCACAGGCCGCGTGCCGCGCAAAACTCACAGGCCGCGCCCTCCCCCAGCGCAGCCAGCACCGCGCCTTCGCCGATGCGCTGCATGTCGCCCAGAATGCCGTGCACCAGGGCGTCGCGCGCGGCCACCACCTCGCCTTGCTCGAAGGCCTTGCAGCCGTCTTTTTCACCCACGTTCAGGTAGGCCGCGCGCAGTGTGTCGTGCGGCAGCAAGGCGGCGTAGAACGCGAGCTGGGTGTCTTCGAGCGGCTGCTTGATGCGGCTTTGGGTGCGGGTCTGGTTCTCGGTCTTGTAGTCGATGACCATCGGCGTCGCTTCGCCATCCGCGCCGGCGGGCAGATGGTCGATCCGGTCGATGGTGCCGATCAGCGTCAAGGGGCCGAGCGGCAGTTCACGCTCGCTTTCGGCCTCTTCGAACTGGCCGCCGGCGGCCTCATGCTGTGCGAGCCAGACCAGGTAGCCGTCGCGCACCCGGGGCCAGGCCGCGGCGAACGGCAGGAACTCTTCTTCCGACAAACCCATGGCCCGGGTGGTTGCATCGGCCGCCGCATTGAGCAACACCAGGCGCGCCGACGGATCGGGCTCGGGCGCCGCCTTCAGGCCCTCATGGAAGAGCCTGAGCACCGCGTGCAGCCAGTTGCCGAAGTCGCGTTTGTCGACCTCACCCTCAAGCTCTTCCGACTCTTTGAGACCGAGCTGGCGCAGCGCAAAAAACCGGTACGGGCAGCGGCGCAGATCCTCGTAGGCGCTGGCCGAAAGCCGCATCACCGGCAAAGCCTGGCCTACCGGCAAGGGACGCAGGCTGGGCTGTGGCGCCACCATGCGCCGCGCACGCGGGTCCGCCACCGGCACCGGTGCATGGGGCCGGATCGCCTGCACCAGCGGGCTGGGTAGCAGGGTCTCGCCGCTGGCATCGCTCTGGCGCCACAACACGTCGACCATCGGCATGCGCAAGGCATCGCGCCAGGCACTGAGCTGGCTCGCGGCCAGGGCTTCGCGCGACGGCAACCCAAGCGCTGCCCGCTGTGCGGCCGTCCAGGCGCCGGGCGGCTCGGGCGAGGCGGCCAGGCGGATTTCGTCGCAGCCGGGCAGCACCAGCGCGGCAAACGGCCGGGCCAGCAACTGGCTCAGGGGCGTGATCACGACTTGCTCATGCAAAGGGTAGTCGGGCACAAAACTCGTGGATTCGAGCGCGGTGTCGACCCAGGTGCCGAACTCGAAGGCCGACAGCCGGCGCGCGGCCTGCGGCAGGCCGGCCAGTTCGTGCTCGGCGCCGGGCACCAGGCGCAGCGCCGACAACAGTTTTTCGCCGGCGGCATCGGCTTCGAGCAGCGCCCATTGGCCGCTTTGCCGCAGCATTTCGCGCAGCGCCGCCAGCCAGGCGGTGAGCGGGCGCGCGCGCTGCAGGTCGGCGCGCAGGGTGTTGGCGAAGGCCACACGTTCGGCCAGGTCGTCGCGCTCGAAGGTGGCGGACTTGCTCCAGCCGCTCCAGTCGGCGGCGGCGGCCTGGCGCAGTTTTTTCTCCAGCACCCGCACCAGCGCGGGTGGGAACGCGGGCGCGTTTTTCAGCCAGTCGAGCACGGTGTCGCTGCCCGCGTCCCAGCGGCTGGCGCGCAGGGCGGACATCAGGTGGCCGGCGGCGCGGGTGGTCGAAAGTTTCCAGCCGGTCTCGTCGCGGATGGCCACGTTGTGCGCGGCCAGCATGGCCCGCACGCGGCGGGTCAGCAGGCGGTCGATGGCGGCCAGGCCGACTGGCAGCCGGCCGGCTTCGACATGGCGCAGCACGCAGGCCGCGGCGCGCTGGGCCTCGTCTTCGGCGTCAAGGGCAGCATGCAGCGAGGGTGTTGGGTCATCGGCCGTTTCATGCGCCGCCTGCCACGGCAGGCTCACCGCCTTGCCGCCCCAGGACGCGGCCAGCGCGGTGGCCAGGGTGTCGGGCTGGAAGCCTTGCAGCACGACCACGCAGTCGAGCGACGCCGCCAGGCCGGGCGACCACAACACGTCGGAGGCATACGCAGACACGGCCGCCCATTCGAGGGCGATGCGCGCCACCGCGGCCTCCCAGGCCAGCACCGGCGCGTCCATGCCGGTGGCGAGCGCCGCGCGGGCCTGCACCGCCCAGGCCGCGCGCCCGGCCGGGGCCACGGCGGCGGCCAGCGGCATCAGTTGGTGCGCAGCTTCGACCAACCGGCCGGCCAGCGCATCGCGTTGTTTGCCGAGCCCCGCGGCATCGAGCAGGGCCGGCGCCTGCAGTCCGTCCAGAGCCGCATCGCCGCGCAAATCGAGTGGACCGAGGGCCACGCCGCCCAGGCCGCGCGCCCAGTTCTGCGTGGTCTCGAAACGCGGCGCAAAACCGTCGGGATGCGCTTCGGCCCAACGCCGCTGGGCCTGGGGCATGAGCTGGGCGTACGGCAGCAGCACCACCGTGCGCGCGGCATGGGCGCTGCGCCGCGCCATCTCGCCGGCGATGCGCGCCAGCCAGCCGGTTTGCGGATCGCACCAGAGCTGGTCGACGGGGTGTTGGGCTGAAGAAGAAGGCATCAGGGGTTCAAAAAGTGGGCTTCAAAAAAACGCCACAGAATGGCTTTTCACTATGCCGGCGATAGGGTAATGGCCGGCGACGGCTGCTCTTGGTTTCTGTCACAATGCCGCAACTTTAGTCGTACCGGCACTCTTCAAGGAATCCCATGGCCAACGAACTCATTAAACATATTTCCGATGCAACTTTCGACGCAGACGTGCTGAAGTCCAGCACCCCTGTTCTGGTGGACTACTGGGCCGAATGGTGCGGTCCCTGCAAGATGATCGCCCCGATTCTGGACGAAGTCGCCACCGGCTACGAAGGCAAGCTGCAGATCACCAAGATGAACGTGGACGAAAACCGCGACATCCCGGCCAAGTTCGGCATCCGCGGCATTCCGACCCTGATGATCTTCAAGGACGGCGAGCTCGCGGCCACCAAGGTCGGTGCCATGAGCAAGGCGCAACTCACCGCTTTCATCGACCAGCAACTGGCCTGATGCCCCCCTTGCCGAAGCCGCCAGCAGAGCGGTTTCGGCGCTCACTTTTTTCCTGTCATAATTCGACCAGTTCACCAATTTGCCAGCCAGGGCAATTTGGTTCGATGAAACGGTCCGATTAGTTCGAATACCCGGTTTGTGAGGCCCTTCTAGCCTCCTCGAAACCACCTCCCCCTTTTTCCTCAAAGAACTCCAAGCTGGAGTCATTCCATGCACTTAAACGAACTCAAGGCACTTCACGTGTCTGAAGTCCTCAAGCAAGCCGAAGAACTTGAAATTGAGAACACCGGCCGCATGCGCAAGCAGGAGCTGATGTTCGCCATCATCAAGAAACGAGCCCGCACCGGCGAGCAGATCATTGCCGATGGCGTGCTGGAGATCCTGCCCGACGGCTTCGGTTTCCTGCGCAGCCCCGACACCAGCTACACAGCCAGCACCGACGACATCTACATCAGTCCGAGCCAGGTGCGCCGCTTCAACCTGCACACCGGCGACATGATCGAAGGCGAGGTGCGTACGCCCAAAGACGGCGAGCGTTACTTCGCGCTGAACAAGCTCGACCGCGTCAACGGCGGCGGCCCCGAAGAAAACAAGCACAAGGTGATGTTCGAGAACTTGACGCCGCTGTTCCCCAAGGAACAGATGAAGCTCGAGCGCGACATCAAGGGCGAAGAAAACATCACCGGCCGCATCATCGACATCGTGGCCCCGATCGGCAAGGGCCAGCGCGCCCTGCTGGTGGCCCCGCCCAAGAGCGGCAAGACGGTGATGATGCAGCACATCGCGCACGCCATCGCCGCCAACTACCCCGACAGCTACATGATGGTGCTGCTGGTCGACGAACGGCCCGAAGAAGTGACGGAAATGCAGCGCTCGGTGAAGGGTGAAGTCATCGCCTCCACCTTCGACGAGCCCGCCGCGCGCCACGTGCACGTGGCCGAAATGGTCATCGAGCGCGCCAAGCGCCTGGTCGAGCTGAAGAAGGACGTGGTCATCCTGCTCGACTCCATCACCCGCCTGGCCCGCGCCTACAACAACGTCGTGCCCTCCTCCGGCAAGGTGCTGACCGGCGGCGTGGACTCCAACGCCCTGCAACGGCCCAAGCGTTTCCTGGGCGCGGCCCGCAATGTGGAAGAAGGCGGCTCGCTGACCATCATCGCCACCGCGCTGGTCGACACCGGTAGCCGCATGGACGAGGTGATCTTCGAAGAATTCAAGGGCACCGGCAACTGCGAAATCCACCTGGACCGCCGCCTGTACGAAAAACGCGTGTTCCCCTCGCTGCAGCTCAACCGCAGCGGCACCCGCCGCGAAGAACTGCTGCTGGCCCCCGAGATCCTGCAGAAGAGCCGCATCCTGCGCCAGTTCATGTACAACATGGACGAAATCGAATCGATGGAGCTCATGCTGAAGAACATGAAGGCGACAAAAACCAACGTCGAATTCTTCGACATGATGCGCCGAGGCGGCTGAGTCCTGTCGGCCCCTCAGCTTTGCACTTCGCTTTGCTGCGTGTCATGCGCCATCCCCCGAGGGGAAGGCGCGGCCGGCTTGGGGCGGCCCGGCGCTCGGCTGAGCTGTTGGCCTCCCGGCTTTTCACTCCGCGTCGCTCCGTGTAATTCGCCACCTCCCAAGGAGGGGGCGCGGCCGGCTTGGGGCGGCCCGGCGCTCGGCCGCATCTGCGTGGCATCTATCAGCCACGCCGGTGGTATATAATCAGAGGCTTTTTTGCGGAAAGTAGGCCAGATTGGCTGGCCCGGCTACCGCAGCTGAAACTCAAGGAAGAATCATGAAAGAAGGCATTCACCCGAACTACCGCGAAGTTTGTTTCATGGACTTGTCCAACAACTTCAAGTTCGTGACCCGTTCCTGCGTCAACGCCAAGGAAACGATCAAGATGGAAGACGGCCGCGAACTGCCGCTGTACAAGCTGGACACCTCCAGCGAATCGCACCCGTTCTACACGGGCACGCAAAAATCCGTGGACAACATGGGTGGCCGCGTGGAGCGCTTCCGCAACCGTTTCGGCAAGACCACCGCTGCAGCCCCCAAAGCCGCAGAATAAGTTTTCCGCTTCGCCAAAAGGGCAGCCCGGGTCACCGCGCTGCCCTTATTCATTTGGAAAGCATCTGCAAATCCAAATGTCGGGCGCATCGCGGCGTTGCGCGGTACTCGGAATCCTCGTGCACGGAAGTGCACTCCGGTATCCTGCGTTCCGGGCGCCTTGCGCTGCATCCCGAAATTTGAATTTTCAGACGCTTTCCAGGTCGTTGTTCGATCCGGACGTCTAACCCACGTCTAACCCCCAACTCCCTGCTGCGCCCTGACCAGTGAATAAACCAACCCCTGCCATCGTCACGCAAGCTGGCGTGCGCCGTCTGCCGCGGCTGGCGCTCTGGCTCTTCTGCGCGGCTTATGTGCTGCCTGGCTTCATTGGCCGTTCGCCGTGGAAGACGGCCGACATGACCTCTTTCGGCTACATGGCCGAAATGGCGGCGGGAATGGCCAATTGGCTGCAGCCCCGTTTGCTGAGCCTGCCGCCCGACATCGATGCGCTGCTGCCCTATTGGCTGGGTGCCGTCGTGATGAAGATCACGCCCGCCGGCATAGCCCCCGACTTCGCCGTGCGCTTCGCCTTCAGCCTGTTGCTGGCACTGACCCTCGTCGCCACCTGGTACGCGGTGTATTTCCTGGCGCGCAGCCCGCGCGCGCAGCCGGTGGCTTTTGCCTTTGGCGGTGAAGCCCAGCCGGCCGACTACGCCCGCGCGATGGCCGATGGCGGCCTGCTGGCGCTAATGGCCTGCCTGGGCATGGCCCAGTTGTCGCACGAAACCACGCCGGCGCTGGCGCAGCTGTGTTTCACCGCGGTCAGCTTCTATGCGCTGGCCGCCATGCCCTACCGCAGCCGCGGGCCGGCCATCGGCCTGGCGCTCGGCCTGCCGGCGTTGGCGCTGTCGGGTGCACCGACCATGGCCGTCCTGCTCGGGCTGGGCGGTGCGCTGGTGTGTTTCCTCGACCGCCATGAGGAACACGGCCTGACCGGCCCCGAAACCGTGCTGCACACGCCGGCACGCAGCCTCGCCTGGGCCGGTTTCGTGCTGGCCTGTACCCTGCTTGCGGCCGGCCTGGCCGAGTATCTAGACCTCTGGCGCTGGCGCATCGAGCTACCGCACGCCACCTGGCACGACTGGCGCGGCCTGACCCGGTTGCTGCTGTGGTTCACCTGGCCGGTCTGGCCGCTGGCCCTGCTGACCTTGTGGCGCTGGCGCCGGCAATTGACCAGCGGCAACTTCGGCCGGCACCTGGCGCTGGCCCTGTGGTTCGTGGCAGTGGCGCTGGGCACCACGCTCACCACCGGCTCGGCCGACCGCTCGCTGCTGCTGGCGCTGCCGGCATTGGCCACCCTGGCGGCGTTCGCGCTGCCCACGCTGAGCCGCACCGTGGCCGCCCTGATCGACTGGTTCACGCTGCTGTTTTTCACCGCCTGCGCCATCGGCATCTGGGTCATCTGGATCGCCACCCAGACCGGTATCCCGCGCCAGCCCGCAGCCAACGTGACCCGGCTCGCGCCCGGTTTCGAGCCGAGTTTCTCCTGGTTGGCGCTGATGCTGGCCGCCGTCGCCACCCTGGTCTGGGCCTGGCTGGTGAAATGGCGCGCGGGCCGGCACCGCGCCGCGATCTGGAAAAGCCTGGTGCTGCCCGCTGGCGGCGTGGCCCTGTGCTGGCTGCTGATGATGACGCTATGGCTGCCGTTGCTGGAATGGGGGCGCAGTTATGTGCCGCTGGTGCGCAGCGTGCAAAACGCCATGGAAGCCGATCACGACCGCCAGCCCGGCTGTGTCGAAATCTACGGACTGAACCGCGGCCAGATCGCCGCCTTCCGCTACCACGGCCAGATGCGGCTGCAGTGGGCCCAGCAAAAGGCCAGCTGCCCCTGGCTCATCGTCGATACGGAAGACCAGCACACCCTGCCGCGCGACGTCGACCTCAGCGCCTGGTCGCTGCGCCTGAGCCTGCGCCGCCGCACGGAAACCAACGACGACATCCTGCTGTACAAACGCGTCCAGCACTGAGTTCGGCGTTGTTCATCAGCCTTGCCCGCCCCGCCCCTGCATCAGGTGTCATTTCTGATTTGGCCCGCTCTCCGAGAGCGGAGCACGAGGCCAATGCCCAACAGGACGAATGGCAAGCTCAGCCACTGTCCCACCGAAATTGCGGCTCCGGCCTCGTACGCGGCCTGAGGCATCTTCCAGGACTCGAGCACCGCACGAGCACCAAAGACCAGCACCAGGAACCAGCCGGTCATCCTGCCCGCAGCAGCGAGCGCACCGCGGCTGCGGTATTGCCAGAAGAGGACGAGCCCGACGAGCGCATAGGCGGCGGCCTCGCACAATTGGACTGGGATGCGCGGATGCGGGTCGATGCGGTCGAACACGACGCCCCAGGAGCCTGAGGTCGCAACACCGAGGATCTCAGAGTTGAGGAAGTTGGCCATCCGCACGATTGCACCGCCAAGGCTCGCGGGCAGCGACACCACGTCGAGCAACGTCAACAAAGGGAGACCGGGGGCATACCGCCGCGCGGCCCACGCGATGGCGAACAGGAACCCTAGCACCCCACCATGACTGGCCATCCCTCCCTCCCAAATCGCGAATATCTTGAGCGGGTGCGAGAGGTAGAAGGCCGGGTCGTAGAAGAGGCAATGCGCCAAACGTGCGCCGACGATGGTGCCAACCATCGTGGACAGCGTGAGCATGCCGACGTCCACGTCCTGTCGACCCAGTCGGGCCAACATCTTCTGCGACGCGTAGTCGGCCTGCAGGAAGGCAAGTCCCCAGCATAGGCCGTACCAATGGATCGCGAGTGATCCAATTTGTGCGGCAACGGGGTCGAAAGACCAATGAAAAATCCAGGGAGATGGCATACGGTGACAGGTGTTTCGCGCTCATGGATGGAGGGGCCGTGCGGCCAGCATTCGTTCAGGCTACCAGACGCTCACCGCTGGCGGCACCCGCCCCGTCGCGCAGCCGGCTGGCCGGAAACACGATGGCGAAACGCGAACCACGCCCGGGCTTGCTTTCGATGCGCAACTCGGCGCCATGCCGCTGTGCCACGTGTTTGACGATGGCCAGGCCGAGGCCGGTGCCGCCGGTTTCGCGCGAGCGGCTGGTGTCGACGCGGTAGAAGCGTTCGGTCAGCCGCGGCAGGTGTTCGGCCGCGATGCCGGGGCCGGTGTCCTTCACCGAGAACTCGGCCCGGCCGTCGGGCAGCGTCTGCCAGTTCACATCGATCTGTCCACCGGCCGGCGTGTAACGAATGGCGTTGCTCACCAGGTTGGACATCGCGCTCAGCAGCTCGCTGGAAATGCCCGCCAGCTCAATGGCCGGCATGCTGCCGAAACGCAGCACATGCGGCAGCGCCTGGCCCGCGGTGAGCAGTGCCGACAAGGCTTCGGCCTCGTGTGCACATTCGCTCATCAGCTTTTGCAGCGGAATCCACACGCTGGCGCCCGGCAGCGGGCTGCCCTCGATGCGCGACAAGGTCAGCAGATCCTGCACCAGCGACTGCATGCGCTCGGCCTGCTGCGCCATGTGGTCGAGGTAGCGGGCGCGTTCGGGTTCGTCCAGCGGCAGGGTCTGCAAGGTTTCGACGAAACCCGACAACACGGTGAGCGGCGTGCGGATCTCGTGCGACACATTGGCCACGAAGTCGCGGCGCATGGCCTCGGCCTGCTCCAGCGCGGTGACGTCGTTGGACAGCAGCAGCCGGCGGCCTTCGCCATAGGGATAGAGGTGCACGGCCAGCCGCACGGGCCGGGAGAGCGTGCTGTTGCGCCCCGGCATCTGGATGCCGCGCAGGCCGCCGGGCTGGGCAAAGCCGGCCACGAACGCCGGCTCGCGCACCAGGTTGCCGATCAGTTGCTGCACGTCGCGCTGCGGGTCGAAGCCGAAATGTTCGGCCGCCATCTGGTTGCACCACTCGATGCGGCCTTCCTTGTCGAGCAGCACCACGCCGTTCGGCGAAGCCTGGATGCCGGCCAGGAATTCCTGCAAGCGATGTTCGCTGTCCTTGGTCTTCTGCTCGGACTGGCGCAGCAGGCGGCGCATGCGGTCGCAGGCCTCGCCCCAGAGCCCGCGCATCTGCGGCGCCTCACCGCTGCCGCCGCCGCGCAGCCAGCGGATCACCCGCGCACCGCGCAGCAGATCGATGGCCAGCCACAACAGGCCGGCCAGCAGCACGCAGGCCAGCGCACCACGCTCGGCCGCGAGGTGCCAGCCCAGCGCGGCACCGGCCAGCTGGAAGCTCAGGAAGAATACAACGCGGAACCACATGGGCGAAGACGGCAGGAATGAACGAACCCCATCAGCGAAAGGCCGACGGCATCCATGCAGGAACGAAGAGTATCAGGCCGTGGCCGACGAAGACGACAAGGCTCCGGGAGCAGTGGCCACCGGGGCCGCCGGGGCCGGTGCAGGTACCTGCGGCTGCGCCGTGATGCGGTAACCCGCGCCGCGCACCGTCTCGATCATGGTACCGCCCCCGCCCAGCGCTTCGCGCAGGCGCTTGACATGCACGTCCACCGTGCGCTCTTCGATGAAGACGTGGTCGCCCCAGACGCGGTCGAGCAGTTGCGAACGGCTGTGCACGCGCTCGGCGTGTTGCATCAGGTAGTGCAGCAGCTTGAACTCGGTCGGCCCCATCTTCAACAGCTGTTCCTGGAAGGTGACGCGGTAGGTTGAGGCGTCGAGCACCAGGGCGCCGATGGTCACCGTGCCACCGGCCTGCTCCGGCGCGCGGCGGCGCAGCACGGCGCGGATGCGGGCCAGCATCTCCTTGGTGGAGAAAGGCTTGGTGATGTAGTCGTCGGCGCCGGCGTCCAGGCCGGAGACGCGGTCGTGTTCGTCGCCGCGCGCGGTCAGCATGATGATCGGCACGGCCTTGGTGCGCGGGTCGGCACGCCATTTGCGGGCCAGCGACAGGCCGCTTTCGCCCGGCAGCATCCAGTCGAGCAGGATCACGTCGGGCAGCACCGCGTCCAGCTCACACTGGGCCGTCACGCTGTCCATCGCCCAGGTGGGCTGGAAGCCGCTGTGGCGCAGGTTGACCGCGATGAGCTCGGCAATCGCCGGCTCGTCTTCGACGATCAGGACTCGGGGCATCTTCATTGAACGGCCGACTCCACTTCGGCCATCGTCGTGTGGCGAACATCCGCACCCTTGACGATGTAGATGATGCATTCCGCCACGTTCTTCGCGTGGTCGCCGATGCGCTCGATGGCCTTGGCGATGAACAGCAGGTCCAGGCTGGACGAGATGGTGCGCGGGTCTTCCATCATGTAAGTGATGAGCTTGCGCACGAAGCCGTCGAACTCCTGGTCGATCAGATCGTCTTCCTTCAGGATGTTGACGGCCGCGGCGGTGTCGAGCCGGGCGAACGCGTCGAGCGCCTTGCGCAGCAGGCCCGAGGCCAGGTCGGCGGCCACGCGCAGGTCCAGCGTGGGCAGCGAGCGGGCCGAGCCGCTGTTGATGATCGACATGGCCATGCGCGCGATCTTGTTGGCCTCGTCGCCCACACGTTCGAGATTCGCCGTGGTCTTGGAGATGGCGATCAACAGGCGCAGGTCGCGCGCGGTGGGCTGGCGCCGCGCGATGATGCTGGAGAGCTCGCGGTCGATGTCGATTTCCATGGCATTGACGCGCACTTCGACTTCGACCACCTGCTGGGCCACTTCGACGCTGAACTGCGACAACGCATAGATGGCCTGGCGGATCTGCGATTCGACCAGCCCGCCGAGTTCCATCACGCGGGTGGAGACGGCATTGAGTTCGCTGTCGAACTGGGTGGAGAGATGTTTATCGGGCATGTTGTGCTCCTTAACCGAAACGGCCGGTGATGTAGTCTTCCGTCTCTTTGCGCTTGGGCTTGAAGAAAAGCTCCTCCGTCGCGCCGAATTCCATCAAGTCGCCCAGGTACATGTAGGCGGTGTAGTCGCTGCAGCGTGCGGCCTGCTGCATGTTGTGGGTCACGATCACCACCGTGTAGTCGGTCTTCAGCTCGGTGATCAACTCCTCGATCTTCGAAGTAGAGATCGGGTCCAGCGCCGAACACGGCTCGTCGAGCAGCAGCACCTCCGGCTTGATGGCGATGCCGCGCGCGATGCACAGGCGCTGCTGCTGGCCGCCGGACAGGCCCGAGCCGCTCTGGTTCAGCTTGTCCTTCACCTCGTTCCACAGCGCGGCCTTGCGCAAGGCCCACTCTACCCGCTCTTCCATGTCGGTGGCGTTCAGATTTTCGAACAGCTTCACGCCGAAGGTGATGTTGTCGTAGATCGACATCGGGAACGGTGTGGGCTTTTGGAACACCATGCCGACCTTGGCGCGGATCAGGGCCACGTCCTTCTTCGAGGTCAACAGGTTCTCGCCGTCGAGCATGATCTGCCCTTCGGCGCGCTGCTCGGGGTACAGCTCGAACATGCGGTTGAAGGTGCGCAGCAGCGTGGACTTGCCACAGCCCGAAGGACCGATGAAGGCGGTGACCTTCTTCTCGGGGATTTCCAGGTTGATGTCCTTCAGGGCGTGGAATTTGCCGTAGTAGAAGTTCAGGTCTTTCACCGAAATCTTCGCCGTCTCCTGGGCCAGGGAGCGCGGTGCGGGACTTGCGGCTGGACGGGACATGGTAGCTTGCATGTGCAATTCTCGATTCAGTGTTTTTCGCGGGTTAACACGCGGGCCAGGATGTTGAGCCCGAGGACGGCAACGGTGATCAGGAACACGCCGGCCCAGGCCAGCTTCTGCCAGTTTTCATAGGGGCTCATGGCGAACTTGAAGATGGTCACCGGCAGGCTGGCCATCGGCTCGCCCAGGCTGGAAGTCCAGAACTGGTTGTTGAGCGCGGTAAACAACAGCGGCGCGGTCTCACCCGCAATGCGGGCCACCGCCAGCAGGATGCCGGTGACCACGCCGGAGCGGGCCGCCTTGAGCGTGATGCGCATGATCACCTTCCACTTCGGCGTGCCCAGCGCATAGGCCGCTTCGCGCAGGCCGGCGGGCACCAGTTGCAGCATGTTTTCGGTGGTGCGGATCACCACCGGAATCACGATCAGCGCCAGGGCCAGCGCACCGGCCAGCCCCGAGAAACTCTTGAAGCGCGAGACCACCACCGCGTAGACGAACAGGCCGATGACGATGCTCGGCGCCGACAACAGGATGTCGTTGACGAAACGCGTCACCGAAGCCAGCCAGCCCTTGCTGTCGTATTCGGCCAGGTAGATGCCGGCCATGATGCCGATTGGCGTGCCGACGAAGGTCGCCAGCAGCACCATCAGGAACGAGCCGTAGATCGCGTTGGCGATACCGCCCTCTTCGTTCGGCGGCGGCGTCATCTCGGTGAAGGTCGACAGCGCGAGGCCGCCGACACCCAGGCGGATGGTTTCCCACAAGATCCAGATCAGCCAGAACACACCGAAGGCCATGGCCGCCAGCGACAGCACCAGGGCGATCTGGTTCACACGTTTGCGCGCGGCGTATTTGGCGTTGCGCGTTTCTTCGAGCGCAGCGTTCTGCAGCAGCATTTCACTGGTGGTCATTGGAAAACCTCCGTGCTGCGCACTGCGGTGCGAGCCAACTTGAAGCGGTTCTGCGTGGCGCTCATGATTTGGAACCTTCACTCTTCTTCAGGCGCACCAGCAGCAGCTTGGACAGCGACAGCACCACGAAGGTGATGAAGAACAGCACCAGGCCCAGGTACATCAGCGCCGCCTGGTGCAAGCCCTCGCCGGCTTCGGCGAACTCGTTGGCCAGGGCCGAGGTGATGCTGTTGGCCGCCTGGAACAGGCTCAGCGAATCGAGCTGGTTCATGTTGCCGATCACGAAGGTCACGGCCATGGTCTCGCCCAGCGCGCGGCCCAGGCCGAGCATGATGCCGCCGATCACGCCAGCCTTGGTGTAGGGCAACACGACGCGCGACATCACCTCCCAGGTGGTGGAGCCCAGACCGTAGGCCGACTCCTTCAGCAGCGGCGGCGTGACTTCGAACACGTCGCGCATCACCGAGGCGATGAAGGGAATGATCATGATCGCCAGGATGATGCCGGCCGACAAAATGCCGATGCCCACCGGCGGACCGGACACCAGCGCGCCCAGGATGGGCACGCCGCTGAACAGGCTTTGCAGCGGCTGCTGCACGAAGGTCGACAGGATCGGGCCGAACACCAGCAGGCCCCACATGCCGTAGACGATGGACGGCACCGCCGCGAGCAGTTCGATGGCCGTGCCCAGCGGGCGCTTGAGCCAGGCCGGCGAGAGCTCGGTGAGGAACAGCGCGATGCCGAAGCTCACCGGCACGGCGATGACCAGCGCGATGATCGAAGTGGCCAGCGTGCCATAGATCATCACCAGGCCGCCGTACTCTTCCTTGACCGGGTCCCAGGTGGTGCTGGTCAGGAAACTCAGGCCGTATTTGGCGATGGCCGGCCAGGCGCCGACAATCAGCGACAGCAAGATGCCGATCAGCAGCGCCAGGGTCAGCAGCGCCGCCCCCTTGGCCGCCAGGCCGAACAACCGGTCGGCCATGGGCCCGATGCGCACCGGCGTCTGCGAAGGAGGTTTGGTCATAGAGCGATTGCTCCCCTGCCCGGCAGGGGTGCCAGGCATGCCCAAGGGAGCTCCGTTGACCGGTAGTGTAGAAGACACGTTGCGACTCTCGGCTGGTCAGTGGCGCGGCGGCTTACTTGAAGGCAACCATCTTGCCCGAGCCGTCCTTGATGCCGCTCCAGGCCTTGTCGATGATGGTTTTCACCGAAGCGGGCATCGGCACGTAGTCCAGGTCGTCGGCGGTCTTGTCGCCTTCCTTGTAGGCCCAGGCGAAGAACTTCAGCACGGCCGCGGCCTTTTCAGGCTTGTCCTGCACGTTGTGCATCAGGATGAAGGTGGCCGTGGTGATGGGCCAGGCGTCCTTGCCGGGCTTGTTGTTCAGGATCTGGTAGAAGCTCTTGGCCCAATCGGCGCCGGCAGCGGCGGCCTTGAAGGCGGAATCGTCGGGCGACACGAAGGCGCCGGCGGCGTTTTGCAGTTGGGCGTACGTCATCTTGTTTTGCTTGACGTAGGCGTATTCCACATAACCGATGGAGTTGGGCAGGCGGCCCACGAAGGCGGCCACGCCCTCATTGCCCTTGCCACCCGCGCCAGTGGGCCAGTTCACGGCCGTACCTTCGCCGACCTTGCTCTTCCACTCGGGGTTGACCTGGCTCAGGTAGTTGGTGAAGGCGAAGCTGGTGCCGGAGCCGTCGGCGCGGCGCACCGGGGCGATGGCGGCGTCAGGCAGGGCCAGCGTTCCGTTCAGGGCCTTGATGGCCGGGTCGTTCCACTTGGTGATCTTGCCGAGGTAGATGTCGCCGAGCACCTGGCCGTTGAGCTTGAGCTCGCCGGGCTTGATGCCCTGGATGTTGACCACGGGCACCACGCCGCCGATCACGGTGGGGAACTGCATCAGGCCCTTGGCCTTGAGTTCGTCGTCGGTCAGGGGTGCGTCGGAAGCACCGAAGTCCACCGTCTTGGCTTCGATCTGCTTCACGCCGGCGCCGGAGCCGACCGACTGGTAGTTGACCTTGGTGCCGGTGGCCTTGTTGTAGTCGGAAGCCCACTTGGCATACAGCGGGGCCGGAAAGCTCGCGCCGGCACCGGTCACGTCTTGCGCAAAGGAAACACCGGCAAACGAAAATGCAGCGACGCCAGCCAGGCTGGTCATGGCGATTTTGAAACTTGTTTTCATCAGAAGACCCTTGGTTTGAATGAGTGGGTTGGCTTGAATTGACTGGGGATTCACACAGCGACCGAATGCCGCGATGAGGATAATTTAAGAAGCTTGTATGACAGCACCGTGACAGAAATCGCATTGCAACCGAACCGAACACCGTCACGGTGCCGTCATGCCATAGTCACAAAATCTGCCTAAACTGCCTGATCGCCTGGCAAAGACCCTGGGCCATTCAGCCCGCCAGCGCTTTGTTCATCGGCTCCAAAAGCTACGACTTCCATAGCACATACAGTTTGCAGCGTGTTACTTTGGCCAACACACTGCCCATCCGCAGCCACGCGCGGCACCTGAACCGGGTGCTATGCTGCGCACGAAATTCAGCCACACCATGCAAAACGGTACTCTTCTCGCGGCCCTCGACCTGGGCTCCAACAGTTTTCGCCTGGAAATCGGCCGCCTCGACCGCGGGCACATCCATCGCACCGAATATTTGAAGGAAACCGTGCGCCAGGGCAACGGGCTGGACGAAGCCCGTAACCTCACGCACGAAGCCATGCAGCGCGGCTGGGACTGCCTGGCACGTTTCGGCGAACGGCTGGCCGGCTTCGAGCGCCGCCATGTGCGCGCCGTGGCCACCCAGACGCTGCGCGAGGCGCGCAACCGCGACGAATTCCTGGCCCATGCCCATACCGTGCTGGGTTTTCCCATCGACGTGATCCCCGGCCGCGAAGAAGCGCGGCTGATCTACCAGGGCGTGGCCCGGTTGCTGCCGCAGTCCGACGAGCGCCGGCTGGTGCTGGACATCGGCGGGCGCTCCACCGAGATGATCCTCGGCGAAGGCTTCGAGGCCCGCACCATGGAATCGTTTCGCGTCGGCAGCGTGGCCTGGTCGATGAAATACTTCCCCGGCGGGCAGTTCACCCAGGACGCCTTCCGCATTGCCGAGATCGCCGCCAAGGCAGTGCTCGACGAAGCGCTCAACGTCTACCGCCGCGACGCCTGGGACGTGGCCTACGGCGCTTCGGGCACGGTCGGCGCGGTGGCCGACATCCTCGGCGCAGCCGGCTGGGCACCGGGCCTGATCGACCGCCGCGGCCTCGACTGGCTCTCCGAACAACTGCTCAAGGCCCAGAGCGTGGACCGCCTGCGCCTGGAAGGCATGAAGGACGACCGCAAGCTGGTGATCGGCGGCGGCATCAGCGTGCTGCGCGCGGTGTTCGACCTGCTGGGTGTCGAGCAGATGCAGGCCGCCAACGGCGCCTTGCGCCATGGCGTGCTCTACGACCTGGTCGAGCGCGAGCAGGACCAGACCGACCTGCGCAGTGCCTCGGTGCAGCGGCTGGCGGTGAACTTCAACGCCGAGCTCGAACAGGTGCGCCGCGTGGGAGACCTCGCCAGCCGGCTGTTCGCGCAGATGCAGCAACAAGCCGGCGTGGCAGCGGCCGAGATCGCCCGTTCACAACGCAAGCTGTGCTGGGCGGCCCAACTGCATGAAATCGGCTGCCACATCTCGCACAGCGAATACCACAAGCATGGCGCCTACATCATCGACCATGCCGACGCGCCCGGCTTCGCCCTGGCCGAACTGCACCGGCTGAGCCAGCTGGTGCTGGGCCACCGCGGCAAGCTCAGGAAGCTGGAGGTGGACTTCGGCGACGCCTTGTTCATGCAGCAACTGCTGGCCCTGCGCCTGGCGGTCATCCTCTGCCATGCACGTCGCGACCCCGACGTGCAGGGCCTGCAGCTCACGCGCAGCGCGGCCCATCCTTCAAACTTCTTGCTGCAGTGCCGCACCGGCTGGGCCGATGCGTTTCCGCAGTCGGCACATCTGCTGCGCGAAGAGGTTCTGGCCTGGCAGAAGACACCCTGGTCGCTGGTAGTCACTGGCTGTTGACCAGCGCCTCCGACCCGGGGCACACGGCTATACACCGCCCATTCGGCCATGAACCGGGCGGCCAGGCGGGTCTTGGCTGATCTACAGCAAATTCCGTTCGATTTGAGTAGGCAACCGGCAACGAAACATTGAACTTTCGTGAATAATGACCGAAGATTGTATTGAAGCGTAAAGTGTCTTGTCAGCAGCAACGAAGTGGTGCAGCAACACAGAGACAAACGGAAAGCGGAAGATCCAAATCCAAGCCCGGAGGGCAACCGCCCTAAAGACCAGCACCCAAGAGGTTTTCCATGTCCGAAACCACAAGAGCCAACCTCGGCGACGGTTATAAGAGTTACTTTTCCATCGCGCCAGCCTTGGAGCCCGCGCAGGTCGATGATGTTTTTTTCATCCGCCATGATGTGTATGCACGTGAACTAGGCTTCGAACCCGTGCGCGAAAACCAGCGGGAAACCGACCAGTACGATGCACGCTCGGTGCATTGCCTGGTGCGCACAGCCAAGGCGCCGAGCAGCCTCGTCGGCTGCGCCCGCGTGGTGCTGACCGATGCCGCCGCGCCCGACGCGCCCCTGCCCTTCGAGCTCACCTGCCGCAACACGCTGGACCGCAGCATCATCGACCCGGCCAAGCTGCCCCGGCACAAGATCGCCGAAGTCTCCCGGCTGGCTGTGCTCTCCGAGTTTCGCCGACGCAAGGGCGAACAGCAAAGCCCTGCCGTCATCTCCGACAGCGACTTCGGCAGCGAACAACAACCGCGTTTCCCGTTCATCCCGGTGAGCCTGTACATCGGCGCGGTGGCTCTGGCGCGCCGCCAGGGCGTCGAATACCTGTTCACCCTGACCGAACCCCGGCTGGCCGAGCACTTCGCCAAGCTCGGCGTGCACATCAAGCCGATTGGCGGTCCGGTGGAACACCGCGGCCAGCGCGTGCCCTCGATACTGCAGGTGGAAGGCATGTACGACTCGCTGCGGGTGCTGATCAAGCCGTTGTGGAACACCATCAACGAACAGATCGACGCGGCGTACGCGCAGTCCGCCCCCGCGCCGCTGGCCTGAAACGGCTCGTCCGCCAGACTGCAGCAGGCGTGGTCGCCGCAGCATTGCGCTGGACGCCTCCTCCTGCCACCTCCGGATGCCCCTTCTCATGCACCCCAACGCCCTCGATTTCTCCCCCGTCGCCGTCGGCCTGTGGCGTGCCGGCCGCGCGCAGTTGTCAGAGGCCCGCCTGGTCGAGCTGATCACCGCCAGTGTCGATGCCGGCATCCACACTTTCGACCTGGCCGACATCTACGGCAACTACGCCGGCGAACAAGCCTTCGGCGATGCGCTCGCGGCCTCGGGCCTGCCGCGCCATGCGGTGCGCCTGATCAGCAAATGCGGGGTGTGCAATGTGTCGCCGGCGCGGCCCGCACACCAGGTAAAGCATTACGACAACGGCGCCGCCCACCTGCGCGCCAGCGTCGACGCCTCGCTGCAGAAGCTACGCACCGACCACCTGGACCTGTTCCTGGTGCACCGGCCCGACTTCCTGCTCGATGCCGATGAACTCGCACAGGCGCTGCAGGCGGTGGTCCAGGCGGGCAAGGTGCGGCATGTCGGCGTGTCGAACTTCAGCCCTTCGCAGCAACGCCTGCTGGCCTCGCGCCTGCCCAGCCTGGCCGCCAACCAGATCGAGCTCTCGGTGCTGCGGCGCGCGCCGTTCACCGATGGCACGCTCGACCTGTGCCAGGAGCAGCGCTGCCTGCCCATGGCCTGGTCGCCTTTGGGCGGCGGGCTGCTGTTCACCGGCGACGGCGAAGACCTGCGGCGCCTGCGCACCGCACTGGCCGAAGTCGGCGAGGCGCTCGGCGGCGCCAGCCTCGACCAGGTCGCGCTGGCCTGGCTGATGCGGCACCCTTCGGGCATCCTGCCCGTGCTCGGCACCACCGACCCGGCCCGTGTGCAAAGCGCCGCCGGGGCCGCTGCGCTGCGGCTCGACCGCCAGCAGTGGTACCGCATCTGGCAAGCCGCCACCGGCACCCCGATTCCTTGAACGTTCTGGAGCCTCCATGCCTCTCGTCAACATCCGCCTCACCCGCCGCGAGCAACCCACCACCCGCGAACAAAAGGCCGCGTTGATCGCCGGCGTCACCCAGCTGATGCAGGACGTGCTGGCCAAGCGCGCCGACAGCGTGGTGGTCATCATCGACGAGGTCGACCCCGACAACTGGGGCGAAGGCGGAGAGTCGGTCACCATGCTGCGTGAACGCCGCGCGCGCCAGCAACAGCAGCAGTAGGGTTCAAGCCGAAGGCGGCGGCACCGCCAGCGGGCCGGACTCGGCGGCCGCCGGCGCGGGCACGGTGATGCCCAGGCCCGGCCCCATCAGCATGGTCGGCGGGTTCGACAGCGTGAGCCCGGCCTCGCGCAGTTGCTGCAGCACTTCGAACAGCAAGGCGCTGCGCACCTTGTAGGCCAGGCGCGGCGAGTTCACGTAACCGGTGGCGTTGAACACCAGCCGGCCGTTGTCGATACCGTCCAGCGCCACGCTGGGCGCGGGCGATTCGAGCACATCCTCGTGTGCCTCGAACGCGGCCTGCACCAGGTCGCGCACGCGCGCGGCATCGGTGTCCAGCGGCATCGGCAGCTTGATCTGCACCAGGCCGAGCGGGTTGGCCAGGGTCACGTTGCGCACGGTCTTGGTGATGAATTCGGAGTTGGGCACGATCACCGTGGAGCGATCGCCCATCTGGATTTCGGTGGCACGCACATTGATGCGGCGGATGTCGCCCTCGACCCCGCCGAGCACCACCCAGTCCCCCACCTTCACCGGCCGCTCGGCCAGCAGAATCAGGCCGGAGACGAAGTTCTGCACCACCGCCTGCAAGCCAAAGCCGATGCCTACCGACAAGGCGCTGGCCACCCAGGCGATGCGCTCCAGGCCGATGCCCACGGCGGACATCGCCAGCGCCACGGCCAGCACCACGCCGGCGTAATTGAACAAGGCCACGGCCGAGGTGCGCATGCCCACGTCCAGGCTGGTGGTGGGCAGCAGTTTGTCGGACAGCCAGACCTTGAGCAGGCGCACGGCCAGCAAGCCAAGCACCAGGACCAGCAGCGCCTGCAGCACCGCGTCGGGCCGCAGCTGCATCTCGCCGATCGACAGGCCCGCACTGATTTCGCCGGTGCGCTGGAACAGCTCCGCCGGGCCCTCGCCGAACGGGGCCACGATCAGGATCAGCGCCAGCAGCGCCACGAACACCCGGGCCACGCCCGACAGCAGCACGGCGAACTGGTTGCGCAGGCGCCAGGCGGTGGGCTTGTCGCCGCCCCTCGGGGCTTCGCCAGGCGCATCGCCGGGTTCACGCACCGTCAGCCAGCCCATGCACACGTCATCGATCAGCACCGACAGCAGGTAGGCCGACAGCACCACCACGCCGAACCAGGCCACCTGGCGCACGGCGAAGCTGCCGAAGGCCACATAGCCCAGCATCAGGCAGACCAGGCTGCTCACCAGCACCAGCCAGGTCAGCGCCGTCAGTGCCGCCAGCCAGGTAGGCCGCACCGGCGGCCCGCCTTCGGTGGCGCCGGTCCTGGCTTCGTCGAGACGGCGCAAGCGCTCGCCGCGCATCACCACCCACACCATCACAAAGCCCAGGGCCAGGGCCTGGATACAGTTCAGCGCCACCGTAGTGGCCAGGCTGGCATTGACCAGCGCGTACAGCCGCTCGGCCACCCAGCCGGCCACGGTGATCAAAGCCAGCGCCAACGGAAAACCACGCAGGCCACGCGCCACCGCATCGGGCATGTGCGACAGCCGCCAGCTCGGCCGTGCCGGCGACAACAAGGCGTTGCCCAGGCCGGCCACATAACCACCAAAACTCAACAGCCCCACGGTGTGGGCCAGCAGCTCGTCGACGTCGTCGGGCAACGGGCCATCCCAGCTCAGAATCTGGTAGACCACCATCCCGATCAGCCCGGGCGCGAGCACCGCCAGCACGGTGTGCAACAGCGCGTAGAGCGATCGGCGCAGACGCCCGCCCGGCACCCGCGTACTCACCAGGTGCAGCACCGCTCGCCCGCCCCACAGGCGCAGCGCCAGGATCAGCACCACCGCCAACAGGCCACCCGCCCAGACACCGGCGCTGGCCCGGTTGACGGCAGCCGACAACTTCGCGCCCAGGCCGGACAGGCGCGCGGCGTCCTGCACGAAGTTATCGCTGAGCTCGGACCAGAACGGCTTGGCCAGGATCGAGGCCGTGCGTTCGCCCAGCTGCGCCTGGAACTGCGAGCGGCGCTGCGCCCAGATCTGGTCGGCCGCCTGTTCACCTTCGACCGACAGCAGCCGCGCCAGCTTCAGGTTCGCGTCCAGCGCCGAGCGCTTTTTTTCCAGCTCGGCACGTAGCCTGGCGATGTCGGCCGGCTCTTTCTTGTCGGCCGGCGGTGCGCCCAGTTCGGCCACCCGCGCCTGCACACTGGCCAGCTGCGGCGCCAGCCGCGTGGCCGTCGCCTCGGCCTGGTCGCGGGCGGCCAATGCCGCGGTGCGCAGGGCCAGCAGGCTGTCGTCAGTGCGCGCCGTGGACAGGTCCTTCTGCACCAGCTGGATCTGGCTGCGCGCCTGGTCGAGCGCGGCGTCGTCGTCCACCGGCGGGCTGGCCGCGGTCTGCGCGCTGGCCATGCCGCCAACCAGACACAAGCACAGGCACCAAGCCCGCCCTGCCCTGGGGAGCCTGCGCGGAGAGGAAAACAATCGGGACGTCATCTGCATCGGGCACTATCGAACGAAGGAAAGGCGATAGCATGCCATGCGCGCACCAAACGGCGCCGAATGACGCCGACTCACTCCACCCCCTGCTTCCTCAACTGGCCCATGCACACCGCCGAACTCCTGCAGCACTACGGCTACGCCGCGATCTTCTTCGCCGGCCTGTTCGAAGGCGAAACCATCCTGCTGCTCGGCGCCTATGCCGTGCACCAGGGCTATCTGCAGATGCCGCTGGTGGTGGCCTGCGGTGCAGCGGCCGCCTTCCTCAGCGACCAGTTCTACTTCTTCCTCGGCCGGCGGCGCGGCCCGATGATCGCCGAGAAATACCCGCGCATCCAGCAGCGGCTGGACAAGGTGCGCGGCTTCGTCGACCGGCACCCGGTGGCCATCGTGATGGGCATGCGTTTCGCCTGGGGACTGCGGGTGGTACTGCCCATCGCCCTCGGCATGGGGCGCATGCGCGCCGCGCTGTATGTGCCGCTGAGCGCGCTGGCGTCGGTGCTGTGGGCCTTGGTGGTGAGCTTCTTCGGCGTGGCCGTGAGCCAGCTGGCGCACCGCGTGATCGGCAACCTGCGCCACCATGAACATGTGATCGTCATCACGGCGCTGCTGGCGGGGCTGCTGGTGGCGCTGTGGCAGCTGCGGCTTCGTTCGCGTGCGCATGTACGTACGCGTGTCCCTGTGCGCTAGAAGCTTGGCAAAATCGCAGCTTCGATTCCCGCCCGCCTCGGCCAGACACCGAGGCTCCCGTTTCAACACAGATCCCTTCCAAGGTGACCGCATGCCCTCCCCGATCCGCATCATTTCCTCCATGGCAACCAAGCAAGTCCTCGCCGAACTCGTCGCCGAGTTCAAGAAGACATCCCGGCACGACGTCGTTCTCGAATCCGTGGGCGGCGTCGACGCGGCCAAGCGGGTGCAGGCCGGCGAAGCCTTCGACGTGGTGATCCTCGCGGCCAACGCCATCGACACGCTGACCAAGGACGGCAAGATCGTCGCCGGCAGCCGGGTCGACCTGGCCAGGTCGGGCGTGTCGATCGCCGTGCGCACCGGCGCGCCGCGTCCTGACGTCAGCAGCGAAGACGCCGTGAAACGCGCTGTGCTGGCCGCGCCCACGGTGAGTTATTCCACCGGCCCGAGCGGCGTGCACCTCGCGCACCTGTTCGAACGCTGGGGCATCGCCGAAGAGATCAAGCCGCGCACCGTGCAGGCGCCGCCGGGCATCCCGGTCGGCTCGCTGGTGGCCAAGGGCGAAGTGGCGCTTGGCTTCCAGCAACTGAGCGAGCTGGTCAACCTGGCCGGCATCGATGTGCTGGGCCCGCTGCCCGACGCGATCCAGATCATCACCACCTTCTCCGCCGGACTGGCCGCCACCTCGACCCAGGCCGAGGCCGTGCGCGAACTGCTGGACTTCATGGTGTCGCCAGCCTCGGTACAGGCCAAGCTGCGCAACGGGGTCGAACCCGCCTGAAGGTTCTAGAAAGCGTAGCCGACACCCACCACCAGGCTGGTGTCGGTCTTCTTCACGCCCAGCGGCGGTGAATGGTCATAGGCCAGGTTGAGCTGGGTGCTGAGGTTCAGCCCGTTGGCGATCGGCACGCGAAAGCCGAACTTGTTTTTCAGCAGCGTGTCCTGGGTGTTGCTCAGGCTCACCGAGACGTCGGTCTTGTTGAACAGCACCAGCCGGTTGTCGAAGAACTTCTGCTCGTAGTTCAGCCCCAGACTCAGCGCGGGAAACGACTTGTTGGGCGCGATGTCGTAGTTTTCGTTGACGTAGCTGATGCCCGCCTCGGTCGACAGCTTCTTCACATCGGTCTCGAAGATTTGACGGCCGTAGCCCGCACCAAGCGTGCTGCGCAGTGTGAGGTCGGCCTGTTTGTCGGCCTGTGCCTTGGCATTGACGAACAGGTAGTCCTTCTGCGTGAGGAACTTGTCGTACTGGCCCGACAGCATGCGGTTCGACGTGGTGGTGACGCCGGTCGATTTCGCCTCGTGGGCTTCCGCGTTCAGGGTGTAACGATTGGTCGGTGCGCGGGCCACGAGTTCGGCATCCACGTTCAGCGCATCGTCGCGCGAATTGCCACGGTTGAATATGCCGCCCACGGTGGCATGGCCCGAATACTTGGTGGCGGCATCCATCACCGGCGGGTTCAGCAGCGCGACGTCGGCACGCACCAGTTGGCGTGCCGGCTCCGTCCCGCCCTGGGCCACCACCACCTGCCCGTTCGGCTGCAGCACCAGTTGCCCCTTGAGCTGGGTGCCGTCGGCGAGCTGGATGCGCACGCCGTCATCGGCATTCAATTCGGCGACCTGGGCCCACGGAATCTTGACCTCACCGTACACCGGCGATTTCATCTTCAGGACCTGGTCCTTGAGTTCGACGATTTCACCGCTGATCTGGTCGCCATTGCTGAGCTTCGCCTTGGCCGCATGGGCCGCGGGCACCACGGCCATGGCGACAGCCCCCGGCAGGCAAACATAGAAACGCAGTGTTTTCAAACCTCTGGACATGTTCGGCTTCCTCCCCATTGATCTGGTGGACACGCGAAAACCTTAACACGTCACCTGAAACAGGCTTGAGCCGTGCGGACTCTTACCGCAGCATTTCAGTGCGTTTTAACGGCGCGAATGCGCGGGTTCATCCATGCAGGCGCGACAATGCGCGCGACCCGGCTCAAGGCCGCCGGAAGGCCATCTGCTGCCGCGACCAATAACGCGAACCCAGTTGGTCGAGCCGCACTTCGCCGCCGCTGGAAGGTGCATGCACGAAGCGGCCCTCACCGACATAGATGCCCGCATGGGTGGCGGTGCCGCCCTGGGCGAACACCACCAGGTCGCCAGTGCGCACCGTGCCCGCCGTCACCGGCTGGCCCCAGTTGACCAGCGAGGCAACGGTGCGCGGCGCGGCGATGCCGGCCTGGGATCTATAGACATAACCGATCAGGCCGCTGCAGTCGAAACCCGCGTCCGGGGTGTTGCCGCCATAGCGGTATGGCGTGCCCACCAGACTGACCGCATAAAGCGTCACGTCGTTGGCCTGCTCGACCGACAGGCGCGAGGCGACCTCGGGCCCGTCGGTTGCATTGCCGAAGCCGCCGGTGGGAACGGTGGTATGGACCGGCCGCGTGGCGCAGCCTGCCAGCGACAGCAGCAAGGCCATAGTGGCGGCCGTGCCGGCCATGCCAGCCGCGCGTTTGAATCGGTGAAGCATCATCCGGTGCATCTCATTTTCCGTAGGCCAGAACTTCCGGCATTGTGCCGCCGGCCTTCTTGCACCAACACCCCGTGTTGTCTTTTGCACACGGAATCAGCGCGGCTGGAACATGATCAATCCCATGCCGAGCAGCGCCACGGCGCAGCCGGCCATGTCCCACGGCGTCGGCCGGATGCCGTCCACCGCCCAGAGCCAGGTGATCGCCACACCGATATAGACCCCACCATAAGCTGCATAGACCCGGCCGGCGGCGGTGGCGTGCAGCGTCAGGAGCCAGGCGAAGGCGGCCAGCGACAGCGCGGCCGGAACCAGCAGCCAGACCGACTGCCCCTGCTTGAGCCAGAGCCAAGGCAGGTAGCAGCCGACGATTTCGCAAACCGCGGTGGCGAGGAAAAGAAGAAGGGTTCGCATGGGGCGATTGTGTATCGCCCCACGGCCGGCTCAACGCAGGTTCAACGCAGGTTCAACACCGGTTCAGCGCGGGCTCAATGCCCGGCCAGCACCTGCTCGATTTCGGCAAAGGTGCGTGCCATGCCCGAAGGCTGCAGTTGCCGCCCAAGCTGGCGCTCCACCTGCGTTTGCGAAATCAGCCCGCGGATGCGCGGCGAGCCGTCGGCGGTTTCGGAGTCGATCACCAAGAGGTGCGGCCGCCCGCGGCTGATCAGCGTGGCCACCACCTGCTCGACGGTGGCGCGCTGCAGCGAGGTGAAGGTCACGGCGTCGATGTCGGACAGCGGCGTCATCACGTCGGCCACGGTGAGTTCCTGGTACTTCACGCCGCGCTGGGTGACCAGGCGCATCGGCCGGTCGCCGGCAATGTCGGCCGCGGTCAGGATGCCGTCCACCGACGGCATGTCGGACACCACGAACAACAGCCGCACGCCCTGATGGATCATCTTCAGTTCGGCCTGGCCCAGGCCGCTTTGCGGCTGCACGGTGGCGGCACGGATCTGGCCCAGGTCGGTGAACACGTCCAGCGCCGGCGAAGCCAGCGTGACCGCGCCACGTTGCGGTGGTTGGACCTGCACGATGTGCGTGCCTGCAGGGAAGCGAAAAGTGGGGAGCGAGAGGTCTGACATGAAAGCCTTTCGAAGCAACACCCGGCCCTCCCGGGGCGGCTGCCGTCCACTGAAAGGGCCCGTCGCGATGGTGTACGTTGTTAGACGCGACGGCTTCAGTTATAGACCTCTGTGAAGCGCAGCACAATGGATTTTCAGCCGCCTTTACCGGGCGTTCACGCGTTTCACCTGGCGTTCATCTGGGTGCACTGTTTCAGGGCACCCACCACCGTTCGTGCTGAGCCTGTCGAAGCCTCTGCGTCAACCTGCCCTTCGACGGGCTCAGGACGATCGGTGCCCTTCGACAGGCTCAGGGCGAACGGCTAGGGAAGGTCGGACTACCAACCAGTGAAGAGGCGCCGTACGGCCGTACGGCTTAAGCGCCCTTCTGCTTCGACCACTCCGCATACGCCGTGAGCGTCTCGGCATTCGGTGGATAGGTGCCGGCCAGCCTGGCCCCGCCCTGCACCCGTTCCAGGATGAAGACCTCCATCTTCTCCTGCTCCACCGCGTCGCGCGCCACCTCGTCGGCGAGGTGGGCCGGGATGATGACCACACCTTCGTCGTCGCCCACCACCACGTCCCCCGGATACACCGCCACGCCGCCGCAGCCGATCGGCACGTTGAGGTCGACGGCATGGTGGTGGATCAGGTTCAGCGGTGCGCTGCCGCCGGCGCAGTAGACCGGGAAATCCATCTCGGCGATGAAGCCGCTGTCGCGCACCGGGCCGTCGGACACCAGGCCGGCCACGCCGCGCACCTTCAGGCGGGTGGTCAGGATGCCGCCGCCAGACGCCACGCGGGTTTCGCCACGGCAGTCGATCACCAGCACATGGCCTTCGGGCACGCTCTCCACGCCCTTGCGCTGCGGATGGTTCGGGTCCTGGAAGGCGCTGATCTGGTCCAGGTCTTCACGCGCGGGGATGTTGCGCATGGTGTAGGCCGGGCCGACCAGGTTGCCGCCGCTCGGGTCGGTGAGCCGTGCCACGCCTTGCAAAAAGACGTTGCGAAAGCCGCGCTTGAAGAGCTGCGTGCACAGCGTGGCCACGCTGACGTGCCGCAGGTTTTCACGGGTGGTGGGATTGAGGTCGGACATGGTGTGTGTTCGTTCAGCAGTGGTTGAAAAAATGGCGAAACTCCGGATCACAAACAACCGTTCGGGCTGAGCTTGTCGAAGCCTCTACGTCGATCGGCGCCCTTCGACAGGCTCAGTCCCTTCGACAAGCTCAGGGCGGACGGGGGTTGGGGTCACGCGGCGGTGGTCAGTCTGCCCTTGCGCCAGACTTTGCCACCAGTGCGCCCCAGCGCGGGATTTCCTTGGCCATGTGCGCGGCCAGTTGTTCGGGGCTGCTGCCGACGATCTCCATGCCGAGCTGGGTCTGCAGCTTGTCCTTCACATCAGGCAGCGCGAGGATGGCCACGATCTCGCCGTTGAGCTTGTTGACGATGGCCTTGGGCGTGCCCTTGGGTGCGTAGACGGCCTGCCAGGACGACATCTCGAAGCCGGCGATGCCCGACTCGATCATGGTCGGCAACTGCGGCGCCAGCGCGATGCGTTGGCCGGTGGTCACGGCCAGCAGCTTGAGCTTGCCGGCTTGCGCCAGGGCGGTGGCCGCGGTCATCTGGTCGAACATGAAGGTCACCAGGCCGCTGGAGACATCCATCATGGCCGGCGGTGTGCCCTTGTACGGGATGTGGTCGAGCTTGACGCCGATCAGGTCGGCGAACATCTCGCCAGCCAGATGGGTGGAGGTGCCCGCGCCGCTGGACGCGAAGTTGCGCTTGCTCGGGTCACGCTTGAGCAGCGCCACCAGGTCGGCCACCGAGTTCACGCCGAGCTTGGGGTCGACGATCAGCACATTGGGCAGCATGGCCACGAGGCAGACCGGCTCGAAGTCTTTCACCGGGTCGTACGACAGGTTCTTGTACAGGCTGACATTGATGGCATGGGTGCTGATGGTGCCGCCGAACAGCGTGTAGCCGTCAGGCTTGGCCTTGGCCACGATGCCCGCGCCCAGGGCGCCGGCCGCACCGGGCTTGTTGTCGACGACGAAGGGCTGGCCCAGGCGCTCGGACAACTTCTGCGTGAGTGCGCGGCCGATCACGTCGGTGGAGCCCCCCGGCGTGAAGGGCACGATATAGGTCACCGTCTTGCTCGGCCAGGCGGCGTCGGTGGACTGGCTGAAAGCGAAGCCGGGCACGACGGACGCCAGGCCGATGCCGCCCAGCGACTTGAGCGCGGCACGGCGGTTAGGGGTTGATTTCAAGATGTCTCCTCGGGATGGATGGGATGACCCGGTGGCCGGGTCTTGTTCTTCCGCTGCGGTATGAAGCGGTGTCAGTGAATCTCGGGCTCGCCGTGCTGGCCCGTATCGGCACCGGCCTGCGCCGGGTCCACGTAGTCGGGCTCCAGGAAGTCGAAGTCGCAGCCCTTGTCGGCCTGCTGTACGTGCTTGAGGTACAGCACGCCATAGCCGCGCGAGAACTTCGGGATCGGCTTCTTCCACGCGGCCCTGCGCTGCGCGATTTCTTCGTCGCTCACCGCCATGTCGATGCGGCGCGCCTCCACGTCGAGCGTGATCAGGTCGCCGGTACGCACCAGGGCCAACGGGCCGCCGATGTGCGATTCGGGCGTGACGTGCAGCACGCAGGCGCCGTAGCTGGTACCGCTCATGCGCGCGTCGCTGATGCGCACCATGTCGCGCACGCCTTCTTTCAAGAGTTTTTGCGGGATCGGCAACTGGCCCCATTCGGGCATGCCGGGCGCGCCCTGCGGACCGGCGCTTTGCAGCACGATGACACTGTTCTTGTCGATGTCGAGCCCCGGGTCGTCGATGCGTGCGGCCAGGTCGTTGTAGTCCTTGAACACCACGGCCCTGCCGGTGTGTTTGCGAAACTGTTGTTCCATGGCCGCGGGCTTGATGACCGCGCCGCCAGGTGCCAGGTTGCCGTGCAGCACGGCCAGGCCATCGCTGGGCACAAGCGCCGTTTCACGGGTGCGGATCACGTCTTCGTTGTAGACCTGGGCACCGGCGATGTCCTCGCCCAGCGTCTTGCCGCTGATGGTTTTGGCGCCGCCGTCGATCATCTCGCCCATGCGCACGAGGAAGGCACGCAGGCCTCCCGCGTAGTAGAAGTCTTCCATCAGGTAGGCACCCGAGGGCCGCATATTGGCCATCACCGGTGTCTTGCGTGCGATCTCATCGAAACGCGCGAGTGTGAGGTCGATACCTGCGCGGCGCGCCATGGCGATCAAATGCACGATGGCGTTGGTGGAGCCACCCAGGCACAACGCGGCAGTCACGGCATTGTCGAACGAAGTTGCCGTCAGGATGTCGAGCGGCTTCAGGTCTTCCCAGACCATGTCGACGATGCGCTTGCCGGTGAGCGTGGCCATGTGCTGGTGGCGCGAGTCGGGCGCGGGAATGGAGGTGGCGCCGGACAGCGTGAGCCCCAGCGTCTCCACCGTGGCGGTGAGCGTGGAGGCCGTGCCCATGGTCATGCAATGGCCGGGTGAACGGGCAATGCCGTTTTCCACGTCCTGCCAGTCGTCTTCGGTGATGTTGCCCGCGCGCAGCTCGGCCCAGTACTTCCAGGTGTCGGAGCCGCTGCCCAGCACCTTGCCCTTGTAGTCGCCGCGCAGCATCGGGCCGGCCGGCATGAAGATGCTGGGCAGGTTCATGGAGATCGCGCCCATGATCAGTGCCGGCGTGGTCTTGTCGCAGCCGCCCATCAGCACGCAGCCGTCCACCGGGTAGGAGCGCAGCAGTTCTTCGGTCTCCATCGCCAGCAGGTTGCGATACAGCATGGTGGTGGGCTTCTGCATTGCCTCGCTCAACGTGATGGCCGGCATCTCCAGCGGGAAGCCGCCGGCCTGCCAGATGCCGCGCTTCACCTCTTCCACCCGCTGCTTGAAGTGGCTGTGGCAGGAGGCGATGTCGCTCCAGGTGTTGATGATGGCGATCACGGGCTTGCCCATGTAGTCGCTGCGGTGGTAGCCGATCTGCGCGGTGCGCGAATGGTGGCCGAACGAACGCAGATCGCGCGCGCCGTACCACTTGTGGCTGCGCAGGGTCTCGGGGGTTTTGCGGGTGCTCATGGGCGGGGCTTTTCGGTGTCTCTTTGAGATTTAAATGTTAGCGCTAACAAATCAATGTTAACGCCTGTACTTTGCAGCGTCAAGCTAGACGCTGCCCCGATGGATCAGTGAAAACCCGATGTCGCGAATGCGTGGGCCAACCTCCACGCCGTCGACCCGGTCGAGAATGAAACGCGCGGCCTGGCGGCCGATGGCCGTGCCGTCGATGTGCACCGTGCTCAGCGCCGGATGGGTGTGGGCGGCAAAGCCGAGGTCGCCGAAGCCCATGACCGCGATGTCGCGCGGCACCACCAGCCCGCTGGCCTGGGCTTCGGTGATCACGCCATGGGCCAGCGCATCGGAACTACAGAACACCACGTCGAGCTTTGGGTGCGCCGCACGCAGCTCGACAAGCCCTGCCCTGCCGCCGGCCAGCGTGGTCGGTGGCGGCGCCAGCACCACCGGCACCTTGGCCACGCCGAGCGCCTGCATGCGGTCGGTGAAGCCGCAGCGGCGCAGCGTGGCACGCTGGTCATCGGCCGTCACCAGGCCCGGACGCCGGTAGCCGCGTTGGTAAAGAAAATCAGCCACCGCCGCGCCGGCCTTCTCGTGGGAAAAACCGACCAGCATGTCGATCGGCGTGGGCGTCAGGTCCCAGGTCTCGACCACCGGGATGCCCGAGGCCAGCAGGCGCTGCCGACCCTGCGTCGAATGCATGATGCCGGTGAGCACGATGCCGTCGGGCCGGCGGCCGATGATGGCGTCGAGCAGCGCGTCTTCACGCGCACCGGTGTAGCCGCTTTGCCCCAGCATCAGTTGGCAGCCGGCCTCGGCCAGGCTTTCGGTCAGCGCCTGGATGGTCTCCAGGAACACCGGCCCGGCGATGGTCGGCACCAGCGCCGCCACCAGCCGGCTGCGGTTGGATGCGAGCCCGCCGGCCATGAGGTTGGGCACATAACCGGTACGGGCCACGGCGTCGCGCACCCGCTCCAGCGTTTCGGGTGACACCATGGCCGGCGTGTTGAGCGCACGCGACACCGTGATGGCCGACACGCCGGCCAGCTTGGACACATCGCTCAGCGTGATGCCGCCCGTGCCGCGGCGGGCGGCGCGGGCCGTGACCTTGGCCGTAACCTTGGGCGGCGAAGCAGCGGATTTCATGCATCGATGTTAACGCAACCATGCGTGCTTCAACGCCGAGATCAGGAGCTCATGCCACTGGTCACCGGCCGGATCGGAATGTAGAGCTCGCCGCCCGCATGCTTGAACTCGGCGGATTTCTCCTGCAGGCCCTGCCGCAGCGCCTCGTCCTCGCTCACGCCGCGCGCTGCCGCATAGTCGCGCACGTCCTGGGTGATCTTCATCGAACAGAACTTGGGCCCGCACATGGAGCAGAAATGCGCCTCCTTGCTCGAATCCTTGGGCAGGGTTTCGTCATGAAAATCGCGGGCTGTGTCGGGGTCGAGCGAGAGGTTGAACTGGTCGCTCCAGCGGAACTCGAAACGCGCCTTGGACAAGGCGTCGTCGCGCGCCCGGGCCGAGGGGTGGCCCTTGGCGATGTCGGCTGCGTGGGCGGCGATCTTGTAGGCGATGATGCCGGCCTTCACGTCGTCGCGGTCGGGCAGGCCCAGGTGTTCTTTCGGCGTGACGTAGCACAGCATGGCCGTGCCGAACCAGCCGATCATGGCCGCGCCGATGGCGCTGGCGATGTGGTCGTAGCCGGGGGCGATGTCGATGGTCAACGGGCCGAGTGTGTAGAACGGCGCCTCGGCGCAGTGCTTGAGCTGCTCTTCCATGTTGGCCTGCACCAGGTGCATCGGCACATGGCCCGGGCCTTCGATCATGGTCTGCACGTCGTGTTTCCAGGCCACCTGCGTGAGCTCGCCCAGCGTGCGCAGCTCGGCGAACTGGGCTTCGTCGTTGGCGTCCGCACCCGAGCCGGGGCGCAGGCCGTCGCCGAGCGAGAAGCTCACGTCGTACTGCTTCATGATGTCGCAGATGTCTTCGAAGTGCGTGTAGAGAAAGCTTTCCTTGTGGTGGGTGATGCACCACTTGGCCATGATCGAGCCGCCACGCGAGACGATGCCGGTGCGCCGGCCGGCCGTGAGGTGGATGTAGGCCAGCCGCACGCCGGCGTGGATGGTGAAGTAGTCGACGCCCTGCTCCGCCTGCTCGACGAGTGTGTCGCGGAAGATTTCCCAGGTCAGGTCTTCGGCCACACCGCCCACCTTCTCGAGCGCCTGGTAGATCGGCACGGTGCCGATGGGCACGGGCGCGTTGCGCACGATCCAGTCGCGCGTGGTGTGGATGTTGCGGCCGGTGGACAGGTCCATCACGTTGTCGGCGCCCCAGCGGATCGCCCACACCAGCTTTTCCACTTCTTCGTCGATGCTCGACGTGACGGCCGAATTGCCGATGTTGGCATTGATCTTCACCAGGAAATTGCGGCCGATGGCCATCGGCTCGATCTCGGGGTGGTTGATGTTGGCCGGGATGATCGCCCTGCCGCGCGCCACCTCGTCGCGCACGAACTCGGGCGTGATGATGCGCGGGATCTGCGCGCCCATCGGGTTGCCGCGCAGGCGCTGCTCACGCGCCGCATCGCCCAGGTAGTCGGCCATCCATTCGCGCCGGCCGTTCTCGCGGATAGCCACGTATTCCATCTCGGGTGTGACGATGCCGCGGCGGGCATAGTGCATCTGCGTGACGTTGCCTGTGTGGCCGGCACCGCTCCTGGCGCGGCGCGGTGTGCGCTGCAGGCCGGCGGCTTCCAGGCGCAGGGCTGCGAGGCGGGCATGGGCCTCGTCTTTCGTGCCATCGTCGAGCGACTGCGGCGCACGGCCCGCATAGGCTTCGGTGTCGCCGCGCGCTTCGATCCAGGGCGCACGCAAGGCCTCCAGGCCGCGCCGCACGTCGATCTGCGCGCCCGCATCGGTGTAGGGCCCGGAGGTGTCATAGACCGAAACCGCCTCGCCGTTGCTCAGCGTGATGTCACGCACCGGCACGCGCAGCGCGGGGTGGATCTGGCCCGGCAGATAAGCTTTGCGCGAGGCGGGAAAGGGTTCGCGGGTGAGCGCCAGGAGTTCGGCGAACTTGGCAGGATCGAGTCGGTCGGGAGCATTCATCAGAGGCCTTTCAAGGTGCTTGTGGATGCCCCGGTAGTGCCCCTGCGAGAGCGGACCGAACGTCTGGGGCCAAGGCCTTGCACGTGATGCCGCAACAGGAAACGCTCTTCTTCCGCCGGTACTAACCGGTTCAAGTTCATCGGGTTCGGCGTTGAAGCCGTCTCAGCACATGGTGCACCCCGGAGCGAGGCGGAGTATACGGTGCCGATGCCGACGATACAATGAAAGACGCCTTGCAGAGTCCGCCGCGTGGGCATCGCGGTGGCCCCTATGGGGGTGCCATGACGTGCGCGGCGCTGTTGATGACCAGAGTGCATAACCATGAAGCTGCTGCGGCTACCTCGCTCAAAAGTGCAAATAGGCGTGGCCTTGCCGTGGAATGTGCGCGACGAGAGTACGAATCTCCTGTTGACCAAAGGGCACGTCATCGCCAACGAGAACCAGCTGGAAGCCTTGTTGGAACGCGGCGCGTTTGTGGATGCCGAGGAGATCAAGGCTGGCGGCAAGCCAGTGGAGGCCGAGCCTGCCCCCAGCAAAGCCGTGGTTGCGCCGCCCAATTTGTTCGGCCTTTGGGATCGGGCCAACGGCGAGTTGAAAAAGTTGGTTTCCAACCTGGCGCAGTCGGCTGATTTTTCCGCGGAGACGGACCAAGTCGCGCGGCATATCCTGGAATTGGTCGACGCCGATCCCGATATCTGCATCTACCGCATGGTGCGCCAGGAAAACACCCAGGCCTTTCACTATGGTTATGCCCACGCCGTGCATTCCGCGGCGCTTTGCGCCCTGCTGGCGCGGCGCCTGAATTGGCAGAGCGAGCAGATGATGAGCCTGGTCAAGGCCGCCCTCACCATGAACATGACGATCCTGGACCTGCAGGGACAAATGGCGGCCCAGGACCACCCGATACGCGACAAGCAGCGTGCGGCGATCCAGGCTCACCCCGCGCAATGTGTGGCCTTGCTTGAAAAGGCCGGGGTCACCGATGCGCAATGGCTGGCTGCCGTTGCCCAGCACCATGAGCGCGGTGACGGCACAGGCTACCCCCTGGGAGTGACCGAAATCAACCCATTGGCCGGCGCACTGCGATTGGTCGATGTATTCCTGTCGAAAATAAGCCCGCGCACCATTCGCGCAGCCTTTGCTGTTCCAGAGGCGATCCGCCAATTGCTGCGCGATGACCGCACCAATCCGCTTTCGACCGCACTGGTCAAAGAGCTTGGCATGTATCCACCGGGCGAGTTCGTCAAATTGGCCTCCGGCGAATTGGGCATCGTGGTCAAGCGCACCGACAACGTTCGCGCCCCGATCGTCGCCACCATCACCGACACCCAGGGCAAACCTGTTGCGCGCACCGTGCGCCAGGACACCACGCAAGCCGGTTTCGCGATTGTTGGCAGCGCGACGGACAAGACCATGCTGGCGCGTTTGCCGCCAGAGCGGCTGTATGGTTTTTCCATCAGCCAGGCCCCTCAGGCGGCACTGGATCCACGGCTCGGCTGATTGACGGCTGCCGTTGGAAAGCCGTGCGGAAGGCCAAAAAGAAGGCCGAGAAGACGGCTGAGAAGAAGGCTGAAATTGGGCAAGAAAAAGGCCTCCGGCTGAAACAGCGGGAGGCCTTATGAATAATGGTCGGGGCGGTGGGATTCGAACTCACGACCCTCTGCTCCCAAAGCAGATGCGCTACCAGGCTGCGCTACGCCCCGACAAGACTTAGATTCTACAACGGATTTAGCGGCCTCTTAGGCCGCGTCGCAAAAATTGCAGAAATTAGTGGTCGTGGTGCAGGTACTTGCCTTCCCTCGGCAAGCGCAGGGCCACCAGGAAAGCCACCACCATCATGCCGGTCACATACCAATAGAACACCGGTTCATGGCCGATGGACTTGAGCCCCAGCGCCACATACTCGGCCGAACCGCCGAACACCGCGTTGGCCACGGCATAGGCCAGGCCCACGCCGAGCGCGCGCACTTCGGGCGGGAACATCTCGGCCTTCACGATACCGCTGATCGAGGTGTAGAAGCTCACGATGGCCAGGGCCAGCACGATCAGCACACCAGCCATGAACGGACTGGTCACGCCCTGCAGCGCGGTGAGGATGGGCACGGTGGCCAGCGCCCCCAGGGTACCGAACAGCAGCATGTTGCTGCGCCGGCCGATGCGGTCCGACAACATGCCGAACAACGGCTGCAGGCACATGTAGACGAACAGGCAGGCGGTCATCACGTTGCTGGCGGTCTTGATCGGCATGCCGGCCGAATTCACCAGGTACTTCTGCATGTAGGTGGTAAAGGTGTAGAAGATCAGCGAGCCGCCGGCGGTGTAGCCGAGCACGGTGAAGAACGCGGCCTTGTGGTGCTTGAACAGATGCGACAAGGTGCCGGCTTCCTTGTTGGCACGGGTCTCGGCGGTCGACGTTTCATGCAGCGTGCGGCGCAGCAACAACGCCACCACCGCGGTGATCGCGCCCACCACGAACGGGATGCGCCAGCCCCAGGCGCGCAGTTCGGGCTCGTCCAAAAACTGCTGCAGGATCACCACCAACAGCACGGCCAGCAGTTGCCCGCCGATCAGCGTGACGTACTGGAACGAGGAATAGAAGCCGCGCTGCCCGCGCAGCGCCACCTCGCTCATGTAAGTGGCGGTGGTGCCGTATTCGCCGCCGACCGACAACCCCTGGAACAGCCGCGCCAACAGCAGCAGCGCCGGTGCCCAGGCGCCGATGCTCTGGTAGGTGGGCAGGCAGGCGATCAACAGCGAGCCGCCGCACATCATCGCCACCGAGATCACCATCGAGTTCTTGCGGCCGTTGCGGTCGGCGATGCGGCCGAACAACCAGCCGCCGATCGGCCGCATCAGGAAGCCGGCGGCGAAGATGCCGGCGGTGTTGAGCAACTGCGCGGTCGGATCGGACTTGGGAAAAAACGACGGCGCGAAATACACCGCGCAGAACGCATAGACATAGAAGTCGAACCACTCGACGAGGTTGCCGCTGGAGGCGGCCATGATCGAGAAGATGCGGTGGCGCTTTTCGGCGGCGGAGTAAGTTGAATGCCCTGGCGCCGAAGCGGCCGGGCTCTCTGGAAGAGTGATTGTTTGAGCCATGCCCGATGCTGCCACAGCGCCGCGCGCCGAGTGGCCTGCATGCAAAGTGTCCGACCTGGCGGCGCAGGCATCTGGTCGCACAGCCGCATCGGTGGCTCAGGCGACAATCCAGAATTCGATGTCCCATTTTTTTTCAGATGCAACTCGCAATCCTCGTTGGCAGCATGACCGGCACCGCCACCTCGGTGGCCCAGGCGATCCAGATGGACTGCGCCGACCTCGTCGACACCATCGCGCTGCTGCCGATGGACAGTCTCGACCCTGGCGTGTTCGATGCCGATGCCGATGCGCCCAGGCTGTACCTGGTGTGCACCTCCACCTTCGGTTCGGGCGATGTGCCCGATAACGCGCAGGCCTTCTATGCCTCGCTCGATGCCGACCCGCGCTACCTCGGCCATGTGCGTTACGGCGTGGTGGCGCTCGGTGACCAGAGTTATGGCGAAACCTTCACCGGCGGAGGGAGCCGCTTCGATGAGAGGCTGCAGGACCTGGGCGCCAAACGCATCGGCGAAATCTGCCGGCTCGATGCCGCAAGCGGCCTGCAGCCCGAGAGCGAGGCCGTAGCCTGGTGCCGCGGCTGGCTGCCGCAGGCGCTGGCCGCGGCGGCGTGACGGCAGGCCTGCTGTGTTACAGCGCAGCGCGATCAACGAACGGCGTGGCGATTTTTTGCGGCATTTTGAAAACCATCGCCCATTGCTCAAATTATTTTCCAGTCGACCCGAGATAATCTCTCGTGTTCGATTTCAATAATCAAAGCCCCATTTTGTAAGACACGTCTTACGCGGCGCCTTCTCCGCCTCCTTCTCCTCTGAAAGTCACCGCGTGGCCGGGCTATTCCCGTGATTAAGTCCCACCTGGAATTTGAAAATCCGGCTAGGGTATCTATCGGCACAGCGAATTTTGTCTTTGTTTAAACTTGTCCAATTGCATCTGCAAATGGGCATGCATTGAATCCGGCCAGATTTGTAAGGTCCGTAGCCACTCACCGCATCCGGCTCCGGGCCCCGCCCTGCAGCAAACGCCCAGAGGCAGCACACAGGAGGACGCTATTCGATGGTTTTCGATCAGCCAGAACAACCGCGCCAAACCAATGGCCTACATAGTGCAAACGAAGATTCGGAGGGCTTTGCCTTCGCCCCGGAAGATGCCGCCGACGCGTCCAGGGGCTCGGGCCGCAAGACACTGGCCGTACTCACCGTCGATGACGACGCCGATTTCCAGCGTTCGCTGCGGCTGGCGCTGGGCAACTTCCGCTACCTGGGACACACGGTCGAACTGCTGTCGGCCAATTCCGCCACGCAGGCCGCCAAACTCCTGACGCAGCGCCCCGACGTGTCGGTCATCGTGCTCGACATCGTGATGGAAACCGACGACGCCGGACTGCGCCTGGTGAAGAGCGTGCGCGAAGTCCTGGGCAACGCCGAAGTACGCATCATCCTGGTCACCGGCCAGCCCGGCGTGGCCTCGATGCAGGCCTCGCTGGACACGCTGGACATCAGCGACTACTGGCTCAAGACCGACCTCACCTACGAGAGGCTGCACGGCATCCTCACGAGCAACCTGCGCACCTGGGAGCAGATCCGCGCCTTGCGCAGCGCGCGGCGCGGGCTGCAGACCATCGTCGAGGCCAGCAACAGCCTGACCCGCGCCGAAGGCCTGCCCGACTTCTCCGGCCGCATGGTGCGCGAACTGGCACGGATGCTGGGGCTGGAAGCCGACGGCATGATGTGCGTGCAGGAAGTGATGGGGGCAGACCCGCGCACGGCCCGCGTGGTGGGTGCGGCCGGCCGCTTCACCGCCTGCATTTCCAAGGAGATCGCCGTCATCTCCGACCCGGCCATCCGCGAGCTGCTGGTGCGTGGCCTCTCCGAGCAACGCAGCATCGAAACGCCGGACAGCCAGGTGCTGTTCTTCCGCGGCGCCGACAGCGGCCCGCACGCCGCCGCCTACCTGGCCACTGGCCGCACGCTGGACGCCACCGAGCGGGAGTTGCTCAGCGTGTTCGCCTCCAACATCAACTCCGGCCTGATCAACGTCTCCCTGACCAGCCGGCTCGATCGCCTGGCCTATGAAGACAGCCTGCTGAACATCCCCAATGCCAACGCCCTGCTGCGCTGCATCGAAAGCGTGCTGGCCGTACCGGCGCCGCGTGACCGCAGCCTGCTGTTCATCGACCTGGACAAGTATTCACAGAGCAGCCTGTCCCTGGGCATCGAACAGGGCGACGTGATGCTGAAGAAGATGGCGCAGCGCCTGAGCATGGTGTTCGCACCACCATGCATGGTGGCGCGGTTGCATGACGACACCTTCGGCATCCTCGGTCAGACCGCGCTGCTGCGCGCGGAACACGTGGACCGGCTCGAATCCTGGGACCCGGAAGACCCGACCCACCCGCCCTTCATCGGCGTGGGCGCCTCGCGCATCGACCTGGACCGCTATACCGGCTCGGCCCACGGCGCCATGGCCATCGGCACCTTGCTGCTCAAGCAGGCCCGGGCCCAGGGCCTCGGCCAGTTGATCGACTACGAACCCGGCATGGAGCGTGAAAGCAACCGCCGCTTTACCCAGTCGCACGACCTGTACCACGCATTGCACAACAACGAGATCCGCATCGAACTGCAGCCGCAGATCGAGCTTGCCACCGGCAGGATCGTCGGCGCGGAAGCCCTCGCGCGCTGGACCCGCGCCGATGGCAGCCAGGTGCCGCCGTCCGAGTTCGTGCAGATGGCCGAGGCCAACGGCCTGATCGTGCCGCTGGGCCGGCAGGTCATCGCGCTGGCCTGCCGCGCCCTCGCCCGGCTGCGCGAGGCCGGGCATCCCGGCTTGTCGATCGCGGTCAACGTCTCGCCGCTGCAGCTCGCGCGCCGCGAGTTCCCGCGGGAGCTGGCCGATGCCATCGGGCACCATGGTGTTGCCGCGTCGCAGCTCGAGATCGAGATCACCGAATCGGCGGCCATGGAAGACCACCAGGCCAAGGGCGAGATCCTCGGCCGCTTGCGCGAGGCGGGCTTTCCGATCGCCATCGACGATTTCGGCACCGGCTATTCCTCGCTGGGTTATCTGCGCGCGCTGCCCGTCACCACGCTCAAGGTGGACCGCTGCTTCGTGGCCGAGATCGGCGTCATCAGCCCGCACCTGGCGATCGCCGACATGATCATCCTGCTCGGGCAGCGGCTGCACATGCAGGTGCTGGCCGAGGGCGTGGAAACGCAGGCCCAGGCCGACTGGCTCAAGGAGCGCGGCTGCCTGCTGGCGCAGGGCTATCTGTTCGGCAGGCCCGAGCCGCTCGACGCCTTCCTGGCCCGTCTCGACGCGCCCACCTGAACCGCCAGCGAACGCAGAACCCCAAACCGATGTCCGCCAAGCCTTCCGTCCGCTGGAGTGCCGAATTCAAGGCCATGCAAGGCGTACGCAAGCGGCTGGTGCTGCTGGTGCTGCCCTGGCTGCTGGTGTTGGCGATCCTGTTTCCGCTGGCCTGGTACGAACTCAGCACCACCCTGGAAGGGCCGCTGCGGCGCGACCGCGACGACACCGTGCAGGACGCGTCCGACATCGTCGTGCGCACCCTCGGCAGCATGCGCCGCGACGTGGCCTTCCTGAGCGACCTCACGTCCAAGCAGCCGCTGGCCGACGTCAGCGCCGGCTCGAGTGCGGCCAACCTGTTCCTCAGTTTCGCGGCCAGCGCCCAGCAATACGACCAGGTGCGCTGGATCGACGAACAGGGCAACGAACGGCTGCGCGTGAACCTGCGCTCCGGCCCTGCAGTGGTGGTGCCAGCAGAGCAATTGCAGCGCAAGAACGACCGGCCGTACTTCAGGAGCGCGGTCGGTCTGCCCGCGGGCAGCGTGTACTTCTCCGAGCTGAACCTGAACGTGGACAACGGTGTGATCGAACGCCCGCTGGAGCCCACGCTGCGGGTCATCAGCCCGCTCATTGCCGACGGCCAGCGGCGTGGCCTCCTGGTCCTCAACTACCGCGCCAACCGGCTGCTGGAGCGGCTGGCCGGCCTGAGCCGGCAACAGCGCATCGGCGTGTACCTGCTCAGTGCCCAGGGCTACTGGATCCAGGGGCCGGTGCCAGAAGACGACTGGGCCGGCCAGTTGGGCCGCAGCGACCGCGCGCTGGCCCGCACCAATCCCCCGCTGTGGCAGGCCGTGCAGCAAAAAGAGCGCGGCGGCTTCAGCGACGCGAGCGGCGACTGGGCCTTCAAGCGCCTGACACCGACGCAAGACCTGAACCTGTCCGGCGTAAAGGGCCGGTTCGAAGACAGCGCGCTGGGCCTGTACCTCATGGTGCGCATCGACCCGGGCGGCCCGCTGCAACACGCCTGGCGCTGGAAGGCGGTGCTGGCGCTGATCATGGCCACCGCCGTGGGCATCACGCTGCGCCTGGCCTGGCAGACCGGCCGCAACATGGCTGTACGCAAGGCCCATGAAGAAGAACTGCAGACGGCCAACCTCGCGCTGCGCCAGGCCAACGAACACCTGCAGACCGTGCAGACCGAGCTGGCCCGCGCCGAACGGCTGTCGTCGCTGGGCATGATGGTGGCCGGCGTGGCGCATGAACTCAACACCCCATTGGGCAGCGCCACGCTGGCACTGAGTACCGTACAGCAACGCCTGGACATGCTCGACCTGCTGGTAAAGCAGGGGCTGCGCAAGTCAGACCTTGATGACTATGTGTCCTCAAGCCACCAGGCGCTCGACGTGGTGCTGGCCTCGCTCAAGCGCTCGGCCGGCATCGTGCAGCGCTTCAAGCAGGTGGCGGTGGACCGCACGACCATGGAGCAGCGCCGTTTCGACCTGGCGGAGATCATCCTTGACGCCGACCCGCGTCTGCGCAAATGGGACAAAAGCCAAGCCATCCAGCTGAAGCTGGACCTGGCGCCCGGCCTGTCGATGGAAAGCTACCCCGGCCCGTTGGAACAGGTGATCGCCAACCTGCTGGACAACGCGCTGGCCCATGCCTTCGTCAACCGCCCCGGTGGCGTGATCACCGTGCGCGCCCAGGCCGATGGCCCCAGTCATGCCTGCATCTGGTTCTCCGACGATGGCAAGGGGGTGTCGGAGACCAGCCTGGCGCGCATCTTCGATCCGTTCTACACCACCAACCGGCACGCCGGCGGCACCGGCCTCGGGCTGCACATCGTCTACCAGTTGGTGCACGACGTGCTCGGCGGCAGCATCGAAGCGGCCAACGTGCCCGAAGGTGGCATGGTCTTCACCCTGCGGCTGCCGCGCAAGGCGCCGCTGAAGAAAGCCTCGACCGCGATCAGCTCGCGCCTCTTGCCGCTGGGCTAGCGGAACTGAGGCAGCGCCCGCGCCCCTTTTCTCATACCTTCATACCGGCACTTCGAGCCCGACCTTGACCCGGTCCATCGCCACCAGGGTGCGGAAACGCTTGACGTTGTTGCCTTGGAAGAACAAGCTCCGCGTGAGCGCCGTGTACTGCGCCATGTCGCGCACGCACAGGATCAGGATGAAGTCCCACTCGCTGGTGACGTAGTAGCACTGCTGCACCTGGGGGCAGGCTTTGAAGGTCTTCTTCATCGCGTCGAGCAGGTCGATGCGCTCGCTCTCAGCCTCAACCTCGGCCACGATGGTCAGGCCATGGCCCACCGCCTGCGGCGCCAGCACCGCGGTGAAGCGCTCGATCACCCCGGTCTTTTCCAGGCGTTTCAAACGCCGGTTCACCGCCGCGGTCGATAAATGCACGGCGGCACCGAGCGCGCTCTGCGGCATGCGGCTGTCGGCCTGCACCAAGGCCAGCAATTGCAGGTCGAACGCATCCAATTCGACCGTTCCCACCATTGCCTGTTCCATCGATACCTCCATCTACACCTCGCCACAACGCAAAAACATTGCACCCAACGCCCGAATTTCGAGAAACGAAACCACCGCCGGTGAATAGTATTGCAGCATCGCCCCCAAAGTCAGGCCCCCTCGAACCATGCATTACTTCACCAACCCACGGCTCAGCGCCGTCCCGCCGAACCACCACATGCTCGATGCGGCGGCCGCACGCCGGGTGGCCGAACTGCTGGGCGAATGCTTCGACTACCGGCCGACACCCCTGGTCGACCTGCGCGGCATCGCCGAACGTGCGGGCCTGGGCGCCGTGCACATCAAGGACGAGGGCGCCCGCCTCGGCCTCAAAAGCTTCAAGGCGCTGGGCGGCGCCTACGCGGTGCTCCTGTTGGTGCTGGCAGAAGCCTCCAGGCGGCTGGGCCGCCCGGTCGCGCCCGGTGAATTGCCCCGGGCTGCCAGCGGCTCGCTGGCCCTGCCCCCAGGCTCGGCCAGCGACCGGCCCGGGCATTCCGCCGTGGCCGCGATCGCCGCCGGCATGACCTTCTCCTGCGCCACCGACGGCAACCATGGCCAGTCGGTGGCGGCCGGTGCGCGGCTCGTCGGCGCCAAGGCGGTGATCTTCGTGCACGAAGGCGTGAGCGCCGAGCGGCGCCGGGCGATCGCGCGCTTCGGCGCCGACATGCGCGAGGTGCCGGGCAGCTACGACGATGCGGTGGCCGAATCGAAGCGGCAGTGCGAGGCCCACGGCTGGACCTTGCTGTCCGACACCTCCTGGCCCGGCTACACCAAGGTGCCGGCCCTGGTGATGCAGGGCTACACGGCCATGGCCCATGAATTGCGCGCCCAGCTTGCCGCAGCGCCGACCCATGTGTTCCTCCAGGCTGGCGTGGGTGGTTTTGCCGCGGCGCTGGCCACCAGTCTGGCAAGTATGTTCGAGCCCGCACCGGCCATGGTGATCGTCGAGCCCGAGCGGGCGGCCTGCCTGCTGGCCAGCGCCGAAGCCGGCCGGCCTGTGCGCATCGACACACAGGAGCCCACGGCAATGGCCATGCTCGAATGCTACGAGCCGTCGCTGGTTGCCTGGGATCTTCTGCAGCCGCTGACCACCGCCTTCATGTCGATCGCCGACCAGGACGCGGTGCTGGCCATGCGGCGGCTCGCACGCCCCCTGGCGGACGCGGAAGTGGTGGTTGCCGGCGAAAGCGGCAGCGCCGGCCTGGCCGGCTTGCTGGCCGCATGTGCCGCGCCCGACGTCAAGGCCGCGCTCGGACTCGATACCAGCGCCCGCGTGCTGCTGATCAACACCGAGGCGGCCACCGACGAGGCGCGTTATGCCGCCGCCGTGGGCCAGACCGCCGCGGAAGTCGCCGCGCGCATTCCGGCCAGCCGTGCCCAACGCAACTGAGAGACCGCCATGCAGACAACCATGCCCGAAAGCCTGCCCCTCGCGCTGACCGAATCCCTCACCACCTGGCGCCATCATTTCCATCGCCAGCCCGAAACCGGCTTTGCCGAACGCAACACCGCCGACTACGTGGCCGCACAACTCTCCCGCCTCGGCATTGAAGTACACCGCGGCATCGGCGGCACCGGCCTGGTGGGAGTGCTGCGCCGTGGTGACCCCAGCCAGCGCAGAACCATCGCGCTGCGCGCCGAGATGGATGCGCTGCCGATCCAGGAACGCGCCGAAGGCCGGATGCACATCTCGCAGATCGGCGGCACCATGCATGCCTGCGGCCATGATGGCCACATGGCGATGGTGCTCGGCGCGGCGCAACTGCTGGCGCTCGCCGGTGGCTTCGAAGGCACGGTGCTGTTCGTGTTCCAGCCTGCCGAGGAACACGGCAAAGGCGCGCAGGCCATGCTCGACGACGGCCTGCTGACGCGTTTCCCGATGGACGAGATCTACGGCGTGCACAACATGCCGGGCCTGCCCGCGGGCCACATCGTCACCCGCGCCGGCGGCATCATGGCCTCGGAGGACAACTTCGTGATCGACATCGTCGGCCGCGGTACCCATGCCGCGCGGCCGCACATGGGTGTGGACCCGATCGTGGTCGGCTCGGAAATCGTGTTGGCACTGCAGACCATCGTCGCGCGCAGCATCGACCCGGTGGAGCCGGCGGTGGTGTCGGTCACCGAATTCATCACCGACGGCATCCGCAACGCCATCCCGACCCATGTCACCTTGCGCGGCGACACCCGCAGCTATTCCAGCGAGGTGCAGGCGCAACTGGCCCGGCGCATGGGCGAGATCGTGCAAGGCGTTTGCGCGACCCACGGCGCGCAGGGCAGGCTCACCTATACGCATGAATTCCTGCCGACGGTGAACCCGCCCGAACGCGTGGAAGCCGTCGTGGCCGCTGCCACCAAGGTGGTGGGCGCGGCGCGGGTCGACGGCAACACGCCGCCGATCCTGGCCTCGGAAGACTTCGGCACCTTCCTGCGCCACGTGCCGGGCAACTTCGCCTTCATCGGCAACGGTGCGCCAGGCGAGCCCGGCGGACTGCCGCTGCACAACGCGGGTTATGACTTCAATGACCGCATCTTGCCGATAGGGGCGGGGTACTTCACGACGCTGGTGCGCGACCGGCTGGCGGTCAATTAGGCTGGCATTAGGCCAGCATTAGGCCGGCGTCACCTGCCCATGCGCATCCTTGCGCAGGCGCAAAAATGGCGGCAGGCCCTGCATCAGCCGCTGGCCATACGAGGTGCCCGAGAGGCGCCGGTCGTAGCAGTAGACGAAGGACTTGTCGGTCTCGGTACGGATGGCCCGGCCCGCCCATTGCGCGAGGCGGATGGCGGTGGCCGGCACCACCAGTTCGCTGAACGGGTCGCGCCCCACCGAGCGCAGCCATTCGGCACGCGACTCGCCCACCGGGTCGTCGGGCGAGGCAAACGGCAGCTTGGCGATGAACACCGTCTCGCACAGCGTGCCGGGCAGGTCCAGCCCCTCGCCGAAGGACTGCATGCCGAAGATCACCGACGGCCCGCCCTGCTGCACCCTTTCGCGGTGGCGCTGCAACAGCAGCGTGCGCGGCAACTCGCCCTGCACCAGCACCACGGCACGCAAGGCCGGCGTGAGGGCCTGCACGGCCTGGCGCATCTGGTCGCGCGAGGTGAACAGGGCCAGCGCGCCGTGCTGCACCTTGGCCGCGTCGCGCAGCAGCATCTGCACCATCTCGGTGGTGAACGAACCCGCATGGCGCGGATCGGCCAGTGTTTCCACGGTGACGAACTGGCCCTGGGTGGCGTAGTCGAACGGGCTCGCCACCTCGAGCGTGGTCACGGCGTCGTCGTCCGAAAGACCGGCTTCGCGCAGATAGAAATCGAACTCGCCGCAGCTGGTGAGCGTGGCCGAGGTCACCACCGCCGCGCGCACCTTGGACCACAGCTGCGAACGCAGCGGCGTGCCGGGCAATATCGGGCTGGCAAAGGCCTTGACCTGCACCGAGCCGCCACCCGCATCGTCCTGCAGCGTGAACCACTTGGCCACCGGTGCACTGGGCGGCGTCGCCTCCTTCAGCAGCAGTTGTGTGGTGGCGTGCACGCCTTCGAGCCGCGGGCTCAGCATGCCGAGCTGCGCGTACAGCACCGACAGGCGGCGGGCTTCGTTCGGGCTGTCGCGCATCTCGGTGCGCAAGGCCTTGGCGATGGCGTTGAGCACGGCCAGGAAACCCTCGGCCATGATGCCGATCATCTGCAGCGGCTCTTCGAGCTCGGTGGGCAGGTTGCCCTGCGGCAGCCGCACCCGCGCGGGGCCTTGGCCTTGGCCACTGCCATTTCCGCCACCGTACGCCTGACGCGGCTCGGCCAGCACGCCGGCATAAAGCTTGAGCAGCAGCGCGGCCAGATCCTGCAGCGACTGCTTGAGCTGCGACGCCTGGCGGCCCACGTCGGCGGCCTCGGACACCTGCATCAGCGAGCCGATGCGTTTGGCACGGCTCGCCAGCGTATCGATCCAGCCCAGGCGGCTCAGGTCCATGGCGCAGGAAAACTTGTCGAGCGCCACCGCGGGCAGATGGTGCGCCTCGTCGAGCACCAGCAGGCAGTTGTCGAGCTCGGGCAAGGTGCGGGTGCCCAGCGTGGCCAGCAGCAGGTCGTGGTTGGCCACGATCACTTGCGCGCCGACCAGTTCCTTGCGCTTTTCGTAATAGGTGCACTGGTTGAACACCGGGCAGTGCTTGCCGGTGCAAGAACTGGCCTCGGCCGCCACCGGCATCCACCAGTCGGATTCGGGCTGGGTGGCCAGGCTGTCGCGGTCGCCGTCCCAGCTGTTGCTGGCCAGCTCGCGCACCATGCCGCTGTAGAACAGCATGCGGGCTTCCTCATCGTGGCGCACACCGCCGCCACCGGCCAGGGCCAGCTCGTCGGCGAAGAGATCGTCGTCTTCCCCAACGGCACCACCTTCACCCGCCTGCCGCGCCAGCTTGAGCTTGCAGACATAACGTCCGCGCCCCTTGGCCAGGCCGAAGCGGAAAGGCTCGGGCATCAGCGCCGACAGCGCCGGCAGGTCCTTGTTGACGAGTTGCTCCTGCAGCGCCACGGTGGCGGTGGAGATCAGCACCCGCGTCTTGCGTGCGATGGCGGTGGCGATGGCCGGCGCGCAATAGGCCAGCGACTTGCCGACGCCGGTGCCGGCCTGGACCACGGCGATCGAGCGCAGCGGTGTGTCGCCCTCCTCCTCGTCGACCTTGCCCAGCGTGGCCTCGGCAAAGGTATGGGCCACGCGCTCGGCCATCAGCCGCTGGCCGGGGCGGCTGCGGAAATCGCCCGAGGCCCGGACCACGTGGTCGAAGGCCTGCAAGGCGGCGTTGGCGGTGGTGGATGCGGACATGGTGGAGCGAAAGCAGGAGGGGACAGCACAGGACTGTATGGGTGACCAGTTTATCCGCTGCCGGGCCGGTGGAGGCCGCGCGGTGGGAATTTAGCCGGACGGCCCTGTTGCCAATGCGGCACAGCCCGTGCCATCCCGGCCTCGATGAGGTGTAATCAGGCGACGCTTCGACTCTTTGCATCCTTCGCCATCCGCCATGCAATCACCCGCCTCCAGGCTACCCTGGCTGACCCCGGGAGAAACCTTCCCCCCCGCCGCCGAGGCCTGGGGTGCCAGCGACCCCGCCCCGGGCCTGCTAGCCGCCGGCGGCGCGTTGAACGTCGCCACGCTGAAAGAGGCCTATAGGCACGGCATCTTCCCGTGGTTCAGCACCGGCCAGCCGATTCTTTGGTGGAGCCCCGACCCGCGCATGGTGCTGCACACCGCGCAATTCCGGCTGCACCGCTCGCTGCGCAAGACCTTGGCCGCTTTCCGCGCGAGCCCGGGTTGCGAGATCCGCTTCGACAGCGCTTTCGGCGACGTGATCCGGCATTGCGCGCGCAGCACCCGCCCTGGCCAGACCGGCACCTGGATCGTGCCGGACATGGTGCGCGCCTATGAAGCACTGCAGCGCCAGGGCATGGCGCACAGCATCGAGACCTGGATCGACGGCGAACTCGCCGGCGGCCTTTATTGCGTGGCGATGGGACGCGCGGTGTTCGGTGAATCGATGTTCACCCGGGTCTCCGACGCCTCCAAGATCGCGCTGGCCGCGCTGGTGGGCTTCTGCCGCGCACAACAGATCCCGATCATCGACTGCCAGCAGAACACCGCCCACCTGGCCACACTCGGCGCACACGAGATCCCACGCGCCGATTTCCTCGCCCAAGTGGCACACAACGCCGCCCTGCCCGGCCCCGTGTGGGAATTCAAGCCCGTATACTGGAACGAACTGCTCTGACGGAGCGCAACTTCGATGGCTTCAGCGTGACCCATCTCAACGACCTGCCCCTGCAAACCCTGCAGTTCTATGCCACGGCGCCCTACCCGTGCAGCTACCTGCCGGGCCGTCAGGCGCGTTCCCAGGTGGCGACCCCCAGCCACCTCATTCAAAACACCACCTACTCCGAACTGGTCAACAACGGCTTCCGCCGCAGCGGCATGTTCACCTACCGGCCGTATTGCGACGGTTGCCAGGCCTGTGTGCCGCTGCGTGTGCTGGTCGGCGAATTTCGGCGCGACCGCAGCCAGAAACGCGCCTGGGCACGGCACAGCCAGCTGCAGACACGGGTGCTGAAGCTGTGCTTCCTGCCCGAGCACTACGCGCTGTACCTGCGCTACCAGAACGGCCGCCACGCCGGCGGCGGCATGGACCACGACAGCATCGACCAATACACCCAGTTCCTGCTGCAAAGCCGGGTGAATTCGCGGCTGGTGGAGTTCCGCGAAACCGGGCCAGACGGCTCGGCCGGCGCCCTGAAGATGGTCTCCATCCTCGACGTGCTCGACGACGGCATCTCGGCCGTCTATACCTTCTACGAGCCCGAGGAGCGGACCAGCTACGGCACCTTCAACGTGTTGTGGCAGATCGAGCAGGCGCGGCAGATGGGCCTGGCCTATGCCTATCTGGGCTACTGGATCGCCGAGAGCCCGAAGATGAACTACAAGGCGCACTTCGCGCCGCACGAGATCCTGGTCGATGGGCACTGGCTGCTGGCGGGCCCACAAACGCGCTGATCGCTGGTTTATCGTTTCGCATGGTGCAATTTTGCTTTTCACAAGATAAAATGCCACCTACTTTGCTGTGCAGGCCCCATCCCCATGAGAAAGTCTGACCCCAACGTCCCCGCCACGCCCACCGTCCAGGTCATTGAACGCATGTTCCAGCTGATCGACACCCTTGCCTCGCGCGAAGAAGCGATGTCGCTCAAGGAGATCAGCGAAAAGACCGGCCTGCACCCGTCCACCACCCACCGCATCCTGAACGACCTGGCCACCGGCCGTTTCGTCGACCGGCCCGAGCCCGGCAGCTACCGCCTGGGCATGCGCCTGCTGGAGCTGGGCAATCTCGTCAAGGGCCGCCTGAGCGTGCGTGATGCGGCCCTGACGCCGATGCGCGAACTGCACCGCCTGATCCAGCAACCGGTCAACCTGAGCGTGCGCCAGGGCGACGAAATCATCTACGTGGAACGCGCCTATAGCGAACGCTCGGGCATGCAGGTGGTGCGCGCCATCGGTGGCCGCGCGCCACTGCACCTCACTTCGGTGGGCAAACTCTTCCTGGCCGTCGACGACCCGCAGCGCGTGCGCGCCTACGCCACCCGCACCGGGCTGGCCGGCCACACCAAGAACAGCCTGACCGATCTGCCGATGCTGGAGCGCGAACTCTCCAAGGCGCGGCAATACGGCATCGCGCGCGACAACGAGGAACTGGAACTGGGTGTGCGCTGCATGGCCGCCGGCATCCATGACGACCAGGGCCGGCTGGTGGCCGGCCTGTCGATTTCATCACCTGCTGACCGGCTGGACGAAGGCTGGCTGCCCAAGCTGCAGGCCACGGCCAGCGAGATCTCGGCCGCGCTGGGGTTCAAAGGCTAGAGGGGCAGAGGAGGCGGTCAATCCGCCCCGGACTCAACCCGCCGCAGCGGTTTTCTGCAGGTGCACCGCGGCCGTCGGGCTGGACTCGACCCAGCGGCGCACACGCTCGGCGTCGGCAATGCGGCTGAGCTTGCCGGCGGAATCCAGGAACACCATGATCAGCTTGCGGCCGGCGATCTTGGCCTGCATCACCAGGCACTGGCCGGCTTCATTGATGAAGCCCGTCTTTTGCAGGCCGATGTCCCACTTGGGGTTCTTCACCAGGCGGTTGGTGTTGTTGAACTGCAGGGTGCGGCGGCCCACGTCCACCTCGTAGCCGGGCGAAGTCGTGAGTTCGCGCAGCGTGGGTTCGGCATAGGCCACGTTCACCAGCAGCGCCAGGTCCTTGGCACTCGACTGGTTGCTGCTTGACAGGCCGGTTGGCTCGACGTATTTCGTGTCCTTCATGCCCAGCATCTTGGCCTTGGCGTTCATCAGCGACACGAAGGTCGGCAGGCCGCCCGGGTAGGTGCGGCCCAGCGCATGGGCGGCACGGTTTTCACTGGCCATCAGCGCCAGGTGCAGCAATTCGCCCCGGCTCAGCGAAGAGCCCACGGTCAGGCGCGAGCGGCTGCCCTTCTCGGTGTCCACATCGTCCTGGGTGATGGTGATCATCTCGTCCATCGGAAGATGGGCTTCGTTCACCAGCAGGCCGGTCATGAGCTTGGTGAGCGAGGCGATCGGCAGCACGGCGCTTTCGTTCTTGCTGAACAGCACTTCGCTGGTGTCCTGGTCGATGACCAGGGCCACACTGGACTTCAGGTCGAGCGGATCATTGGCCGCATGCAGGCCGGCGAGTTGACCGAAGGACTGCGGTGCCGGAACGATGGGTGCGGCAGCCCGCACCACACCCTTGCGGCTGGCGGAAACGGCACGGGTGGACTTGGCTACCTTGGCGCTCCGCTTCACGGCCACGCTGGTGGTCTGCTTCTTCTGGACGACGACTTTTTTACGCTGCGCCGCTTCGGCGGGCACGCCGATCAGCACGGCCGCGCAGGTAAAGATGGAAACAATTTGTAGGAGGCGCTTCAAGACAGGGCTTTCTTCGGAGGACATGAAATTCATCTCCAGAGGAAAAATGAGGTATTCGGAGTGTATAGAAATCGAAAAGATTTCACAAGATCAAAGACTTAGCTAAGTTTTTTAAAGTGATTATCGGTGCAGCGGGGGCAAAAACCATGGCGAGAGTGTGAAAAGCCGCTCTCAGGGGTCACAAAACATGGCCAACCGGCTTCAAAAGCGCCCCAAGTTGTAACAACAAGAGCGCCGCCGAGCGACCCCGGCACTTAACTGCGCACACCGTATTTTCGTTGACGCAGCCAGGACGAATGTTGCAAAAAATAAGCTACTCAATAAGCCGATCCATAGGCTGATCCATAGGCCGATCGTGCTTTGCATATTTTTACACGGGTGATATTTTCCACATTAAATTACCCGGGTAATATATGCCTTGTTTTCTACCCGCGACAAGGCTTCCATGCATTCCCGCAATGATTCCTCCTATACCGCCTTCGCCGGCAGCAGGCGCATCGCGCGCGGCACACTGCATGAAGTGGCCGCGCGCGCCAAGCAAGCCCTCGACGCAGCGGAACCGGCCCCGCTGCTCGTGTTCCGCGATGACGATGCCTCGGTGGTCGAACTTGATCTGCGCGGCACGGTGTCCGACGTGCTGAGGCGCCTGCCCATCTCCGCAACCACTGCCGCCCCAGCTTCCGAGTCCACTGAACCGGCACTCGCCCCTCCCCCGCCGCGCGGGCCCGGCCGGCCCAAGCTCGGCGTGGTGGCGCGCGAGGTGACACTGCTCCCCCGCCACTGGGACTGGCTCGGCAGCCAGCCCGGCGGCGCCTCGGTGGCCCTGCGCAAACTGGTCGAAGAAGCGCGCCGCCGCAACGAAGCCGGCGACCGCACACGGCACCTGCAGGAACGGGCATACCGTTTCATGGTCACCATGGCCGGCCACGCGGCCGGTTTCGAGGAAGCCAGCCGGGCCCTGTTCGTAGGCGATGGTGCGCGCTTCGCCGGCATCGTCGCGCCCTGGCCAGCCGATGTGCGCGACCACCTGAGTGAACTGGCAGCGCCAGTCTTCTCCCCCGACACGCAGGAGGCGGGCGCATGACGGCCGCACGCCCACCCGCGCGGCCGCTGCTCTGGCGCGCCTTCCTCAAGTTTCTCGGCCCGATGATGTTCAGCAACATCCTGCAGGCGCTGTCGGGCACGATCAACAACGTCTATCTCGGCCAGATGCTGGGCGTGGGCGCGCTGGCTTCGGTTTCGGCGTTCTTCCCGGTGCTGTTCTTCTTCATCTCTCTGTCCATCGGCCTGGGTGCCGGCGCTTCGGTGCTGATCGGTCAGGCCTGGGGCGCGAAAGAACCCGAGCGGGTGAAGGCCATCGCCGGCACCACGCTGTGCGTCGGGCTGCTGGCCGGGCTGGCGGTGGCACTGTTCGGCGGCGTGTTCACCCATCTCGTGCTGGGCTGGCTCGGCACGCCGGCCGACATCTTGCCAAGCGCCATCGCTTACGCGCGGGTGATGCTGATCGCCATGCCGGGCCTGTTCACCTTCCTTCTGGTCACTTCGATGATGCGCGGCGTGGGCGACACGGTGTCGCCGCTGCTCACGCTGCTGCTGTCCACCGCGGTGGGCCTGCTGCTCACCCCGGCGCTGATCCGCGGCTGGTTCGGCCTGCCGCAGATGGGTGTGGCCAGCGGCGCCTGGGCGAGTGTGCTGTCGTACGCGGTGGCCCTGGCCTGGCTGGCGTGGTACCTGCGCCGCCGTGGCCACCCGCTCGCGCCCGACGCGGCCTTCCTGCGGCTGGTGCGCCTCGACCCGGTGCTGCTGAAGAAGGTGCTGCGCATCGGCCTGCCCACGGGTGTGCAGATGGTGGTGATCGCGCTGTCGGAAGTGGCGGTGCTGTTCCTGGTGAACGGCTTCGGTTCGGACGCCACGGCGGCCTATGGCGCGGTGAACCAGGTGGTGGCCTATGTGCAGTTTCCGGCGCTGTCGATCGCCATCACCTCGTCCATCCTCGGCGCACAGGCCATCGGCGCCGGCCGCGGTGAAAGCCTGGGCCAGATCGCGCGCACCGGCATCGTGCTGAACCTGCTGCTGACCGGCTCGCTGGTGCTGCTGGCCTACCTGTTTTCGCGCACGCTGATCGGCTTCTTCATCACCAGCACCACCGTCATCGAACTGGCGCAGACGCTGCTGCACATCATGCTGTGGAGCTCCATCGTGTTCGGCATGTCGGCCGTGCTGTCGGGCCTGATGCGCGCCAGCGGCAGCGTGCTGGTGCCCACGCTGATCTCGGTCTTCGCCATCCTGGCCATCGAGGTGCCGGTGGCCTATGTGATGAGCCGGCGCATCGGGCTCAATGGCGTCTGGGTGGCGTACCCGGTTGCCTTCCTGTGCATGCTGGCCATGCAGACGGCTTATTACCGGCTGGTGTGGCGGCATAAACCCTTGCGTCGTCTCTAGTTCAGACGGCCTACAATCGCCGCCTGCACCCTCGCATGGGTGCTTTCGCTAGGGGTGTTGCCAAGGTGTTGAACCAGGGCGACTGAGAAAGTCCCTTTGAACCTGATTGAGGTAATCCTCGCGCAGGGAAGCAGGCCAGATGTCGCCACCCGCCATGGGCGTGGCGCCTGTCGGGCCAAGGTCCCTGCCGTCGCATTGTTTGGAGCGCGCGCATGACCAGTCCGTCCTTGTCCCCTTCTGCTTCCTCCCCGCTGCCTGCGGGCCTTGGCCATGCGCCGGTCAACGAGGCGCTGACACCGCTGCCTGCCAACCAGCGCGCGCTCGGCTGGAGCGACCAGGCCGCGTTGTGGTTCAGCCTCGGCGTGGGCCTGCTGGTGATGCAGGTCGGCGCCTACCTGGTGCCGGCCGTGGGCACGCGCGACGCGGTGCTGGCCATCGTGCTCGGCTCATGCGTGGGCGCGGGCCTGCTGGCCTGGACGGCGCGCATCGGCTGCGCCAGCGGCCTCTCCAGCGCGGGCCTGATGCACGCCACCTACGGCCGCCTGTTCGCGCGCCTGCCGGTGGGGCTCAACATCGTGCAACTCATCGGCTGGACCACCTTCGAGCTGGTCATCATGCGCGAGGGCACGGCCGCCATCGCACAGCAAAGCTCCGGCCTCACACTCAGCGGCGCGGGCAGCGTGCTGCTGACCACACTGCTGTGGGGCGCGGTGCTCACGGCGCTGATGGCCGGCTCGATGCTGACCCTGGTGCGGCGCTTCGTCAGCCGCTTCGGCCTGCCGCTGGTGATCGTGTCGCTGCTGTGGCTGACCTGGCAGTTCGCCCATGCACTCGCGGCCAAGGGCTTCGACAGTTTCTGGCAGCGGCCGGGCGACGGCAGCATGGGCATGTTGTCCGCGCTCGACCTGGTGATCGCCATGCCGGTGTCCTGGCTGCCGCTGGTGGCCGACTACGCGCGCCACGGGCGCAGCGCACGCGGCAGCTTCGGTGGCACCTGGCTCGGCTACGTCCTGGCCAACATCTGGTGTTATGTGTTGGGCGTGATGGTGGTGAGCGTGGCCGAACCGGGCGCGGACCTGGTCACCGCGCTGCTGCTGGCCCAGGGCGGCCTGCTGGCGCTGGGGCTGATCCTCGTCGACGAACTCGACAACGCCTATGGCGACGTGTACTCAGGCGCCGTGTCTTCGCACAGCATCCTGCCGCGCTGGAGCGTGCGCCGCTGGGGCCTGCTGCTGGCCGTGTTGTGCACGCTGTTGGCGCTGGCCTTGCCGATGCACAGCCTGGAGCCTTTCCTGCTGCTGCTGAGCTCGGTGTTCGTGCCGCTGTATGGCGTGATCCTCGGACGGCTCGGCACCGGCGGCGCAAGCTTCGCACTGCAGGCCCGCGCGGTGGACTGGAAGGCCGCGCTGCTGTGGCTGGCCGGCATCGCGCTCTACCACCTGCTCGCACAGTTCCTGCCGCAATGGGGATCGGCCCTGCCCACCTTGACCGCGACCTGGGTGCTGGCCTGGCTCAGCCGGCCTCGGCACGCAGCAATCGGATGAGCCTCCTAACGCGGCAACAGATGCATCGCCACCGGTGCAAAGCCGTGGTTCAGCGGCCCGTGGCCGTGGCCGGTGCGCACATGGGCGCCGGCGCCGATGGCCTGCAGGATATAGCCGCGCGCCTGCTGCACGGCCTGCGCCAGCCCCAGGCCTTGCGCCAGGTAACAAGCGATGGCCGACGACAGGGTGCAGCCCGTGCCGTGGCCGTTCGGCGTGGCGATGCGGCTGGTCGGCAGCCGCAGGCGCGTGCCATCGGCCTGGGCCAGCACGTCGAGCACATCGTTGCCGGGCAGATGCCCGCCCTTGAGCAGCACCGCCGGCGCCCCCAGCGCGAGCAAGGCGGTGGCGGCCTCATCCAGCGCGTCGATACCATCGATGGCGCGGCCCAGCAGCAGCGCCGCTTCGTCGAGATTGGGCGTGATCACCGTGGCGCGCGGGAACAACTGCTGCACCAGCACCTGCACCGTCTCGGCCGCCATCAGCCGATCTCCGCTGGTGGCCACCATCACCGGATCGAGCACCACCTTGCGCAGCCGGTAGTGGTCGATGGCCCAGGCCACCACCTCCACCACCTCGGGCGCATGCAGCATGCCGACCTTGACCGCGTCGACGCCGATGTCGTCGAGCACGGCCTGCAGCTGCGCCTTCAGGAAGGCCGGCGGCACGCCATGGATGCCAGAGACGCCTTGGGTGTTCTGCGCGGTGAGTGCTGTAATGGCCGTCATGCCGTAGCAGCCGAGCGCGCCGAAGGTCTTGAGGTCGGCCTGCACGCCGGCGCCGCCGCCACTGTCGGAGCCGGCGATCGACAATACGCGCACATACCTGGCGGTGGCCGCACCGGCCGCGTTTTCGTCCAAAGTTTCAGAAGGGTTCATGGCTGAATTATGAAAGCTCTGACGTCTTCATCGTCGGTGGCCATTCTTGGCGCGGGGTTGATGGGCCGGCTGCTGGCCTGCACGCTCGCGCGCAAGGGCTGCGAGGTGGCGCTCTACGACGCTGGCGGGCCGGGCGCCGAAGGCTCGGCGGCCCGTGTGGCCGCAGCCATGCTCGCGCCGCTGGCCGAGTCGACCATCACCGAGCCGAGCGTAGTTCGCATGGGCCACTACGCACTGGCGCGCTGGCCGCAGCTTATCGCGCAACTCACCACGCAGTTGGCCGAGCCGGTCTTCTTCCAACAACAAGGCACACTCATCCTTTGGCACCGGCAGGATGCGCCCGAGGCCGCGCGCCTGGCCCGGCAACTGCAGGCCACGCAACGCCAACTGCCTGAACTACCAACAGCACACAACCTGGATGCGGGTGGCATCGCCGCCCTGGAACCCTGCCTCGGCACACGTTTTGGCCAAGGCCTGTTCCTGCCCGGCGAAGGCCAGCTCGACAACCGCGCGCTGTTGGCGGCCTTGCTGCAAACACTGCAGCAGGCGGGCGTCGCCTTGCACTGGCATAGCCCGCGCGCGCCGGAACAGTTTCAGCCAGGAACACCAGGCCAGCCCGACTGGGTGTTCGACTGCCGCGGCCTCGGCGCGCGGCCCGAATGGCCGGCCCTGCGCGGCGTGCGCGGCGAGGTGCTGCGGGTGTTCGCGCCCGAGGTTGGGCTGACGCGCCCGACGCGGCTCGTGCACCCGCGCTACCCGCTCTACATCGCGCCCAAGCCGAACCATGTCTACGTGATCGGCGCCACCGAGATCGAGTCCGACGACCTGTCTCCGGCCAGCGTGCGCTCCACGCTGGAACTGCTCAGCGCCGCCTACAGCGTGCACAGCGGTTTTGCCGAAGCGCGTATCCTGGAGATCGCCACCCAGTGCCGGCCCGCCCTGCCCGACAACCTGCCCGCCCTGCGCACACTCGGCCCCAATGTGCTTCAAATCAACGGCCTGTACCGCCATGGCTTCATGATTGCACCGGCCGTGCTCGACGCGGTGCTCGAACTCGTTGAAACAGGGGATGACCAACTGGCCCGGCGCTTTGCGCTGCGCATCGAAACCCCATAAAAAACGCCACATGAAAGTCCTCATCAACCAGCTGGCATACGAGCTGCCCGAAGGCGCAAGCCTGGCGCTCGCCATCGAACGCCTGGACGCCAGGCCACCGTTCGCCACCGCCATCAACAAGCAGTTCGTACCTTCCGCGCAGTACGCCCAGACGCTGCTGCGCGAAGATGACCAGATCGAAATCATCCAACCCGTGACCGGAGGCTAAGCATGAACCCCAGCACCCAACCCGACCCGCTCATCCTCTACGGCCAAAGCTTCGAGAGCCGCCTGCTGCTCGGCACCGCGCGCTACCCGTCGCCAGCGGTGATGGAAGCCGCCATCCGCCGCGCCCGGCCAGCCATGGTCACGGCTTCGCTGCGCCGGCAAAACCTCGGCTCGGCCACCACCGAAACCATTCCAAATGCCTTCTGGGAACTGCTGCGCCAGCTCGAGGTGCCGGTGCTGCCCAACACCGCCGGCTGCCACAGCCTGCAGGAAGCCATCACCACCGCCCACATGGCGCGCGAGGTGTTCGCCACCGACTGGATCAAGCTCGAACTCATCGGCGACGACTACACCCTGCAGCCCGACACCCTGAACCTGGTCGAAGCCGCGGGCCAGCTCATCAAGGCCGGCTTCAAGGTGCTGCCCTATTGCACCGAAGACCTGGTGCTGTGCCGCCGCCTCGTCGACGTGGGTTGCCAGGCGGTGATGCCCTGGGCCGCACCCATCGGCACCGGCAAGGGCCCGGTCAACCCCTATGCGATGCAGGTGCTGCGCGAGCGGCTCTCGGTGCCGATGATCGTCGACGCCGGCCTGGGCCTGCCCTCGCATGCCTGCCAGGTCATGGAATGGGGCTTCGACGCCGTGCTGCTCAACACCGCGGTGGCGCTGGCGCAAGACCCGGTGCGTATGGCCGGCGCCTTCGCCGACGCGGTGGACGCAGGCCGCGGCGCGCGCCTGGGCGGTGCCATGGCCGAGCAGCATGCGGCGCAGCCCAGCACACCGGTGCTGGGCACCCCCTTCTGGCACCACAACTGAACCTGAGGCTTCTTATGTTTTCCACCGACGCGACGGTCCATGCCATGGCCGAAGCCATTGTCGAAGCCCACACCGCCACCTTCGGCAAGGCCGATGCACCAGAGGGCCATCCTGAATTCACCAGCGACGACCCGGTGTACCGTGCCGCCCGGCAGGCCTGCGCGGCGCTGGGCTTCATCCCCATCGACGCCGAATGCCTGGGCCGCGCCTGGCAGGCGCAAACCGCGCGCACCGGCAAGTTCGAGGCCGGCCATTGGCCCGACGCCCCGGCCGACTTCGGCCTGCGCCCCTGGCCGCGCACGGACACATTCGCCCCCTGCCCGCGCCGACTCGGCCTCTACGCCGTACTGCCCGACGCCACCTGGGTGGCGCGCATGGCCCGGGCCGGCGTGCCCACGCTGCAGCTGCGCTTCAAGTCAAGCGATGCCGACGCGGTGCGCCGCGAGATCGAGGCCGCGGTGGCCAACGTGCAGGGCACGCCGAGCCTGCTGTTCGTCAACGACCACTGGCAGGCCGCCATCGATGCCGGCGCCTATGGTGTGCACCTCGGCCAGGAAGACCTGGACGCGCTGACCCCAGCCGAGCTTGCCACGCTGCGCAAGGCCGGCCTGCGCCTGGGCGTCAGCACCCACGGTTATGCCGAAATGCTGCGCGCCGACGCCTGCAGCCCGAGTTACATCGCCATGGGCGCGGTGTTCCCCACCACCCTCAAGAAAATGGCCACCGCGCCGCAGGGCACGGCGCGGCTCAAGGCCTATGCGCGGCTGCTGCACAACCATGCGCTGGTGGCCATCGGCGGCATCGACGCGGAGCGCATGCCGGCAGTACTGGAAAGCGGTGTGGGTTCCGTGGCCGTGGTGCGGGCACTCACCGCGGCGGGCGATCCCGAAGCGGCGGCCAGGGATCTGCAGGCGCGCATGCGCCTTGGCCAGGCTGGCATTGAGTGAAGGAGTGAAGGCAGACCTGGCAGGTGTCAATTTGCTCGACACGATTTACCGTGAACTTGTGCACAAGCCTCGCCCAAACGCCCCAAAAACCGCGAAATAATTAACAAAATCAATCGCTTACGACCTGGCCCATTTTGTGCAATGTATATGGCATCAACCATTGCACAAAATGAACATACTTAACAAGACACTGGCCGCATTCTTCTTTGCAGGCGCCGCGGCCGCCAGCAGCGCAGCAACCGTCACCATCACCTTCGACAACCCCATCTTCAACGGCTCGGGCTACGACGACGTCAAGATCTTCTTCCCCAGCGCAAGCGGTCACGGCACCACCAATGAAAACGTCCTGGCCGGCCGCTTCCAGGGCACCGCATCCGACGTTGTGGGTGTGCCGGCTTCCATCTTTGTCGATGGGCTGAACGACCTGTACATGTACTGCTACGACGTCTACGAAAGCATCAACGACGGCCAGGTGGTGAAGTACACCATCAACCTCGACGGCGAAAAAGACCGCACCCGCGACTTCATCGGCGCGGTCAATGCCGTGCTCAATGCCGGCAAGTCCAGCTTCGACCAATTCGCCTGGCTGCATCCGGCAAGCGGCGCACAAGGTGCGGCGATCCAGCTGGGCATCTGGGAAAGCCTGTATGAAGCTTCGGGCTGGGACATTGCAAGCGGCAGCTTCCGCGCCACCGGGCTCGACACCACCACCAGCAGCTGGCTCAACAGCTTCCTCGGCCAGATCGACTCCAGCGCTTCGATCGACAAAAAATACGTGATGACGCTGGAGGCCGCCGGCGCACAGGACATGATCGCCGGCGACCCACCGGCCGCCGTGCCAGAGCCGGCATCCATCGCCCTGCTGGGCCTGGGCCTGGCCGCCATCGCAGTCACCCGCAAGCGCAAGGCTTGAACCGCTTCGCTCTGCGCAAGCCCCATAAGCCCAGTAAGCCCGCCTTGAGCGGGCTTTTCTGCTTCTGGGCAAATTTATTTCAAACATGGATCAGCGCGGCACAAAACAAAAAGCCCACTACGGTTTACGTAGCAGGCTTTTTTGCGCATCGCGCTTGTTCTTTGGCTCCTCAACCTGGGCTCGAACCAGGGACCTACGGATTAACAGTCCGGCGCTCTACCAACTGAGCTATTGAGGAACATCACAGCCTCAAATTATAGCCATATTTTTTCCATTTTTACAAGGAGGCCGTCATTGCGATGCGAAAAGTTCGCGGCGCGCCGGTGAAAAGGTAGACGTGGCCGTACTGGTAGGGGGATTCGCGGAAGTAACGACGGTCCAGCAGGTTCTCCACACCAAAGGTCCAGGCGGTCTTGGTGCCGCCGAGCTGGGTGTTGTAGCGCAGCGCCGCGTCCAGGCGGGTCCAGCCGCCGAGCATGATGGATTCGTCGGGCAGCACGGCGCGGCGGCCTTCGTGGGAGGCGGCGCCCTCCACCTGCAGGCCGGGCACGGCGGCCACGCTGTAGGCGGCGCGGGCGCGCAGCACCGCGTCGGGCACATTGGGCGGGCGCTTGCCGTTGGTGGCGGGCTCGGCGGTGCTGCCGCGGCGCTTGGCGTCGATCAAGGTCACGCCGCCGTCGAGCTGCCAGGGGCCGCTGCGCCATTGGCCGCTGGCTTCGATCCCGCGGTGCACGGCCTCGCCGTCGTAGGCACCTTCGCAGGGTGTGATGAACAGGCGCGCGCAGGCGTCGAGGTTGGTCATCGGGCGCTGAATGCGGAAATACGCCAGCTGCCAGCCCAGCGTGTTGTCGCCGCCCTTTACGTCACCCTTCACGCCGACCTCGAACTGCCTGGACTTCAACACCGGCAGGGCCACGCCGGCATTGCTGTACTGCGCGCTGCGGTTGGGCACGACCTGCGATTCGACGCCCTCCCCGTAGCTGGTGTAGACCATGGCCTGGGTGGCCAGCTTGTAGCTCGCGGCCAGCCAGGGTGTGGTGAGGCTCGCGTCATAACCGGTGGCGCCGCTGCCGTCGGTACCGACGCTGCTGCGGTTGAGCCGGGTATAGCGCAGGCCGGCCCAGGTGGTGAAGGCGGGTGTCCAGCGGATGGCGTCGTTGAGCGAAAGCTCCAACGCGCGTTCGTCGCGGTTGGTATTGGCGGTGGTGAGCGAGGGGGCGGCCGGCACAAGGGCGGTGCCGTCGATGTTGCCGCTGCCCACGTAGTTGTAGGCCGAGTCCTGGAAGCGGTTGTGCACGCGGCTCTGCATCAGGCCCAGGCTCAGCTCATGCGACACCGTGCCGGTCTGCAGCTTGCCTTTGAGGCCGAGGCTCGCGGCCTGTTGGGTGCGGTGCTCGTTTTCACTGCGGAAATCGTAGAAATCGAAGCTGCCGTCCTGGCAAAAACGGTCGAAGTTGCCTTCGGCGCTGCAGCCGAAGGGATAGGCCAGGCGGTCGTCGCTCTTGAGTTGCTGGCTGCCGAGTTGGGCCGTCCAGCGCCAGTCGGCGCTCAGGGCCTGTTCCATGCGCAGCGTGCCGGTGAACGCATCGAACACCGAGGGCTGCGACCAGGGCTGGTTGTTGAGGTTGAGCCTCGGGTCGGGCACGGCCGGCAGGCGGTTGCCGAGCAGGCTGGTGCCGGCCTGGCTGGGCTGCGACTTGTGGCTCCATTCAAATTCGGCCTCGACCACGGTGTCGCGGCTCAAGCGCCAATCAACGGCCAGCGCCGCCAGGTCGCGGTGGCCGTCGAGGTTGCGCACCAGCGGGCGCAGGTCTTCATGGGCCACATTGAGCCGGTAGCCAAACACACGGTCCACACCGAAGCGCCCGCCCAGGTCGACCGCGCCCAGCACGCTGCCACCGCCGCTGGCCTCGAGCGTGACGCTGCGCAGATCGTGCTCGGTCGGCCGCTTGACGACGTAGTTCACCAGGCCGCCGGGGGCGCTGGTGCCCGCCTGGATGCCGCTCGTACCCTTGAGGATTTCCACACGCTCCTTGTTGTCCAACGGGATCGAAGTCTCGGCGCTGATCGGCAGGCCTTCACGGCGGTAGTTGAAGCGGTTGTCCAGCGTAAAGCCGCGGATGCTCAAGAAGTCCCAATAGCCGGGCGAGTTATAGGCGTCGGCCACCGAAGCATCGAACTGCGTCAGATCGGCCAGGCGGCGCGCGCCAGAGGCCTGCAGCCGATCGGCACCAATCACCGTGGCCGACAGCGGTACCTCACTCAGCGGCAGGTCGCCAAAGCCGCTCACGTCGGCCTGCGGCGCGGCATTCTCGGCACTGATGGTGACGGGCTTCAGTGTGACCGTGGTCTGCGCGGCGGCCGGCCATGCCAGGCACAGCGTTGCCGCCAGGCTGGTGCCGGCCTGTGCCAGCCACAGGCCGGATTCGAAATTTGGGGTGCGATCTGCCATCACGTGCGCGGCCTTCGGCGTCATCACAAGGCAGCTTGGCGGATCCATCGCGGCCGTTCGAGACACTCCCGTGGAGCCCGGCCAGATCCTTGTCAATGCTTCCCTGCGCGAGGATTACCTCAATCAGGTTCAAAGGGACTTTCTCAGTCGCCATGGTTCAACACCTTGGCAACACCCCTAGCGAAGCCCCACGGGTATGCGGGGCGGGCTGGATTTTAACGCCTGTAAATGGAGCGAGGGTGGGGACTCAGATTGGCCTTGCACCAACGTCTCAGGCGCCCGCCGCCGTCAGCACACGCCAGAAATCCCCATTGAGATGCGCCCGCGGGTTGTCCGTGCGCTCGACCAGGCCGACCTCCCGGTAGAAGGTGTCGGCGCCCAGTCCGACTTCACGGACCTTGGCTCCGATGACCTTGAGCGCCGGCGTCTTCGGCAGGATGGCCACGCCGACGCCACGGGCCACCAGCAGGCCGATGGCCTCGATGGAGTCGGTCTCCATGGACTCCTTGGGCTGGTACTTCTTGCGCTTGAGAAACCGCTCGACCAGGCTGCCGCCGTGTGAATGGCGCTCGTAACGGATGAAGGGACGGTTGGCCAGCAGCCAGGGCACATCGCCTGATTTTTCGGCCTGGGCCGTGATCAGCACGAAAGGCTCCTGCCGCAGAGGCCGCCAATGCAGCAGCCCTTCGAGCGGATAGGCCGGCTTGACGATCAGCGCGCAGTCGAGCAACTGCTTTTCCACCAGGGCAATCAGCTCGACCGAGGCGCCGGGCGTCAGGTGCACTTCCACGTTGGGAAACCGCTTGCGGAACGCCGCCATGGCGCCGATCACGCCGCCGATCAGCTCGGTGGTAATGGCGCCCGCACGCAGGGTGCCGGTCAGCTCCGCGTCGGCCACGCCCTGGGCCATCTGGCCGAACAGCAGCACGATCTGCTCCGCATGCACCAGCGCGCGGCGCCCGGCTTCGTTCAGCACCGCGCTGCGCCCGCTGCGGTCGAACAGGCTGATGCCCAGCGCCTCTTCCAACCTGCGCATCTGGATGCTTACCGCGGACTGCGTCAAACCCACCCGGTCGCCAGCCGCGGCAAAAGTGCCGTAGCGGGCCACCGCGGCCAGCGTGTTGAGGTAACGGATCATCGCGGAAGCTCCTTGTTTACATCAAAATCTTTCATGCTTTGGCGCAGAAAAATTCGTATATTCATGAATCATTGATCATAAGATGAATGGCATTTGCCCTCTGACCGCCCTCTACTTATCCCCCATGCTTTCGCCCCAGAACACCTCGGCCGCCGCCCCCCGCACCCGGCCAGCGGAATCCATCCAGCATGAAATGCTCGGCCCGATGCGGGTCCCGAACTTTGCCGATGTGGAACGGGCGGCCGCCGCCATCGCGCCCCATGTGCGCCGCACGCCGCTGCTGCGTTTTCCCGGGCTCGACGCCATCGCCGGTGCGCCGGTCTGGCTCAAGGTCGAGAGTCTGCAGGTCACCGGTTCGTTCAAGGCACGCGGTGCGTTCAATGCGCTGCTGGGGCTGTCGCCCGAAGCCCGGGCGCGCGGCGTGGTGGCTTACTCCACCGGCAACCACGGCCAGGCCATTGCCTGGGCTGCGCGGCAACTCGGTGTGGCAGCCACCATCGTCATGCCGGTCGACGCACCAAAGAACAAGGTGCAGCGCGCGGTGAGCCAGGGCGCGCGCATCGTGCACTACGACCGCGAGCGTGAGAGCCGCGAAACCATCGGCATGCGGCTGCTGACCGAGACCGGCGGCACACTGATTCCGCCGGGCGATCACCCGGCGGTGCTGGCCGCACAAGGCACGGTGGCCCTCGAAGCCCTGCGCGACCTGCCGCAGCCCGCCTTCGTCAACCTCGGCACTTTCGCTGCGCCCTGTGGTGGCGGTGGCCTGATCGCCGGCTGCGGCCTCGTGATCGAAGCGCTGCGGCCCGCCGCACGCCTGGTGGCGGCCGAGCCGGCAGGCTTCGACGACACGGTGCGCTCGCTGCGCAGCGGGCAGCGCGAGACCAATGCCCCAGGGCGCACCACGCTCTGCGACGCGCTGCAGGCCGTGACCCCCGCCGAACTGCCGTTCGAGATCAACCGGCGCTTCCTCAGCCAGGCCGTGGCCGTGACCGACGACGAAGTCGCCACCGCGCTGCGCTTCGCGCTGGAAGAGCTGCACCTGGTCGTCGAGCCCGGCGGCGCCGTGGCCCTGGCCGCGCTGTTGGCCGGCCGCATGCCGCTGGGCGGCCGCGACGCGGTGCTGGTGCTGTCGGGCGGCAACATCGACATGCCGCTGCTCGGCCGGATCGTGCAGGCCGGCGCCCTCGCCGCCTGACGCGGGCGCGAATTTCTCAACGCCATCCTCATGAGCGAACCCCTCTTGCATTCTTCCGCCATCTCCACCCCCGGCCCCATCGCCCTGTGCTGCAGCCATGTGGAAGGCGCGACCTGGGAGTCCGGCCTGCGCGCCGCCCTGCCCGGCACCACCATCAGCACCTGGCCGCAGACCAGCGCCGATGCGCAATGCGCCATCGTCTGGTCACCGACCCAGGACTTCATGGACGCCCATCCGAACCTGCGCCTGATCTTCAACATGGGCGCCGGTGTCGATGCACTGATGCGGCTGCGGCTGCCGCCCCAGGCCCGCATCGTGCGTATCGAAGACGGCGGCATGGCGGTGCAGATGGCCGACTATGTGTGCCATGCCGTGCTGCGCCATTTCCGCGAATTCGACGTTTATGCCGCAAGCGCGGCAGGCCATGCCTGGAGCCCGCGCGCGCCGCGCCACCGTGTGGACTTCTCCGTCGGGGTGATGGGCCTGGGCGCGCTCGGCATGCGGGTGGCGGCGACGGTGGCGAAGTTCGATTTCCCGGTACTGGGCTGGAGCCAGTCGCCCAAGCGGATCGAGGGCGTGCAGTGCCTGGCCGGGGCCGCGCAATTCGACCAGTTCCTGCGCCAGACGCGCATCCTGGTCTGCATGCTGCCGCTGACCGCGCAGACCCGCGACATCCTGTGCCATGCGTCGTTGTCAAAACTCAAGCCGGGTGGCTACCTGATCAATGTGGCCCGGGGGGCGCACCTCGTAGAAGAAGACCTGCTCGGCCTGATCGACAGCGGCCATCTCGCTGGCGCCACGCTCGATGTCACGCGCGAGGAACCCCTGCCTGCCGGCCATGCTTTCTGGCAACGGCCCGAGATCACGCTGACGCCCCATATCGCGGCGCAGACGGTGCTCGACGAAGCCATCGCCCAAATTGCGGCCAAGGTGAGCGCCGGCCTCGACCATGCACAGATCTCCGGCATCGTCGACCCCACACGGGGCTACTGAACACCACGCACACACGAGGACACAACATGCCCGCATCCATTTTTCACTTCGCCTTCAACGTCACCAATCTGGACGGCGCCCGGCATTTCTACGGCACGCTGCTCGGCTGCCGCGAAGGCCGCAGCACCGACACCTGGGTCGATTTCGACTTCTTCGGCCACCAGATCTCGCTGCACCTGGGCCAGCCCTTCAGCACCGCGGCCACCGGGCGCGTGGGCGACAAGCTGGTGCCGATGCCGCACTTCGGCCTGATCCTGGCCTTGCCCGAATGGCAGGCCATGGCCGATCGCTTGACGGCGGCCGGCACCGACTTCGTGCTGCCGCCGCAGGCACGCTTCGAAAACCAGCCCGGCGAACAATGGACCATGTTCTTCCTCGATCCGTTCGGCAACCCGATCGAGATCAAGGGCTTCCGCGACCTGGCCGCGGTCTACGCGAGCTGAGCACCTACAGAATCTGCATCTTCCGCTCGACATTGCCCAGCGCGCGATAACCCGTCTCGGTGATCACCACGGTCTCGCTCACCCCCACGGTGAACTGGCCGTAGATGCGCAGTGCCGGCGGAATGTGGAAACACATGCCGGGCTGCAGCTCGGTGGTGACGCCCTTGTACAGGCTGAGGATCGCGCCCTCGCCCCAGTCCGGCGCGAAGGAGATACCCACCGAATAGCCGGTGCGCTTCTTGAAGGCATCGGTGTAGCCGGCGCGGTCGATCACGGCCTGGCAGGCCAGGTGCGAGGCTTCGCAGGCTGCGCCGGGCTTGAGCGCGTCGAGCGCGGCCTGCAGTGCGTCCTGGCACACGGCCTCCATCTCGACGGCCTCCTTCGGCGGCTGGCCGATCCAGGCCGAACGCATCAGCGCGGCATGGTAGCGGTCATGGCAGGCCGCCATCTCCAAGAAGGCCGGCTCGCCCTGCGCGATCTTGCGGCGGCGCCAGGTGCCATGCGGAATGCCGCTGCGCGGCCCGCAGGAGACCAGCGGCTCCATGCCCATGTATTCCGAGCCGGCGGAGATCGAAGCCTGCAGCATGGCGGCGACGAAGTCGTTCTCGCTGGCGCCGACCTTGACCGCGGCCAACCCCGCGCGCATGCCGGCATCGACATAGGCCGCGGCCTGCTCCAGCTTGCCGATCTCGGCGGGGGACTTCACGGCGCGCAGCCGCTCGATCTGGCCGGCACCGTCGTAAATCGTGCCCAGCCTGCTCTGCAGCGCCTCGTAGACCGTGATCGGCAGGAACCAGCCGCGCTTGTCGATGGCGATGCGCCGGTTGCCCCAGCCCTTGCGCTGGATCACATCGACCAGGAAGTTCACCGGATCGTCGCCGTCGGTGTAGATCGCGGCGTCGCTGATGAAGGTGTTGGAGATGAAGTTGAAGTACTCCAGCTGGCGGATCACGAACACCGGGTCGCCGTCCACCGGCAGCACCAGCGCCTGGAAGGTGTAGTAGCCCGGGGTCTGCTGGCCGGTGAGGTAGAAGATGTTCTCTGGTCCGGTCACGACCATGACGTCGATGCCGGCCTGCTGCAGGTTGGCGCGCGCGCGGCGCACACGCTCGTCGTATTCCGCGCGGCCGAAGGCGGACTCGCCTCCTTGCACAACGCTGGTGGGAATTTGGGTCATTTAAAAACTCCGAATGGGTTGAGTGAGAGAAACATCCAAGTCGACGCCCAGGCCGGGCTGGCGCGGCACCGACACCTGGCCATCCGCATAGGTGATGCCCCGGACCGGGTCGTCGGCCAGGCCGTCGGCGCCATACAGTTCGGCAAACCGCGGCGCCACGGCGCAACTCAGGTGCAGCGCGGCCGCGGTGGCGGCACCGCCTTCGTTCATCTGCCCGACCATGTAGGGCACACCGGCCGCCGCGAGCTGCCGGGCCGCCGCCAGTGCCGGCGCGATGCCGCCGAGCTTGACCAGCTTGAGGTGGGCCCAGAGCCGGCCGTGCTGCGCGCAGACCTCGGCCACGTCCTGCAGGCTGCGCAAGCCCTCGTCGAGCATCAGCGGCATGGGGCTGTTGGCCGCCAGCGCCAGCATGTCGGACGGCCGCTCGGTGGCGATCGGCTGCTCCAGGTAAGCCAGGTCGAAAGCGGCCAGGGCGTCGAGGCGGGCCGGCGCTTCGCTGGCCGACCACTGCGCATTGGCGTCGGCGGCCAGTTTGATGGTGTCGCCGAAGCGTTCGCGCAGCGCCCGCAGACGCCGCAAATCCTCCGCAAAGTCGCCGGCGGCCACACGCACCTTGAGGTCACAAAAGCCGCGCGCGACATAGGCTTCGGCCTGCTGCATGAACACCTCGAAGGGTGACCAGAACAGGGTCTGGTTGCTGGGCCAGTGCGTGGCTGCCGGGCCAATCGCATTCACATCCATGCTTGCACGCAGCCAGTCCGCCAGCGGCAGGCCGGCACGCCGCGCGACCAGGTCATGCAGCGCGCAGTCGATCAGGCAGCGCACCGGCGGGCTGCAAGCACCGACCTCGTCGGCCCAGTCGGGCATAGCGGCCAGCAGTCGCTCGGGCGGCTGCCGCCAGTCCACATCGTCCAGCGTGGCCAGGGCATCCGCCAGCACCTGCTCCGGCGCGTAGCCGTTGAGGTAGGGAATGTTGATGCGGACTTCGCCGACGGCGCTGTGTTCGCCGTCAGTGAGCCGCAGGTACAGCTCTTTCAGCGTGGCCACACTGCCGGACGAGGCCGTGTGCAGCACGACGCCGTTGCCGTAGTGCAGCGCGGCCGCATGGAGGGAGGCCTGCATCCCTTCAGCCTTTTTGCAGCATCTGCAGCGCGACGTCGCGGTAGATCAGGCTGGCGGCGATGAACTCGGCGATGGGCACGAACTCGTCGGGCTTGTGCGCCACGGCCAGCGTGCCGGGGCCGATCACCGTGCCGGTGGTGCCCAGGCTGCGGAAATGCACCAGGTCGCAGCCGCCCTGGAAGCCGTAGGGACCGGCCTCGCCGTGGTTGTGTTCACGGCAGGCCGCCAGGCTGGCCTGCACGATGGGTTCGGACAGCGCCGTCTCGGTGGCGCCACCGGTGGTGGCACGGTATTCGAGCACCTCGGCGCGCACGCCGAATTTCTCATGGGCCAATGCCAGCAGTTGATCGATCTCGGCCTTGACCTCGGCCTCGTCTTCCCCGGGCACCATGCGGCGGTCCAGCAGCAGATCGCAGGCGCCCGGCACCACGTTGTCGGCATGGCCGCCCTGGACGCGGGTCACGGTCAGGCTGGCCTGCCCGACCAGCGGGTGGCAGCGGCATTTGATGACACGCTCGTGCTGGTCTTCCACCAGGCCGAGCAGCAGGCCGGCACGGTAGATGGCGTTCTCGCCCAGGTGGGGCGTGCCTGAATGGGCGGTGACGCCGTGCACCCGCACCATCGGGCGCAGGCTGCCCTTGTGGGCGGTGTAGGCGCAGTTCGAAGTGGGCTCGCCGATGACCGCGAAGTCGATCTTCGGCGGTAGGTTGGCCACGTAGTGCTTGGCGCCTTCGCTGGCGATCTCCTCGTCAGCGGTGAAGATGGCCATCAGCGTGCCCGACCAGCGCTCGCGCATGGCGATCAGCATGCGGCAGGCCTCGATCATGGCGGCCATCGGGCCCTTGGCGTCGCAGCTGCCACGCCCATAGAGCTTGCCGTCGGCCTCGTGCAGCACGAAGGGATCGGTGTGCCAGCCGTCGCCGGCGGGCACGGTGTCGATGTGGGTGTTGAAGGCGAAGGTCGGCCCGTCGCCGTTCTTGAACGAGGCGATGACGTTGACCCGCCCCGGCTTGTATTCGGACAGCGACAGGTCGAAGCCTTCGGCGGCCAGCAGGCCATGCAGATGGCGCGCGGCCTCCAGTTCGTGGCCGGGCGGATTCTCGGTGTTGATCGCCACCAGGGCGGTGAGGTCCCGCTTCATGCGGGCAAAGTCGGGGGATGGCGTGTGGGTGTTCATCGTCAATGCAGTGTCAATGCAGTATTTGGCTGAGGAAATGACGGGCCCGTTCGTGAACGGTACCGCCGAAGAAGTCGGCGCTGGTGGCGTTTTCGATGATTTCGCCGCGCTCCATGAACACGATGCGGTCCGCGGCCTGGCGCGCGAAACCCATCTCGTGGGTCACCACCAGGCTGGTCATGCCTTCGGCCGACAGCTCGGCCATGACGTCGAGCACCTCGCGGATCATCTCGGGGTCGAGCGCCGAGGTGGGCTCGTCGTAGAGCATGACCTTGGGTTTCATGGCCAGCGCCCGCGCGATGGCGATGCGCTGCTGCTGGCCGCCCGAGAGTTCGTCGGGGAAGCTGTCGGCCTTGTCCGGAATGTGCACCTTGCGCAGCAGCGCGACGGCGATGTCGTGCGCGTCGCTCTGGCTCATGCCCAGCACCTTCATCGGTGCGAGCATGATGTTTTCCACGGCCGAGAGATGCGAGAACAGCTCGAAGTTTTGGAACACCATGCCGATCTCGCGGCGCAGGTAGGGTGCGTTGCGGATGTCGTTGGTGACGTCCTTGCCCTGGAAGAAGATGTTGCCGCTGTCGGCGGGGTCGAGCTGGTTGACGCAGCGCAGCAGCGTCGACTTGCCCGAGCCCGAAGGGCCGATGATCACCACCGTCTCCTTGGCACGCACATTGAGGGAACAGCTTTTCAGGACACGGGTAGCGCCGAAGCTCTTGTCCACGCCGACGATTTCAAGCAAGGGGGTGTTGTCGTTCGTTGATGACATGGTGGTTTCCTCAGCGCACGACCTGGCCACGCCCGGTGCCCAGCAGCCGCTCGGTCAGCGACATGGCGCCGCGCCTGCGCCGCGACTTCGGGTCGAGGCGGCGCTCGATCAGCGACTGCAACGCCATGAACAGCGTGGTCAGCACCAGGTAGTAGATGCCGGCGGCGCAGAGCGCCTCGAAGTAGCGGAAATTGGAACTCGCCGTCTGGTTGGCCACGAGCAGCAGGTCTTCCACCGCCACCACCGACACCAGCGCGCTGAGCTTGAGCATGCCGATCATCTGGTTGCCGATGGGCGGCAGGATGATGCGCACGGCTTGCGGAATGACCACATGGCGCATCACGTCGGCGGGGAACATCCCGAGGGCCAGCGCGGCGGTGCGCTGCCCCTTCTTGATCGCCTGCAGGCCGGAACGGATGATCTCCGCCATGTAGGCGCCTTCATTGAGCGACAGCGCCAGCACGGCGCAGACCACGGCTGAGAGCCGGATGCCGAAGGACGGCAGCACGTTGTAGACGAAGATGATCTGGAACAGCACCGGCGTGCCGCGGAACAACCAGAGATAGGCCAGGGTCGCACCCTGCGCTGCGCGGTTGCGCGTCTCCTGCAGCAAGGCAATGACCAGCCCGACCAGTGCGCCGAAGAACAGCGAACAGACCGTGATCCACAAGGTGATCAGCGCCCCGTGGAAAAACGCCTGGGACACCAGGTAGCGAAGAACCAGTTCGAATGACATAGTGTGGTTTGGAAGTCGGGTACCGGCGCCGCGCACGGCACCAGTCACCATGCTTGGGTGGTGGATTCAGTTCAGCAGCCCGACGCTGGCGGGGAATTTCCATTTGGCGATCAGCTTGCCCAAGGTGCCGTCGGCCACGATTTCCTTGAGCGCCGCTTCCAGCGCGCTCTTCAAGGCCGCATCACCCTTGCGCACGGCCAGGCCGATGCGGGTGTTGGCCTCGAACTCCGGCCCCACCACCTCGAACACGTCGGACAGTTCCGTCATCAGCTTGACCGCGCCCGGCGTGGAATCGAAGATCACGTCGGCACGCCTCTGGCGCAACGAAAGCGCGGAGTCCTGGGCGGTCGGCAAGGTCATGACCTTGATCTCGGCGCGCCCGGCCTTGGTGCAGCGCTCGTTGTCCTGCCGCGCATAGGTTTCCTGGATGCCGCCAAGGGTCACGGCAATGGTCTTGCCGCACAGGCTGTCATCGCGCCCCGTGATCTTCGCCGGGTTGCCCTTGGCCACGACAACCTGGTTGCCGATCTTCAGGTAGGGCACGAAGTCCACCTGCTCGCTACGTGCCGGGTTGATGTACATCGCCGAATTGATGAGATCCAGGCGGCTGCCCTGCAAGGCGGGAATCAGGCCCTTGAACTCCATGTTCATCGCTTTCGGCTCTAGGCTCAGCTTCTTCGAAAGCGCCTGGATCAGGTCGATGTCGAAACCCACCAGCTGGTTGTTTTCCTTGTATTCGAATGGCGCGAAAGATGCGGCCACGCCGTAGGTCAACTGCCCCTTCTCGACCAGCGCCTCCGGCGCCAGCGAGGCGGCAGAAGCGGCCTCCATGAGGCACAGCGGAACGAGGAAGGTGGCGAGCAGAGCGCCAAGGCGTGTTTTCACGGTCATGATGGATCCTTCGTATCGAAAATGTTGAACAAAATTGCGCATCGTCAAAAACATGGACAACGGCATGCAAGCCGCCAGGCACCACTTCCAGGCCTTGATCGCACCGAAGCGGTGCTCATCAAAGCGCGTCAGCAAACGGTTACACAGATTTCCCTCGTCCGCAAGAGAGGCAGCAAAAATCATTCCAGGTTGTTCACATTGATATAAAAAGTACAATTCTGGCAAACCAGCGGCAAAGTGAAGCCCTGCATCCTGCGCCGGGCATGTTGGAACCACCCCATCGACAGACCAAGAACCAAGGAGGTGCCGCCCATGGCACGACTTCCCGGCCAGAGCAGTCGCCGCCTGGCCAACCAGATCCTGAGCATGCTGCGTGATGCGCGCTTCGAGGTCGGCCACCATCTGCGCGAGCAGCAGTTGGCCGACACGCTCGGCGTGTCACGCACGCCCATCCGTGCGGCCCTGCAACTGCTGGCGGGCGAAGGCATCGTCGATGTGCGCAAGAACCAGGGCTTCTTCCTGGCACGGCCGCACGACAAGCTGCTGCAGGCGGACTTCGACGTTTCTTCAAGCGTGAGCGAAGCGCTGTATGAGCGGCTGGTCAACGACCGCCTGGCTGGCCAGATCCCCAACTCCCTGACGCAGACCGAGATCGCCAGGCGCTACGACGTGGACCGCGTGACGCTGCTGCGCACCCTTGCGCGGATGGCCGAGGACGGCCTGATCGAACGCAACAAGGGACAGGGCTGGACCTTCCTGCCGACACTGGACAGCGACCTGGCCCTGCGCAACGGCTATAACTTCCGGCTGATGGTGGAGCCGGCCAGCTTTCTGCTGCCCGGCTTCAAGCCCGATCGCGCGGCGCTGGAGCGCTCGCGCCTGCAGCACCTCTACCTCAGCGCGCACCCCGACATCGCCGCGGTGAGCCCCGTCCAGCTGTTCGAGACCGATGCCGCCTTCCACGAGATGTTTGCCGAATTCAGCGGCAACACCTTCGTGCTGCAGGCGATCCAGCAGCAGAACCGCCTGCGCAAGCTGATGGAGTTCGCCGGCTACGCGAACCGCCGCAGGGTGCGCGACTGGTGCGGCGAGCACCTGGCCATCATCGACGCGGTGGCCGCCGGGGAGCATGCCCGGGCCGGCGAGCTGATGCGCGAACACCTGACCCATGCCGACGACGCGGCCGACCGACCGGGCAAGGCCAAGGCGCTCAACCGCAGGCCCGCGGGCGCGAACAGCGGGAAAACAGCGGCGCGCAAAAGCAAGGCCCTCAGCACGACCTGAAGTCGCAGCGTCTGCGCATGCGCTCATGGGTGGCGCACCGCGCGCTGGCGTACCGCTGCGAGAAAAGCCGTCATCAGGGGATGCGGCGCATCGGGCCGCGAACCCTGCTCGGGGTGCCCCTGCATGCCGATATAAAAGGGGTGCGCGGGATAAGTGATCGCGTCCACGATCTGGCCGCTGAGATCGGTCGCGGCAATGCACACGCCGTAGGCGCGCAGCAAGGGCAGCAGCACCGGATTCAGGCGAAACCGGTGATTGCAGCGAATTTCGGGCATCGCGCCGATCAGGGCCGCAAGCTGCGGGTCCAGCACACGCACAGGCCGATCGCCCAGGCGGTGGACTGGCAGCCCGGACGTATCCGCCATCGGCACGAAACTCCGCACCAGCGCATCTGGATCCGCTTCCGCCAGATTGGCATGCTGCCCGCCCGGCAGGCGCCGCACCAGCGCGGTAGCCATGGTCTGCATGCCCAGACACAGGCCCAGCGTTGGAATCCGTTCCCGCAGGCTCAGCTGCGCCACCGCCAACTGGCCGGGCACGTCGCCCATGTCCGATCCGCCGGGCAGCACCACACCGTCCACACCATCCAGGCCCCGCAAATCCTCATTGACGAACGCGCGCGGCGCGATGCAGCGAATCTCCAGGCCGAGGCCCAGCGCATCGGCCGCATCGCCAAGCGCCGCCAGGTTGGCCGGGTAGACCTGATGCTGATCCCGCGCGGTACCGATCAAGGCGATGCGCAAGCCCGGCCCGGCACCACCAAGCCCCTCCGAGGACTCGACGACGGTGTCCGCCCGCACCAGCCGGCCCGCCGCGTCGCGCGTCCACCAAGGGCCGGGGGAGACCTCGCCTTGCAGGTTGCACAGGCGCCAAGCACCTTCATGCTCTTCAACCTGCCAATGCTGCACCCGCACCCCGCGCGCATGCGCCAAGGTCAGCAGCCGATCAAGTTCTTCCGCCGCTTGCACCGGCGCATGCCAGGGCACGACGACCTCTTCCTCCAGTGCCGCCGCGACGATCTCCGGCACGGTACTGGGTGCAGTGATCTGGCGTCCGGTCAGGCGCTCGTACCAAAGCAGGCCACTGGGCACCAGCGCGCCCTCGGCCGCCACCTGCTGCATGGCGTCGGCACCCAACTCCGGCGCAAAGATGGCTGGCAGATGCAGCAGCCGGGCCGACGCGCCGAGAGCCGCGACCGCAGCCAACGCGCCGTAAAGAGCGGGTTGCGGGCAAGCGTGGACCACCAGGGTGAGCGACATGCGCACATTGTGCACGAGATGCCCATGTATTGCACTTTTTTAATCAAAACATACAATTCATGCTCAGCTACTCTTTTCAGGAACCCCCATGTCCGCCGCCACGCTGGCCCATCGCATGCGCCAGATCCGCCCGTCCCCCACGGCCGAAATTTCCGTCAAGGTCCGAGCGCTCGGCGCACAGGGGCATGCCGTCATCAACCTCGGCGAAGGGGAGCTCGACTTTCCCACGCCCCCTCACATCGCCCACGCGGGTATCGCCGCCATCGAGATGGGAGATACCAAATACACCGCGGTGCCCGGCACGCCCGCGCTCAAGCAGGCCATCATTGCCAAGTTCCGGCGCGAAAACGATCTGCGCTATGAGGTGGCGGAAGTGATTGCCGGCGCCGGCGCCAAGCAACTGATCTTCAACGCGCTGCTGGCCACGGTGAACCCCGGTGACGAAGTCATCATCCCGGCCCCCTACTGGGTTTCCTACCCCGACATGGTGGCGCTGGCCGAAGGCATGCCGCGTGTCGTGGCCTGCTTCGAGCGCGACGGCTGGAAGCTGCAGCCAGAAGCGCTCGAGGCCGCCATCACGGCGCGCACGCGGTGGGTGATCCTCAACTCGCCGAACAACCCCACCGGCGCGGTGTATTCCGCGCGCGAGATGCTGGCACTGACGCAGGTGCTGCTGCGCCATCCCCATGTGCTGGTGATGGCCGACGACATTTATGAACACACGCGTTATGTGGCCGATTTTGTGACGCCCGCCGCGCTGGAGCCCCGGCTCAAGGCGCGGACGCTGACCGTCAACGGCGTCTCCAAGGCATATTCCATGACCGGCTGGCGCATCGGCTACGCGGCGGGGCCGCAGTGGCTGGTGGAAGCCATGCAGGTACTGCAGTCGCAAAGCACCTCCAACGCCAGCTCGATCTCGCAGGCCGCGGCGGTGGCCGCGCTGGAGGGTGGCACCGGCTTCATGCAGGACTGGCTGGCGCTGCTGGGCCAGCGCCGCGACCGCGTGCTGCAGATGCTGGCACGCATCGATGGCCTTGACGGCGCCCCGCCCGAAGGGGCGTTCTACGTCTTCGCCAACTGCACGGCGCTGCTGGGCAAAACGACGCCCCAGGGGCAGCGCCTGGACAGCGACCTCGACCTGGCCAATTACCTGCTGGATACGGCCCATGTCGGCACGGTGCACGGCTCGGCCTTTGGTGCGCCGGGCTATCTGCGGATCGCCTACGCGGTGGACATGGCCGTGCTGGACGACGCCTGCCTCCGGATCGAACAGGCCTGTGCGGCCCTGGTCGCCCGGCAGGCGCCCTCACCTACCGAACAGCGCCTCAGTCCATTTGGTCGATCATGACCTGGCCGAAACCGGAGCAGCTGACCTGCGTCGCACCTTCCATCAGCCGGGCGAAATCGTAGGTGACCTTCTTGCTGGCGATGGCCTTTTCCATGGCGCTGAGGATCAGGTCTGCGGCTTGCGTCCAGCCCATGTGGCGCAGCATCATCTCGGCCGACAGGATCTCCGAGCCAGGATTCACATAGTCCTTGCCCGCGTATTTGGGCGCGGTGCCGTGGGTGGCTTCGAACATGGCGATGGTGTCGCTCATGTTGGCGCCAGGCGCGATGCCGATGCCGCCGACCTGTGCGGCCAGGGCGTCCGAGATGTAGTCGCCGTTGAGGTTGAGCGTGGCGATCACGCTGTATTCGGCCGGACGCAACAGGATCTGCTGCAGGAAGGCATCGGCGATCACGTCCTTGACCACGATCTCCTTGCCGTTCTTCGGGCTCTTCAGGCGCATCCACGGGCCGCCATCGATCAGCTCGGCACCGAACTCCTTCTGCGCCAGGGCGTAGCCCCAGTCGCGGAAGCCGCCCTCGGTGAATTTCATGATGTTGCCCTTGTGCACCAGGGTCACGTTCGGCTTTTCATTGTCGATGGCGTACTGGATCGCCTTGCGCACCAGCCGCTCGGTGCCCTCGATCGACACCGGCTTCACGCCCAGGGCAGAGGTGGCGGGGAATCGGATCTTCTTCACGCCCATCTCCTCCTGCAGGAACTTGATGAGCTGCCTGGCCTTGGCCGAATCGGCCTCGAACTCGATGCCGGCGTAGATGTCTTCGGAGTTCTCGCGGAAGATCACCATATTGGTCTTCTCCGGCTCCTTCAGCGGCGAAGGCACACCCTTGAAGTACTGGATCGGGCGCAGGCAGACATACAGGTCGAGCTCCTGGCGCAGGGCCACGTTCAGCGAGCGGATGCCGCCGCCGACCGGCGTGGTCAGCGGCCCCTTGATCGACACCACGTAGTCCTTCACCGCCTGCAGGGTTTCTTCGGGCAGCCACACGTCGGGGCCGTAGATGCGGGTGGACTTTTCACCGGCGAAGACCTCCATCCAGTGGATCTTCTTCTTGCCGCCATAGGCCTTGGCCACCGCCGCATCCACCACCTTCAGCATCACCGGCGTGATGTCCAGGCCGATGCCGTCGCCTTCGATGAAGGGGATGATCGGCGCGTCGGGCACATTCAGCGACATGTCGGCGTTGACAGAAATTTTGGCGCCTTGGGCTGGCACCTGGATGTGCTGGTACATAAACAAAGAATCTCCGGAAAACACGGGGTGGAAAAGGCGGTTCGGCCGGCGCAGGCCCTGGGAAAGCGGGGTCAATTCTATTCTCGAATATTTTTGCAAATACCTGTCAACCGGCCGCAAACGGCCTTCGTTACGGATACACCTTCCGGTTTAAAACGGAAGGAGCTCTTCATCAAAGACCACGCTTTTACTTCGTACCCAAGGACATCACACCATGAACAAAATCCTCTCCGCTCTGATCGCTGGCCTGTTCGCTGCCGGTGCATTCGCACAAGCACCTGCCGCTCCTGTCGCCACCCCAGCTCCTGCTGCTGCCACCGCTGCCCCGGCTCCTGCCGCCAAGCCCGAAGCCAAGGCCACCACCAAGAAGGCCGTGACCAAAAAGACCACGCACGCCAAGAAGGCCAAGGCCAAGAAGGCTGCGGTCTAAGTTGCCGCACTGAACGCACGCTTCTAGCTTTACAGCTTTGCGTCAAAATGCCCGCTTCGGCGGGCGTTTTTCGTGGCGCGTTCCAAGAGCGTGTTGACGATCCCAGTCCGCCTTCATCCCTAGAACCTGGCGTCCGATGAAACCATTTTCCTTGCCTCCCCTGTTCCGTTGCGCCGTGGCCGGCGCATGCCTTCTGGTCGGTGCCGCGCAGGCGCAAGACGCCCCGCAGCTCGACCTGCCGCGCGTGAGGATCGGCGCCGGCATGTTCCTGATCGAAACCCAGGTGGCGCTCACGCCCGACCAGCGCCAGACCGGCCTGATGTTCCGCAAGGAAATGCCGCAGGGCGAAGGCATGTTGTTCGTGTTCGAACAGCCAAGCACACAGTGCTTCTGGATGAAGAACACCCTGATTCCACTGACGGCCGCCTTCGTGGAAGACGACGGCACCATCGCCAACCTGGCCGACATGAAGCCGCAAACGCTGGACTCGCACTGCGCCACCAAGCCGGTGCGCTATGTGCTGGAGATGAACGTCGGCTGGTTTGCCAAGAAGGGCATCAAGGCCGGCAGCAAGCTGACCGGGCGGCCGTTCGAGGCGCGTTGAAACGCTTTCGTTAATCGATTGACCCAACAAAAAACCGACCCGAGGGTCGGTTTTTTGTGGCCGCGCTCCAACGCCGCGGCGACACGAAAATCAGCCAAAATTCTTTTCGGCGAATTCCCAGTTGACCAGCTTGTCGAGGAAGGTCTCGACGAACTTCGGACGCAGGTTGCGGTAGTCGATGTAGTAGGCATGCTCCCAGACGTCGACGGTAAGCAGCGCCTTGTCGGCCGTGGTCAGTGGCGTGCCGGCGGCACCGGTGTTGACAATGTCCACCGAGCCGTCGGCCTTCTTCACCAGCCAGGTCCAGCCCGAGCCGAAGTTGCCCACTGCCGACTTCACGAAGGCTTCCTTGAAAGCCGCGTAGGAACCGAACTTGGCAGTGATGGCCTGGGCCAGCGCACCGCTGGGCTCGCCACCGCCGGCGGGCTTCATGCAATTCCAGAAGAAGGTGTGGTTCCAGATCTGGGCTGCGTTGTTGTAGATGCCGCCGCTGGCCTTCTTGACGATTTCTTCCAGCGTCAGGCTTTCGAATTCGGTGCCCTTTTGCAGGTTGTTGAGGTTCACCACGTAGGCGTTATGGTGCTTGCCGTAGTGGTACTCCATGGTTTCCTTGGAGTAGTTCGGCGCCAGCGCGTCGATCGCATAAGGCAATGGTGGCAGGGTATGTTCCATTTTTCTTCCTCTTGGTTGGTGGTGGGAAAAGCGATTGTAGGAACTAAACCCGACGCTTGCCGTAGGCTACTTTCCAATTTGGCAAAAGCCGCATGGGCATAGCGTCCCACGGGCCGCAGGCGCTCATAAAGGACGCACCGCCTGCACCGCCAGATCGAGTTCGCCATCGGCCAGATCGGCCCGCACTGTTTCGCCCGCATGGACCTCGGCCACACTGCTGAGCGGGCGCCCCTCGGCCGTGCTCAGCAGCGCATAACCACGCTGCAGCACGAGGCGAGGGTCGAGCAAGGCCAGGCTGCGCGCGGCGCGGTCGAGCCGCTCGTGCGAACGGGCCAGCGCCTGTTGCAGCCTGGCGGGAAAGTCGGCCTCGCGCTGGCGTGCGCGGTTGCGGTGCCGCTCGACATGGGCCAAGGTCTCATAGCGCAGCCGCTGGGCCTGCTGGCCGAGCAGCGCCTGCTGCCGTGCCAGCCAGCCGGAGGGGCGCCCGAGGCGCGAAGCGGCCAGGTCAAGCCGCTGGCCGCGTGCGTCGAGCTGGCGCATCACCGCGTCCGAGAGCCGTTCGCCGGCCAGCGCCAGCGCCCCGAGCCACACATCACGCGGCTCGGCCACCAGTTCGGCGGCGGCCGTGGGCGTGGGCGCGCGCAGGTCGGCCACGAAGTCGGCGATGGTGAAGTCGGTCTCATGGCCTACGCCACTGACCACCGGCACCGGGCTTTGGACCACGAGCCGAGCCAGGGCTTCGTCGTTGAAGGCCCACAGGTCTTCGATCGAGCCGCCGCCGCGCACCAGCAGGATGACGTCGATCACCACGTCTTGCGCCGGCGCGATGCCCAGCGCCACATCGGTTCCTGCCGCGCGGCCCTCGGGCGTCAGCCGGTACAGGCTCGACAAGGCGCGCAGCAAATCGGCCGGCGCGGCCGCGCCCTGCACCAGCGCCGGCGCCACCACCACCGGAATGTGCGGCACGCGCCGGCGCAGTGCCGTCACCACGTCGTGCAGTGCCGCCGCGCCGAGCGAGGTGACCACGCCGATGCCACGCGGCAAGGCCGGCAGGCCGCGTTTGCGCGCGGCCTCGAACAGGCCCTCAGACTCCAGCTTGGCCTTGAGCCGCAGGAACTGCTCGAACAAGGCGCCCTGCCCGGCCCGCTGCAGGCTCTCCACGATGAGCTGCAGGTCGCCACGCGGGCCGTAGACGTCGAGCCGGCCGCGCACCTCGACCAATTCGCCGTCACGCGGCACAAAACCGAGCAAACTCGCCGCGCGGCGGAACATGGCACAGCGGATCTGGCCTTGTGCGTCCTTGATGTTGAAGTAGCAATGCCCGCTGGATGCGCGCGAGAAGCCCGAAATCTCGCCGCGCACGGCCACCGGATTGAAGCGCGCCTCCAGGGCGTCAGCAATGGCGCGGCACAGCGCCCCAACTGGCCACACAAGTGGCGCCGATGCTGGATTTTCGATCAAGGCCGTGCACCTTGCGATGCTGCTGTGCAGCATGGAAAACCGCAGTACTCCACAGCAGAGCCAGCTGTGCGAAAGCAGCTCGCGCGCTTGTAAGACCACACGCCATACGCAGCATTTACGTGGTAAGTGCTTGATTTCACTTGATTTTTTTCTGCTTAATTTTTCATCGATCTGACACGACACCGCATGAATGCTGGCTTTGAGGTATCAGGATGAGAGTTCTTCACAAAGTTATCCACAGCTTCTGTGGGTGAGCGGGTGGCATGAAAGCTTTACCCGCGGCGGTGTACAAAATCTGCGACCGCCCTGGACGCTAGGCCATAATCGCAACGAGTTTATCTCTGCGGAGTGCCCTAATTTTGTTTTCGATCATACAAGCCGCCGGCTGGCCAATCTGGCCCCTGGTGGCGTGCTCCATCCTGGCCCTGGCCCTGGTCATTGAACGTTTCATCAGCCTCAAGACCGCCAAGATCGCCCCTCCAAAACTGCTGAACGAGGTGCTGACCGTGGCCCAGACCAGCGTGCCCGCGCCCGGCATCGTGAACCAGCTGGCGCAGAATTCGGCACTCGGCGAAGTGTTGGCCAGCGGCCTGCGCACGCTCAACACCAACCCGCGCAGCACCGACGAAGATGTGCGCGGCGCCATGGAAAGCACGGGCCGCGCGGTCGCCCACCGGCTCGAGAAATACCTGAGCGCGCTGGCCACCATCGCCTCGGCCGCGCCGCTCTTGGGCCTGCTCGGCACGGTGATCGGCATGATCGAGATCTTCGGCTCGCAGTCGGGCGCCACCGGCAGCGTGGGCGGCAATCCGGCGCAGCTGGCGCAGGGGATTTCGATCGCGCTCTACAACACGGCTTTCGGCCTGATCGTGGCGATCCCGTCGTTGATCTTCTGGCGCTACTTCCGCGCGCGGGTGGACGAATACCTGTTGACGCTGGAGCTGGCCGCCGACCAGTTCGCACGGCACCTGAACGCGCTGAGAAAACGCTGACCCATCACCGCACCGCCATGAACTTCCGCCATCGCCCCCGGGAAGAACCCGAGATCAACCTGATCCCGTTCATCGACGTGCTGCTGGTCGTGCTGATCTTCCTCATGCTGTCGACCACCTACAGCAAGTTCACCGAGCTGCAGGTCAAGCTGCCCGAGGCCAATGCCGACGCGCAGCGCGACCACCCCAAGGAAATCATCGTCGCCGTGAGTGCCGACGGCCGCTACGCGGTCAACAAGACCGCGGTCGAAGGCCGTACGCTGGAAGCGCTGGCCCAGGTGCTGAGCACCACCGCAAAGGCCACCAATGGCGGCAAGGACACGGTGCTGATCATCAGCGCCGACGCCAGCGCGGCGCACCAGTCGGTGATCACGGTGATGGAAGCGGCCCGGCGTTCGGGCTTGTCGCAGATCACCTTCGCCACGCAATCGGCCCCTTCGGGCAGCCGCTGAGCGCCGGGCCTGCGGGCGCATGCAGCGTCAGTCGATCGAATCCCTGTTGCTGCGCACCTGGCGGCACCGCGGTGCGCTGGCTTGCCTGCTGTGGCCGCTGTCGCTGTTGTATGGCGCCATCGCCTGGCTGCGACGGGCGCTGTTCCGCGCGGGCGTCCTGAAAAGCGCCCGGGTGGGCGTGCCGGTCGTGGTGGTCGGCAACGTGATCGCCGGCGGCTCGGGCAAGACGCCGGTGGTGATGGCACTGGTGCGGCATCTCAGCGCGCGTGGCCTGCGGGTGGGCGTGGTGTCGCGCGGTTATGGACGCACGATCCCCGATCCAGCAAACGACTGCCGCGAAGTGCACCCGGACAGCCCAGCCACGGATGTGGGCGATGAGCCCCTGCTGCTGCGGCGCAGCTGCGGCGTGCCGGTGTTCGTAGCGCGGCGCCGGCCGCAAGCCGCCCAGGCGCTGCTGGCGCGGTACCCCGACACACAGTTGATCGTCTGCGACGACGGCCTGCAGCATTACGCCCTGCAGCGCGACCTGGAGATCTGCGTGTTCGACGACCGCGGCGCGGGCAACGGCTGGCTGCTGCCGGCCGGCCCCCTGCGCGAAGCCTGGCCGCGGCCGGTCGACCTGGTGCTGCACACCGGCGTGCAGCCTGCCTTTGTCGGGTTTCGCGCCACGCGCACGCTGGCCGAGCTTGCCGTGCGGCAAGACGGCACGCTGATCCCGCTCGTGGCCCTGCGCGAACAGCCGCTGCGGGCGGTGGCCGCCATCGCCCAGCCCGAGGCGTTTTTCGGCATGCTGCGCGCCGCCGGCCTGCAGCTGGCGCAGACACAGGCCCTGCCCGACCACGATGATTTTTCCAGCTGGATGCGCCCGGCAGCCGAGCCCCACACCCTGCTCTGCACCGAAAAAGACGCAGCCAAACTGTGGCGCCATGCCCCTGACGCGCTGGCCGTGCCGCTGGTGGTAACGCTCGATGCCGGCTTCCTGGCCGCGCTGGACGAACGCGTCGACCGGCTGCTTTGACCCTGGGCTTCTCGCGTCGTTATCATCGGCGGTCCGCCTAAGAACGTTCAAAGCGCCTCTCCGAACACCGATTGACCTCCCGCATGGATCCGAAACTTCTTGAACTACTGGTCTGCCCCGTGACCAAGGGCCCGCTGCAATTCGACCGCGAGCACCAGGAACTGAGCTCGCGCAGCGCCCGGCTGGCCTACCCCGTGCGCGACGGCATTCCGATCCTGCTCGAAAACGAGGCCCGCGTCCTCACCGACGAGGAGCTCGGCCTGTGAGCTTCACCGTCCTGATCCCCGCGCGGCTGGCCTCGACCCGGCTGCCCAACAAGCCCCTGGCCCAGCTGGGCGACGTGCCGATGGTGGTACGCGTTGCGCAACGCGCGCGCCAGTCCGCCGCCGCGCGCACCATCGTCGCCGGCGACAGCCCCGAGATCATCGCTGCCTGCGAGGCCCATGGCATCGATGCCATCCTCACCCGCAACGACCACCCCTCCGGCAGCGACCGGCTGGCCGAGGCCTGCCACCTGCTGGGCCTGGCCGACGACGCCATCGTGGTCAACGTGCAGGGCGACGAGCCGCTGATCGCCCCGGCACTGATCAACGACGTGGCCGCGCTGCTGCAGGCCCGGCCCGAGGCCAGCATGAGCACCGCCGCCCATGTGATCGACCAGTTGGCCGACTACACCAATCCGAACGTAGTCAAGGTGGTGCTCGACGCGCAGCAGCGCGCGCTGTACTTCAGCCGCGCCCCGATCGCCTGGTGGCGCGACGGCGCGGTGGCTGGCGCACCTGGCACCCTGCCCGGCTTCAAGCACCTGCCAGCGCTGAGCCCGCTGCGCCACATCGGCATCTACGGCTACCGCGCCGGCTTTCTGAAATTGTTTCCCACCTTGGCGCAGGCGCCGATCGAAGTCTGCGAAGCACTGGAACAACTGCGTGCGATGTGGCACGGCCACCGCATCGCCGTGCACGTGACCGAACATGCACCCGGCCCCGGCGTGGACACCCCCGACGACCTGGAGCGCGTGCGCAAGCTGTACTGAGCTGAAACATCGCTGAACTGAAACATCGCCTTACCGGGCAGATTCACCATCGCGTGATGTGTCGCGCATTGTCAGTCTGCTGCAGGGTGGCGCATGCTATCCTTATTCAATGAAGCGCTGCGGCCACTTGCGTCGCCAGCAGCGCCACGACTTTTAAAACTCCGAGGACATCCATGAGACTGATTTTGTTGGGCGCGCCTGGCGCGGGCAAAGGCACGCAAGCCACATTCATCTGCCAGAAGTACGGTATCCCACAAATCTCGACCGGTGACATGCTGCGTGCAGCCGTCAAGGCCGGTACGCCGCTGGGCTTGCAGGCCAAGGCCGTCATGGAAGCCGGCGCGCTTGTGAGCGACGATCTCATCATCAACCTGGTGAAGGAACGCATGGCACAGCCCGATTGCGCGGCCGGCGCCCTGTTTGACGGCTTCCCGCGCACCATCCCGCAGGCCGAAGCCATGAAGGCCGCTGGTGTGAAGATCGATTACGTGCTCGAGATCGACGTGCCCTTCGAAGCCATCATCGAACGCATGAGCGGCCGCCGCTCGCATGCGGCGTCGGGTCGCACCTACCACGTCAAGTTCAATCCGCCCAAGGTCGCCGGCCTGGACGATGTGACCGGCGAACCGCTGATCCAGCGCAAGGACGACGAGGAAGAGACCGTACGCAAGCGCCTCGAGGTGTACAGCGCGCAGACCCGTCCGCTGGTCGACTACTACTCCAACTGGGCCCGTACAGATCCGAACCTGGCCCCCAAGTACCGCGCCATCAGCGGCATCGGTTCGGTGGACGAAATCACGGGCCGGGCCTTGAAGGCGCTGTCGGCCTGACCTGCCTGCACCCTGCCTGCACCCTGCCTGAAAAGCCGCTCCCCGTGAGCGGCTTTTTACTGGTTCACTGGTTTGCCGGGCATCAGGCTCCGCCAAGCAAAGCCAGCATCAAGGCCACCCGCGCCTTCACCGGCGACAAGCTGCCCGCATCGGCCAACACAGCCCCCGGCGTCGCCAGGATACGCCCGCTGGTGCAGCGCGTGGCCCGCAGCACCCGCACGCCCCGGTCCATCGCTGCGCGCAAACCTGCCTCCAGCGCATGGTGCACCGTGCCGTTGCCTGTGGTGGCGACCACCAGGCCTGCGACGCCTTGCGCAACCAGCGCCTGCACAAGCCCGGCGCCGGCGCCGGCATGGCTCATCACGATTTCAACGCGGGGCCATGCGGCCGCCGGCACGGCGGCGAGCGCGGCCGTCATGCGCGGCACATCGAACGCCGCCGCAGGCAACACCGCACGCCCCGTGGGCCAGACCCGCACTTGCCGCACACGCCCTTCTTCCACATAGGCCAGCGGCCCGGCGTCGCCAGAGCCAAAGGCATCGAGCCGGTAGGTGTGCACCTTCTGCACATCGAAGGGCCCATGCACCGCGCCCGCGCAAACTGCCACCACACCACGTACGCCGGGCGTGCCGGCCACGGCCACCGCATCCAGCACGTTTTGCGGGCCATCGGGCGACAGCGCACTCGCGGGCCGCATGGCACAGGTCAGCACCACCGGCTTGGCCGGGTCGAGCGCCGCCTGCAGGAAAAACGCGGTTTCCTCCAGCGTGTCGGTGCCGTGGGTGATCACGATGCCGCGGACGTCGTCCTGCGCGAGCCAGTACACCACGCGCTGCGTCAAAGCCTGCCAGACGGCAGCATCCATATCCTTGCTATCGACCTGCGCGACCTGCTCGGTCACGATGGTGTGGCCGGTCCGGTCCAGCGCGGGAATGGCTTCGAGCAACTGCGCCACCCCGACCTGCGCGGCGGTGTAGCCGATGTTGTCGCCAGCCGTGGCCGCCGTGCCGGCGATGGTGCCGCCGGTGCCCAGCACCACGATACGGTTTTCCGAGCTTTTCATTGATTTTTCTGACATCGCTTGCAATCTTTTAAAAACTGAACAAAAATACAGCTACTGGATATTCAAACAGCCCAACCGAATACCACCTTTGCACACCCTTGCCACTGACCGCCAACCTGCCTGCTCCGGAGCTCCTCATGGATCTGACCCAGTTTCCTGCCAAACTCACCGCCCGCCAGCAACAAATTCTGGAATTGATCCAGACCGCAGTGTCGCGCACCGGCGCCCCGCCCACACGCGCTGAAAT